>Ga0308169_10001019_pt1 | contig 35488 bp, 30 predicted proteins | sample PhyBR1_2_FD_202139 | JGI IMG/M metagenome (GOLD analysis project Ga0308169, IMG submission 202139) | Phyllosphere microbial communities from UC Gill Tract Community Farm, Albany, California, United States - DLSLSB.R1 | ecosystem: Host-associated > Plants > Phyllosphere > Unclassified | place...
GTTCGACTCAGTTCCAAGAGGCGATCCAGACCTTGTCCAAACTCATCCGAGAGCGCGTAGTCGGCGTAGTTGTGAAAGCTTCGATTTTCCCAGAACGAATTGACCTCGTCGTCGACTGTCCGGGACTTCTTGCGCAACCCACCGAGCTGGGGTATCTGCTCGTGCCGGATTCCCACGTCAGCCAACTGAAGTCCAAACGTATCGAGGTTGTATTGCGGGTTGGTCCGAGACCTGGGGACCGTCCTGACGTCGACAATCATCCGGATGTCGAAACCTTTGACGATGTCCACAAACTGGTCGAAGGTCCTGGTGGAGTGACCAATCGTATAAACCGGGTGATTTTTCATACTTGAACATCCAAACGATAGGCTCTGCCATTAGGCACTGCGCGCATGCGATGGTTCTTTTTGAGCAATATCAGCCATGAACCGAGTTGAGCCCCCTCGCCACCAAAGCATCGACCTTCCGGGCACAAGAAAGCCCCGCATCCCTGGAGGGGCGGGGCTTGGCGGGTGTGGAAATTATGCCTGCTCTTTCAGCGTGTCATACGCCTCCAGCGAACGCAGCGAGTAGATGTAGGCCGCGCCGGCGTTCAACGAAATCGCGGTTGCCAGGGCGGCGGCGATTTCCTCGCGGCTGGCGCCGGCTTTGATGGCGGCGTCCGTGTGCGTGGCGATACAACCATCGCAGCGGGTGGTGACTGCCACGGCAATCGAGATGAGTTCACGGGTCTTGGCATCGAGCACATTGTTTTCGCTGGCGGCTTCCCCAAGGGCCATGTAGGCCTTGACCATTTTGGGGTTGCTGCGGCCCAAAGCGCCAAAGGCTTTCTTGATGGAAGACAACAAATCGGACCAGTTATGGAACATGGCATTAACTCCTGAGTGGGTTGGGTGTACTGTTTCAACGCCCTCAGTTTTCCATCCTGGCGCGGGAAGGTTTTGTCCGATGCGCTCAGTTTTTTTTGCGAAACGCTCAAATGAATGCAATCGATAAACTCATCAGCCTGGCCAACGTTCGCGGCAGCCTGGATCTGCGTTGCCAGTTCGAGGGTGACTGGGCCCTGGACCATGAACAGCAAGCCCTGGGCATGGCGCCCTATCACATCGTGCTGGCGGGAGAGTGCCGGGTGGAGTTTCCCGACGGTCAGCGCCTGCCCATGCGCGCCGGTGACATTCTGCTGTTGCCCCGCGGCGCGCGGCACGTGATGCACAGCCCCGGAAAGAGCGTGCCGCCGAGCACCCCGAAGCAGGTGACCGGTGGCACGCTGCCGATTCATCGCATCGGCGGCGCCAGCCCGGAACTGGACATGCTGTGCGGTGGCTTTCACTACAACCGTGCTTCGCTGCTGTTCGCAGCCCTGCCCGATTACCTGGTGATTCCCAGCGGCGCGGGGCCGGCCAATGGGTCGTTATCGGCGCTGGTCGGGGTGATCCGGCAGGAGGCTGACGACGATAAAGTCGGCGCCCGTTTCTTGCTCGACGCACTTACCCAGGCACTGTTCACGCTGATTTTGCGTACGCACCTGGCCAGCCAGGGCCAGGACAGCGGCGCGCTGGCCCTGCTCGGCGACAAGCGCCTGGGCCGGGCCTGGCAGGCAATCCTGGCGGATCCGGCGCATGAATGGACCATTCAAGGCCTGGCGGACATCGCCAACATGTCCCGCGCCAGTTTCATGCGCGCGTTCGTCAATGTGGCCGGCGCCTCGCCGTGGGTGCTATTGACGCAGGTGCGCATGGAGCTGGCCTTCGGCCTGCTGAGCCACTCACACCTGGGGCTGAGCGATATTGCGGTGCAGGTCGGCTATCAATCCCAGGCCGCGTTCAGCAAGAAGTTCAAGGACATCTACGGCCAGGCGCCAGGAAAAGTTCGACGCGGGATCTAACCAAAAAATGCCGCATCGGGCCGCATGGCCGGGTGTTCACGCAGGCGATCGACAACGTAATCGACAAAGCTGCGTACCCGCATTGGCGCCTTGCGCCTTTCCCGATAAACCACATGGACCGGCAGCGAAGGCGGCTCGTAAGGTTGCAAGATCCTGCGCAATTGGCCGCTGTTCAAATAGTCGTACAAGGGGTAGCTCAGGCAACGGGTCAACCCCGCGCCATGAGCTGCGGCATCGATGGCGGCCTGGAGCGTGGCGCAACTGAGCCGCGTGCGAGCGTTGATGCAACTTGTCTCGCCTTGCTGTTGGAAGGACCAGCGGACCCTGTCCTGATTGGCTTGCGCGGCAATCAATCGGTGATTGCGCAGGTCCTGCGGCACTTCGGGCTCACCGTGAATCGCCAGGTAACCAGGGCTGCCGCAGACGATCGAACGAACGCTGCCGACCGGTCGGGCGATCAATGAAGAGCTGGGTAACCGGCCCACCAGCACTGCCACATCCAGCCCCTCTTCGCTCATGTTCGGGAAACGATCATGGTAGTGGGCAAACACCTTGATCTGCGGATACAGATCCATATAGCCGGCCAGCAGCGGGGACATGACGTAGCGGCTGAACAACAAGGGCAACAAGACCGTCAGATTGCCCTGCGCCTGGACATGCCAACCCTTGGCCAAAGCCTCGGCATCGTCGATGCCCTTGAGAATGCGCGAGCAATCGGCCATGAAGCCCGCGCCGGCTTCCGTCAGCACCACCCCGCGTGTGCTGCGCTGCAACAGCTGCACCCCGAGCCGCGCTTCCAGGCGAGCGATGGCACGGACCACGGTGGGACCGGAGACGTTGAGACGATGGGCCGCCGAGGCGAGGCTGGGGCACTGCGAGAGCGCATGAAACATCAGCATTTCATGATATCGCCCCATCAAGCGCTACCTTTGGCGACCGGTTTGAGCGTGGCGTCGCTCCCGAGCCGGTCCGCCAGGAAATCGACAAACGTGCGGACCTTGGCGGGTATCCGGTTGCTCTTTTGATACACCACGTGAATCGGCAACGCCGGCAGTTCAAATTCCTTGAGCACCACTTCCAGCGTTCCCTGCGCGACCTGCCTGGCGACTTGATAGGACAGCACGCGAGTGACGCCCCAGCCCTGGCAGGCGATGTTGATCGCGGCCTGATTAGCGGTGACCACCAGGCGCGGCTCGAAACGCAGGTTCAACGGCTTTGCCTGCGCCATGAATTGCCAGTCGCTGAGCAAGTGGCTGGCCGAAGACATGACGATATTGGCCTGGCTCAACTCTTCGGGGTGCCTGGGTGTCCCATGTCGCTGAAAATAGGCAGGCGCCGCGCAGATCACCTGCCGGACCTCCCCGACCTTGATGGCGTGCTGGTTGGTTTCCTGCAAATGGCCAATGCGTATCGCCACGTCGATCCCTTCGTCAGCAATGTTGACCACGCGGTCGACCAACAAGGCGTTGAGATGCACCGACGGGAACTGGTCCAGGTAATCGGTAAGCAGCGGCGCGATGTACAACTCGCCAAACAGCACCGGCGCCGTGACCGTCAGGTATCCGCACGGTATCGAATAGCTGCCGGCAGCCGCCTCCTCGGCCTCGTCGAGTTCGCCCAGGATTCGCCGGCAATCTTCCAGATAGCGTTGCCCCGCTTCGGTCAGGTGCACATTGCGGGTGGTGCGCGACAGCAGTTGGGTTCCGATGCGCTCTTCCATCCCGGCGATGGCACGCGTCACGCTCGGGGGCGAAATGCGCAGCCGGCGTGCGGCTGCGGCAAAGCCTTCTTCTTCCGCAACAGCCATGAAAACCTGCATTTCCTGGAAACGATCCATGGGCGACTCAGCCTGGGTTGAAGAAATTCAAGTGCAGCGGGATGGGGCGTGCCGCGAGGAATTGCGGCGCTCGCCCCTGGCTCCGGAATCAAACCTGTTGCAAGCCTTTGGCGGTGCGTTGCATGCCGACGAAATTCGGCAACGCTTCGATGCTGCCCAGCCACGCACGGACCTGCGGATAGTCGCTCAGCGAGACGTTGCCTTCCGGTGCGTGTGACACGTAAGTGTAGGCGGCAACGTCAGCGATGCTCGGTTGGTCACCTGCCAGGAACTTGCTTTGTTCCAATTCCTGTTCCATGACCTGCAACAGCGCGTGGGAGCGCTTAATGGCATCTGCCGCGTCATAACCTGCACCGAATACGGTGATCAACCGCGCGTTAGCGGGGCCCTGGTTGATCTGGCCGGCGGCCACCGAAAGCCAGCGCTGGATTTTGGCTTGGGCAAGCGGATCGTCCGGCAGCCATTGCCCCTTGCCGTACTTGGCCGCGAGGTAGACCAGGATCGCGTTCGAGTCGGCCAGGACGGTGCCATTGTCATCGATCACCGGCACCTGGCCAAAACGATTGATGGCCAGGAATTGCGGGGTCTTGTGCTCACCCTTCATCAGGTCGACGAATATCAACTCGGTAGGCAGGCCCAGCAGGGACAACATCAGCTCGACGCGATGGGAGTGACCGGACAAGGGGTGGCGATAAAGTTTGATCGCTTTCTCAGGCATGACGTACTCCGTACTGTTGGCTCGAAGCGGCAATCGCGTCGATGGCGCTATCCTCTACTCCCTTGCCAGGCACCGGAATAACCAGCTTTTACAATCCAGCATTTCATCCAACGAAAGAGTCGACCGCCGCGCCCGGCCTCAGCGGGATGCAGCGCGCCGGCATTCGCGTCAAATGTCGAGCATCAGGGTTTCACTGCCCTGCGCCGGCACCGCGCAGCAGATCAACACCTCGTCCTCGGCCACCGGCTCCGCAGGCTGGGTCAGGTAATGCACCTGGCCACGGGTCAAGCGGGTCTTGCAGGTGCCGCAGGAACCGCCACGGCAGCTGAACTCCGGGTTCAATCCGCGCGCCTCGGCCAGCTCCAGCAGCGAACCATTGCCCGGCTCCCAACGCGCTTCCTTGCCGGAGCTGGCGAACAGGACCTTCACCGCTTCGCTCGCAGCGGGCACTTGCTCGGCTGCGGGCACGCTGACTTCAATGTCCCGCACCAGCGTGGAGGGGCCGAAAGTTTCTGCGTGCAGGCGGTCGTCAGGGATGCGCAGGCCCCGCAATCCGTCATACAGCGCCTGGGTAAAGCTGCCCGGCCCGCACAAATAATAGTCGTAGTCGTTGAGGGGCAGCAGTCGCTTGAGCAGCTCCACGTCGATCCGGCCCGCCAAGTCGTAGCCTTCACCGACATTCACGTCGAGGGGCGGTTGGCTGACCACGCGCAGTATCCGCAGCCTGTCCCCGGCGCGCGCCGCCAATTCGTCGATCTCCTCGCGAAACGCCAGGTCGGCCACGGTGCGCGCACTTTGTACCAGCCAGACCGGGCGCATGCGGCTGATGCGTTGGCCCTGGTAAACAATCTCCCGCAACATCGACAACAGCGGCGTGATACCGACCCCCGCCGCCAACAGCACCAAGGGGCGCCGCTCGGTGGGCTGAACTGTGAAATGGCCCTGGGGCGCACGCGCCTCGATTTCATGTAGCGCCTGGACCTGGTCATGCAAGTGGGACGACACCGTGCCGTCGCGCTTGACGCTGATGCGCAGGAAATCATCCGACGGCGCGCTGGACACGCTGTACGTGCGGATCGATGGCGTTTTCTGTCCTTGCAGAAGGACCCGCACGGGCAAATGCTGCCCGGCTTCGAACCGTGGCAAACCCGCCCCGTCGCTCGCCTGCAAGTAGAACGAACGGATGCTGGGGCTCTCATCCACCACCCGCGTGACCTGCAGCGAACGCCAATGGGTGCGCAAGGCCTCGGCCTGCAAACGTTCAGCGGCGTGCTCCCAGCTGCCGGTCATCAGCGAGTTGGGCGAGTCACCCTCGTCCTGGTCTTTCCAACGCAACGGGATGGCCGCCGGTCGGTAAACGATGCGTTGCGGGGTGAAACGCAGCAGCCGCTCGGCGCCCTGAAACGCCGAAATTTGCGGGTCGTCCAACAGGACTTGCGCCGAACCGCTCATTTGCAGCAGGTCGCCTGTCTGGAAATCGATGAACACCAAGCCCGCACGCGGGTTCAGCAGGATGTTGCCCAAGGTGTTGAAGAACAGGTTCCCGGAGAAGTCGGGAACGGTCAGCGACCCGTCTTCGTCCATGCGCACGAACCCGGGCTTGCCGCCGCGATGGGAGGCATCGACTTGCCGCTCGCCGTCGCGCACGACATAAGTGGCGATGTAAAACGAATCGGCCGCCGTCACCAGCCGACGGACCAACGGGTCCGTCGCGGTCAATGGCCGAGGCGCGAGCGCCTGCTCGTCGACAAAGTGATACTGGCGCAGGTTGATGTAGCGAGGGCAGTTGCCATAGGCCTGGCTAACGGAAATCTCCAGTCCTTGCTCAAGCTGACCGCGTACGACGCCATTCATGCGGTTACGTCGACGGGTGTGCAGCTCGATGCCCAGCATGCCGATGGCATCGCCCTCGCCCATGCCCTCCTGGGCCGGGTCGTTGGGCTGCGGTTCGCAGTGGATGTGCAAGGTCTGCGGGTCGGGCGAATTCATGAAGCCGGGCTGACCGGTGCGCAGGGTCGCCCATACGTCGCCTTGCCGATCCACCGCACCCAACACCACGAAAGGCAATTGGGCATAGAACTCGCGATGCTGGTCCGGCATCCAGGTGCGCGCCAGTTGCCGCTGGCCGACGCTGGCCATCATGTCGACCGCCCCGACGGAGCGCTGCAATGTCAGCTCTCCTTCATGCCAAGGCGAGGGTTTTGCTTTCAAGGCTTCGTCCATCAGCTGCTCCTCGCGCCCGCAGCAGGACAGCCTGCGCCAGTGCGCTCCGGTTAGGAATCGTGCACCGCACTCGCACGGGTGTGCAGGTGGGTGGAGTCATCTTCTTCCCAAAGCGGCTGCGCAGGAATACGCACAAACTGCAATCCACCCTTTCATAAAATGGAACGGTGGCGTGGGCAGGCCGATACACCGAAGCGACGTGGGCGCGTCGTCCTTCTATTTCGCCGTGATCACCGACAGCTTGGTAATCCCGGCGCGCTCGATGGATGCCATGGCGCGGGCGACCTCGCCATAGTTCACGCCGTTGTCCGCCTGCAATTGCACACGCACCTCCGGATTCTTTGCCTTGGCCGCCTGCAGGTTGAATTCGAGCAGGTCCGCCTGGATCTCGTCCTTGTTGATGAACACCTTGCCCTTGTCGTCGATGCTCACCACCAGCGGGTCTTTCTGCTCCACCGGCGCCACCGACTCGGTCTTTGGCAGGTTGATCGGGATGGCGTTGGTGAGCAGCGGCGCCGTGACGATGAACACCACCAATAGCACCAACATGACGTCCACCAGGGGCGTCACGTTGATCTCGCTGAGTACCTCATCACTGTCTTGTGTCGAGAAGGCCATATCAAGACGCCTCCTTCACTTTCTGCCCGGCGACAGTCGCGCCGGACTTGCTCAGTACCGGGTGCAACAGCACGCGGAAGGCGTTTTTCTGCGCCAGGCTGTAGAAGTCGTGGGCGAAGTCATCCAGGTCGGCGGCGGTCAGCTTCAGGCGCCGAAGCAGATAGTTGTACACCAGCACCGCCGGCACCGCGACGGCAATACCGACACCCGTGGCAACCAGCGCGGCACCGATGGGACCGGCCACGGTTTCCAGGCTCGCCGAGCCGGCGGCACTGATGCCCTTCAACGCCGACATGATGCCCCAGACAGTCCCGAACAGACCGATGAAGGGCGAGGTGCTGCCGATACTGGCGAGAATCGCCAGGCCGCTTTCCAGTGAGCGGCGCTCGCGCACGATCTGCTGGCGCAAGGCGCGCTCGAGCCGGTCCTGGTGGTTGATCGACTGGCTCAGATCGGCCGCTTGAGCGCCCTCCGGCACCTGGATCGCCGCGTAGCCGGCCAGCGCCACACGGGCGGCGGCGCCCGGTTGGCCCTGGGCCAGTTCAGCAGCCGAATCGAGGCTGGAGGCGGCCCAGAAGCGTTTATGGAAGCGGCGATCCTGGGTCTTGAGGCGGGTGAACTGCACACCCTTGAGCAAGGCCAGCCCCCAGGTGGCAACGGAAAAGAGGATCAACACCCAGATGACGGCATGTTCGATGGATTCAAAAGGCGATGCGATCAGGTTCATGGTCAGGCTCTCCAACAAGGCATTAGATCGATTGCAGCGATGCGCCTTTTGTCAGGTGGCCCGCGGTCTCTGGGTACAGTTGAGTTACTTGATTTTGAAATCGATGGGCACGCTGACCCAGCCGTCCTGGGCAACATCGCCCTGTTTGGCCGGGACAAAGCTCCAGCGCTTGACCGCCGCCAGCGCTGCGTCGTCGAGCTGATCGCGGCCACTGCTTTTCTGGATCTGGATCTCGCCGGGCTTGCCACTGGCCAGCACATGCACCCGCAACAACACCGTCCCTTCCCAGCCACGGCGCATGGCAAGCGACGGGTATTCAGGCGCCGGGTTCTTCAGGTAGCCAGCGCTGGCCGACGGCGGGGTCAGCGGTTTCGGCGCGGGTGGTGCGGGAGGCGCCGGGGCCGCAACCGGTTGTGGCGGCGCGGGCGGCGCAGGCGGCTGTTCCACCGCCTTGGCAACCGGCTTGGGCGGCGGCTTGAGCACTGGTTTGGGCTTGGGAATGGGTTTGGGCGGCGGTGGCTTGACCGCCAACTCATCCTCGACCGGCGGCGGTGGCTCGGCCGCAGGCTGTGGAATCGGTGCCGGAGGTGGTGGTTCTACCACCGGTGGCGCAGGTTGGGAAAACTCGATGGTCATCGGCGGGACCTGCGGCGGCACCACCGGCAACAGTGGCGCTGGCGCCTGGTTGACCCAGACGATCACCGCACCGTGCAGCACCAACGCGAACACCCCGAGCAAGACCCCTTCGCGGCGACTCAACACGCCCTTGGGCGTGGTGTGCAACCGCAGTGTACCCAGCGGCTCGCGAAAGGCCCGGCCAAGATCAAGCAGCTCACCGCCAGGCAGCGGGCGCCGGAAAACTTCCAGGGCCTGGGTGGCGCTCTGAACATTGCCCATTCATCGACTCCTTTGAATAACCCGATTGAACACGCGCCTGACGCAGGACTAACGCGTCGACGCCGATTGCCTCAGTGCCGCAGATCCGGGGGCAAACACCTGGTCGTCCATCAGCGCGTTGACATCGACACGGTGAGGAAAGATCTTTTTCTCCACGAATAAATCATCGACCTGCTGCAACGCCTGGACGTCTCGTGCCTCAACCGGGACCAGCGATTCATCGCCCCAGCGGCGCAACGTTTGCGAAACCTCAAGGGGTACGTCGTTAGCCTTGGCGAAGACCTGGGCGTACTCCTCGGGATGGTCCTGCGCCCACTCGAAGGCCTTGGCAAAACGGCCGAGGACATCGCTCAGCGCCTTGCGCTTGAGCGGATCGCCCAAGGCCTCATCGGACGCTGTGATAAACGTCAGCCCCGAGTTGATGCCCTCGCCGCTGATCAATACCCGGGCGCCCTTCTGCTCGGCAAACGCTTGGTAGACGCCAAAGGTTGCCCAGGCTTCGATTTTCCCGGCATTGAACGCCGGCAAGGCATCGGTGGGCAGGACAAAACCCACCTTGACGTCCTGTTCCTCGACGCCGGCCTTCGCCAGGGCGCGAATCAGCAGGTATTGGGCGATGCTGCCTCGGGCCGATGAAACCACGACGTTGCGGCCTTTGAGGTCGGCTACACTGCGAATCGGCGAGTCTGGCGGCACCAGGATTGCGATGCTTCGCGATTGGCCGCGCCGCACCGCGACAATGCGCAGCGGCGTACCGCCCGTGGCGGCCGCGAGTACCGGTGTATCACCGGCCGGCGCCAGGTCGACTGCACCGGCGCGCAGGGCCTCGAACAACGGAGCCGCGCCCTGGAAGTTCGCCCATTGCACTTTATACTCGATGCCGTCCAGTGCCTTCGACGCTTCCACCACCGTGCGCAGGCCCTTGGCCTGATCGCCCAGCACCAGCGTCACACCGGACAAGTCCGCAGCCCCGGCGGACGGCGATCGAGTGTCAGCGCTCTCGCCGCAACCACCGAGCAACAGCGCGGCGCCGGCCAGCAGAACCGTGGCTTTCCAGAAATATACTGGCCTGCGGGAGGCCTTTATCGACCGATCAGCCATGGGCAAAACGCCGGACATTGGTGCTCGGCGCCTGACGCTCCGCGCCGGTTGCCTGAGCCGCCGGCTCGACCCGTTCAACCCCCAACAGCTCCAGCAGGCGCGTGCGAATCTGTTGGAAACCTTCCTGGCCGGTGTCCCGGGCCCTGGGCAGGTCGATCGTCAATTGTTCGGCAATCTTGCCGTTGGCCAGCACGATCACCCGATCGGCCAGCAGAATGGCTTCGTCCACGTCGTGGGTGACCAACAACACGGCGGGCGTATGCTTGCGCCATAAGTCGATGATCAGCCGATGCATGCGGATCCGTGTCAGCGCATCGAGGGCGGCGAACGGCTCGTCGAGCAGCAACAGCTTGGGTTCGCGCACCAGGCCCCGGGCCAGCGCTACCCGCTGGGCTTCGCCACCGGAGAGCGTCGCCGGGTAGGCTTCCAGCCGATGGGCCAGGCCCACCTCGGTCAGGGCTTCCACCGCGCGGAGCCTGGCGTCAGGAATGCGCAGGCCGAGGACGACATTCTTCCAGGCGCGCTTCCACGGCATCAGCCGGGGCTCCTGGAACACCGCAGCCCGAGCCTTGGGCACTCGCAACTGACCGCTGTCGATGCTGTCGAGCCCCGCCAGGCTGCGCAACAAGGTGGTCTTGCCCGAACCGCTGGCGCCCAGCAATGCGACAAATTCCCCCGGGGCTATATCCAGGTCCAGGCCGTCGATGACTCGTTGCTGGCCAAATTGACGCACCACATTGCGCAACTGCACGGGTGCTGCTGATTCCGTGGATTTGGATGCGTCCACACGTTCGATGCTCGACATGTCAGTTCCTCACAAAAGTTGGGCGCCAGGCCAGGGCAAATCGCTCCAGCGTGCGGATCAGTCCATCGATCAACAGGCCGAGAACGCTGTAGATGAGCAGGCAGATCACAATCACGTCGGTGCGCATGAAGTCCCGTGCGTCACTGGCCAGGTAGCCGATGCCGGCGGTGGTGTTGATTTGCTCGACGAAGACCAGCGCCAGCCAGGAAATACCCAGGGAATAGCGCAGGCCAACAAAAAAGGAAGGCAAGGAACCCGGCAGGATCACATGCCAGATCAGCTCCCGGCGGCTCAGCCCCAGGGTGTTGGCCGCCTCGATCAGCTTGGGGTCGATATTACGAATGCCGGCGAAAAGATTCAGGTACACCGGAAAGGTCGTGCCGATGACGATCAGGGCGATCTTGGTGAATTCGCCGATGCCGAACCAGAGGATGAACAGCGGTACCAGGGCCAGCGAAGGGATCGTGCGCAACATCTGCATCGGCGAATCGAGCACCACTTCGCCGCGTTTCGACAACCCACTGATCAGCGCCGCGACCACGCCAATCGTCACACCGATGCTCAACCCCACGAGCGCCCGTTGCAGCGAGACCAACAGATGCTTGCCGAGCTCTCCCGAGGCAATCATGGCCCATAGCGTGCCGCCGATCTGCGACGGCGCGGCAATGATCCGCTGCGGAATCAGGCCCCAGCGTGACGCCAGTTCCCACAGCAGCAGCAATACCAAGGGGCTGATCAACCGCAACAGCGCCTCGGGCGTGCGCCAATTGCGCAACCAGTCGGGGGCCAGCCGCGACAGCCCTGGGTGCGCTGCGCCGAGGCGAACGGCCTTATCGATGGAAAACGAGCTGCTGGTGCTCTGTGTCTGGAAAGTCTTGTCGGTCATCAGGCGTCCTTCCTCGTAAAGAACATGGCTGCAAACGCCATGCATCAGCTTCGAGATTCATGCTATTCGCATAAAAAACCGCAGTGAAATTCTTTTTAGGAATAACCTAATATGATTAAAAATCAGATATAACGCATATCAGATAAATTATTTGCATAGTAAGACGCCTTAACCGGCGCGGACTGCAGCGGCTGCGGCCAACCACCTGCAAAATGCATATTACTGATGTATTGGCTGAACTTTGATTAACATTTTTCATAATTAACTTAGAACAAATCGGCATTTCACAGCCTTGCCTTGCTGCGCCTACCTTTCATCATCACGGACCGACCCCACGCGGTGGAGGCTTCAAATACGCCCGTTCAACGAAAAGGACCCCACCATGAGTATTGAATTCATCGGCTTCATCGGCGGCCACCACGCCTCGGAAATCCACCCTCGCAGCGGCCCTGTCCTCCAACCCGAATACGTCGAGCAAGTCGCCCGGGCTCATGAAGAGGCAGGGTTCGACCGGGCGCTGGTCGCGTTTCATTCCAACAGTCCGGACAGCACGTTGATCGCCTCTCACGCCGCCAGCGTGACGACCAAGTTGAAGTTCCTGATTGCTCATCGGCCGGGATTTGCCGCCCCTACCCTGGCCGCCCGCCAGTTCGCCACGCTGGATGTGTTCAACGGCGGACGCACCGCCGTGCACATCATTACCGGCGGCGATGATCGCGAACTGCGCGCGGACGGCAGCCACATCGGCAAGGACGAGCGCTACGCGCGCACCGATGAATACCTCGATGTGGTGCGCCAGGAATGGACCCGCGAGCAACCTTTCGATTACCAGGGCAAGTACTACCAAGTCGAAGGTGCTCACTCGCAGGTAAAGTCACCGCAACAGCCGCATATCCCGCTGTACTTCGGCGGCTCATCGGCGGCGGCCATCGCCGTGGCGGGCAAGCATGCGGACGTCTATGCCTTGTGGGGTGAAACCTACGAGCAGGTTCGCGATGTGGTGAACCAGGTTCGCGCCGAAGCCGCCAGGCATGGCCGCAGCATTCGCTTCAGCCTGTCGTTGCGACCGATCCTGGCGGACACCGAGGAACAGGCCTGGGATCGTGCCGAACGCATCCTGCAACAGGCCACTGCGCTGGCCGAACAGAATGGCTTCGTTCGCCGCGAGCCCCTGAACGAAGGCTCGCGACGCCTGCTGGCCGCCGCCGCCCAAGGTGCGCGCCTGGACAAGCGCCTGTGGACCGGCATTGCCAACCTGCTCGGTGCCCAAGGCAATTCAACCTCCCTGGTAGGCACCCCGGAACAAGTGGCGCACGCCCTGCTCGATTATTACGACCTGGGCATCACCACTTTCCTGATCCGCGGCTTCGACCCGCTCGAAGATGCCATCGACTATGGCAAGCGCCTCATCCCACTGACCCGCCAACTCGTCGCCGAACGCGAGCGCCAGGCCGCAGAAAAAGTCGCTTGAAACAGTAGGCTTTTTTGCTTGAGCGGCGTGTCAGGCACAGCAACTGCGCCTGACACGCCCTCATCGCGAGCAAGCTCGCTCCCACATTGGATTGGGTGGGCATCATTTTTTTGTTCACAGCAGGCCAAATGTGGGAGCGGGCTTGCTCGCGATGGCGGTCTGCCAGGCAAAGCTGCAAGCCCGATTAAAAGCTCAGTTCTTGTAGTCGATGTCGGTCCGTTCCAACTGCCGGATCAGTGCATTCCAATGCCGCGCCACTCCAGGCCCGTCACCGCTCTTGAACGCTTCGGCCTGGGTTTCGACCTTGGCCACGACGTCCGCCGGGGGGAAGATCAGTTCGGCATTGCCGCCCGCCTGTGCCGCGATCTGGATATTGCAGGCGCGCTCCAGCCCTTGCAGCTGCTGGAAAGCGTGCTCGACGCTAACTCCCGCCGTCAGCAAACCGTGGTTGCGCAAGATCAACACGCTCTTGTCCCCCAGGTCCGCCACCAGCCGTTCACGCTCGTCGAGGTCCAGGGCGATGCCTTCGTAGCCGTGATAGGCGACCCGCCCGGAGAAGGCGATGGAATGCTGGGAAATCGGCAGCAGCCCATCGCGCTGGGCCGACACGGCGATGCCGTCACGGGTGTGGGTGTGCAGCACCGCTTGAAGGTCCGGACGGGCACCGTGGATGGCGCTGTGGATCACATAACCTGCGTAGTTGATGCCCAACCCCGTCGGGTCATCGACGAGGGTGCCGTCGATGTCGACCTTGACCAGGTTGGACGCAGTGATTTCATCGAACAGCAAGCCGAAGGCGTTAATCAGGAAATGCTCATCAGGTCCCGGCACACGCGCGGAAAAATGCGTATAGATGTGATCGGTCCATTTGAACAAGGCTGCCAGCCGATAAGCGGCGGCCAGCTTCACCCGCACCTCCCATTCTTCGGGGCTGACACGCTGGCGAACATTTTTCGAAACGCTGGATAACGGGCTGACGCTACTCATGGCAAAACTTCCTGGATGGCCTTAAGGATCTCCAGGAAGCCTAGGGGAAGACAAAAAATAATAAAAAGCACATTTTAATCTAAGCTAATTATTATTTTTTTTTATGATATGACCAGCTCACGCAGCGTTTTTGACTTTCTGCAGCGATCCGGCCACCAATTTGCCGAAGGCGTCCACCGGACCTTGCAGGTTGCCCAAAAAGTGCGGATAGATCAGCCACAGGTCCATCACCGGCTTGAAATCCTTCAGCGGCATGGCCGCCAATTGTTCGCGGTGGACGCTGCGTTCCAGCAGCGGACGCGGCACCAGGCCGAGGCCCAGGCCATCGGCGACCAGGCCCAGCTGCAATTCGGTGCCGAAGGTTTCCAGGTTGACCCGCAACGCCAGGCCCTGGTCCGACAAGGTCCGCTGCAACCCGGCACGGAAACCGCAGCCATCCGGATTGAGGATCCAGCCATTCTGGTAGACATCGGCCAGCTTGCAGGGACGCTTGGGCAATTGTGCACTGGCGCACACCACCACCAGTTCCATCTTGCCGATCGACTCGCCGACGATGTTGTCCGGAAAAATCTTGCCTGCGGGAAACAACGCCGCCGCTGCGTCCAGTTCGCCACGCTCGATCTTGCCAACCAACTGGCTGCCCCAGCCCGTGACAACCTGGGCACGCAACTCGGGATACTCCACGCGCAAATGCTTGAGCGCATCGAGCAGCACCACATCACCGATCGTTTGCGGGACGCCCAGGCGCAACAGGCCGGTCGGCGGCGCGTCGGTGGCAACCAGCTCGCGCAGGGCGTCCATCTCTCGCAAGATCAGGCGACACTGCTCGTAGACCCGCGTACCAATCAACGTGGGCTTGAGCGGCTTGGTGTTGCGGTCGAACAATTCCACGCCCAACGCTTGCTCGAAGTTCTGCACGCGCCGCGTGATGGCCGGTTGCGTCAGCTGCAGCGTTTCGGCGGCATGGCTGATGGACTGGCAACGAATCACTTCGACAAAGGCGTCAATATCGTCAATTTTCATTTGGCCCGCACATAGAGGACAGTCAATAAGATGTTTGAAAAGCATAACGCGCTGCGAAAAAGCATAGTGCCATTGCGCATGCCTGGATAGCCCAGCACACCGATCGATAACCTCTAACTCTATTCACAAGTGTTCTAAATTCCTTTCAGCTATAACCTAATCATAAAAAAATAGCATATTAAGAAAAATCATTATGCTTAAATCCTGAAAACAGATATTCACCCCAACGACGGAATCGCCATGACCCAGGCCCGACACCCGGAGAGACTCAGAGCATTTATCGGCGCCCTGGCGGAGCTGATCGACGGAAACCCTCGCGAAGGCGACCTGCTGCATCGTGGTGGCAAGCTGCTCGCTCAATTGGTCAGCCATGACGATTGGCTGCCCGAGGATTTCGCCCGGCCAGATCCCGAGCGCTATCAGCAATACCTGCTGCACGCCGACTCGCGGCAGCGTTTCAGCGTGGTCAGTTTTGTCTGGGGACCGGGGCAACGTACGCCGATCCACGATCATCGGGTCTGGGGCTTGATCGGCATGTTGCGCGGCGCCGAACACTCCCAAGGCTTCGCCCGCCATCCCGACGGCACCCTGGCGCCTGAGGGCCCCCCCATACGGCTGGTGCCAGGCCAAGTCGAAGCAGTGTCTCCCAAAATCGGCGATATCCATCAGGTCAGCAATGCCTTCGATGACCGGGTTTCCATCAGCATCCATGTCTATGGCGCCAACATCGGCGCCGTCCGCCGGGCGGTGTACCAGCCCGACGGCAGCGAGAAACTGTTCATTTCCGGTTATTCCAACGCCTTCCTGCCCAATATCTGGGACCTGTCCAAAGAGAGCCAAGCCCTATGAGCACCGCACCTACCCGCTCTTACGCCGAGATTCGCCAGGCGTTGCTGAACCGTGAAGAACTGGCCCTTATCGACGTCCGTGAAGAGGCCCCTTTTGCCGAAGGGCATCCGCTGTTCGCCGCCAATATTTCGCTGTCCAAGCTCGAGCTGGAGGTGTATTCGCGCATCCCGAGGCGCGACACCCCGGTGACGGTCTATGACAACGGTGAAGGCCTGGCGGGCATCGCGGCGCAACGCTTGCAGGAACTGGGCTATAGCAATGCCAGTGTCCTCGAAGGCGGCCTTGAGGGTTGGCGCAAGGCCGGCGGCGAGTTGTTCATCGACGTCAATGTGCCAAGCAAGGCCTTTGGTGAGCTGGTGGAAAACCAGCGCCATACCCCGTCCCTGGCGGCGGAAGAGGTCCAGGCGTTGCTCGACGCCGAGGCCGACGTGGTGGTGCTCGACGCCCGGCGTTTCGACGAATACCAGACCATGAGCATTCCCGGTGGCATCAGCGTACCTGGGGCGGAACTGGTGTTGCGTGCCCGCGAGCTCGCGCCAGACCCGGCGACCCGCATCATCGTCAATTGCGCCGGGCGTACCCGCAGCATCATCGGCACCCAGTCGCTGATCAATGCGGGCATCGACAACCCGGTGGCGGCCCTGCGCAACGGCACCATTGGCTGGACCCTGGCCGGCCAGACCCTGGAGCACGGCCAGTCACGCCGCTTTGCCGCCACCGACGAAGAACATCGAGACGTCGCTGCCCGCGATGCCCGCCGTGTCGCCGATAGAGCGCTGGTCGGACGCGCCACCCTCGCCGACCTGCACCGTTGGCAGCAGGAACCGACACGCAGCACCTACCTGTTCGATGTGCGTACCCCGGAAGAATTCGACGCCGGCCACCTGCCTGCCTCGCGCTCCACTCCCGGAGGGCAACTGGTGCAGGAAACCGATCATTTCGCCAGCGTGCGTGGCGCGCGCCTGGTACTGGTGGACGATGACGGCGTGCGCGCCAATATGTCCGCCTCCTGGCTCGCGCAACTGGGTTGGGACGTGCATGTGCTGGATGACTTGCAGCCCGCACACTTCAGCGAACAGGGCACGTGGAAAGCGCCGGTGCCGGTACCGCTGCAAGCCGAGGAAATCAGCCCGGAAACCCTCGAACAGTGGCTGGCCGAAGGCGATACCCTGGTGCTGGATTTCACCGGCAGCGCCAATTACGTCAAGCGCCATATTCCCGGTGCGTGGTGGGTCCTGCGCGCTCAGTTGAGCGAGGCGTTGGCCAAGGTGCCGCCGGCCCAACGTTACGTGTTGACCTGCGGCAGCAGTCAATTGGCCCGGCTGGCGGTCCCCGAAGTCGAGGCACTGACCGGCAAGGACGTATTTCTCCTGCGCAACGGCACGGCCGCCTGGATCGCCACGCAACGACCACTGGAGCACGGCGAAACCCGCCTGGCCTCGCCGCGCATCGACCGTTATCGCCGACCTTACGAGGGCACCGACAGCCCACGGGAGGCCATGCAGGCCTACCTGGATTGGGAGTACGGACTGGTTGACCAGTTGGCCCGCGACGGCACCCATGGTTTTTTCGTGATCTGAACCCGACGGGGGTCGGTTGACCGGCCCCCGCCCACACCAGCCGACCCCTTCTCCAGGCGGAGGCGCTGAACGCAACACTCAGCCTGGAGCCTCCGATGCGCCTCACCCTACCCCTACTGTTGATCGCCCTCGCCTTTGGCCCGGCCCACGCCGCCGACTTGCAGCCGCTGCGAGTTGCCAATCAGAAATCCACCATCAAGGCCTTGCTGGAGGTTTCCGGCGAGCTCGAGGATGTGCCCTACGACATACAGTTTTCCGAGTTCCCCGCCGCCGCGCCTTTGGGCGAGGCGCTGAATGCTGGCGCCGTGGATATCGGCGCCTTGGGCGATGCACCCTACGTGTTCGCCCTGGGCGCCGGCGCGTCGCTCAAGGTGGTCAGCATCATCCATGCCGAAGGGCGCAACACCACGGCCATTCTGGTTCCCAAGGATTCGCCCATCAAGCAAGTCGCCGACCTCAAGGGCAAGCGCATCGTCACCACGCGCGGTTCCATCGGGCACTACCTGGCGATCAAGGCCCTGCGCAGCGCCGGCCTGAGCACCCAGGACGTGGAGTTCGTCTTCCTGCTGCCCAGTGAATCCCGGTTGGTACTGGACAACGGCACCGCCGACGCCTGGTCCACCTGGGACCCCTTCACCACAGTCGTGACCGCCCAGAGCCAGGCGCGGGTGCTGGTCAGCGGCAGCAGCCTGTTGAGCAATCATCTTTACCTCGCCGCCACCAGCCAGGCCATCGCCGACAAGCGCCAGCAACTGGACGACTTTGTCGCCCGGGTCGACCGGGCCTTTCGCTGGAGCAACGAGCACCCCAACGAATACGCCGCCGCCCAGGCCCGGATCACCGGCCTGCCCCTGGCGGTTCACCTGAGCGTGGCCAATGCCACCCACATGCAACCCGTGGTGATTGACGACGCTGTCGTCAGCGGCCTCCAGGCGACCGCCGATATCTACCAGGAAGAAGGCTTGCTGACCCGCCGCATCGACGTATCCCAAGGCTTCGACAAGAGCTTCAACACCCTGCGTGCCCCAGTCGCCCAGGCCTCACGCTAAAGGAGCAGAACCATGAGCAAACAACGCCAACTGAAACTCGGTGCAATGGTCCACGGCGTCGGCCACGGCTGGGGCGAATGGCGCCATCCGCAGGCGCTGCCCAATGCCAGCACCCACTTCGGTTTCTACAAGCAACAGACGCAACTGGCCGAAGGCGCCAAGTTCGATTTCGTGTTCATCGCCGACAGCCTGCACATTCATGAAAAATCCAGTCCGCATTACCTCAACCGCTTCGAGCCGCTGACCGTTCTCTCGGCGTTGGCGGCAGTGACGTCGAATATCGGCCTGGTGGCGACGGTGACGGTCAGCTACACCGAGCCCTACCAAGTGGCGCGCCAGTTCGCTTCGCTGGACCATATCAGCGGTGGGCGAGCCGGTTGGAACGTGGTGACGTCGTGGCTCAGCGGCACCGCTGACAACTTCGGCAAGACCGAGCACCCGCCGCACGCCGTGCGCTATCGGATCGCCAAGGAACACGTGGAGGTGGTCAAGGGCCTGTGGGATTCCTGGGAAGACGACGCCTTCGCCTACGACAAGCAGACGGGTGAATTCTTCACCCCCGGCAAACTGCATGCCCTGGAGCACAAGGGCGAATTCTTCTCGGTGAAAGGCCCCCTTAACATCGCCCGCTCCCGCCAGGGCCAGCCGGTGATTTTCCAGGCCGGCACATCCGAGGACGGGCGCAACTTCGCCGCCGGGAATGCCGACGCCATTTTCGTCGGCGCCGAGGGCTTCGACGAAGCGCGCGCCTATTACCAGGACCTGAAAAAACGCGCCCAGGGCTTCGGGCGCGATCCTCAGGCGCTGTCGATCCTGCCCGGCATCCGCCCGATCGTCGGGCGCGATGAAGCGCAAGTCGAAGACCGCTACCAACAAGCGGTGGCACTGGTGAGCATCGAAGATGCCATCGTCGCCCTTGGCCGCCCCTTCAATGACCATGATTTCAGCCAATACCCGCTGGATGCGCCCTTCCCTGAACTGGGCGACCTGGGCGCCAACAGCCAGAAAGGCGGCTCGGACCGGATCAAGCAATTGGCCCGGGACGAAGGCCTGACCTTGCGCGAAGTCGCCCTGCGTTTCTCCCAGCCACGGCGAGACTTTGTCGGCACTCCCGAACAGGTGGCCGACGCCATTGAAGCCTGGTTCGAGAACGGCGCGGCCGATGGTTTCATCATCAACTCGCTCCTGCCGGACGGCCTGCAATATTTCACCGAACTCGTGGTGCCTGTCTTGCAGCAGCGCGGATTTTTTCGCCGCGAATACAACGGCGATACGTTGCGCGACAACCTTGGCCTGCCAGTGCCCGCCAACCGTTACGCACAGTCCCGGGCCAGCGAACCGACCCGCGAGGCCGTGGCATGAGCGAGCGCCCGACCATGATCAAAAACCTTACGGCAGGGCCATTCAATCGTCGCGATTTCCTTACGGCCAGTTCCATCGCCCTGGGCGCGTTGGGGCTGTCTGCCCTGGGGCTCTCCCCACGTGCCTTCGCCCAAGGCAAAGGCCTTTCTGAGCTGACGCTGGGTGTCGCAACCTACCGGGGCCAGGACTCTTATTTCGTCGACGAGGCCGGCACCGGCAATACCCCCTACAAAGTCGAATACGCCGAGTTCGCGGGCGGCAACCTGATCGTCGAAGCACTGGCCTCGGGCGGCCTGGACGTGGGCGGCATGAGCGAAATACCGCCGATCTTTTCCATCCAGAGCCACCGCCAGCCGCGCCTGATCGCAGTGCTACAGGGTGACGTGAACAACCAGGTGATTCTGATTCCCAAGGATTCCGCCCTCGAATCGATCGGGCAACTGCGCGGCAAGCGCGTCGGCTATGTGCGCTCCACCACGTCCCACTACTTTCTGATCAAGGCCTTGAAGGAACAAGGCCTGACCATGAACGACATCACGGCGGTGGCGCTCACCCCCCAGGATGGCTTCACCGCCTTCCAGAGCGGCCAGCTCGATGCGTGGGTGATCTACGGCGTATTCATCCAGTTGGCGAAGTTCCGCAGCGGCGCCCGGGTATTGAAAACCGCCCTGGGCTACCTCTCGGGCAACTACCTGATCGCCGCCCGGCCTGCCGCCCTGGAAGACCCACTGCGCAAGCAGGCGATCCAGGACTATATCCAGCGGCAGGCACGCACCCTGGAATGGATCAACAACAACCCCGAACCCTGGGCTGCCAAGTCGGCGCAGTTGCTGGGCGTGGATAAAGCCGTGTTCCTGGACATGTACAACAACCGCAGCCAGCCGTGGAAAGTCGTCGAAGTCAGCGACCAGGCCATCGCCTCGCAACAGGAGGTCGCCGACCTGTTCTTCAACGCCGGCGTGCTGAACGAACGCCTCGACGTGAGTCCGCTGTGGGACCGCAATTTCCGCCTGTTGCCGATATGAGCCCTGCCTCTGATGCCTCACCCCAAGGGCCGCATCTGGTTCTCACCCTTTTGATCGAGTGAACGCGCCATGAGTCTTCCTTCTCCACGTCCACCCTCGCTGCAATCGGTTGATGCAGCCGATTTCGACACGTTGCTCGAACGCGTAAGCCAGCAACTGGCTGCTACGGCGCACATCTATGACGAGACCGGCGCCTTTCCCCAGGACAATTTCAGACTGCTGCATAAGCATGACCTGCTGGCCCTGACGGTGCCCAAGGCATTGGGCGGTAGCGGCGCTAGCCTGGTGCAGGCACGCAAGGTGATCAGTGCGGTCGCCAAGGGCGAGCCTTCCACTGCATTGATTCTGGTGATGCAGTACCTTCAGCATTCGCGCCTGCAGGACAATCGGAACTGGCCCGAGGCATTGCGCTTGCGCGTGGCCCAGGATGCCGTGCGCGAAGGCGCGCTGATCAATGCCCTGCGTGTCGAGCCCGACCTGGGCACTCCGGCCCGTGGCGGGCTGCCGGCGACCATCGCCAGGCGCACCTCCGAAGGCTGGCGCATCAGCGGGCGCAAGATTTATTCCACCGGCAGCCACGGCCTGACCTGGTTCAGCGTCTGGGCGCGCAGCACCGACGAAGATCCGTTGGTGGGGGCTTGGCTGGTCCACAAGGACACACCCGGAATCAGCATCATCGACGACTGGGATCACTTGGGCATGCGCGCCACGTGCAGCCACGAAGTACTGTTCGACAACGTGCTGGTGCCACTGGATCACGCCGTCAGCGTCAGCCGCTGGAGTGCGCCGCAACCCGAGCTGGACGGCGACGGCTTCCTGTGGATGTCGGTGTTGCTCTCGGCGGTCTACGACGGCGTCGCCCAGGCTGCGCGGGATTGGTTCGTGGAATGGCTGGAACAGCGCAAACCGTCCAACCTCGGTGCTGCGTTGTCGACCCTGCCACGTTTCCAGGAAACCCTCGGGCACATCGACACCTTGCTGTTCGCCAATCGCAGCCTGCTGGATGCCGCCGCTGAAGGGCGAACCCCGGCCGCCCATGCCGCGCAACTGAAATATCTGGTGACCGGTAACGCCATCCGCGCTGTCGAGCTGGCCATCGAAGCGTCGGGCAACCCCGGCCTGTCGCGACACAATCCGCTGCAGCGGCATTACCGCGACGTGCTGTGCAGTCGCGTCCACACCCCGCAAAACGACGCCGTGCTGCAAGGCGTCGGCAAAGCGGTGTTTGCCCAACGCCAGAAAAAGGACCTTGCATGAGCACGCTCGTGATTGCCAGCCAGTTGGATAAAGACTTCAACGATGTGATCCGCCAACGCCTCGAACAGACGCACCCGGGCGCGCAAGTCCTCGATGTACCGGCCGGCGTGCCCAGCGACCTGCCGGCCGAAGTCAGTGTCTTGCTGGCCCGCCCTATCAACGTGCGAGGCTACCTGGCTCCGGACACACCGCCGCCGGGCTGGCCCTACGCACTGAAATGGATTCAAGTGGTGTCTTCGGGCATCGACTTCTACCCCGGATGGCTGTTCAACGGCCCGCCGGTGAGCACCTCCCGGGGCAGCGCCGCCGACAACATCGCCGAATTTGCCCTGGCGTCGATCTTCGCGGCAGCCAAACGCCTGCCGGATATCTGGGTGCATGATTCGCAATGGCAATTCAGCGCCCTGACACCACTCAAGGGCAGTACCCTGGGCATTCTTGGTTTTGGTGCGATTGGCCGCAGCCTGGCGACCAAGGCCCACGCCCTGGGCATTAACGTGTTGGCGTTGCGGCAAAGCCAGACGCCGTTCGAGGTAGAGGGCGTCGAGGCCGCGCAGGACATCCATCAGTTGTTTTGCCGATCCGATCACCTGGTGCTGGCCGCGCCCCTGACTGACGCAACCCGGCATATCGTCAACCGCCCGGTGCTCGCCAGTGCCAAGCCGGGTTTGCACCTGATCAACATCGCGCGCGGCGGCCTGCTGGACCACGGGGCTTTGCTCGACGCCCTGGACGAAGGCACCCTCGGCCTGGCCTCACTGGACGTCACCGATCCCGAACCACTGCCCGACGGCCATCCGCTCTACTCCCACCCCAGGGTGCGCCTGTCGCCCCACACTTCGGCGATTTCCAGCAATAGCCGTCATGAAATAGCCGACAGTTTCCTGGCCAATCTTGAGCGCTTCCTGAATGGGCTGGCGCCGGAGAACCTGGCCAACGTGCAGCGCGGCTACTGAAAACCGCATGCTCCCAGAGGTATCTGGCGGGCATGGAGTTTTTTGAAACCACCCCAAACAACTGTGAGAGCGAGCTTGCTCGCGATGGCGGTGTGTCAGTCATATGGACGTTGACTGTGAATCCGCTATCGCGAGCAGGCTCGCTCCCACAGGGTTGCGTACTGCGAATATCAGCTTTCCGCATTTAACATCGATATTTAATGTCTATTTTTTATAATTAACTTATAACAAATCGGACTTTTACAACGATCTATTATACAAATACTGTTACAACCATCACCGACCCCTGACCAGGTGGAGGCTCTCGGAACGCTATGTTTTTCCGGCCGACACCACCCCACGGTCACCTGCACACCCAAACCTGAAACCGGCCCGAGCCACCGCCGCCATGGCATTCACCGCCATGACCACGGCAACGCTTTGCCCAAAAAAAGACGACACCCACGCAGCATCTACATACCCGGGGCTCACCATGCATGACACCTTCACATCAAACCGCTTGGCATTGGCCGTATCGCTGGCGCTGTTCGGGCTGTCGGCTCACGCCGAAGAAAACACCAAGGATGGTGCCTTGCCCGTTGTCACCGTCACCGCCGAACACCGCAGCGAGGACTTGCAGAAAGCCCCGCTGGCGATTTCCGCGTTCGATGAAAACGCCCTTGAAGACAAGCAGATCAAGAGCATCCGCGATCTTTCAGGGCAGGTACCGAACCTGACCCTCAGTCGCCAGTCGATCTCCTACAGCGCCCAGACCTACGGCATTCGCGGCATCGGCGAGACCGATCCAATCCAGGAAGCCGCCGTCGCGGTCTATGCCGATGACTTGTACATCCCCCGGGCGATTTCCTCGATGCTCGACTTCAACGATGTCGAGCGCGTCGAGGTCCTGCGCGGCCCCCAGGGCACGCTTTACGGGCGCAACAGCAGCGCCGGCGCGATCCGCGTGATCACCCGTGATCCGACCCAGGAAACCCGCGGGTTCTTCGAACTCGGCGCCGGCAACTACAACGCACAGAACGGCCGGCTATTGATCAGCGGCCCGTTGGTGGACAACGCCCTGTTCGGCAGCTTTTCGGCGATTCGCCTGACCCGCGACGGCACCGTCTCCAACCCCACCCGCGGCGAGGACGTGAACAATGTCGACCTGCAGTCCTACCGCGGCAAGTTGCGTTTCAACCCCATCGATTCGCCCTGGGATGTGCAACTGACGCTGGCCGGCACCTTCGACCGTGGCGACACCACCAGCTATACCCCCTTCGACGCCGACGGCCACTTCGACAAGTTCAAGAGCTACAGCAGCCTCAACCCGAAGAACCGCCTCGACCAGGGCAGCTCGGTGCTACGGGCGATCTACACCCTCGATGATCATCTGAGTTTCAAATCGGTAACGGCCTATTCGGCCTTCAACCAGCCGGTGGACTATGACAACTCCGGACAGGCGGCCCTTATCCAGAACAGCCTGATCACCTACAAGCAGGACTATGCCACCCAGGAATTCCAGCTCAACGGCGACTATGACGATTTCAGTTTCAGCACCGGCCTGTACCTGTACCGGGAAAAATTCGACGCCGAGCGCGACAGCCTGACCTATTCGGTTGCACGCAATCGGGTGATCGGCCAGGGCCAATACAGCACGACCAATACCGAGAGCTACGCGTTGTATGGCCAGGGCAGTTACAAGGTCACGCAGCAACTGTCACTGATCGCCGGCCTGCGGTTCACTCGCGAACACAAGAACTTCGACTACACCAATTACGTGGTCAACACCGACCGGCAGATCACCGGCACCAACTTCAGCGCCGATTCAAGCAAGTCCTGGCAATCCACCAGCCCGAAACTCGGCTTCGAATACGCCTGGACACCGCACCTCAACCAGTACGCCTACGTCGCCAAAGGCTTCAAGGCCGGTGGGTACGACAACCGCGCGCCAACCCAGGCCGCCGCCGAGCAAGCGTTTTCTCCGGAAGACGTCACCACCTGGGAAACCGGGTTCAAGGGCGACTTCTTCGACCGTCGCCTGCGTGCCAACCTCGCGCTGTTCTACAACGACTACAAGGACCTGCAAACCAACGCCTACGACCCGGCGCTGGGCGTCAGCCTGCGGACCAACGTCGGCCAGGCCCACACCTACGGCGTCGAGCTGGAAACCCTCACTGCGCTGAGCAACGACCTGCAACTGACGTTCAACCTCGGCTACCTGCAAAGCCAGTACGACGATTTCGAAAACGCCAGCGGCGCCGGGGTCGATGCCAACGGCAAGCAACTGGTGTACTCGCCGCGCTGGAACACCAGTGTTGGCCTCAACTACACCATCCCGGCCGGTTTGCCCGGCACGTGGCTGGCGGGCACCGACGCGCAGTTCCAGACCAAGTCCTACGCCAATGCGTTGAACGATGACGTCCAGGAAATTCCTCAGCAGACGTTCTGGAACGCCAACACCCGCTACATCTCCGGTGACGGTCATTGGACCACCACGCTGTCGGTGAAAAACCTGCTCGACCGCGCCTACCCGCAAGCAGTCGGCTACGTACCCGCAAGCGGTGCCCGCTACTACTCCGTCAACGATCCGCGAACCCTGTTGTTGTCGGTGCGCTACGACCTCTGACCCCTGATCGGCAAGCATGCCAAGGAGCACTTCATGGCTTTCACTCGCAGGCAAATGATTTCCCGTATTGCCGCCGTCGGCGGTTATAGCGCCGCTGTTGGCGCACTCGATGCGCTGGGGCTCACGCCTCAGGCCGTGGCCGCCACCTTCAGCCCGTTGCAGTTGGGCAGCAGTGGCAAAGGCAAGCACGTGGTGGTGGTCGGCGCCGGTATTTCCGGGCTGGTCAGTGCCTATGAACTGCGCAAGGCCGGCTTCACCGTGACGGTCCTCGAAGCCCGTGAGCGGGTCGGCGGGCGCAACTGGACCCTGCGACGCGGGACACAGGTCCACTTCGACGACGGCATCAGCCAGACCGTGGATTTCGATGACGGGCAGTTCTTCAATGCCGGCCCCGCGCGCATTCCCAGCCACCACCAGACAATCCTCGGCTATTGCCGCGAACTGGGCGTCGAGCTGCAAGTGCTGGTCAACAGCAGTCGCAACGCGTTGGCCTTGCCGGACGCTCGCCAGCCGGCATTCCAGTTGCGCCAGGCAGTCAACGACACCCGTGGGCAACTGTCCGAACTGCTGGCGCGCACCGTCAGCCGCAAGGCCCTGGACCAGGATCTGAGCGTCGATGATCGCCAGGCGTTGCTGAATTTCCTCAAGGTCTACGGCGACCTCAACACGGATTTTAAATACAAGGGCTCGGTGCGCTCGGGGTATACGCGCATTCCTGGCGCGGGCGACCAAACCGGCGTCACGCGCACGCCGCTGGAGTTGCAGACGTTGCTCAATCCCAAGCTCTGGGGCGCACTGGTGTTCGATGAAATCCCCGAGTTTTCCTCGACCATGTTCCAACCGGTGGGTGGCATGGACCGGATTCCCCACGCGTTCTACGAACACCTCAAGGACTCGGTGCGGTTGCAGGCCGAAGTCAGCGATATCCAGACCTCCGAACAAGGCAGCCGCATCACCTACCGGGACCGCCAGACCGGCAAGACCCAGTCCCTGAGCGCCGACTACGCCATCGTCACCGTGCCCCTGCCGCTGTTGGCCAAGGTACCAAGCAACTTCAGCGCGTCCTTCAAGCAAGCGATCCTCAGCGCGCAAAGCGATCAGGCGAACAAAGTGGCCTGGCAGTCGCCGCGCTTCTGGGAAACCGACTTCAACATCTTCGGCGGGCTGTCCTACCTGGACCATGAAGTCAAAGGCCTCTGGTACCCCAGCGACCGACTGAACAGCGCCCAAGGCATTCTCGTAGCCGCCTATAACACCAGCGACGCCGCGCAGTCCTTCAGCCAGAAATCCTTGGCCGAGCAGTTTGCCTCGTCGCGCCAAGCCGTCGAGCTGCTGCACCCCGGCCACAGCGCCAAGCTGCAGAAACCGGTGGCCATCAACTGGTCCAAAGTGCCCTACAGCAAAGGCCCCTGGATCGTTAACGATGAAGTGGGCGAGCAGGCCTACCAGATCCTCAACCAACCCCAGGGCCGCACCTATCTGGCCAGCGATGCCCTCGCCCATGGTGGCGTCGGCATCTGGCAAAACACCGCCGCCGACTCGGCGCGGCGGATTGTCTCGTTGATCGGCAGGCATGCCGAGCGCCAGCAACCGGGTGTTGCTGCCTGACTTGTTTCCCATAAAGGACTTATCGATGAAACCACTGACGCTGCTCACTGGATTGCTCATGACCGCCACCGCTTCCGCCAGCCACGCCGACGAGATCAAGCGCATCGCGTTGCCCAATTCCAATTTCCCGATTTCCCTGGCCGTGTCGGTGCCGGCCCAGACGGACCTGCTGTTCGTCAGCGGGCTGCTCGCCGACCTGCATGACCCGAAAGCGCCGAAGGACTCGTTTGCCGCTTATGGCGATACCGCGACCCAGACCACCTCGATCCTCAACAAGCTCAAGGGTGTGCTGCAAAGCCAGGGGCTGGGCCTGGGGGATGTGGTGCAGTTGCGAGTGTTCCTGGTGGGCGATCCGGCCAAGGGCGGCAAGCTTGATTTCGCCGGATTGCAGGAAGGCTACACACCGTTTTTCGGCAGCGCCGAACAGCCGAACAAACCGGCGCGCACCGCCGTGCAAGTCGTCGCGCTGCCGCTGCCCGGCGGCCTGGTGGAAATCGAAGCCGTCGCCGCTCGCAAGAAGTGACACGGGTCCCAACCGATCTTCAGGAGCTTCCCTCCCATGTCCAACTGCCTTAATGACCCACGTACCGGGCGCCTCGGCGTGCCCGCCTATCGCCCGCTGCTGCTACCGTTGTCGATCGCCTGTGGCCTCGCCTCGTTCAATCTCGAGGCCGCCGAGAGCGGCGCGCCTACCCTGGGAACAGTGGTGGTCACCGGCAACCGTGGCACGGTCGAGCGCACCGTGACCAGCAGCCCGACCCCCATCGACGTGGTCACCGGCGAGCAACTGCGCGCGGTGGGCAAGCCAAGCCTGCTGGAGGCGCTGAGCAAGTTCATCCCCTCTTTCAACCTGCCCGACCGAGCCGGCTGGGACGCCAGCGGCGTGGTGCGCTCGGCCACCCTGCGTGGGCTGACCGCATCCCATGTGCTGGTGCTGGTCAACGGCAAGCGCCGGCACACCAGCGCCACGCTGAACATCAACGGCATCAACAGCGGCGCTGCGCCCAGCGACCTCGACCTGATTCCGGTGGCGTCCGTCGATCATATCGAGGTATTGCGCGACGGCGCGGCGGCGCAGTACGGCTCAGATGCCATCTCAGGGGTGATCAACATCATCCTCAAGCAGACCACCGGCGGCAGTTCCGACACCACCCTTGGCCAGGGCTACGACGGCAAGCGCGGCACCGCGCAGCAAGCGCTCAACTATGGCTTTGAAGTGGGCGAAGCGGGCGTACTGAATGTCTCGTTCGACACCCGCTACCAAGAGCGCGACAACAAGGCCGGCAGCAACGGCTACAGCGCCCATTACTATCCCCAGGCCGACGGATCGCCCGACCCGCGCGAGGCCGATGCCAGCCACCACACCTACAAGGGCTACGGACTGCCCCGCAGCCAGCTGGCCGATGTCGGCTACAACCTCGACCTACCGTTGAACGACGCCGTGACGCTCTATTCGTTCTCCACCCTGGCGACGCGGGAAAACAACGACGGCCAGAATTTCCGCCTGCCCAGCGGCCGTAACACCATTACCACCGGCCCCAACGGTTATCCCGATGGCTACAGCCCCTATTGGCTGGTCAACGAAACCGACTTCCAATCCGCCTTCGGCGCCAAGGGCGAGGACTTCGGCGGCTGGGCATGGGACCTGAGCAGCACCTACGGACGCAACTACGCCAAGCAACGCACCTACAACAACCAGAACCCTTCGCTGGGGGAAAACACGCCGAACAAGTTCACCTCGGGCATCTATATCGCCGATCAGTTGACCAGCAACCTGGACCTGAAGAACAGCTACGAGATCGGCCTGGCAAAACCACTGGATGTCGCCCTTGGCCTGGAGCATCGCCGGGAAAGCTACGAGACCCGTGCCGGCTCCGAGGCCTCCTACATCGATGGCGGCTATGTGTTCCCGGCCGGTCATCCACGTGCCGGGGAACGCCCCGACCCCGGCGCCCAGGTCACTAACGGCATTACCCCTGAAGACGCGCAGAAAGTCAGCCGCAACAGTGTCGCCAGCTACATCGACCTGGGCTTCTACCCCGTCGAGCAGTGGTACCTCGGGCTGGCCGCGCGATACGAGCATTACAACGAAGGCGTCGGCGGCACCCGCAGCGGCAAGCTCAGCACGCGTTATGAATTCAACCCGGTGTTCGCGGTGCGCGGCACCATCAGCAACGGCTTTCGCGCGCCCTCGCTGGCCAACCAGATCTTTACCGCCCGCTCGACCGGGTTCGACACCATCAACGGCGTCTACCAGCCCTACAACTATGTGATCTTGCCGGTGGATTCAGCCGGTGCCCAGGCACTCGGCGCCGAATCGTTGAAACCCGAGCGCTCTACCAATTTCAGCCTCGGCTTCGCCGTGACGCCCAGCGAAGACGTGAGCCTGACCGTGGACGGCTACGTGATCAACCTGCGCGACCGCCTGGTGCTCAGCGAACGCTTCCAGGGCCCAGGCGTCGCCGCCCTGCTCGACCGCATCGGCGTGCCGGCCACGGCCGGTGCCCAGTACTTCACCAATGGCGCCAACACCCGGACGTCCGGGGTCGATGTGGTCGGTAACTATCGGCAAAACCTGGAGCGTTACGGATCGGTGAGATGGACCGCCGCACTGAACTACAACCACACGAAAATCCTCAGCGTCAACGACACGCCCTCGCAACTGACCGCCCTGGGCAGCGGTTTCCAGTTGCTCGGGCGTCAATCGCGGGCGTTGATCACCAAGACGTCGCCCAGCAGCAAGATGATCTTCGCCGCCGACTGGGCCGTCGACGATTTCGACGTCAACCTGCGCCTGACCCGCTATGGCACCTACACCGAAGTCAACAGCTCAAGTGACTCAAGCCTGGATCGCAACTATTCCGCCAAATGGATCACCGACCTGGACGTGGCCTATGCGATCAACAAGCAACTGACGGTCGCCCTGGGCGCGCAGAACCTGTTCGACAAATACCCCGACCACATCGGTGTCAGCAATTCATCGTTCGGCGATAACTGGGGCAGTTATTCGCCCTTCGGCTTCACCGGCGGGTATTACTACACGCGCCTGCAATATGCGTTTTGATGGAGGCAAAGCCGCCTAAGCTAATGCATAAAAAGTATTTATTAATTGGTTTTTATAACCATAGGATTCTGTGGCGCTTCACCCATTCCTCAGTTAAATGTCGAGCATGCCATGTCAAGACTCATCAACCATCCCGGGGCGATATTGCGCCGCCCCACCCTGGCCGGCGTGATCGTTGCGCTGGTCTTGTCGTCCCTGGTTCTCCCGGCCCAGGCGCGGGAAACTCTGCGCATCGGTTACCAGAAATCATCGACCCTGATCACTTTGCTCAAGACCCAAGGCAAGCTGGAAGCAGCCCTCGCCAAGGCAGATATCGACGTGAGCTGGCACGAGTTCGCCAGCGGCTTGCCGTTGCTGGAAGCCTTGAACGTCGGCAATGTCGATGTCAGCGCCGACGTGGCGGATACAGTACCGATTTTTGCCCAGGCCGCTCAGGCCAGGCTCACCTACTTCGCCCAGGAAGCGCCCTCGCCTTCCGCCCAGGCCATCGTCGTGCGCAAGGATTCACCGCTACAGCAACTGGCGGATTTGAAAGGCAAGAAAGTCGCGGTCACCAAGGCGGCGGGCGCCCACTATTTGCTGATCGCCGCGCTGAACAAGGCCGGCCTGAAGTTTTCCGACATCGAGCCCGCCTACCTGTCCCCTGCCGATGGCCGGGCCGCCTTCGAGAACGGCAAAGTCGACGCCTGGGTCACCTGGGAGCCCTTCCTCAGTGGCGTGCAGCGTCAATTGCCGACGCGCACCCTGGCCGACGGTAGTGGCTTGGCCAGCTATAAGCGTTATTACCTGACCAGCACACGCTACGCCAAGGCACACCCCGAGGTTCTCAAACTGGTTTACGAGCAACTGCAGGAGGCCGGCAACTGGGCAAAAAAACACCCGCGCGATGCGGCCCAAGTCCTGGGCCCGCTGTGGGGTAATCTCGATGTGGAAACAGTCGAAGCGGCCAACACCCATCGCAGCTACCAGGTCCAACCGGTGAAGGCCGATCAGCTCGGCGAACAACAGAAAATTGCCGACGCATTCTTCACCGCCGGGCTGTTGCCCAAGGCGGTGGATGCCCACGACGTGGAGGTCTGGAAGCCGTAAGGGCCAAAGGTGCGGTTTTTCTGCGGCAGACCATCAGGCGAAGGTCATGCAAAGCCGCTTCTATCGGAGAAATGCATCAACCTTCGGCGTGTCCGGTTGACCGGCCAAATCCAACAGCCAGGTCCTGAACGCCACCACTTTCCTGGTGTTCGCCAGTTCATGGGGCGTCACCAGATAGAACCCGAGATCCGACTTCAGCCTCAGGTCAAAGGGCACAACCAACCGCCCCGCCTTCAGGTCGTCATCGACGTAGGTCGAGCGGCCGATGCAGACACCCAGGCCGTCGACCGCAGCCTGGACCGCCATCATGGCCAGGTCGAAGGTCAGCCGCGAGCCTTCGGCCTGTTTTTTCGGCTGGCCGGCGGCAGTCAACCACAGGTTCCAATCGTCATGGGTCATCCCGCTGACCTGCAGCAATGTGTGATGGGCCAGATCGGACGGATCCTTGAGGGCGTTGGGACCTTTCAACAATTCAGGACTGCACACCGGAAAAACCTCATCGGACATCAGCCAGTCCGAGCGCAGCCCATGCCAGTCACCGGTACCGTAGCGAATAGCCGCGTCAATCCCGCCCTTGCGAAAGTCGACCATCTCAGTGGAAGCCGTAATACGCACATCAATGTCCGCAAACGCATGCTGGAAGGATGCCAGCCGAGGCAGCAACCACTTGGAGGCAAACGAAACCAGCGTACTGATCGTCAAGACATGGTGACTGTCGGTTTCCAGCAACTGCCCGGTGGCGTACCGCAACGCCTGGAATGCCGAGCGAACGTCAGGAAAATACGCCTGGCCTTCACGGGTCAAGGCCAGCCCATCCTTGAGCCGCAGGAACAAGCGCACCCCCAGCTCATCTTCCAACCGGCGAATCTGATGGCTGACGGCCGTCTGGGTGACATTCAGCTCCAGCGCGGCCTGGGTAAAACTCATATGCCGAGCGGCTGATTCGAACGCTTTCAGGCCATTGAGGGAAGGGAGTCGGGTGGCCATTGGGATCAGGGTACTCATGAGATTTTGTCATAAGCTAGCACCACAGATGTCCTTTGAAAATGCTACCGCGCTCGCGGATTCTAACGGCACGTACCGGGGCGCTGCCCTGCCTCGGTGAACGTCCATGCGTACCTGAGGACAACCATTCGCTCCGCAGACCTGTTCACTGTCCCCGCACATCGTGCTGCGTGAATTGAACTTGCCGTTCGAATTGATCCGGGTCGACAACAAGACCAAGCGAACCGCCAACGGCGTGGATTTCCTGACCATCAACCCCAAGGGCTACGTGGCGGCCCTGATGTTGGATAACGGCAACGTGCTGACCGAGGGGCCTGCCATCGTCCAGTATCTGGCCGACCTTGTACCGGGCAATGCGCTCGCACCGGCCAACGGCACCTGGGAACGGGTCCGCCTGCAAGAGTGGTTGAATTTCATCAGCTCGGAGATTCACAGCGGCAGTGCCCCGTTGTTCAACGCTGACATCGCCCAAGGGACCAAAGCCATCTTGCGCGAGAAGCTGTTCAAACGCCTGGATTACCTCAGCCAGTCCCTGGAGCAGCAGGACTACCTGATGGGCAGCTTCGGCCTGGCCGACTGCTACTTGTTTACCGTTCTTGGCTGGTTGCCGTCATTGCATATCGAGATCGAGGATTGGCCGATACTCGCGTCGTTCATGGCACGTATTCGCGCGCGTCCGAGCGTGGGGGTTGCCATGGCTGCGGAAGCGGCGGCGTCATAGCCGGCGGGTACGCGCTACTTCAAGTCAAAACTGTACGTAGGGAGGTGGCCCACCTGCGGCCGCGCGTACAAGAACCCCTGCATCAATTCGACGCCCAGGTCCAAAAGCGCCGCGCTTTCTTCATGGGTTTCAATCCCCTCGGCGATGACCACGATCCCCAGGCGCCTCGCAACCAGGATGATGCCCTCGACGATCGCTTGCTTGACGGGGTCTTGATCGAGGTTGCGGGTAAGCGCCATGTCGATCTTCAACACTTGGGGCTGGAACAGGGCCAGCAAGTTGAGGCCCGAATAGCCGGAACCGAAATCATCGATGGCGGTGGTGAAGCCCTGGCGCTCGTACTCCACGAAAATCGACTTGAGGTGGTCGGGATTGTCCAGTTTCTCGCCCTCGGTGACTTCGAACATCAGCCGGTCGGGTGGAAAGTTGGCCAGGCGAGCGGCTTCCAGCGTGGCGCGAATGCAGGTCTCGGCCCGGTACACGGCGTTCGGCAGGAAATTGATACTCAACAGGCAATCCGGAATGTCCAGGATGCCCAGCCTGGCGGCTTCTTCGATGGCCTTTACCCGACACGCCTGATCGAACCGATAGCGGTTGCCGTCATTCACCAGCCCCAGGATATAACCGGCCGACTCCCCATTCACGCCGCGCACCAAGGCCTCATAAGCAAACGTTGCGCCGGTACGGACATTGAAAATGGGCTGGAACGCCATGGTGAATTCAAACCCGAGTGCGTCACGGTCACGACATTCAGCGCAGCCAAGGGATTTGAACGTGGAGGGTAAACGGTCAGTCATGATCAATATTCCATTACTGTGGCGGGAACCCTGCCGTTGCGAAGAACGCTAGCCAACACCACATGAATCGGCAAGCGCCGGCCTTTCTGAAGCGCCCTCGGTCATGGCGAAGGCCCGGCCCCACCGCCTAGCCTGGCTTTTGCCATCGGTATGGCCATGCGCGTGCAGGCATACAGCAGCACACCGGCCAAGACCATGGCTGCACCGCGCAACCAGGTTTCCAGGCTTTGCTGGCTGAGCAGCAACAAGCACGAGACGATGGCCAGGACAGGCACCCAGGTCGGAACCCGAAAGTGATCCTGCGCAACCTCGTCACGCCGCAGCACCAATACCGCCAGATTGGTACTCAAAAATACGAAAAGCAGCAACAGGACGACCGTCTCGGCCAGCGTGGCGAGCGTGCCTGTCAGGGTCAGCGCGATGGACACCAGGGTCGTGGCAACGATAGCCACCCACGGTGTCCGCCGCTTGGGCAGGACCTTCGCCAGGGGTGCCGGCAACAGACCCTGGCAGGCCATCCCGTAGGTGAGCCGGCTCGCCATGATCAGCGTCAACAACGCACCGTTGGCGACCGCTATGAGTGCGATGAACGCGAACACCCGTGGCGAAACATCGATCCCCGACACCCGCACGACCTCAAGCAAAGGCGCCGAGGTCGCAACCAGTTGATCCATGGACAACACCGAGGAAGCGGCGACCCCTACCGCCATGTAGACGATGCCAGCGGCCAGTAACGCGCCGAACAACGCGCGCGGATAGACACGGCGCACGTCGCGTATTTCCTCGGCGAGGTTGGCGGATGTCTCGAAGCCGACAAACGAATAGAACGCCAGCAAAGCTGCTGCCAACACCGCCAGCCAGGGGCTGACGCCAGGCTTGAACTGCAGGGCGCTGTCCAGGTGTCCCTGTCCAGACCTGAAAAACCAGATTGCCGCCACGATGACCAGGATCAGGCCGGAAAGCTCGATGATCGTCATCACCAGATTCGCCCCGAGCGACTCCTTGATGCCCCTGGCATTCAACAGCGCTATCACCACCAGAAAAGCCAACGCCGCGACGCGGGGCGAGACGTCGACGAATGCCCCGAGATAATCGCCGGCAAAGGCCAGGGAGAGACCGGCCGCACTGGTCACCGCAGCGGCCAGCATGCAAAAACCGACCAGGAAAGAAATCAGCGGAGCCTTATAGGCTTTCTCGGCAAATACCGAAGCCGCACCGGCCTGCGGGTACTTCGTCACCAGTTCGGCATATGCGCCGGCAGTGAGCATCGCGAAAAACAGCGCGAGCAACAATGGCACCCAGATCGCGCCCCCGACGCGCCCTGCGATGGTCCCGGCGAGTGC
>Ga0308169_10001020_pt1 | contig 35451 bp, 40 predicted proteins | sample PhyBR1_2_FD_202139 | JGI IMG/M metagenome (GOLD analysis project Ga0308169, IMG submission 202139) | Phyllosphere microbial communities from UC Gill Tract Community Farm, Albany, California, United States - DLSLSB.R1 | ecosystem: Host-associated > Plants > Phyllosphere > Unclassified | place...
AGGTCCTGCGTTGAGCGGGCTCGAGCGTCGACGAGAGGAAGCAAAAGGGCACGCACGAGCTCGCCAAAGTTGTAGATGGTGCCGAGGAGGGCCGAGATACCGAGGTCGTTGGCGCGCGAGACGCGCTCGTCGGCCGTCAGGTCCTTGTCGACGTCGATGCAGGCGAGGTAAAGGAGCGAGTTCTTGTAGTAGTCGGCGAACTCGGCTTTTGCCTGCAGGTGGGACGACCACTCAAGGTATCAGCGACTCGGCCCGACTAGTAGAGCGATACCAGAGCAGCGAACGAGCCACGCACCTTCCAGTAGTCGCCCGAGACGCGGTAGAAGCTGCCGTGGACGGCGAGGTCGACCGAGTCGAGCTGGTCCAGCAGCTTCTCGCACGCGTCCATGGCCTCCTTGGCGTCCTCGGTCTCGCCCAGCAGCAGCTTGAAGTGGCCGCGCTCCATGCGCACGAGGACGTACGCCTCGCGCGTCTCGGGCGTGTCGAGCGAGGGCAGGAGCGTGTCGAGGAACGAGACGGCGAGGTTGCCATCTGCAGGACGTCGTACCTCACAGTCAGCATGCTGCCGCTCCTCGAGTGCGCTAGGAGGTAGAGAACGGCGACGACGCACCAGAGTATGTTCGTGCGACCGAGACGGCAATCGAGGCGAGCTTGAGCTGGTCGAGCTTGTTGGCAAAGTCCTTGATGAAGTTGTCGTACAGGTCGATGCGGAACGATGCGGACGCAGGGACGGCGAAGAAGGCCTCGATCGAGCGCGTCAACTGGTACCACAGCCTGCGAGCGCGAGGAGAGGGGGAGAGGGTCGAGGGGCGTCAGCAAGGGCTCCTCGGCTCGCGCTGCTCCAGGGCCTGCTCCTATCCAGCTGGCACTCGGTGCAGGCGGTCTCGACGGCCGACAGGAGGCCTGCGCCGCACACACGAAGCGCGGCTGTGCGCCTCCGCCTCGTTGACCTTGGCGAGGTGTCCAACCTCGCACCGCCCCTGCCCCTGGCGAGACTTGCCTAGACAGCTCGGGACACACAGCTGCATCGACCCCGCCCTTCTCACATGCACAACGAGAGGAGCTAGACGCACTTGTTGGTGTGGAACCGCTCGAACGCCTGGTAGAACGGCTTGAGGTCTTCAGGCAGTTGCGGCGACGTGAGCGCCTGGGCGAGGTAGGTCTGAGGGTCGGGTCGGTCGACCTGCATGGCGAAGCTCGACTTGGCGGGATGAGGCGGCGGGCGAGGGAGGAGGGAGATGAGGCGGACGAGGGTCGGAGGTGGGAGGTCGGCGGGCGGCTCTAGCTGAGTGGCGCGCGGGTCTAGCGGAGTGCTGGAGTGTCTGTGCTGCTAGCTGGACGGGAACAGCGAGGGCAGGTGATGGTAGGAGAGAGCGAACCTCCGCCTCCTCGTGCTGGCCGCGTCACCAATGGTCGCTTCCTCAGCCTGTTCGAGCGCCGTGCAGACGGTACAGGCGTAGTCGTGAGCTTGTTAAAAGGCTTGTAACTCGGCGTCGAGCCGCGCTTTGACAAGTGCGCTCGTTCCTCTCTAGAGACGCGCGAGCCGAGGGAGGAGCTCGCCCAGGTGACAGGCGCTCTCGCTCGCTCTCTCGAGACTAGTGACGAGGAAGAGCGTCTACTAGTTGCGCTGCGAAGGTACTCGGGCGGCAAGGCGGGAGCTAACAAGGGCAGGGTGCCGCGGCGGGCTAAAAGTCGAACAGGGCGAGACGCAGCAGTGGCAGCCGTACCGGCGCCGTGCCGCGAGGCGAGGCAAGGCAGAAAGGTCTATGCGCCAGGCAAGAGTCGCCGGAGGAGGAGGAGGGAGGGGGAGAGGCGGTTCAGGCGCCGAGGAACTCGAAAGCTGCGTGCAGAGCGGAAGGTCGTCAGCACGAGCGCCCAAGTCGAGGAGGGACCGGTTGCGCGAGGACGCACTGGCTGCACCGCACTCGACGCCGTCCTCGGTCATGAGCACGCCGCGCACTTCTGCCGAGTCGAGGGCGAGCGCGAGGTCGAACCTGCGGGCGAGCGAGGATGAAGTGTCAGTGCGAGGAAGCAGCCGAAACGGCGAGGGAGTGTGGACGCACTCGATGTAGCCGCCGTCGTCGCCGGCGATGTCGTGGAAGCGCGGCAGGGCGGCGAGGTCGACGGTCCATCGGCAGAGCTCGGTGAGGTCGCCTGCGGGGAGGAGGAGCCGGCGAGGTCAGTCGGGCCCGAGGCAGGTCGAGAGAGCACGGAGAGGGGTCGACGCACCTTCGTCCGTGTAGCGGTACAGCTCCTCCGAGTTCGAGACGAAGAGGTGGGCCGTGAAGACCGAGTCGCGCGGGTCCTTGACGTACTTGCAGAAGCGCGAGCGCAGCCGCTCGCCCTTGCGCAGGACGGCGCCCTTGGCGATGAGGTCTGCGTCGACACGATGCATCAGCTCGCTGTACCTGCTAGACAAGGCACAGGGAGGAAGAGGAAGAGGAGGAGGAGGAGACGCACAGCTGAGGCGGTTCTCGCACACGACGGTGCCACCGTCGTTCGCCCGCACGAACTCGGGCCGGCGCCAGTTGTCCTCGTCCTCGGCCGGCAGCTTGCTCTTCATGCAGTAGCTCCTCGGCGAGATGACGCTCGAGACGGCGACCTTGCCCATGCGCAGGCCGAGCCCGTACCGCGCCGCACCTCGCAGCGTCGCCGTGTCGCAGTCCTGCGGCCGCACGATGACGGGCACGGCGGCGCCGAACGCTCGCCGGACGCGAGTGTACAGGTACTCGGAAGCGGCGAAACCGCCGACGAGGATGATGGCGTCGAGCGAGGTGTGGCCGATCTTGGCGATCTGGGTCGAGAGGAGGTCGAGAACTTGCTCTGCGGGCGTACGAGGAAGGGCACGGGCCGCGAGTCGTCAGCGACGGCGCAGTGAGGTCGAGCCTCAGAGGGAGAGACACGGCGACGCACCGATGACTGGGTCAAAGACTTCGGTCTTAAGCACCCGCCCGGGAATGGCGAGCTCGCCGAACTCGAGGCCGACGTCCGGGTCGTGCGAGTCCTCGACGTTGAAGCAGTTGAAGCGGAAGATGGCATCTGCGTGAGGGGAAGAGTCAGCACGTTGTCGTTCTCGAGGCGAGGGAAGAGGTGAAAGGCGAGCGCACCGTCGTCCTCCTTCGTGCCGTGGTACGCGAGCTTGTCGCCCTCGGCGAAGGCGTGGATGAAGGTGGCCATGGACGCCGGCTCGAGGTGCACAGGGTGGTCCTTGAGGCTGCAGGTGCGAGGCGACGGTCAGTTCGAGCCCGAGGGTCGTCTCGGCGCGAGAGGGTGGGGAAGTGGACGCACATCCGCCGCAGGAGCTCCTCGAACTTGAGGTCGACGAACAAGCTGCCCGTGTTGGCGCCGCTGCGCACGCACATCTCGGCGATCTCGAGCTCGGAGAGCTGACCCATGAGCTTGTAGACGGCCGTGTCCACCGTACCGCCGCCGGCGTCGCACAGGAGGAACGACTGCGAGGGGCGCAGGTGGTGCAGCGTCGCGAGAGTCGAAGCGTGGATAGCGCCCGCTTCGGGCTCCCTGCGCGCACGGCATGAAGAGCGTCAGCCACGCTCAAAAGGCGACGCCCGCACGGCCGGCGAGAAGGGCGACCCGTCGAGGGAAGGAGCGAGAGCGAGACGCACGTGATGATGTGCAGTCGATCCCTCCACGCCGTGTCGCCGCCTCGAGAGCTCTGGACGAGGCCGGCACGAATCGCGCTCTCGCGCATGAGCGAGCAGGCGGCGGCGTCCCAGGCGGCGGGGACGGTGAGGAGGACGTCGGCAGCATCTGCAGGTCGGACAGGGCGTCAGCGCGTTGTGCAAGCTCCTAGGCACGTCCGGGTCGGCGCAGGGGAGGGAGGAGCGAGAGGAGCAAGAGCGGGGACGCACTGAGGTCGACGACGCTGCCAATCTCCTCGGTGATCATCCTCTTGGCGTACCGCCAGGCGCAGCGCAGGAAGTCGGCGATGACGTCGACGACGTTCTTGCCGACGGGGAGCGGCGGCAGCCAAGGGTCGGGCACGCCGCTGCGGAGCGACTCGGGCGAGAGGAGGAGCTTGAACCACTCGCACCTGCGAGCAGGAAAGACGAGCGCGTCAGCTCGACATTCTCTTCCACTGCGCTCGTAGTGCTCGTCGAGGCGAGAGTGGAACGAGCCAGGAGAGAGAGAGGGGCGACGCCGACGCACTTGATCAAGCCCTTGGTGACGGACGCGTTCTTGGCCTCGAGTCCCCAGCTGACGATCTTGGCCTCCTCCTCTGGGTCGTGCTGCTCGTACAGGATGCACGTCGGCACCTTGCGGTACGTCTCGTACGAGCCGGGCCACGACAGGATCTGGCGGATCTGGCCGCTGAACAGGCGCGACGAGCCGTAGGCGATGCCGGAGAAGGTCGTGCTGCGGGCGAGAGAGGCAGTGTCAGCCCTCACGAAGCTCCTTCGAGGTCATCTCGATGGTCGGGTCGAAGCCCTGACGGCCGGGCGAAGCGAGAAAAGCGAGGCGACGCACCCAAAGTCGATGCCGACGCTGAGCTTGCCCTCCTCGGGCTCCTTGCCCTTGCCGCCCGGCTGCACCTGCGCCGCGCTCGCGCCCGCGCTTGGACCCGATCCTGCTCCCGCACCCGCTGCCGCAGCGTTCCTCGCCCGCTCGGCCTCGCGCGCCCGTTCTCGCTCGCGCTCGAGGGCCATGTTGCGCGCGACGGCGGCCGCGGCAGGGGACGACGTCGGCGACGCCGGGCCCGAGAAGGGCGTCGGCCCGAACGACGGCGTGTACGAGGCGTGAGCCTGTGCCGGGCCGGGAGGCGGTAGAGGCGGGCCGTAGTAGGGGTAGGGTGGCATGGGCGGGACGGGCGGTGGTGGTGGCGGTGCGCGAGAGGACCCGGCTGAGCGGATGCTGCCCGTGCGGGCGAACGAGGCTTGAGAGGCGGAGAAGGGTAGTCGGGACGAGTTGGGCGCGAGCGTGCGAGAGGTCGAAGGGGGAGAGGAGGGACCTGCTCGAGGCGGACCGGGAGGGGGGTAAGGCGGTGCGCCCGGGTGCCCGTACGGCGGGTAAGGGTAGGGATAAGGCGGATAGGGGTACGGGTACGGGTAGCCTTGTGCGGCGGCGGGAGGCGGAGGCTGAGGCGGGTAGCCGGGGTAGCCGTAGGGCGGGTAGGGCGGATACGGCGCCGGCGGCATCGGCGGCGGAGGAGGCGGTGCGGCCGTCGACCGAGACCGTGCACGCGACGACGCGGGCGAGGGCGGGCGCAGCGACGGCGGTCGTGCTGGCCCCGCGCCCGGCGGAAGCGTGCCCGTGCGCGCCGACGAGCCCGAGACGTTGCGCGGCTGCTGCTGCGCGCGCGACTCGCCCTGGCCCGGCAGCCGCGATGGTCCTGCGCCGTGCGAGCCCTCGGTCTCGTACGTGCCGCCGGCCCCGCTGCCGCGCGACTTGAAGCTCTGCGGGCTCGCCATGCCGTGCGAGTGCTGGCGCTTCGGCTGGCTCGCCGTGTACGGGTAGTAGTGGGCGGCGGACGTGGGCGTGTTGGGCGAGGTGGGAGAGGTCGAGGTGCCCGTCGTGGTCGGAGCCGCCGAGGACGAGGGCGGGGCGGAAGGGGTGAGGCCGGGGTGCGAGTGGGGAGACGGCGACGACGAAGGACGAGCCGAGCCTGCGCCGTACGACGACGACGATGAGAGCTCGCCGTACATGCCGTGCTCGGGCGGTGCGAGGTACTGGCCGTGCCGGCGGTGGCCGTGGTGGTCTGCCGCCGTCGGGTCGACGCCGTTCGGCACCTCGACGAGGGCCGGCTTGCGCTTGTCGCGCCTGCCGAGACCAAGGCCGGCGACCTGGAGCTTTGCGAGGCCGTGAAAGCGGCCCTTCTTGGCCGTGGCGGGTTCTGGCGCGGGCACGGGCGGTGGTGCGGCCGAGGTGGGCCCGTCGCTCGACGAGGGGGTCATCGCCGACGCGGGCGCGCGGCTCTTTGCCGGGTCGCGCTTGGACGAGGCGCGCACGATGTGCTGGTACGAGCTCATGGCGGTGCGAGCTGCGGCCCTCGCACGGCGGGCCGAGGTGGATGGAGGGAGGGCGCGGCGGTGGTCGGTCGGCGTGCGGGCGGGCGGGAGAGGAGGTGAGGCGACGGCGAGGGTGCTCGAGCTGGCCGAGCGAAGGGCGGCGCGTCGTGGGGCGAGCTTGCGAGAGCTGGCGGGTGCTCTGTCTGCAGTTGGTGGCTCGAGTTGAACGGTGGTCGACGGCGACGAGGAGCGGTGGGCGGAGGCGAGGGTGCCGAGGCCGCCGCCTCGCTCGCTCGTCGCCTCTCGATCAAGTCTCGCTCGCTTCGGGATCAGAGCAAGACGCTGCTGCTCTCTCGCTCGGGCTCGGCTTGGTTGTGCTGCTGCCAGCTTGCCCAGCTTTGCTCGAGCACCCGAGCCCGGACCGCTTGCCGCGACCAGAACAAGCTGCCCGCGCGCCCCCTCGTCGTCCTTCCGCTCCGCACGCGCACAGAGGGCCCGCGCGCACGCACGCGCGCAGGAGACGCGCACGGGACACCGCGCCGTCCGACGACCCTGCGACCGTCCACGCCCGACCAACTCTCCGCCTCCGCGCTCGCACCTTGGCTCGATCCCGACGCTCCGTCTTATGTATGCGCTTCAAGCTGCTCCTCGTCGCCGACCGGGACGGTCGAGACGAGTCGCACGCGCGTCAGCTTGGAGAATGAGGGTCGTCGCGGTTGGCTGGGTCCGGGCGGAACCGACGCAATGAGCGGGGGAGCAACGAGGAGCAACGCTGCCTCCGAGACTTGCGCGGGGGGACGACGCTCGAGCGAGTGCGGGACTCCGTCCGCAGCCGGGCGACCTGCTCCTCGTCCTCGTCGCGCCGCACCCGGGGACGGTCCCTACCAGACGCGCCCTCGAGCGCTCTCGCGGCTCAGCAGCTGCGCCCTGCGAGCCCGGGTGTGCGATCGCGCCCGGAGGTTCCGCTTCGCCGCGCGTGCTTCACGGCCGGGCCGGTTCGAGCGCCGCTCTTGCGAAGGGCCGTCTCGGTTCCCGCACGTCCGATGCTCGCGCTCGACCAAGCTCTTCGTTCTCGTCCGCCGTTCCGACACGTTGTGCCCCAAGCTGGAGCCTGAGCGCGCCGAGCGAGCCTCTTGCGATGGGCGTGCAGCCGGGCTGCGAGTTTGAGAAGGTCGGCGACACGGCTTTCTGGAGCGGTTCTCGCTTCGACATGGACCTGAGCGAGCACTGCAGAGCGACTAGGGAGCGTGACAGGCTGTCGAGAAGGAGAAGTCGTGGCTACTGCTCAAAGCGTCAGCTCGAGGCGCGGCTCGCTTTCGCTCTTTCCTCTGCCCGCAAAGCTGTGCTTCCTGCATCGAGATCGTCCATCAAGCCGTCGCGTTCGCAAGCGTAGCAAGCGAGACTGCATCCGCTGGAACGTTACGAGCGTGCAGAGCCGAGTGCCCCCAGCCGAGCGCGCACGGTCCTCGGCCTTCTCAAAGTCGAGCTCCGCGCAGCCACTCGCCGGTCGATGCTCGACCAGTGGCCCGACAGGGCTGCGACGAGTCCATGAACGCTCTCTCGCACTTTGGGCGAGGCTCTCTTTGCTCGAGCTGCTGTACGACCGGCAGCGTCGTCCGAAGCAAGCGCTGCGCCAGGTACACCCGGTCGCTCTGGTTTGGACTCAGCTGCTTCGGTTCTGCTCGACCACACCCTGTCTTTCACCTTCTCGGACGAGAACAAGTCGCGCAGGGGCTCGGCTGGATATAAGGTGCACGCAGAGCCTTCTTCCGCCCCTCCTCGTCGAGATTTCCTTCCGTTTGCGCCTACCCAGCCTTTACCGTGCGCAGCCTCGACTTTCGAGCGAAGCAAGCTCACGAAGCTGCGAGACCTCGTCGACAAGATCCTCGCAGCCGCTGCTCCTCGCCGTTCCGTTCGCAAGAGGCTCGTGCGCGACTAGGAGCGGGCGAAGTGCGCGTTCTTGCGGCCGCTCGCTCGACAGCTCACGCTCTCACTGCATCTCTCGACGACGGAAGCTCGACAAGGAAAGGGTGACTAAAGGTATCCTGTTTCAAGCGCTTCAAGCGAGCCGAGCGCGCGAGGTGCACGTCGGTCGCAGACCCTGGTCGAGCGCGCACGCCCTCTCGCCGCCGCCGACGATGACCGCCTCCTAAGGGAATCACTATGCACATGCGACGAGTCGCCATTTACCAGCAGAGGTAGCCCTGCAGGAGGAGGAAGAAGGGGAGGGTCAGCAACGGTCGAGAGGGAGGGAGAGCCGGGTCGCTCGACGAGGGCAAGAGAGAGAAAGCTGGACGCACGCCGTCGATGTAGACGCTCGAGCCAGTCTGGTACGAGCTGTACGGGCTGAGGAGGTACGCGACCTGGCCCGCCTGCTCCCACGGCTTGGAGAAGCGGCCGAGGGGGACCTCCTTGCACTGGTTCTCGCGGAGGGTGGCGTCCATGTGCATCGTCTGGTCGGTCTCGATGAAGCCCGGGTTGACGTTGTTGACGCGGATCTGCACGAGGAAGACGAGGGTCAGCGAGTGCTCAAGAGAGGGCGAAAGGAAGAGGACGAGGACGAGGAGAAGGACGCACGCCGTGGGGAGCCCACTCGGTGGCGAGGCAGCGGGTGAGGTTCGAAACGGCGCCCTTCGACGAGTTGTAGAAGGCCTGCAGGAGGGAGAGGGCGAGTCAGGGCGAGAGCTTGCGAGAGGAGCGAGCCGAGGCGGCTCGACGAGCGAGAAGGTCGCGACGACGCACCTGGGTGATCGGGCTGTTGACGATGGTGTCCGACATCGACGAGATGACGACGATCGAGCCACCCTGCTTGCGCTCAGTCCAGAGGCTGCACGAGGGGAGGGGGAAGGAGCGAGAGTCAGCCGGGTCGTCCTCGCAGGGAGCTCGAGCGAGAGAACGAGGGACGCACGCAGCGGCAGCCTGGGCGGTGTTGAAGACGCCGAAGACGTTGACGCCGAAGACCTTGTCGAAGTCCTCCTTGCCGAGCTCGAGGGCGGTCTTGACGACCGAGATGCCCGAGTTGGCGACGACGCCGTGGATCTCGCCGAGGTCCTTCTCGATCTGCGCGAAGGTCGACTTGACCTTCTCCGACTCCGAGACGTTGCACTGGTACGCCTTGACCGTCTGGCTCCACTTCTTGGAGAGGCGGTCAGCGACCTCCTCGGCGTCCTTCGCCGAGTTGTAGATGATGGCTGCGCGCGAAGAGAGCGAGGGAGTGGGGCAGGACGTCAGCCCTTGCTCGACGATTGCCGCAGATTGTGTAGGTGCGCAGGAGAAAGCATGCAGAGCCGACGCCGGGCAGGGAGGGAGGACGAGGAGCGCGAAGCTCGCCGGCCTGCCGAAGCTCGACCTCGCCACCGCCGCCTCTGCGCGCCCGCTCGAGCGACTCGAAGAAGAATGTAGACGCACCGACGGTCGCGTTGGCGTTGCAGAGAGCCTCGGTGATCGAGATTCCGAGGCCGCGCTGTTGCGAGTTGAGAAGGTCGAGGTCAGCTCGCACTCGCTCGACGACTGGGCGCAGAACTGGAGAAATGGGGACGCACGTTGCCGCCAGTGACGACGTAGACCTGCAGGGGCGCGAGAGCAAGGAAGATAGGGTGATCGGGGCATCGTCAGCGACAGCTTCCCGCCCAGGACGGGAAGAGGTGGGGGGGAGGCCGTCGAGCGCGCTGCGCTCGCATCGAGGGCGTGCGCGCTCGACCAGGGCAGCCTGCAGAGAGCAAGGAGAGGTGCGCACCTTCTTCTCAAAGTCGATGGTGAAGCCGGTGCCCTTGGGCTGGGCGAAGTGGTCGGCCGGGGCGGGCGCCGACGACGTGATCTTGGTGGCCTGGGTAGCGGTGGAGGGCGACATGGTTGCGGAGAGTGGAAAGCTTTGCAGACGAGGTGGAGCTGGAAAGTGAAGAGAGAGGAGGAGAAGGGGAGAGCGAGCTTGTGGCCGAGGTGCAGCCAGCCAGTCTGAGCCGAGCGTGCGAGGGTTCGGCCGCGCTGTGGGGAGGCCCGCTCGCGCTGACGCGGAATCTAAACCGCATCGCCGTTTTTCTCGCACCGCTTGCGCTGGAGCACCGCCAGCTCGTCGTCTTCCAGCCGAACCTCGGTCCACGGTTCGAGCGGGCCGTGCACGCTGCAGCTGGCCCCGCCTCGACTCCGTCACCAGTCGGTGTTGCGCCGCTGCCGTCAGTCCGACGAGTTTGTGAAGATCCCGCGTCGGCCAAAGGAAGCAGCTGGGCAGCGGGAAAATGACAGGGTTCGAGGGAGCCGCGCACCACGGCGCAAGTCCGCGGAGATGGTCGCGGGGTGGAGAGGGAAGCGATCGGGCTCGCTCGTCTCTCTCAACCCTGTGCCGCCCTAGCTTGCACGAGCACAGCACTCGCTAGACCGCACTCAGCATGGCGCCTCCTCCACCGCCTCCACCACCCCGCTCGACCAAAGCCCCGGCCACTACCACCACCACGTCGTCCTCGCCCGTCCCCCCAGCCACGCCGCCCTCGCCCTCTCGCCCAGGCACGCCGTCCAGCACAGCCGGTGCACGCGCCCCCAAGGCGCAGACCCTCTCCCTCCCCGCCCTCCTGCACGACATCTCGACGCTCCTCTCGAGCCCGACCTCGCGCCTTCTCCCCGCCGACAAGTTCGCCCCGGCCCCGCCGCCCGAGGACGCCTACGCCCCGCGCAAGCCTGCGCAGGACCCGCAAGAGCGCGCGCGTGAGCTCCTCGCCGGCGTGCGCGCGGGCGCGACGGGCCCCGAGGACGAGCAGCTCGCGCGCGACGACGCTCCGCTGCTCGCCGACGCGTGGGTCGCCGCCATGGACCGGGTCCTCGAGCGCGCAGAGGCGCACGACGCGCAGCGAGCGGGCGAGGGCGTCGTCGAGCGGGCGGGCGAGGTCGAGCGCTGGGCCGGGCAGGTTGAGCGCGGGCTCGCGCAGGCGGCGTGAGGGGCGGTGCGAACGGGACGAGGTCGCAGGACGGCCAGGCCGGTCCGCCGTCCACCGCCAAGCATGTTCGCTTCGGGCGGCGCGGCGGCGAGACCTCGACGGGCGAGGCCCCTCCCGCAGAGCAGCCGCAGCATCGGCGCGAACGCCGCTCGCAAGCTCGAGCCGGCTCTGTACGAGCGGCGCGCGTCGAGGCGGCACGCTGGTCGTGCCCTTCCCGCACTGCGACTTTTGCAATGTACTCGAGCCGAGTTACAGCATGCTGTCGAGCTCCCGGGCCTCGCGAGCGTGCGGGTAGAGAGTTGAAAGAGAGCTTCCCTCGCCCGGTCCACTCGATCTTGCAGCTCGCGCTCGCGCTCTCGAGGAGAGAAAGAGTCGTGACGACAGCATCGTGGCAATACAGGCTCATGATTAAAGATGCGCTCGGGGTAAACGGGTCGGACGAGGTGGAGCGCGAAGACAAGGGGTGCGAGCGGGTCGTGACGAGCGACGGCTGCGCTCACAGCAGCATGTCGCAGCACATCTCCTCTGCAGGTCGTCGAGAGAGGGTCAGCGAGAATGAGCGGCGCCCGTCGAGGGAGATCTCGTCGAGGAGAGGAGGGAGGGGAACGAGGTGAGGGAGGGGAAGAAGGAAGCGACGGCGACGCACCTGCGCAGCAGCACAAGCAAGCACCCGCCAAGCACGCGCAGCATCCGGTCGCAGCTCCTGCACCGCCGTTGTTCTTCTGCGGCTGCTGGACGTAGACCTGCGCGAGTGAGCGGTGCGAGAGAGAGTCAGCGACCGCGGCCTCGAGGGTGCTTTCTCGTCGCGGGCGACGGGATTGGTCTCGCTTCGACGGTGCGCCTACTCGCACAGAGCTCGGGAGGGAAGGAGGAGCGGGCAGGAGAGGGACGCACCTGCTGAGGCTGCATCTGGGGCTGGCCGTAACCCGGCTGCGCGCCGTACCCTCCTCCGCCATACGCCATTGGCGGCTGCTGCGGCGGGTAGTAGCCCTGCTGTGGCCCGCCGTACCCCTGCTGCGGGTAGCCCTGCTGCTGCTGCTGGTGCCCGCCGCCGCCAAACAAGCCGCGGTCCTGCTGCGGTGCGCCGCCGGGAGGAGGAGGGGCGCCGTACTGGCTCTGCTGCGGGTAGCCGCCCTGCTGCGGCTGCTGACCGTAGCCCTGAGGCTGGTAGTACTCCTGTGGGTGGGCAGCTGGGGTCAGCGAGCGAGTTGGCGGCGGGCGGCCTAAATCCGGACCGCGACGACGGTGGGGCGGAGGAGGACGAGCAGGCGCACCTTTGCGGCCATTGTCGGGTGCGAGGGCGAGTATGAGGGTGCTGGAGGCGGCTCGAGCTGTCGCTGTGTCGCTGGAGCGAGCGCCGAGTGAGGGAGAGGGGCGAGAGTCGGCAGCTTCATCGCCTCTCCTCCTCGCGCCTCTCGCAGTCAACCTGCTTGCTCGCCCAGTCGCTCTCGCTTGTCGAACTGGAGGCGCAGCTGTTGGCTTAAATTTACGCACGCTGTCCTGCTGCGAGCGCTTCCCGCGCTCCCTCTCGCGCTGCCTCCGCTCACGGGCCTCCGCCGCGTGAGCGAGCGCCGCTCTCGTGCGCGCAGGCGTCGCGGCGACGAGGCGGCAGTCTCTCGAGACGCTCGAGGAGAGTCAGGGAATGCGCGCGCCGTGTTGCAGATGCGAGAGAGGTACAGGACGAGTCAGAGAACCCGCTCCGCTCGTTTCGAGGCGTCCGACACTTCACTCGCTCGCCCAGTCGGGCCGCAAGCGTTTCCAGTCGCTCGTACAGCTGTACCAGTGCGACTCTGCGCGCGAAGGCAAGCATAAGAGTCAGCGGGGGAGCAGGAGAGGCCGGCGAAGAGGCGCGAGGAGGAGGGGGAGACGAGGACGCACCGAACGCGTTCTCGTCCTTCGGGTTGCACGCGCAGCGGTCGGCCGAGTTTGTTGGGCAGTGCAGGAAGGGCGGATGCTTGTCTGCGGGCAGGAGCAGGGTCAGGATCGGATGGCGAGAGGCGAAGGAGGGAGGGCAAGGACGTACAGCCGATGCTGCGGGAGACGGCGACGACGACCGAGTGTCAGCTGGAAAGCTCGACGCAGAGCGCACTGAGCGAGAAGAGAGAGCGGACGGAACGACGACGCACTCATGGAACCAGTGGATCTCCTCGGGCTTGAGGAAGAGCGCGGCGGCGATCGAGTGCACGGGCGCGTCGCCCCACCGCTCGTAGCTGAACCCGCCCGAGCGGTCGAGGTGCTGAAAGTACTTGGTGTACGCCTCGGACCGGACGAAGGCGAGCGAGCCGATCTCGAAGTTGGACCTGCGCCGGCGCGAGGGCGAGGGGGTCAGGGATGCTAAGCGGCGAGGAGGGGGGGACAGGTAGGAGCGAGAGAGAACGCACCAGAAGTGGCAGCGGTTGTAGTCGCCCTTGTCGTTCGTGATCCAGCCGAGCATGTTGGGCGAGGCGAGGTACTCGGGGTGCGCGTCGGTGAATTCTGCGAGAAGGGCGGGAGGTCAGGGCGAGCGCGACGAGGCACGAGCGAGAGAGAGAGAGCGCGCGCACCCTTCGTCGTCTTCCAGAGAGTCGGGATTGTCGCCTCGTACTCGTAGAGCGATCTGCGAGGCAGAGAGAGCGTCGTCAGCGAGGGAGCGCGCCGAGGGGGAACGGGCGAGCGAGGAGAAGACGCACACGGTCCAGCCGTACTTCATGCCCTTCTCGTGCATGTACATGAAAGGGTCGTAGTCGATGTCGCAGACTGTGAGACGAGAAGAGCGGCAGGTCAGCGCGCGAACCCTTCAGAGAGCCCGAGGATCCGAGAGGAGAGCGAGCGCGACGGGGAGAGGGAAGGCTCGACGCACAGAACTCGACCGACGGCTCGATGCGCCAGTAGTAGTCGAGGTCGGCAAGGAGATCGTGCTGGAAGACGGCCCACGACTGGTACCGACCTGCGAGGGGAGGACCTGGATCAGCCGCGAGAAGTCGACGACGACGATGAGCGAGGGGAGAGCGAGGGCGACGCACACATGCGACGGTAGGTTCTCGAGTCGCCGTAGATGACCTTGTTGTCGGCCATCTTCTGGCGCTCGACGGCGGCCTTGTCCTCGTCGATCCAGGCGGGCTCCTCCCACTGGTCCTTGGGGACGAGGCCGTACGAACACGGGCCCGAGGCGATGGCCGACGTGTGGCGCTTGAACTCGTCGCTGAAGGGCTGGTCGTTGAGGAAGACGTACGGGTAGTGGTACTTGCGGTTGAAGCGGTCTGCGCGACGAGGAGGACGGAGGGTCAGTGGGCGGCGACAAAGGACCAGGGCGAGAGCGTGAGGTGGGACGGACCCTCGATGCCGCGGATGCTCTTGAGGATCTCCCACACGTCGCTGTTGCGGGCGAGGATGACGAACGCGGCGTTGGCCCGAGTCGAGTTGACCTGTTCGAGGAGAGAAGTGGGGCAGGGGGGGAGGGGCAGGACGAGGTGAGCGGGAACGAGAGCGGGCGGACCCGAGTCGAGTCTAGCCGTTGACGAGCACCTCGAGAGAGAAAGTGGGGGACTCACCGCGCCCTGTGCTGCCCAGTCGTGCGAGTTGACGGGTGCTGCTGCTCCACCGTGACCTTGAGCGCGGGGGTAGTCGACCGGGGCCATGCCGTCCGAGCCGAGGCCGAGCTTTGAGCGGAGCGAGTCTACGCTGGCGTGGCGTGCGTAGGCGTCCGAGTTGTGCACGGCTGCGAGGTGGACGACGAGGAACAAGGCGGCGAGGCCTGCGGCGAGGTACCGCAGCGGGGGGAGCCGCAGCGCAGGGCGGGCCGACATTGGCCGGGGGCGGTCTAGTGTGGCTGTGAGTGGCTCGTCGAGGTGCACGAGCGGCTGCTCGAGTCTGGCGGGAGCGAGCGAGCGAGCGAGCCGAGGCCAAGCTGTCGGTCGTCGTCGCAGCGCAGCCTCCGCCTCGCCCAACTGTCGCTCCTCGATCTCGCTCCCGCCACCGCTGTGCACTGCTGCCAGCGAGCCCGAGCTCCACAGGCTAGCTACAAGACTGCCCTCCCGCCGACTCGGCCTCGCACCGTCCACCCTCGTCCCTCCCTCACACCTCATCAGCTCTGCGGCACCTCCTCGACCTCGACACAGCCCTCGCACGTCGGGACAGACCGACCCGGCGTAGCGGCAACTCGGTATACAACAGCTCCGCCAACTACCGCCAACCCTGCCCGCCCATCCTCACCGCCTCGTCCTCCTCCTCCGGCATCCCCGCCAACTCGCCCGCGCCCGCATCCGCCCCGCCCCTCCTCCGCCCAAACAGGCTCCGGATCGTGCTCATCCGCTTCTCGCGCACCCCTGCACCTGCTCCTCGCTCTCCTCCCGGCGGCGGCGAGTGCGCCGACGAGCTCGCCGCCGCCGACGAAGACGAGCGGCTCCACGGCCGTGGGCTCGTCGCCTGGCTGTGCGCCGGCGCCGGCGAAGCACACGACGATCCGGGTCCCGGCGATCCTGCCGAGCTCGCCGCAGGAGGCGCGGCGTAGCTCGTCGGCGCGCCCGGGAGCGGGTACGCCGCGCCGCCGCCTGGGCTCGGCGCTTGCGCGTACCGCGGCTGGGCGAGCGCGAGCGACGCAAAGACGGGCGGTGCGGGCGGAGGTGGAAACCCTTGCGCGCCGGCGGGCGAGAAGTAGGACGACGGCGGCTGGCCGGGCGAGGTCGACGGCGCGGCGTAGAAGGGGAGGAGCGGGCCGCCCGGGTGGATCGACGTGTAGAAGGCGGGCGACCGCGCCGGGCCGTGGCTCGTCGGCGGCTGCGCCCAGGGATGAGGTGCGGCGGGAGGAGAGGGAGAGGGCGGCGCTGTAACGCGTTGGTGCCACTCGCGCGAGCTCGACGACGAGGGTGCGCTCGGCGCCCGCAACGAGGACGAGAGCGCGACGCCGTGCACGTCGTCGGCGCCTCTTGTGCTCATGCTCGAGCTCGCCATCGTGGACCGTGCGAGATACGGCTGCGGCTGCGGCAGGCGAGCCTGCGTCGACCAGGACGAGACCGGCGTCGTCTCGCTCGAGGTGGAATAGCTTGGGCAACAGCTGTGCCGTGCTGTGACGTCGTTGAGCTCGTGCGAGAGGGACACGGTCGAGGTCGAAGTCGACGAGCGAGCTGCACGCGCTGCGAGCTGTCGCTCGTCCTCGAGCGACTTGAGAGTCTGCGAGCAGGGCTCTTGAGTCAGCCGGGCTCGGGCGCGGTGCACTCAGTGAGAGACAGAGACGCACCACTTGAGCGACGCCCGAGCTGTAAAAGCTGTGCGCCGGTCCGAGAGAGACGTGCCGGGCGCCCGCCGGACGGACCGGTCCGTGCGCGAGCGGGAACGACCGCTCGCTCGAGGTCGAGGACGCAACGGCGCCCGGGTACAGCTGCGACCGACTCGAGGACGACATTGTCGAGTAGCGCTCGAGATCTGGGCGAGCATGGCGTGTCGGCAAAGGGGCGGAATGCATGGAGGGGAAGGAAGGACGAGGAGGGACCGGCTGCGAGAAGTAGTCGGCGGCGGCGTGACGTCCCGGGCGGTGGTCGTGACGGCTCGAGAGGGGGTAGGCCGGCTCTGGAAGAGGAACGGGAGGAGGTGGAAGGCGGTACGAGGCGGTCGATGATGGCGGAGGAGGAGGTGTGGCGGTGCGCGGGTCCTCGAGCGGCAACATGCCGCGCCCGTGCATTTTCGGAGAGATGGGCGGCGGCAGCTCGTCGTAGTCGTCCTGCTCGTCGTCTTCGTGCGGGAGAGCGGCCCTGCGCTTCTCGACCTCGCGCTCGCGCCGCCGCCCTTCTCCCTCTTCCCGCTCGCGCTCCTCCTGCTGCGCTCGCCGAGCGAGAGCCGCCTTGCTCGCCGTAGCGTCCTCCTCGACGGTGCGCCGCGCCTCGCCGTTGACGCGCGCGCGCACCTCGGCCTCTGCAAGGGCGCGCTTGTCCTCGGTCGCGCACAGCTCCTCGCCGTCTCGCTCGACGACCCGCTTGGCCGTCGTGCCGCTGCGACGAAGACAGCCTCGTGCGGGCGATGCCGGGTAGTCGGGCAGGTCGGTGCCGGTCGGGCTCGCCGGGCTCGCGAGCGCGCCGCCGTCCGACTCGTCGACGCCTTTGCGCGCCCGGGCCGCCGGCGATGACAGCGGGAGGAGCTCGTCGAGCCCTTGCGCTCGAGCCCGCGCCGCCGCCTTCTCCTCGGCGGCGGTCGGGACGTGCTCGATCTGACGGCCCTTGCCCTTGGCGCTTGGCGAGGTCGTCGGAGGTGGCGGCGGCAAGGGTGCGTGGAGGGGGACAAAGCGCGGGCTCGTCGCGGGCGGTGCGGGGAGGGGTTTGCGCCTGGGCGTAGGAGGGATCGCTGGATGCGAGTAGGCGGCTGGAAGAGGGGCGGGAGGTGGAGGAAGCGCGGGCCGGCCGAACGAGGTCGACGTCGACGAGGAAGAGGAGGAGGCGGTCCAAGCGGTCGAAGCCGGTGGGCGAGGTTGGTCCCGAGTGTCGCCGAAGGACGAGTCGTCGCTCCTCGTCGTCGTCGTCGACGCTGATGCCCCTCGCGAGTGCACCGGCAGGCCGAGGCGAGTCGACGAGGCGGTCGAGCGGTGCTCGCTCCTCGAGGAGCGGGTCGAGCTAGGCGACAGCGGCGGCAGCTCCTCGTCTGTCGGGTAGGCCGAGTCACTCATCCGCGAGAGTACAGCAGCGAGTCGCAGAAGGGGACGAGCAGGAGCTGCCGGATGTCGGCGAGGAGGCGGACCGGAATGTCCGCGAGCAGAGCGACGGCCGGCTTGCTCTCCGTCGCTGCGGGGCGGACAGGGGCGGGTGATCGATCCTGCGACGCTCGACCTCTCGCGAGCCTCTCACGACGTAAAGAGGGCAGCAAGAGGGGGCAAGGGCGAGGAATAAGTCGGGTATCATTGCGAGGTGCGGACGTGCTCGAACAAAAGAGGGAGGACGAAGGTATGGACTCGAGGCGAGGGAAGAACGAGAAGGGAGGGTATACAGGACGGGCGAGGGGACGAAGCCGTGCGCTCACGGCAGCGAGTGAGCGTTGCTGCTCGCACCGACCGAGCCGTTCGGCACCGGCGACGCAGTGGTGCGGGCGTGGGTGCTGACGCCATGTGCGGCGAGAGCGCATCTGCAGGCAGAACAGCAGGACCGAGTCAGTCTCGGGAGGGAGGGAAGGCCGACAGCGAGAGCGAGAGCGGGACGGCGAGACGCACTCGCAGATGACCTGGGCCCGACGCACGACGAGCGTCCTCGTCTCGCGCTTCTTAGTCGGTGCCGTCTGGACGCCGGGGAGGCCGTGCCGGATGGTGATTTGCGGAACGGGCGTCGTGTCGATGGCCGTCTCCTTGACGAGGCCCGGGAACAGGCACGCGCCGACCCGCTCGGGTTCACCTGCGCGACGGCGTCAACAGCAAGGTCAGCACGCTCGTGCACGCAGAGCAGGTCAAAGAGAGGGAAGCGGCGGCGCACCTCGCTCAGTCCGGTAGCACTTCTTGATGAGCTCTGCGCGCGCCGGGGTTTGAGAAGGTCAGCGTCGGCGGCTCGAGCGCACAAAAGAGCAGGCGAGAGAGGGAGAGAGAGAGAGGACGCACCGAGCTGCGTCGGATCGAGCGGTGCGCCGACCTGGCAAACGAAGCTGCGGTAGAACCCGCTCCCCTCGAGGGCGCCGCCGGGCGAGTAGCTCTTGTGGAGCATGCGCGAGTAGAGGTAGCTCGCGTCGAGGACGGCCTCGAGCTCGGGCGCGATGGTCGACGGGTCCGGGTTGATGAGTGAGAAGACGTGCGCCATGTGCTCGCGAAAGAGGGAGAGCGACATCTCCGGGTCGAGCGAGTCGACGGCGGCCGAGAAGGTTTGGCGGCGCCAGACGGACGCGACGAGGGGCTCGCCTGCAGAACTCGGCGTCAGCAGAGTAGGGAGGGTAATTCGGAGAGAGAGACGGGACGCACGGTGGAAGAGCTGCTCGTGCAGCTTGGTGAGCTCCCTGTCGAGGAGGGAGTACGTTAGAGCGTGGAGGACGAGGCAAAACAGCGAAAGGAGATGACGCACTGGTTGGCGTCCTCCGAGTTGGTGACGAGGAGCTTGTTGACGATGCCGTCGCACAGGAGCTGGCTCATGACGTGCCGCAGCAGGCTCTGAACGACGATGCCGAGGCCCGGGTAGTCGAAGCCCATCTGGCTCAGGCCGACGAGGAACGGCGAGGCGGCAACGTTGTCGACGTCGCGGAAGAGGGCCTCGGCGAGCGGGACGAGGGCGAGGTGCTGGAACGCGGCGGCGTCGGTTCCTGGAGGAGGAGGAGGTGCCGCTCGCAAGTGCGCGGCGAGCGTGTCGGCGGCCCACCGGTTGATGCGGCGCTCGAGGGATGACGACGAGTTCTTGATCGTGAACTGCGGGCGAGGCGTGCGTCAGCAGGGCCTTGCGGCTGTTGAGAGCGGGGCGAAGGAGGACGCACGTCGTCGACCGTGCTGCCGCCGCCGCCTCCTGCCGAGTGGACGCCGACGACGGTCGCGCCGCCCGAGTCGCCGCCTTCGAGGAGCATGATGTGTTTACGCAGGGCCGCGTTCTGCAGGTTGTTGCGCCGAGTGAGTCCGGCTCGAGGCGTGGAATGGGGCTTAGGGAGCGCGGGACGGACCTGCTTCTCCTGCTCGAGCATGGCCGAGCGCTGCTCTTCGATGCGCAGATGCGCGAGCTTGTAGTTCTTGAGCAGTCGGCTGTTGCGGGAGGTCGAGAGTCAGGGCGGTGCCTGGTCCGAGCAGGTCGAGGGAAGGGAGAGGAGGGACGACGCACTTGTACTCTTCATCGCCGACGAGTTGCTGCTGCTGGACGACCGAGTACGAGTCCTGGTGGTTGAGGATGGCCTGCATCGAGTTCTGCTGGTGCGCCTGGCCGGGCTGAGCCTGGCTCGAGGGCTGGTACTGAAACGACTGCGAGCGGGGTGGGGCGAGGGGCGGGTGAGCCGGGTCGCGCGGTCGAGGGAGGGCTAGACACGAGACTGAACGCACCTGTGGGTGGTAGGCCATGGTCGCCCTGCGTGCGCAACGGGTTGGGCGAGAGGCGCAAGCGGGCAAGCCGGGGCGGGGCGAGGGAGGACGCGGCGCTGGGGCGAGTAGGCTCGAGACGGTGCCGGGTCGAAGCTGAGCTGTAGATGGCCGTGCACAGAGTACAGCTGCGCTCTCTGGGCGAGGCTGGAGCGAGCGGGACGAGGTCAAGCAGGACCTCGGCCGGTTCCTCCTCGTCCGTCTCGCACCCCGCTCCTCTCTCTGCTCTGCGTGCTGTGCGCTGCTCATCAAGCGGGCCTCGGGATTCACTAGAAGGCCGTCCTCCAGCCGTCGCGGTCCGGCCGTCTCTCATCGCCTGTTCGACCCTCGCCGACCGACTTCATCTCGAACCCGAGCTCTCTCCTCAAGCAAAGGTGCGCAGCTCGCCAGACAGGCAAGCGGAGCCCTTGCTGACGACACGTACCCCTACAGGAACGCGCTCGAGCCGCCTGGCCCTCCCCCGCCATGTCCTCCCCCTCCCTCTCCTCGCCGCCCGACCGACCCGTCCCTCCAGCACCCGCGCCTGCACCTACGTCGCCTTCAGCAACATCGCCACCGTCGCTGCAGCCCGCATCGGTCGACGACGAGGTCGACTTGTCGACCCTGCGGTTCCTGCGCACGTCGCTCCGCACCCCGTACCTCCCCTACCTCGTCCGCATCGCCCTCTTCACCCTCGCCGCCAAGCTCGTGCGCGCCCTCGCCCCACCCCTCCTGCGCTTCGTCGCGCGCCTCTCGTCGTGGCTCTGGACCGCCTTCACGGCCGTCGTCCGCTTCGCCGCCTGGAGCGGCATGTGGCTCGGCCTCGCCGCCCTCGCCCTGTGGCTCGTCGTCGGCGCGGGCGGCGCACTCATCTACGTCGCCCTGTCGCTCAAGCCGCGCGCAAGAGCCTGGGCCAATGCGAGACCGGGCCAGGCCCGTCTCGCGCAAAAGGCCGTCACGTACGGCGGCGCATGGCTCGTCGCGCGCAGGGCTCTCGGCGCGTGGGCCGGCAAGGTCGTCGTCGTCGTGTACGCCGGGTGGGAGGCCTGGGCCTTCTTCGGCGGCAGCGGCGGGCGACGAGCGGTGCCTCCAGTCGCCGTCGAGCCCGTCACGGCCAGCTCGTCGGCGGCTCGCTCGACCGAGGCAGAGTCGGGCGAGCGAGAGGAGGGCGTTGGCGTGGGAGCCGGCGCGCATGACGCGGCCGGCTCTGGAGCTGCCGAGGAGGGCGTCGACGACGAGGAGCTCGAGCGGTGGGCGCGCCAGGCCAAGGAGTCGCTCCTGCGCGACAGCCTCCTGCGGCAAGGGCGCAAAGCGGGCGGCGGCGGCGCGCGCGGGGACACTGAGGCAGACGTCGAGGCGGGTGGCTTCGAGGACGAGGACGAAGGCGAGGACGAGCGAGCAGGGACCAGCTCGAGGTGAGTCGGGGAGCGAAGGAGGAGTCCTAGCGTCGCCGCCCAGTGCAACGCGTTGTTCCCGCCCGATCAAGCTGTCGTGAGAGCATGTATCCGCTTCGAGAGCTAGTGCTCACAGCTGGATGCTGTGCGAGGAGCGAGACCGGGTGTGCCTTCGGGCCCGCGGCCGGCGAAAGTGGAGGCGAGGGTCGCTCGCTCCTTGCTCCTCTCATCCTCACCGCTCAGCGAGCTACCGCCATGCCTGCTGTCCCGACCGACTCTCTCGTGCTCCTCACCGGCGCCTCGGGCTACCTCGCCGTCCGTGCGTCGCTTCGTTCCCCTCCCTCTCCCCCTCGCTCGTCATCATCCCGCTGACCCCCACTTCCCTCGTGCAGACGTCCTCACCCAGCTCCTCGAGCGCGGCTTCCGTGTCCGGGGCACTGTGCGCAGCCAGGACAAGGGCGACTACCTCAAGAAGCTCCTCGCAAAGGACGGCCTCGACTCCAATTTCGAGGTCGCCATCGTCGAGGACGTCGAGAAGGTGCGTCCCTCCCCCTGTGCCGCCTCGCCGAGATGTCCGAGCTGACTCTTGCCCTCCCGTACGCAGCCTGATGCTTTCGACGAGGCCGTCAAGGGCGTCGACGCCATCGTGCACACCGGTCCGTCCTCTCCTCCTCTCCTCCTCGCCCGCACCCGCTCCTCGACCTCGACTGGCGATCGCTGACCCAAAGTTGCACCGCCCTGCAGCCTCGCCGTTCCACTTCAACGTGACCAAGGCCGACGAGCTCATCGGCCCCGCCGTCCAGGGCACTCTCTCGGCCCTCCAGGCCGCCAAGAAGGAGTCCAAGGTCAAGCGCGTCGTCATCACGGCGAGCTTTGCGTGCATCGTCGAGCCCAAGGAGCCCGTCTACACCTTTACCGAGCGCGACTGGAACGAGTTCTCGCCCAACGAGGTCAAGACCAAGGGCGACAAGGCCGACCCGAGCCAGATGTACCGCGCGTCCAAGACGCTCGCCGAGCGCGCCGCCTGGGACTTTATCGACAAGGAGAAGCCGTCGTTCGACATCACGACGATCCAGCCGCCGCTCATCTTCGGCCCCGTCCTGCACGACGTCAAGAAGCCCGACAGCCTCAACACGTCGGTCAACAACTTCTACCAGTACCTCGAGGGCAAGAAGAGCGCCGACGATGCCCAGGGCGGCTTTGGCTCGTTCGTCGACGTGCGCGACGTCGCGCACCTGCACGTCGAGAGCCTCGTCAAGGAGGACGCCGGCAATGAGCGCTTCCTCGTCGCGACCGGTGCGTTGCCTGTCCTCCTCTCTCTCTTCAGCACGAGTATCTCTCTCCTACGAGTGCGATGCTGATGCCTTTCTTCCGCTCCTCCGCCGCCCCTGCAGCCGACTCGTCGTACCAGCCGCTCCTCGACCTCTTCTTCGAGCACGCGCCGTCGTCGCTCAAGGACGCCTTCCCGAACGCCGAAAAGGGCCACCCGGGCCAGGCCAAGCCCAAGCAGAACGTCATCGACACGGGCAAGGCGCGCAAGACGTTCGGCTGGGAGCCCAAGGACGCCAAGGACACGGTGTGCGTCGCGACCTCTCCTTCGTCTCCTCAGTGCGCGCTCGATGAACCAGCCGATGCTGACGCTTCCGCACCGGTCTCTCGCTCGCAGGATCGACATGGCGCAGTCGCTCGCCGAGTACAAGAAGCAGTGGGAGAAGGCGTAGAGCTCGACCGTCTCGAGCGAGATCCCGCAGAAAATATCAGTTCCGTGCTCTCTGCCTCTCGAGAGCTCGACGAGGCTCTTGTCTGAGAAGGGCGAACATCAGTTGCAATATCCCTCGATGACGATACGGTCTCCCTCGCTCGAGCCGCTCGCTCCTGCTCTCGTGCTCGCACTCGCGCTCGAGCCTTCTACGTGTGCAATGCTTCAGCTTGCTCAGTACAGACCCGGCCTCTGCAGACGTACGAGAGGAGTCAGTACGTGTCACATCGACAGGAGAGAGAGAGGGAGAGGAAGAGAGGAGCGCGACGCACCGTCGTCATGCCCATGCCGCCCGTGATCCCCCACTTGTCCTGGTAGCACCGCCTGCACCAAGGCCTGCCCTCCTTCTCCTCGACCCGACCCGGCTGACTGCCCAACCCGGTCCCGCACCCCTCGCACCGCAAGCACGCACGGTGCCACGCGCGCCCGAGCGCCTGGACCCGCTCGGCGTGGTACACGGGCTTGGCGCACTGCGGGCACAGCGAGGGGAGGTTCGAGAGCGACGGCGGCGCCGAGGTGAGCGAGGGCCGGGACCGGGTCGGGATCGAGAGCGACGAGAGCGAGTCGGCGAGGGCGGACGGCGAGGTGAGGCTCGAGCGGCCGGTGCTCGTCGCGAGCGGGCCTCGCTGATCGTCGTCGTCGAAGTCGGGCGCGGCGACTTTGGTCGACGTAGGCGCCGTGACGTCGTCACCCGACTGAGTCGAGGCGACAGCGCCTGCGCGACTGACGAGGGAGGTGGGTTTGGGCGGAAGGGGAGGACGAGCCGGCTCGGCGGGCGCGGGCGCCGGCGCGGGCGAAGGTGCGCGTGCGAGTACCGTGGAAGGCCGAGATGCGGGCGCGGGTGCGGACGGCGGCCGCGGCGCGGTCGGTTCGAGCGAGGCTCGCGCAGGAAGGGTTGGCGCGGTTGGCGGTGGTGGGCTGGGTGCGGCGGGCGAGCCAAAGTGAGGTCGAGTCGGCACGGCGGGCGGCGCGGCGGGTGCCGCAGGTCGAGTCGGTAGGATCGGAGTGGGCGAGGCGGGCGTAGGCCTTGTCGGGCTCGAGTCGATAGGCCGAGGAGCGTACTCGCCAACGAGGGCGCCGCCTGCAAGAGAAACTGCGCGTCAGCCAGGCCACAGACAGGGTCGAGCAGAGCTGGACGCACCTGCACCGTAGCCCTTTGCACCGTACGACTTGGAGTGGCACGCTTTGCAGTAGGCCTGTGCGGGAGAGATGGGTCAGCTGGAAGCGGGCGGTCGGAGGGGATGAGCGGGAGAGGGACGCACCTCGCCGTCGTGGTCGACGAGCAAGCGCGGCTCGAGGAGCTTGCCGCACGAGACGCACTTGAGGCACAGCTTGTGGTACTGCGCGAGGGTGTGCTCGTCAGCTCCTGGCTGCGGGGCGCACGACGTGGGGCGGCCGAACGAGGGGGAGGGCGAGAGGAGCGAGGAGGGGAGGGAGGACGCACCGTGCCTGCTGGTCCCAGTGCCTGCTCTGCCGCGTAGACCGACTTGCCGCACTGTGCGCACCTGCGCGCGAGACGAGAGACGGTGAGCGGGCGCAACGTCGGACAGGAGGGGCGAGAGGACGACGGACTTGGGCGCGCCGCCGTACACCCGCGGGGGCATCTTGTAGCGGATCTGAGTCCTGTGCAAGTCTCGCTGGCGGGCTGAGCGAGCTGGACGGCGAGGAGCAGAGCGCGGGCTCGCGAGGCGGTGCTCCTCCTCCTCCTCGTCCCGGCCTCGCTCCACCGCCGCGGCTCCGTCTGGGACAGCGTGGAGGACCTCTGCAGTATAAAGCAGCTAGGCTGGATATGCCTGCCGGGCGGACCGAGCGGCTCGCGCTGTGGGCTTCGCTCGCCGCTCACATCTCGCTCCTCATCGCTTCTCGGCTCTGAGGCTCGCAGCAGACCTTGAGCGAGAGCGCGGCCCTGTTGAGAGCCTTCAGATATATTTGAATGTCGGCTACAGCCTCTGTCGGCCCTGTACGCACCGGCTGCAGCCCGCAGCTCTCCTCTTTCTGAGGCAGGCTGCTCCTCTCGGGCCGTCGACGGGTCTGCAAGCCACTGCGAGGGGCGCAGCGGCTGTCACAAGAGTCCTCTCAACATGCTCGAGGCCTGCCGAGTCGCGAGTAAAGAGCATACAGTCCACGCGTGTCTACAAAATGCGCCTCGTCTACGTTTCCCGTCTCCCTCTCCCTCTACCGCTCCGGCTCGCTCTTGATCTCTAGGGCGCCCTCTTCTGCGCTCGACGGCTTCTTATCTCGATGCCCGACCTTACCGATGCCGAACAAGCAGGTGGCGCTGATGCCGGTGGCGAGGAAAGCGAAGCCGGCGCACGTGTAAAAGGCGGCGTTCAGGCCCTTGTGGATCGCCTCGAGCGGGGTGGAAGCCTGCGACGAGGGCTCGACGAGCATCAGTGACGGTGCATGGCGTACGAGGGGCGCGAAAGCAGCAAGGGAGAAGGACAGAGACGCACCCCATTCGGGTCGTAGACCTGACCGAGGTTCTCGACGGCCTTCTGGGTCACGCGGCTCTGCACGACGGTGCTGATCGCGAGGCCGATGCCGGTGCCGATTTCTGCGGGCGCGACGAGAAGCGGGGGGGGAGGAGACCGACAGCGGGTCGACGGCGAGGGGGAGGAAAAGGAGGGAGGGGAGCGTGCGCTCAAAGTCAGCGGCGGCGCTTTCGAGTGGGCCGCGCGCAAAGAAGGAGAAGGACGCACGAGTCGACATGTTGAAGATCGAGCCGGCAAGCGCTTGATGACCTGGGCCTGCCACTTGCGAGACGTACAGGATCCCGCAGGCGAACTGTAAAGGAGGGGGGGTCAGCGGCGCACTCAGCGTGCGCGAGGATGGGCGGGACGCACAATGAAGTCGGCGCCGAAGACGGAGAGGATCATGGCCGGAAACTGCCATTGCCAGTACGGGTCGGCGTAGTCCTGCACGGCGAAGAGCAGCGGCGCGAGGCCGGTCCCGAGCGCGCCGATGGCGATGAGGATCTGCGCCGGCACGTGCGAGGCGAGGACGGCGACGACGGCCTGTCGGTGCAGCGATGAGAGAGAGTGCGGCGATGCGGCGATAAAGGCATGGACGACGAGGCGGGGAGGAAGGAGGAGAGGAAGGGGGAGGGAGAGTTGAGACGACGGGTCAGCTCGCTCAGTGCGGGCGCGAGAAACTGAAGCGAGACGGGCGCACATTCAGGATGAAGCCCGTCACGCTGCTCGGCAAGAAGCGGACCGTCGCGAGGATCGGCTCGAGCTGCATGTAGTCCTGCGCGCGCGCGAGCACAAGGTCAGCAGGAGCCCGAACCGCTCTGAGGCTGCGAGAGCGAGGCGACGCACCTGGAACGAGAGCGAGCAGAAGAACATGTAGCTCGCAAAGCTGCTCCACCCGAGGGCGCCGATGAGCTGGACGACAGCGAAGCGACCCTTCTTCCAGATCGCCGTGTGCATGAGAGGGTGCCGCTCGGTGCCGTACTCGAGGTGGCGCTCCCAGAACCAGAAGGCGACGAAGAGGATGATGCTGACGACGAGGAATGTCGGGATGTAGGGCGTCTTCCACTGCGCGCGCGATTGACGAGCGGGTCAGCGCGCAGCGACGAGTGGCTCGAGAGGAGGGGCGGGACGAGACGCACACCGTCGGGCGCACCCTCGCCATCAGCGAGCGAGAAGGTGAGTAGGACGATCGCCGACGTGATGAGGAGGCCGCCGAGCCAGTCGACCGTGAGCGACTTGTCCTTGGCGCGGTCGGCGGGGACGAGCCACAGGGCCGACACGCCGATGAGCGCGCCGATGCCGGCCGAGACGTGAAAGATGGCGCGCCACTTGATCGCTGCGTACTCGGTGAGGCTGTAGCAGGAGGAAGGGTCAGCACGGGTCGCAGGCGAGAAGGGCTCGAGGGAGAGGAGGACGCACACGCCGCCGAGGACCGATCCGAGACTGCCGCCGAGAGGAGCGCCCGCCGAGAAGAGCGCGAAGGCCGTCGTCTTGCGCTGACCTGGCGGGAACGACGAGCCGAGGATGCCGAGAGACGAGGGCTGCGCGCATAGGAGCGGGTTCAGCTGAAGCTCGAGGGTCGGCGAGCGCAACGACGTACGATGGCAGCACCGAGCGCGGCGCCTTGCATGGCGCGGACAAAGTCGATCGAAACCTCGTTCTGCGCAAAGCCGCAAGCAATCGACCAGATGACGAACCAGACCATGCCGAGCGTGAAGACCCTGCGGGCGAGGGTGCGTGCACACGTCAGCGAAGAGCGCGCACCGGGCAGCGCGAGGAAGGGGACGTACTTCTTGTGGCCATACTGCGGTGCGCAAAGGGGTGCATCAGTAGCGGCACAGGACGGCAGGAGGGAGATGAGACGGGACGCACAATGTCTGCGAGCCGGCCGAAGAGGAGGAGCAGGGCGCCGAACGCGACGCTGTAGCTGCTGATCTGCGGTCGCAGGGCAAGAGCATGAGCCTAATGATCACTTCGGCGAACGAGAGGAGGACGGGCGGGACGCACAAGCCACTGCAGGTTGGTCGTCCGGATGTTGAGGTCCTCGCCGATGGTGGGCAGGGCGAGCTGGACCGACTGGACCTGCATGATCTGCGGCTCGAAGAGAGTCAGCACGAGTCCGTCGAGAGGAGATCAAGGGAAAGCTGGGCGCACATTGAGCATCATGCAGAGCGTCATCGAGACGGTCAAGAGGACCTGGCGCGCGGTCGACAGCTCTGGCCAGACGTGCACCGGCGACGGGCCCTCGTCCTCGCGCTCGTTGCCGCCTTTCTCGCTCGCCGTCATCTGCGGCTCGACGAGTGCTTGGTCGGGCTGCTGCGACGAGCGGGCCAATTCGCCGCGCTCGCTCGGCGGGACGCCGGCCGTCATCGGGCTCGGGGCGGCGCGGGCGAGAACGGCGGTGCAAGCTGCGCGAAAGGAGTGACAAAGGCGAGCTGCTGTGTCGGCCGGGCCTGGTCGGGCGTGGAGGAAGAGGGCTGCGGCGATTGTCGAAGGGCGGGGGAGGCGGAACCGGCGACGAGGCTGGCCGTTGTGCGCCGGATCGGCTTGAGTGACGGCGGGAGGTGCAGCTGAACGGGTGCGGCTGTCGGGCAACCTGACAGCCCAAGTCGGTGCAGAGCAAAGCCGCGTGTGCGGCGGAGATGAGAGCCGCGACGGCCGACAAACGCTCTCGGCTTGACTCGCACGCTCACTCTGCCTGCCGAGCAAGCATACCAGCACGTCGAGCACCACAGCAGTACCCGGCCAACGCACCGCTCGAACCAGCTCACCCGCCCGCCGCCTCGCCCTCTCGTCCTCCAACCTTCATCATCGCCTCAGTGCTCGTCCGGCGACTCGGTACACGGCAGCCACGACTCTGGATCTCCTGCGCGCTCGCCCATAGCTGCAAGTTCGTAGCTCGACGCAGGTGCGTCATCCGCTCGGCTCCGTCTCGAGCTCCCCGCTGTGCTCCCCCCCCCCTACCCTCCCGCCGGCTCAGGCGGAAGCAGCTTCGGCTCTCTCGCACGCGTTCGAGTGGGATGAGCAGCCCTGGTCACTGAGCTACCCATGCTGACAGCGCTCTCGCTCTGCAGGACGCAGCCGGGCCTTGCCCATGACCGCCTCTCCTCCCTCTCCTCGCTCCCCTCCCGACTCGACCTCGTCCTCCATGCCTGGCGGCGTCTCGCTCGGCCTCGCCCGCATCAACCGCCTCCTCAACCTCCTCAAGGCGCCCCACTGCGCGACGCCCGTCGTCCACATCTCGGGCACCAACGGCAAAGGCTCCGTCTCGGCCTACCTGTCGTCGATCCTCTCGCACAGCCACCTCGCCGTCGGCCGCTTCAACAGCCCGCACCTCGTCGACGAGTGGGACTGCGTCGAGCTTCACGGCCGCACCGTCGACCCGAGCCAGTTCTACGCCGTCAAGCGCGAGGTCGAGCACGTCTCGGAGCGCGAGGGCGTCGGCGCCACCAGCTTCGAGGTCCTCACGGCGACAGCCTTCTCGGTCTTCGCGCGCGCCAAGCCGCCGCTCGACGTCGCCGTCGTCGAGGTCGGCATGGGCGGCGCCGAGGACGCGACCAACGTCGTGCCCGCCGACAAGACGCTCGTCAGCGTCGTCACGGCCGTCGACCTCGACCACCAGAAGTTCCTCGGCGACTCGGTGCACGAGATCGCCCAGGTCAAGGCCGGCATCGCGCGAGAAGGCGGCGACGTCGTCCTGAGCGTGCAGGCGCACCCCGAGGCGCGCGCCGCCGTCCTCGCCGTCGCTGCAGCCCGGCGCGCAGCCGTGTGGGAGGCCGGCGAGGCGACCCTCGTCGACGACGGCGCACAAGCCTCGACCTCTTCCCTCCCACCTCCACCTCTCGTCTCGATCCCGCTCGCCCCGACCGCCGTCCATCCCTCGTCCTCGAGCTCGAGCTCGTCCTCTTCCCCCTCCCCCCTGTCGACCCGACTTCCCCTTCCCGGCGCGTACCAGCTGTCGAACGCGGCGACCGCGGTTCTCGCCGCGCAGCTCCTGCGCACCCTGCCGCGAGCGCACGCCATGGTGCCGTCGCTCGAGACGCACATCACGGACGACGCGATGCGCTCGGGCGTCGAGGCGACCAAGTGGCCCGGCCGGCTCAGCTGGCTCTCGCTGCCCCTGTCGTCGTCGAGCTCATCAAGCGCAGGAGACGCATCTGGTCTATCTTCGTCGCCGACACGGTCCCTCCTCCTTGACGGCGCGCACAACCCGTCGTCGGCGCGCCTCCTCGCCGCTTACCTCTCGTCCCTCCCGGCCTCTCTCCGCCCGACCGCCCTCGTCTTTGCGCTCTCGGCCCCTCGCGACCCGACCGACGTCGTCAAGCCGCTCCTCGACGCGCTGACGGCGAGCGACGCCGCCGAGCGCAGCAGGCGGACGCCGTCGAGGCGCATCCGGGTCGTGTGCACGGGCTTCTCGCCGCCGGCGGGCATGGACTGGGTGCGCGCGACGCCGCCGGCCCAGCTCGCGAGGGCGGTGCGGGCCGTCGTCGACGGCGAGGGTGCGGGCTCGTCGTGCGGGAGCGTCGAGGTGCTCGAGGCGGACGATGTCGAGGCGGCGCTGCGCCTCGTCGCCGCGGGCGACGTCCGGGCTGCAGAGCAGGCGCCGATTGCGGTGGCGGGCAGCCTGTACCTCGCGGCGGACGTGCTGCGACTCGAGCGGCGGCTCAGTGCGGCTCGAGCCGGTGGACGAGGGGACTTGTAGCGGCACGTGTGCAAAGCAGCTCGCTCCCCGGCAGAATTTCCTTCGCATGCACCGAGAGAACCCTGCTCTGTGGGACTGCAGGCGCCAGCGAGCGCCGAGGGAGGAAATGGTGAGTCGGCCGAGGATCGAAGGCGGCAGCTCGGAGACGGGCACGTGCCTTTGTTGGCTCGCCGCCCTCGTCGCTCTCTCCCTCTCGACCACAGCCTCGAGCGCACTCGCACTGCTGCTCACGGCCTCAGCAAGGGCTCGCTCGACCCGCGTGGCACCCCTCGCAGACCTCGGGCCTCCCTCGCCGTCCGCCTCGCTCCACCTCGCCTCGTCCCCACCCCGCTCACTCACGACCCGATCGACATGCCGCCCACCGCACAGGGCACGGCTGCCGGTACTCAGCCCGCCTCGACTACGCCTGCGCAAGGTGGTCCCGGTTCGGCGTCAACGTCAGGAGCCGCGAGCGCGAGGAGCGGCGGGGCGGCCGCCGCAGGAGGAGCGGGCGCCAGCTCCGACCAGCAGATCTCGCAGATTCTCGCAGAGGTGCGTCCTCTTTTCTCACCTGTCGGGCCTACACTCGTGCGCAACGGCGGCACCGGGCTTCCAGGCCCTCGTCTCGCCCCTCGAGTCGTCCAAGGCCAGCCGTGCGGGGAGCTCGACCAGCAAAGCCTCGCCGTCCGACAGTGCAGCAGCTGACACATGCGCCCTCCCTTACAGATGTCGCAGCAGCAGCGCAACTCGCCCGACCCGACATCGTCTCGCTCAAAGCGCTCGACCGCCGGCTCAACCCAGACCTCGTGCGTCCCTCGCTCTGCCTTGCACCGGCCTGCTCTCTCGAGCTGACTTTGGACTCTCACACAGACCTCGCAACCCCGCCTACTCGCTCAGCAGCATGGCGTCGGCGCCAGGCACCTCCACGTCGACCAGGCCCGGTCAACCCGCCGCCGCCGTCGACCAGGCCTTCTTCCCGCAAGCCTCGCACTCGAGCGCGCCTCCGCCGACGACTTCGACCTCGACCTCGCAGTCCAACACCTCCGCCTCGCTGCCGTCCATCTCGGTCGCCGTCGCCGCGCCGACCGCCGCCGCCGCCGGGCCATCGGCAGCATCTTCCGTCGGCGACGGCGACCAGCTCTCAGCGTCGCCCGTCATCTCGGGCGCGGGCGCAAAGGGCAAAGCGTCGAAAGGGCGAGGTCGGGGCAAGAGCGACGAGCGCATGGGCATGAACGAGGACGAGTGGGAGCGCTCGCGCAAGGACAACCACGTGCGTCCGCATTTCTCTCTCTCTCGCTTTCGTTGCAGCCTCGAGGCGCAGGTCGCTGACTCGGCACCTATCTGTACCGTCTGCAGAAGGAGGTCGAGCGTCGTCGCCGCCAGACGATCAACGACGGCATCGCTCACCTCGGCGACCTCCTCCCCCCCGATCCCGCCGCCGCCTCGGGCTCCGCCGCCGCCAGCGCATCCTCCCAAGGCACCTCGGCAAATTCGACCGCCGCTGCGGCCGCCGCCAAGGTCAACAAGGCGCACGTCCTCACGCGCGCGGCGAGCTACATCACGCAGCTTCGCGAGGAGCAGGCGCGCACGATCGACCAGTGGACGCTCGACAAGCTCCTGGCCGACCAGGGCCTGCGCAACGCGACGACCGAGATTGAGCGCCTGCGCCGCGAGAACGAGGCGCTGCGCAGGAAGGTCGAGGAGCTCGGCGGGACGGTCGACTCGGTCGAGCCGGCGGGAGGACCGAGCGCAGCGGTGGCGCTGGCGAGCAACGGCGTCGCCAAGCGGTCGGCACCCGTTGCAGAGGACCGTTTCGGTGCAGGTGGAGCGTCCGAGGGAGCGAAGAAGGCGCGCGTCGAGTCGTGAGGAGCGGCGGGACGAGGAGGAGCGAGACCCTCGTCAGGGAGGCGCTTGAGCTTGCCGATTCGAGTAGACGATGCTCGACGTTTGTGCCCTGTTGTATGTAGCTGTGCGTTCTCGTTCATGTGCGCGAGAGGGGCGGCGAGAGAGATTACAAACAGCGCTAAGCGTGAAGGATTGTCCGGCTCGGGCTCGAGGCTACTCCTCCGAGTCGAAGCTGCCGCGCCTCCTCTCCTCGTCCTCGACCCGCTCGTCCTGCCACCCGTACAGCACCCGATCCTTGTACCTGCGCTCGCTCGCCGTCTCGACGAGGAACCGGCTCGCGACGATGCCGAGCGCGCTCGCGAGTCCGCCGAACCGCAGCACCCACACGACGTCGTCCTCGCCGCCGAGCTCTCCCTCGCCTCCTCCTCCACCCGCACCGCCGTCCGACGGGTCGAAGAAGAAGAATGTCTTGGACGAGGCGCGCGTCGTGAGGCGGAAGATGCCCGCCGCGACGAGCGCGACGAAGAACTGCGGGAGGACGATGGCGAGGTTGTGCAGGCCGAGGATGGTGCCGCCGGCGCCGCCCGAGGCTGCGTGCTTCTCGTCGCTGGGCGGCGAGCGGGAGCCGGGGAGGAGCGACGTGCGCTCGTCGGCGGCGGCGGAGCTCGGGGAGGAGGGGGCGGCGTCCGACGCAGGGCGGGCGCGGCGAGCCGGCGACGTTGACGCCTCGCTCTGCTGCGACGGGTGGATGGCCCATGAGGCCTGGCGCAAGGAGCTGCGGAAGGGCGTGCGGAGGGCGCGCTGGGCGGGCGAGGCGAACGGCTTGGCGGGCGAGTCGGGCGGCGAAGGCAGGCGGGGCGAGGTTGGGACGGACGCCGCCTCGTCTTTGCGCTCGGCCTCGACCTCGCGGATCGACTCCATGACGAGCGCGAACGGGACCCAGCACGTGATGGCCCACGGCACGCCGACGAGGGCGACGACGGCCGTCGCGCCGCGCACGCTCGTCGCCCAGAACGTCGCGACCATGCACGCTGCGTACCACGCGAGCGCGACGGTCCACATGTTGCGCGGCGTGAGCTCGCTGAGGACCCACCGCCCGACCGGGCCGACGCGCGACGGGAGCGAGGGGAACGAGTCGGCGAGGGTCGTGAGGTACGGGATGAAGGTGCCGGCGGCGAGCGAGACGAGGGCGTAGATGAGGAGCGCGAACGAGCCGGTGCGAGTCGCAGTGTCGGCCGAGGGAGGAGGGGTACCGCGAGGGACCGAGGCGTAAAGGGCCTCGGCGACGTAGGTGGTCCTGCTCGAGAGCAGCGTCAGCGCAGATTCACCTGCTCAAACTACAGGGTAGGTGACGTACGAGTAGAAGAGGAAGGGGAACCAGCTGCTCCACGCAAAGAACTGCACTGCGAGCGCGAGCGAGAGAGCGTCAGTACGACGGGCTCGAGCGAGGCGAAAGCGGTTCTGGCTGCGAGCAAAGGGGGAGGTGATGCGAAAGAGAGGACGTACCGTAGCAGACGCGGCGCACGGGCTTGGGGAGGGTTCGGGTCGCGGCGACGACGTCCCGAGCGACGCCCCTGATCTTCTGCCACGCGCTCTCGCCGGTGCGCATCTCGGGGCGGGCGTCCTCCTCCTGGGTCCAGCACGTGACGCCGACGGTCGCGAGCATGACGACGCAGCTCATGACGGCGAGCTTGCGGAACTGACCGCCGCCGAGCCAGCGCAGGAGCGGTGAGTGCCCGAGGTCGAGGTAGCCGACGAGGTAGCCGACGACGTTGGCGATGTGGGTCTGGCGGCCGAGCCAGGCGTTGGCCGAGTTCTGGAGCGGCGTTGGCGAAAGGTCGAGGACGAGGGCCTGCGAGAGGCGAAGAGCGAGAGCGAGAGAGCGCCCGAGTCAGCCGGGCTCTCGAGGAAGAGGGTGAGGTGGAGAGAGAGAGTTAACGCACCCGGATCGCCGCCTGCAGAGCGTTGAGCGAAAAGTCGAGGACGTAGAACCCGATGACGCCGATCCAGATGGCGCACGTCTGCTCGCGCGAGGCGCGCGCCGGGTCCCAGTCGCCGACGCCGGTGAAGATGCTGACGAGGACCGAAGCCGACTCGCGGGCGTAGGCGACGACGAGCGACGAGACGAGGATGAAGAGGGCCGAAAAGGCGATGTACTGGCGGCGACGGTAGCGGGACGGCGAGGAGTCGGAGAGAGCGCCTGCGGGCGGGCGGGAGGCTCGAGTCAGCATCAGCTTGTCGAATCGGCAACGAGGACACGCCTGCACATCTCGATGGGCGCAGGGAGTACGACTGCTCGCGTCCGAGCCGAGCCTGACGAGGCTGAGCTCGCGACGAGCTCACAGAGGGAGAGAGGAGGAGACTCACCGACGATGGGCTGGACGAACATGCCGCTGAGCGGGCCGGCCATCCAGACGAGGCTCGTGCCCTGCTTCGTGAGGCCGAGGCCGAGGAGATAGGGCGTGCCGTACCTGCAGAACGGCAACGAGTCAGCCGAGGCGCGGGGTGCGAGCGAGAGGAGGAGGGAGAGGAAGAGGACGCACGCCATCTCGACGGTCCAGGCGAGCTGTGCGCCGGCGATGGCGACGGTGAGCTTGACGAAGTCGAGCGTGTTCCACGCCTTGTCGGCGGCCGGGCCCTTGGCCTTGACGGCGGCCGGGTCATCGTCGTCGTCGTCGTCGGGGGGGTGGCCGTCGAGGGCGCCCCAGCTGCGGTTGCTCCAGGTGCGCACGTGGCGGGCGGTCGGGGTACGAGGAGAGGCCGTGTGGTCGGAACGGACGAGGTCGTCGAACGACTGGTAGGTGTGGGACGAGGTGAGCGCGGTCGAGGCGGAGGGGGATGCTGCGGGAGGCGGAGTTGCCGACGAGCTGGCGGCCCATCGATGGGCTCGCGGTGGCGTGCTGAGCGAGGTCATACTAGCAGGTCGTCGTGCGGGCTGTGCTGCAGGCCCGGGCCTTGTTGAGCGAGCGAGGTCGACGAGAAGTGGGGGAGTTGCTGAGGAGGCGGGGGTGAGGGAGGGCGCGGGCGATGAGCCGACTGGTCGCTCGTGGGGGCTTGATCAAGGTGCTCGAGTAGGTCCAGGTGGTAGCAGCCCGCCTCGGAGGTGGTGCGAGCGAGACAGCCTCGACGGCCGCTCTCGTCCTCCCGCGTCGCCCTCTCTCCTCTCCGCGCCTTACGCTCCCCTGCTGAGCCGGTCGAGCACCTGCTGCTCCCCTTGTGTACTATCGCGACCCAAGTTCACCATCAACGCCGCGCCCAACGCCTTTGCCGCCCCGCCCTCGTCCTCATCGCCCCGGGTCGACGTCACGCTCACGCCAGCTCGCCCTCGACCAACCGACCTGCCCAGCGTGGCACAGCGCACGCCTTACTCTGCAGGGCACGGAAGTACAAGCAGCTGCCCGGCGAGTTTCACAAGGTAGCTTGCCCCTCTCTCTCCCCTCCC
>Ga0308169_10001023_pt1 | contig 35336 bp, 40 predicted proteins | sample PhyBR1_2_FD_202139 | JGI IMG/M metagenome (GOLD analysis project Ga0308169, IMG submission 202139) | Phyllosphere microbial communities from UC Gill Tract Community Farm, Albany, California, United States - DLSLSB.R1 | ecosystem: Host-associated > Plants > Phyllosphere > Unclassified | place...
TCCCTCTCCCTCTCCCTCTCCCTCTCCCTCTCTCCTCCTCTCTCCCTCCTCGTCCTTCTGCGCCTTGTCCGGCTACCCGCTCCTTGTCATCGTCATGCGCACGTCCTGACGCTTTACCTGCACCCCTTGCCCCTCGTCCTCGTCACAGCCTCGGAGCTCATCTTCCAGCGCGCGCGCGCGCTCGAGAAGCACGTGTGGACGCAGAACGCGCCGCCGGCGGGCACGGCGGCGTACCGCAACCGCATGCGGTCGTTCTACCTCAACCTCAAGGCGGCCAACAACCCGTCGCTGCGCGAGGACGTCGTCAGCGGCGAGATCAGCATCGTGGCGCTGTACGACATGGACCCGAAGGTGCGCTTCTCCCTCTCTCTCCTCTCCTCTTCGCCCTTCTCGAGCACGAGTACGAGGTTGACGTGGAGTGCTTTGCGCGCAGGACATGGCGTCGGACGAGCGCAAGGCCGAGAACCGCAAGCTCGTCGCCGAGAACCTGTTCAAGGCGCAGGCGGCCGCGCCGCAGCAGGCCGAGACGGACGCGTTCCAGTGCGGCAAGTGCAAGCAGCGCAGGTGCATGTACTACCAGGTGCGTCCTCGCTCTCGTCGTCGCCGTCGTCTCGTCGCCCTCGGGCTTTCCCCCCTCTCGCCTTCTCGCCGCTCTCTCTCTCTCTCGCGCCCGCCGCCCTCGAGACGCTCGTGCTGACTCTCATTTCGCTACAGATGCAAACCCGATCGGCCGACGAGCCCATGACGGTGCGCTCAGCCTTCTCTCTGCGCCCATTCGGTCCTGAACTGCCACTGACCTCTCTCAACGGCCTCGCCCCCTCGTGCAGACCTTCGTGACCTGTCTGAATTGCCAGAACCGCTGGAAGTTCTCGTGAAGAGGGAGGGGAGGGCGGGGGGGAGGGGAGGAAGGAGTGAGGGAGGGAAGGAAGGAGTGAGGGAGGGAGACAGGGTCATCCGTCGTTTCCTGAGCCGGCCTCGTTCTGCAACAGCTTGTCGACGTCCTGTCTCTCGCCCCTCGCTCTCACGCACGCACAGAGAGATCGCCGAGTACAACAAGTGTCTTTGCGAGGGATGCAGAGCTACGAGAGCGAGATGATATAGTGCGAGTGCGGGGCCCGAGCGCTCAGAGCATGCCTTCTATCCTCCTCGCCGCCACCTTGACGAGCCACGGCACCTTGCGGTCGTCGCGCTCAAACAGCTCGTGCGTCACCTCGCCGCCCTTGCACCACGCGCGGATGCGGCGCACCTCGCCCTCGAGGGCCCAGCGCAGCTTGGAGCTGTGCGTCGTGACGAGCACGCCGGCCTCGAGGTCCCTCGTCGCCGAGCGCGCGCCAAAGTTGGAGCTGCCGACGAGCGAGAGGAAGGGAGGGGAAGGGTGCGAGAGGCGCAGGGCGAGGTCGTGCGTTTGGGCGTCGTGCGACGAGCCGAGGAGGGTCGTCGAGAGCGAGGTGGGCGTCGCGGGCGAGAACGGGTTCGAGACCGAGGGCGCGAGCCATATGCCTGCGTGCAACGTGCACTCGTCAGCTCGACTCGAGCGAGGAGCAGCCCCGCGCGAGAGAGAGAAGGAGAGGAGAGCGCACCCTTGGCGTGGTACGTCCAGCCGTCCCTCCTCCACTCGCTCATCTCGACCCTCGGCTCGTCCCTCCGCTTGCGCCGCGTGTACTCGTGCACCTGGTCGTAGAAGCGCTGCGAGAAGTAGGTGTACGCCGGCGGGATGAAGCGGGACACGCCGCGCGAGTTGTGGAAGCCGTTCGCCTGCGCGCGCGAGGGGTCCGAGCGCGGGGTCAGGCTCGAGCGCTCGCGGCGAGAGAGGAGGAAAGAGAGAGGGACGACGCACCTCGGGCGCCGCACTGACGATCCTGACCCTCGCGTCGCACTCGATCGCGAGCCTGCGATAGTCCTCCCGAAGCCCAAAGTACCCGCTCGTCCAGTCGAGCGTCGTCCCCTGCCCGCCGGGCGCCGTCGCGAGCGCGTTCGCCGCGCGAAACACGCCCGGCACGACCTTTTCCGTCTCGTGCGAGAGCGAGAAAGGCGCCATCTGGAGGACTGGGCGCAGGAGCGTGTCGAACGCCGGGTGGAGGTGGGCGGCGCCGGGTGCCGAAGGGCGCTGCGTGCGGCGCGAGAAGGGCCGCTGGGTCGAGAGGAGCGCAGGAGGGAGGGATGCGGCGCGTGCTGCGGGCGAGAGGGCGTGCCACGTGCGCAGGAGGGTCGACAGGGCGTCGTGCGCGTGCGCGCGCAGGTCGGCGAGGGCGGCGCCAGGCCGTCGCGCGGCGAACGGGTCGTCCGACACGGCGTTGGTGGTCGGCCACGAGATGTTCGGGGTCGGCATCGACGTCGTCGTGTCCGAGGCCGTCGCGCGGAACGAGTACGAGCCGACGGCGTTGACGAGCGAGTCGAAGAAGTTGGCGAGCGGCGCGTGGTGCTCAAAGGCGATGTAGCGGTCGGCGCGGTTCGTGAAGTAGTCGTGCGAGAGGTTGGCGCTGCTCGGTACGAGGCGTCGGCGAGTGCGAGAGGGCGGCCGACGAGGAAAGAGAGAGGGAGGAAGGGGGAGGACGCACCCGGACATGATGACGTCGTCGTCGAAGCCGTACACCTTCATGTGCTGAAGCCCCCAGCCCTCGTTGAAGCGCTTGGGGACCCACCGCTTCTGCCACCCATAGAGCGCCGGCGTGTGGAACAGGCGTAGGTCGACCTGGTCCGGGAAGGCGGCGGCGAGGCTCGCGAGGAGCGCGGCCGAGGACGCGCCCGGGTGCTCGCGCGTCGAGCGCAGGTAGTCGACGAGGAGGGTGATGCGGAGCGAGGGGTTGGCGCGCAGGGCCGAGTGCAGGGCGCCGACCTGCGAGCGGGGACGGAGCGGTGTGACCCGAGAGGTGGGGGGGGTCAGCGGTGGAGCGGCGTCGAGGGAGGACAAGTGGACGCAGGGACGCACCAGCTCGGTCTCCTCCTTGCCGACATAGAGGCTCGCGATGAAGATGCGCCGCTTTGCCGTCCCGATCTTGCTCTGCGCGCGAGGGAAGGGGACAAGGTCAGCTGCGCGTCGACGAGGAGAAGCACGTCGAGGGGACGACGACGCACGAGGAGCGACTGGTAGAAGTCCTTTGGCTCGTGCAGGACCGAGACGCACGACTCGCCGTGTGCGGCAAACGCAGGGAGGCCGGCTGTGTCGAGTTCGGACGACAGGTCGAGGAAGGCCGGGTGCCGCTCGAACTCTGCGTGGAGCGGCGGGGCCGAGCTGTAGTAGGGCGAGGCGTGTCGAGGCTGGGGTGGCCGTGGTCGCGGTGGGCGCACCCGCCGGAGCCGGTGGAGCATGGCGCGGCGACGGAGAGGGACCGACGCGGTGATGAAGCGACGGCACCCCGGAGACGGCCGCGGCTCGCTCCTCGCTCGTCTCCAGCTCGCTCTGGCACTCTCCTGCGAGCGCGCATACCAGCAACGCGACACTCTCTCGCAGATCCACCGACCAGAACCCGAGAACAAGAGCTGGGCAACTCGCTGCATTCCCCTCGCTCAACCCCTTCACTTCCTGCCCTTCTTCTTTTTCCCTCCCGCTCCACCCGCCTTGCCCTGCGCCTGCACCTGCTGCCCCTGACTCGGTGCCGCCCCTCCCGCATCCCCCTGCGTCCCGCTCTCCCGCGCGACCCGGTCGCGCTTCTTGCCCCGCGCGCGCTCCTTGGCCTGCAGGAGCGCGTCGCGCATCGACGGCCGCTCGCGCTTGGGCACCCACCGGTCGCTCGCGAGCGCCGAGGCCGGGCGCGCCGCGTCGTACGAGGCGGGGAGGGCGCCTTTGCCCTTGGCGGTGCGCGCGCGAGCGGGCGCGGTGGTGCTGCCCGAGGTCGAGGCGACGGGTGCGGGTGCGGCGGTCGAGCGGTGCGGTGCGGCAGAGGTCGAGGTCGAGGCGGCCGGGAGGACGGCGGCGAGCGGGCGCGCCTCGAGGTCGTCGGTCGACGCGAGGCGGTGCGCGCCGGCGAGGTGGGCGAGGACCGAGGGGACCGACGCGGCAAAGTCGAGGTGCGACGTCGCGGCGGCCGAGTTGGTGTGCAGGTCGGCGAGCTCGGGCGAGTCCTGTCGAGGCGAGACGTCAGATGCGGACGGGCTGGAGAAGGAGGGAAGGAGGGAGGGGACGCACGGGCTCTGCGGTCGCGGCGAGGTCGTCAAAGAGGTCGCGGGCCGTGTCGTACTCGCCGAGGCGGTAGTGCTGGAGTGGGTGAGCGAGCTCGAGTCAGAACAGGGAAGGAGGAGCGAGAGGGAGGGGGAGAGAGAGAGGGACGCACGAGCTGGGCCTGGAGGACGTCGGCGGCACGGTCGTCGAACGAGCTATCGGGGGCGTCGCGCGCAGCGGCGAGGGTCTGCTGAGCGTCGTGGGTGCGGGCGAGCTTGTAGAGGCAGTAGGCGCGGTGGAGCGAGGGCTGGTGCTGGTTGGTGTCGAGCGCGAGCGCGTCCGAGTAGCGGTCGAGGGCGACGAGGAGCTGTGCGCGGGTGCGGAGGGCGAGGTCGTCGGTCGGGTCGAGTGCGAGGACTGTGGGTGCAGCCGAGCGGGGTCAGTGGGGGTGGGCTGGGTCGGGTCGGACGAGCTGATGAGATGAGGGGGTGAGGGGGAGGAGGAGCGCACGCTTTGCCGTGGTCTTGAGGGCAGCCGAGTAGTGGGCCTGGTCGAGGTGGTGGTGGAGGAGGGTGTAGAGCTTGGGCGTGTCCATCTTGGGCGAGTGAGAGGACGAGGGAGAGGAGGACGACGAGCGGGGTGGTCTGGCCCCTCGCCGAGCCTCCCCTCGAGCGACGACGACGACGACGACGACGACACTCTGCTCCAAGTCGATCTCGCTCCTCGCTCCGTCCCTCCACCGCCTGTGCACCCGCTTGCACACGCTCTACCACACTCCAGCAACCCACACTCGAGCCCACCCCCCTTCACCAACCCGCGCACCACCGCCTCGCCTTGGTGCCCCTCTCTCGCTCCCCCACTCCACCCTCATCGCTCCTCCTCGCCCGACCATGGCCTCTGCTACCCCCCAGGTCGACCAGCCCCCGGTCAAGCAGCCCTCGGCCTTTGCCGTCATCCGCGAGGACCCTTAGTACGTCCCCTCCCCCTCGCTCGCTCCGTCTTCTCCTCCCCCCACCCTGTCTCTCGAGCTCACCCCCACCACCCTTGGCCCCGCGTCATCTGCAGCCTCGAGCCGTTCGAGCAGGCCATCCAGCACCGGTCCGTCGTCCTCTCTCTTCTCGACCCACCGCCGCTCCAGCTCACGCTCTCCCGCTCCCTCGCCCGCAGCACCGACGTCTACAAGAAATGGCGCTCGACGATTGACGCCCACGAGGGCGGCCTCGAGCAGTTCTCGCGCGGCTACGAGCACTTTGGCCTCCACCAGCTTAAAAACGGCGACATCCGCTACCGCGAGTGGGCCCCGAATGCCACCGCGGCCGCCCTCACGGGCGACTTCAGTGCGTCCTCCTCCTCGCTCTCACTCTCTCTCTCGCCCGCAGGCGCAGACGCTGACCCCTTGCACCCGCTCGCAGACGGCTGGAACCGCGAGGCGAACCAGATGAAGAAGGACTCGTTCGGCGTGTGGGAGTGCGTCGTCCCCGCCGTCGCCGGCAAGCCCGCCATCCCGCACAACTCCAAGATCAAGGTGCGTCTCGCTCTCTCGCTCGACATCTCCTTCGCGCTCGGCCTCACTGACTCGTCGTCGTGCAGATCTCGATGACGACCCCGAGCGGCGAGCGCATCGAGCGTCTGCCGGCCTGGGCCAAGTGTGTCCCCCTTCCCCTCTCTCTTCCTCCTCGTGCCGCCAGCAGGCTCACGCACACCCTCACTCGCTCGCAGGCGCGTCGTTCAGGACGTCAAGGTGTCGCCCATCTACGACGCCGTCTTCTGGAACCCGCCCAAGGGCGAGCAGTACACGTTCAAGCACCGCAAGCCCAAGGCGCCCAAGGCGGCCAAGGTCTACGAGGCGCACGGTGCGTCCTTCTCTCCCTCTCTCGCGGAGTGCCTGCGTGCTCGAGTCGAACTGACGAGCGCGCCGCACGCCCGCAGTCGGCATCTCGACGCCCGAGCCCAAGATCGGCTCGTACCGCGAGTTCACGCGCGACGTCCTGCCGCGCATCGCCGACCTCGGGTACAACACGATCCAGCTCATGTGCGTCCTCGTTCATCTCTTGCTCGTCCTGGACTTGGTCGTCGACGGCACGGCGCCGTGGCAGAGACTGACTCGGCTCGTCGCGCGCAGGGCTATCATGGAGCACGCCTACTACGCCTCGTTCGGGTACCAGATCACGAGCTTCTTCGCCATCAGCAGCCGCTACGGTGCGTCGCTCTCATCCTCACGCTCGTCCTCGCACTCGCGCACGGGCCCTCGCTGACCCCGTCGCCTTTTCTTCTCCCGCTCTCCTCGCACCCTCCATCCCTCTCGCCCTCGTTCCCTCGACCTATCTCGCTCTCCCTCGACCCTCTCGACGTACAGGCACGCCCGAGGAGCTCAAGGAGCTGATCGACACGGCGCACGGCCTCGGCCTTACGGTCCTCCTCGACGTCGTCCACTCGCACGCGAGCAAGAACGTCGCCGACGGCCTCAACCAGTTCGACGGCAGCGACCACCAGTACTTCCACGGCGGCGCAAAGGGCCAGCACGAGCTGTGGGACTCGTGCGTCACGCTCTCTCTGCCTCGCTCTTGCGCTCGTCGCCGTTCGCCGTCGCCGTGGATCCGAGAGCTGACTGGCTCGGCATCCTGCGCGCAGGCGCCTGTTCAACTACGGCCACCACGAGGTCCTGCGGTTCCTCCTGTCGAACCTGCGCTTCTACCTCGAGGAGTACCAGTTCGACGGTTTCCGGTTCGACGGCGTCACGAGCATGCTCTACACGCACCACGGCATCGGCACTGGGTTCTCGGGCGGCTACCACGAGTACTTTGGGCCCGGCGTCGACGAGGAGGCCGTCGTGTACCTCATGCTCGTGCGTCCCCCTCTCTCTCTCTCCCTCTCACCCTCGCAGTCCTCCCCGCCGAGCTCGAACGCTGACGCTCTCGACGACGTCATGCAGGCCAACACGATGCTGCACGAGCTGTATCCCGAGTGCATCTCGATCGCCGAGGACGTGTCGGGCATGCCGGCGCTGTGCCGCACGGTCGCCGACGGCGGCCTCGGCTTCGACTACCGCCTCGCCATGGCCATCCCCGACATGTGGATCAAGCTCCTCAAGGACGGCCCCGGCGACGAGGCGTGGGACCTCGGCAACATCTGCTTCACGCTCTCGAACCGGCGCTGGCGCGAGAAGACGATCGCGTACGCCGAGAGCCACGACCAGGCGCTCGTCGGCGACAAGACGCTCGCGTTCTGGCTCATGGACAAGGAGATGTACACCAACATGAGCGACCTCACCGAGCGCACGCCCGTCATCGACCGCGGCCTCGCCCTCCACAAGATGATCCGGTCCGTCTCGCTCTTGCTCTCTCCTTCCCCTCTCTGCGGTGCGCGACCCTGACGAGCTCTTCGGTCCTCGCTCGCAGCCTCATCACGCACGCGCTCGGCGGCGAGGGATACCTCAACTTTGAGGGCAAGTGCGTCGTGCCTCTCACCCTCTCTCTCGCTCGACCCTGCGCTCGAGCCTCGCCGTGTTGACGCTCGCCCTCCCTCTCTCTCACGCCCGCAGCGAGTTCGGTCACCCGGAGTGGCTCGACTTCCCGCGCGTCGGCAACGGCGAGTCGTACCAGTACGCGCGGCGCCAGTTCAACCTGATCGGCGACGACCTCCTGAGGTACAAGTACTTGTACGCGTTCGACCGCGCCATGAACCGCACCGAGACCGAGTTCGGCTGGCTCAGCGCCGACCAGGCCTACATCAGCCTCAAGAACGAGGTGCGTCGCCGGCTTTCTCTCTCGAAAGCGCTCGTCGTCGTCGTCGTCGTCGTCGCCGTCGAGAGCGGCGCGCTGACTCGCCCTCTCGCGCTCGCAGTCGGACAAGGTCGTCGTCTTCGAGCGCGGCAACCTCCTGTGGGTGTTCAACTTCCACCCGACGCAGTCGTTCACCGACTACCGCGTCGGGACCGACTGGGCGGGCGAGTACCAGGTCGTGCTCTCGAGCGACGACAAGGAGTTTGGCGGGCACGCCAACATCGACAAGGCGGTCAAGCACTTTACGACGCCGATGGAGTGGAACGGGCGCAAGAACTTTATGCAGGTGCGTCCCTGTCGTTCGTCGTCTCGGGCTCGAGCGTCCAGGAGGAGACTAACCCTCTCGCCGCCCCGCGCGCAGCTCTACCTCCCGAGCCGCACCGTCCAAGTCCTCGCTCACTGAGCAGTCTCTCGTTCCCTTCTTCTCCTCTCTCGCCGCAACCCCCTTCTGTACCCTAGAAACCCCGCTCGTCGGTCGTTCGCTCGCTCCCCCTTCTGTGCCGCAAAAAAAGTCAGTTTCTCGTCGCTCGTCTTCCTCTCCCTTTTCGTAGGCGAGGCATGCAACACTCTCTTTCGCAGAGACTCGTGCTGCATGGGATAGAGAGCAGTAATTGCGAGACGGGTGCACTTTGTGCTCGACGCGTCGCTCGTTGGAGACTTCGCGCCGGCTCCTCCTCCTCGCCCTCCTCCTCCACCTCGCCCGCGCCCAGTGCCGCCCAGCCCACCCACAGTCGCTCCTTGCACCCTCTCAGCACCCGCACCGCACCCGCAGCCCTCCCCTTCCTCCCTCCACCGCTCCAAGAATGGTCGCTCAACTCGCCACGGCCACGACGGCCCTCGTCGCCCTCTCGTTCGCGGCCCAGCTCGCGCGCGCAGACGTCGTTCCGACCGCCCCGGGTCCCGGCGAGGTCTTCCGCGTGAGTCGCACGCTCGCTCTTCATGGCTCGGCGAGGAGGGAGGAGGGGCGCGAGGAGGGCGCGAGCGGAATGTCCGGGCGGGCGCGTGGGGGCCTGGCGGGCGCAGCGAGGGGTTCGAGGAGGGCGTCAGGGCGTGCAGGATGGACAGGAGGGTGCTGCTGCGCGGCGGCGGGGCTGCAGGGGCCAGCGACGAGGCGCGTGGTGCTTCCGCCGTCGGAGCGGAGGAGGAGGAGAGGGGGAGGTCGAGCGGCGTTCTCCTCGTCGCGCACCGCTCAGAGCAGCTCAAGCAGCCACAGGACGCACTCGCTGACACTGTTCTTCCCGCCGTGCAGGTCGGCGAGAAGTGCGACGTCGAGTGGAACCTCGACACGACCGGCAACTGGTGCGTCGCGCTCTCTCTCGCCTTCGGCGCAACGCCGCTGCGCCGCCTGCGCGTGCCCGATCGCACGAGCAGTTGGCGGCGCTCTGCGACGGCCCGTCCTCGATGGCGAGGCGGTTGACGTGATGACCTGACAAGTCTCTCCCGCGCGCAGGACCGACTTCTCGATCACGCTCATGACCGGCTCGAACTTTGCCATGGTGCGCTTCCTCTCCCTCGCCCGACCATCACGTTCACGACGAGGAGACGCTGAAGCCGCCCTCGCCTCCCCGCAGGTCCCGGTGCAGACGGTCGCGACCGGCCTCGACGGCACCACCGGCGCGCAGACGATCGACTACACGTGCCCAAACGTGTCGCCCAACTCGGCCATCTACTTCTACCAGTTCAGCCAGGAGGGCGCCGACACGGCATGGACGACGCGCTTCACGATCGCCGCCGCCGACGGCTCGACGGTGCGCTCGAGCCTCTCTCTCTCTCATGCGCCTCTCCTCGCCGCCGAGGGCCTCTCCCTGACGTGCTCTTCGCCCTGCAGACCAAGCCGACCGAGTCGACCGCCGGCATCGCATGGGGCACTGGCTCGCTCGTCAGCGCAGGCGGCTCGGCCAGCAGTGCCGCCGCCTCGGGTTCCGCCGCCGCCTCGTCCGCCGCCGGCGGCGCCTCTTCGGCCGCGTCGTCGGCGTCGTCGGCCGTCGTCGCCTCCTCGAGCGCCGCAGCGTCGTCGACTACCGTCGAGTCGAGCAGCTCGACCGACGCCGCCTCGTCCACCTCGACCGAGGCGCCCTCCTCGTCGGCGTCCTCCTCGGCGTCGGGCCCGGCGCGCTCGAGCATGACCATGTCGGCGCCGTTGGCCTCGGTCTCGGCACCTGCTTCGGCGGCGGCCAACTCGGACAACTCGGCGGGCCGCGCGGCGGCGAGCGTCGCTGCCGTCCTCGGCGCGGCGGTCGCGCTCGTCTTTGCGTGAGAGCAGCGCAGGTCGCTCGCTCCTCTTCTCAGCATCGCCTACTGCAGCATCGTGTCCCTCTCTGTCACCCTGTTCCTCCCCTCCTCGTCCTAGTCCTAGTCCCCCTCTCGCTTCCGCACGCCCCGCACGCCCAGCTCTCGGGCCGCATCCTCGTAGACACTCGCTCTCGCCTTGGCCCCCTCCTCTCCCTTACTAGCTTTATCACGACCCTGCAACGATCCAGCTATCTTTTTGCGAGCCTGCACTTCTGGCCGAGCCGAGCAGAGTAGAGGTCCGAGCGAGCCACCGTTTGACCTTCTCAAGTTGCGCGACGTCCTTTTCCTCTCTATTCCTCGCGCTCAGAGGGACATTTGAGCAGTCTCGATCGATACAGGTCATCATTACACTCCCTCTCAGTGTCTACGGCACTCTGCGGCGGCGGCGGCGGCGGCTTCGAGCTAGCACACCTTCTTCGCCGCATCGCGCAAGGTCCCGTCCGTGTTCTGCGTCAGCGCCGCGTACAGGCTGCAGCCCATGAGGCCGCCCTCTCCGGCGACGGCACCCTTGACGGCGAACGAGTCGGCGTCGTCGTCTGCGCGGCAGGATGGGCGGGATGAGCGGGTCGTCGAGCAGGGCGAGGAGGGAGAGGGAGGAGAGAAGGAGCACGCACAGGTGATGAGGAGCTGCGACGACGACGAGTACAGGAACGGTGTCTTGCTGCAGTCGTCGAACGTGTAGTCCATGTCCTTCTTGAACTGCGCGCCGGTCGAGACGAGTCAGCGCTCAGGCCTCTTCGAGGAAGGGCGAGCCGGCGGAGAGGGGACGCACGTCCGAGATGATTTTGTCGTACGGCTTCGAGCCGTCCGACGCACTGAGCGTGCCGCTCGCCTTCTGGTAGATGCTCGAGGTCGCGCCGTCCACGCCGCCACCGTCCTTGAAGTCGTCGACCTGCGGGCGGGCGAGCGCGCAAGGAGGGAATGTCAGCAAGGCGAGCTCAACGCGAGCAACACAGCGATTGGTGAGAGAGAGCGAGAGGTGAGCGCACCTTCCAGGCGTAGCCGTACGAGGCGAGGCCGAGCATGATCTGCACGAGCGCAACTTGTGAAGGTCAGCGACGACGGCTCTCGTTGCTCTCCCTCGTCGCGCAGCACCCATCGTACAGGTACAGGCAAAGAGCAGCGTACCTTGTTGGCCGGGAACTTGGCCGCCGTCCAGCTCTTGACCGCAGCCGGGTAGCTGAACTGCTGGGTCGAGGGAGCGCACGATGAGTCGAAAGCCTGCAAAGCTAGCCAGGTCAGCACGCGTCCCTCCTGAAAGGTTGAAGAGATGGACGAGGACGCACAAAGTTTGGGCCGGTAGCGGCTGCCGAGTAGGTGACGGCGTCGTAGGTCTGCGTGCGGCGGGTTGAGAAGGTCAGCTGGGAGCGCTCGACGCGACAGGCGAGCTAGCTTTCCATGATCGTGATGAAGTCGAGGACGTTACCGAACTGTGCGCGCAAGACGAGTCGGCGAGGACGTTCAAGAAGTGAGAGGCAGGGAGAGCCGGACGCACCTCGCTCAAGTCGGTCGACGGCGACCCGTCTGCGCCGATCCAAGGTCCCGACGACGTGTCAGACGAGATGAGCTTGTCGCTGCCGATCTTAGCGCGCAGAGTCTTGAAAAAATCGAGGTAGTTCTTGAGGTCGTTGGCCATGTCGAACTGCGAGCGAGAGGCCGACAGTGTTAGCTCCTCGCCGGCTTCGGAAAGCGGACGAGCGAGAGCCGACGCACATCCTCCGTCGCACCAGCTTTACTCGGGTACTCCCAGTCGGCGTCGATGCCGTCAAAGCCATAGTCGTTGATGGCGGCGTGGAGCGTATCGACGAAGTCGGCCCTGGAGGTGTCGGTCGCGACGAGGCCCGAGAACGTGCTGCTGCCTGACCAACCGCCGATCTGCAGGGTCCTGAGTCAGTTGCCGTCATGCAAAAAGGTGAAAGGGCTAGCAAAGAGAGAGGCAGGACTGACAGAGAGCATCTGCGAGGACGAGGACAAGGTCAGTCGTGCCTCGAGAGCGACCAAGGATGAGAACGAGAGCACGCACAGCCTTGCACCCAGCAGCTTGTGCAGCCTTGACCCAGTCCTTGGCGACGCCGTCGCTCGCCTCGCCCATCGTGAGCTTGCCCTTTTCCTCGGTCGTGCCGGGGACGGCGCAGAACCTGAAGGAAGAAGCGTCAGTGATGCCTCTCTCAACGCTCGTGAAGAGGCAGGGGACCATGAACGCACCAAAAGCAGTAGTCGTAGCCGCTGAAGTCGGTGTCGGCGACAGAGAGGCCGGCTGCGCGAAGAGACGCCATTTGGGAAGGTCAGTCAGGCCCGCCGAGTTCAGTGACTTGAGGGAGGAGACGCACTCCAATTCTCCCAGAAAGCCTGCAAGGATACACGGTGAGAGTCAGCACGACGCGCAGGAGAAGGAGGGCGAGGAGAGAGACAGGACGCACCGCGACCTTCCCAGAACCGCCGCTCCCTCCTCCGGTCGACCCGCCGGTCGACGAGTTGCCCGACGATGACGAGCCGCTCGGTGCTGCCGCAGCGCTCGATCCGGCCGACGCCGTCTTGCTCGCGCCGCCCGCCGACCCTCCTCCACCGCCGCTCGCGCTCGAGCCCCTCGACGCGCCTGCTCCTGCCGTTCCTGCTGCAGCGGCGCCGGTACCCGCTCCTCCGCTCCCGCTCGTCCCTGCACCTGCACCTGCGCCCGTACCACCTGCTGCGCCGCCCGCCGAGCCCGTCGACGAGTCGTCGCTCGAGGAGGACGAAGCGGAGCCGCTCGAGTCGCGGTTGAACCACCACCATGCGCCGCCGCCGCCGAGTGCGAGAGCGAGGAGGAGAATGGCGCCGCCGATGAGGAGCTTGTTGCTGCCGCCGGCAGGCTGTTTCGAATGGGCTGCGGCTCGTCGCCGTCGGCGGTCGCGGTGGTGGTGCGCCTGGAAGAAAGAGAGCAAGGTCAGCGCCGCTCGGTCTTCCTCGCCGACACGGTCAGGGAAAGCTGGACGCACTGCGATGAGGGCCTCCTCGTCGCTGCTGTCGTCGTCGTCGTGCCGCCGTTTCCTCGCGCCGCCGCCTGGAGGACGCCGCCGCCGCCGCCGGTCGTCCTCGCTCCCGCTCGAGCCGCTGCTCGTGTCCTCGGCCGTGCTGCTGTCGTCCTTCTTCTGGCGGCGCGATCGAACATGTCGACGGCTCGTCTCGCTCTCGGACGAGGGCGGGCTGTCGTCGTCGCTGGTGGACGGTGCGCTCGAGCTCGACGGCGAGTCGCTCACGTCGCGGTGTCGGCTCCGCCTGCCCATCTGAGCAGCAGCAGTGCAGCACAGGCGAGCGTAGCGTCGAAGCGAGCAAGCAAGCACGAAGGAAGCTCGCCGAGACCGCGAGAGCGACGCCGCGGAGAGTCCGGCGTACGCGCACGAGCCTCGAGACGGACAGGAGGCAGAGCCCAGCGCCGCTCCTCCTCTCGCCCGCCGTGGTTCACAATATTGCTGTGCACCCTCGCCAACTGGACGAGGGGCTCGTCAGTCTACTTGCTCTCCTCCTCGTACGCCTTTGCGCCCTGGCCCCACCTGCCGGCCTTTTTGCCCCACGTGTCGCACACGCCCCAGACGTGCTCCTCGCGCAGGACCGGCCTCTCCCCTCGCACGTCGACCTCCTTGCCCTCGCGAGGCGTGCCGTCGGGCCACTTGGCGCGCAGGTCGGCCGGGTCGAGCACGCCGCTGAGGCGGTCCTCGCCGAGGGGCGCCTTGTCGCCGACGGCGTGTCGAGGTGGTGCGGCGGCGGCGGCGGCAGCGGCGACGGCGCTCGTCGAGGCGAAGGGCGTCTCCCACGAGCGCACGTGCGACGGCATGGGCGAGTGCTCGGCCGTGACGAGGTACTCGGCGGACGACATCTCGTGGACCCGAGAGACGGCGCGCTTGAACGAGAAGCGCTCGTCCTCACCTGCAGGGGGAGGAGAACATCAGCAAGCTGCAGATCGAGAGCAAGAGCGTAGGAGAGGCTGGAGAGGACGCACCGGTGAAGATGGACAGGTTCTGGAAGCTCGGCGTGGCTGCGCTCGGGTGGATCGGCGCACGGGCCTCCTGCTCGCGACGGCGGCGCAGCTGCCGGTCGAGCTGTTCCTCGACGGCCTGCGTCTCGAGCTGGCGCGCTGCATCGCGCTCGTACGCTGCGACGTTGGCGCTCTCGTCGTACGCCGAGATGTTGGGGCGGTAGGGCGCGTCGAGGTCCTGCTGGACGTCGCCGAGCATCTCCTCGACGAGCGAGTCGGTGACCTCGCCCGCTGCGTCTTGCGCACCGTACTTCGACGACGAGCCCTTGGCCGTGAGCGAGTCGTTGAGCGGGAGCGAGAAGGTCGAGTTGTCGAGGACGTGCACGGGCCCCGAGTCGCCGGGCGCGTGCGAGCCCGACGACTCGGCGAACGAGGTCGGGAGGTCGTCGAGGATGGCGTCGATGGGAGGGGGAGGCGCCTCGGGCGTGACGGCGTCGGGGAAGAAGAGCGAGTCGATCGGGGCGGAGGCGAAGGCGAGAAGGCGGGTCTTGGTCTCGTCTGTGAGCGCAAGAGCGCGTCAGGAACACGCCGACGATGTTCGAGAAGGCTCCCAGAAGAAAGTGAGACGTACAGAGAGCGTCGAGGAGCGTGATGAGCCGCCGGGCCTCGTTCTTGGCGTTGAGCGGGAGCACAGGGACGTCGTCGAGGACGATGGTGTGCTGCGCACAGGCAAAAGTCCGGCGTCAGCTTCGTTCTCGTCGAGAGTAAGAGCTCGAGGTCGAGACGAGGCGGAAGAGGGGACGCACAAACTCGCTGCCGAGCGTGATGTAGTCGGCGGGCCCGAGCGGCTTCTCGCAGAGCTCCTTGAACGAGAACCGAGCGACGCCGCCCGACGTCCACGGCACCGTCACCTTGCGCCCATACACGCTCAGGATCTTTTGCTCGCCCTGGGCGTCGCCGACGACCCACCGCAGCGCATCCTGCCACGCCGCGTCGTCCTCGCCCTTGACAAACCACCCTCGCGAACGCGTGCCCCAGCGCTTCCACGCCTCGGTCGAGCCAAAGTCGCCCGGCGTGACGGCGTCCGCCTCGGGCGAGAGCGAGATCTGGGAGCGCGCGATGAGGCGGTAGTCGGTCGGCGACGAGAGGTTGATGACGGGCGAGCGGACGGCGAGGGCGCCGAGGAAGGGGGAGAGGGTGGCGCGCTGGATACCCTGCTTGTAGAGGTCTGCGAAGTGCGTACAGTGTCAGGAGATGAGAAGCTCTGGGCTGCGGCAGGGCGACAGGAGGAGTAGGAGGAGGAGGAGGAGGAGGACGCACCCTCGGGAACGCGATTCGAGGTGCCGACGACGACGCCGCCGAGGCGCCAGTACCAGCTCATGACCCGACTGACGAGACCTGCGCCGGCGATGTCGACGAGCTGCACCTCGTCGAACGCGAGGAGCCAGCCGTGCGTCTTGATGAGGTCGAGCGCGACCTGGGCGAGGACAAACTCGCGCGTGTTGAGCGCCGGGTCGCTCGCCGAGCGCCCTCCTGCATGACGAGGAGCCCGAGATTCAGTCGAGGTGCGTCGAGGCCGGCCGACGAGGGGGCGAAAGAGCAGGAGCAGAAAGAAACGCACCTGCGAAGACCGTCTGCCAGCCCTGACTGATCGCGCGCGCCTTCATCTCCTCCTTGCGGCTCCACGGGTACCCGCCCTTGTCGCCGCGCTCGTACCGCTCGTTCGCCGCTCGCTCCTCGGCCTCGTTCTGCAGGCGCTGTCGCTCGAGCGCACGGTGGATCTGTAGGAGGAACGGGCGGCGTGAGCGGCGCTCGAGCGGGCGAGGCACGATGAGAAAGAGCTGGACGCACAGCTTGATAGAGCGAGAGGAGGAAGGCGTGGTAGTGGTACCGGACCTTGTGCGGTACCGGCAAGCTCTGGAAGAAGAGGTCCATGAGGAGGCTGCGGGCGGGGAGGAGGACAGCGTCAGCGAACCATCAGCTTGGTGAGCCGGTCGAGGAAGACGAGACGCACCTCTTTCCAGTGCCTGGCGGGCCTGTCAGGAGGAAGCCCTTGGGCGTGTCGAGCTCCTCGAGACCCTCGTGCGCCTTAAGCACCTTGACGAGCTCCGTCGTCTTCTGCTTCTCGCTGAGGAGCGACAGCGACCGGCGGTCGGCCTCCTCCTCGGGCGACAGGCCGATGCCGAGGTTCGACAATGGCGAGCGCGTGAACGGCCATGCCGGGAGGGACGAGGTGGTCGCGACGGCGGAGGTGGACGAGGAGGGCGGGGAGCTGATGGCGCGGATCGACTCGAGGAGGGTGAGGAGGTGCACTGGTGGCTGGTAGTCGATGAGCTCGGTGTGGAGCTTGCGCAGCTGCAGTGCGAGCAAGAGAGGGAGGGAAGCGTCAGCGAACGGGAGGAGGCGGTGCAGCCTGCCTCGCCAGCATCGAGGACGGCGCACGCACCTGGACCAGAGCCCGCAGCTGTTCCTCGTCCTTCTTGACCTTGCCCTGAGCGACTGCGAGAGCGTCAAAGTGAGGGCGCAAGGGAAAGCGAGCAGTTCGGCGAGGTCGGTGGGGGAGGGAGGGAGCAAGGGTCAGCGCTCGCGCTCTCTGCGACCATGCGGCACGGCGAGAAGGAACGTACCAAGGCTGTAGTAGAGCAAGAGCGGGTCGGCTACCTCGAGCGCGGCTTGAGGAGAGGGCGATGCCGACGACGACGACGGTCGGGAGATCAAGGCGGAGCTGGATCGAGGTGGTTGAGGGCGAGCGAGCCGAGCCAGCGGCAGGTTCTTGAGGCGCAGCATGCTGCTCGGCAAGTCGGGAGATGCGCAGGAGCCAGTGCTGTAGGCGGTCGAGAGCGAGGGCGGGCCTCCTGCCGAGCGGCCGACCCTCGAGCCTGAGCGCTCTCGAGCGCACCTTGCACAGCTCTCACTAGGCAGCAGGACACTGTAGAGGACCAAGTCGTAACACTGCAAGTACTACAGGCAAGAATCTTGCGGCTGAAGAGCGAAGCAAAGCGTCGCCAGCGACGCCGACGGCTCGACGACGAGGACGACGACCTGCGCCGCCCTGCCCGCTCGCACCTCCTCCACACGGTCACCTTCTGCGACAGCACCCTCTTGAAGCCCGCGCGCGGCGCCTTACTTGCCCTCGCCCGCCGGGCCGCCCTCGAACGCCGCGATCCTCGCCGAGACCTGGCTCGGCGGCCTCGGCGCCCTCGCGCCCCTGAGCCTGCCCGTGCCCGACGCGCGCTTGAGCGACGACGAGCTCGTGAGGGGCTCGTCGGCGGCGGCGGCGGTCGAGCCCGAGACGGGCGCGGCGGGCGCAGAGCCGAGCGCGGGGACGGCCGGCTCGTCCTGCGAGTCGCCGGCGGGCGGCGCCGAGGCGGGAGCGGCGTCGACGGCGGGGGCGGACGAGGAGGGAGGCGTGAAAGCCTCCTCGGTCGGCCCGTCCGAGGGAGGGACGAACGCCTCCTCGGTCGGGCCCGTGCCGTTGCCGCTGCTCGCCGCCGACGACGAGGCGAGCTGCGCCTCCTGCGCCTCGGACGCCTGCTTTGCCGCACGCTCGTGCTCGGTGTCGGCCTGGTCGACCGCTGAGGTCGCACCGGCCGCAGGCGGCCGGAGCTCGTCATCCGTAGCTGCCATCGGGCTCGCCGCGAACGCGCCCTCGTGCTCCTGGTGCGCCGCCGGCACGCCGAGCACGCTCGACTGCGTCTGGACGCTGAGCCCGGGGGCGGCGGCGTCGACGGCGCCCTCCTTGTGCTGCTGCTGCAGCTTGAGGACCTCCTCGGCGCGGCCGAGGTCGACGCTCTCCTGCGCACCGAGGCCGAGCGCGCTGCGGCGCACGCGCTGGTCGATAGGCTTGGTGCGCTGACGGCGCGGGCGGTAGCGCTCGTCGCGGTGCTTCTTGGCGATGTCGGACGCGGCGGCGAAGAGGTCGGACGAGGACGAGAGGAGGGTCGAGAGGAAGACGGCGGGGAAGCGGTCGTCGAGGGTGAGAGCCGTCTCGACGCCGGGACGGAGGAGAGGGCGAGAGAGCGACAGAGAGAGCTTGTGGATGTAGGTCGGGAGGGGTTCGGGCGTCGAGGTGCTCGAGATGAGGCGCGAGAGGTGGTCGACGAGGGCGTGGAGGACCTGCAGGGAGAGAGTCAGTTCAGCTCGTACAAGGAACTAGCTCATCCCTTGATCCTGTGACGGCAAAGAGGCGAACGGGATGACGAGGAACGGCGCCGACTCACCTCAAAGTGTACCCTCGGCAGCTTGCCGACCACGTCAGCGACCTTGCCCGCCTCGACCTCGCCTTCGCCCGCCGTCCTGCGCGGGTACAGCGCGCGCAGCTCGTCGTACGCCGAGTAGGTGACGACCGGGATCTCGAGCTCGAGGAGCCACAGCTTGACGGTCGCGCACAGGACGGGGAGGTCGAACGGCGCGAGGAGAACGGCGAGGTCCGAGTCGTCAAGGGCGAGCGTGGACGGGTTGCTGCGCGCACGAGAGAATCGGTCAGGTGATGTACGACGACGTCGAGGGAGGTGAGGAGGGACGCACTTGAGGATCGAGCGAAGAGCGTGCTGCGCGCCGAGCGGGACCTCGTACAGCCACGCCTTGCGCCGCTCTGCGCACAGAACAGAGAGAACCATCAGCAACGCTCGTCTGGAAGAGCCGAGGCGAGCTGAGTCGGCAAGAGCTCTGACGCACCGGCATCCTCAGCGCCCTCGCCCTTCTTCTCGATCTCGCGCAGCAGGACCTCGAGCACTGGCGGCACGGGCCTCGTCTCGCGCTCCGAGTTGGTCTCGTCGAACTTGCGCAGGTCGATGCCGAACGTCGCGAGGGCTGGCTCCGAGTAGTGCGAGGTGTAGAGGACGGGCGAAGGCTGGAACGGGCCGGTCCTGTGGGCGCGAGAGGGCCGAGTCAGCTCTGCGGGCTCCTGTCAGCAGCCTCGACAGCACATGTTGCTCTCGAAAGCTGCAGGGAGCGAGAGAGAGAGACTTAGACGCACCGCCTGCGCTCGATGAGGCCCTTGAGGTCGCTCTCGGGGCGGGCGAGCTCGAGCGTCTGGCCGACGCGCTCGAGGCTGCCGTCGATGAGCTTGGGGAGCGCCGCGATCGACGCGTGGAACTGCTTGAGGACCGACGCGGCGGCCCGGAGGCGGTCCGACTCGAGGCGCTGCACGTAGCCAAAATTGGCCGCGAGCGTTTCCTCGAGCGAGAGGCGCAGCGCATCGAGCTCGGCGACGGCGACCTTGTACTTGTCCTCGGCGACGGCGACCTCGCGCAGGACCTTGTCGAGGCGTTCCTCGAGGTTCTGCGGGCCGACGACGGTCGAGAGGAGGTTGTTGAGGCGGCGCTTTACCTCGGGCGCGCGCTCCTCCCACACCTTGCGCGCCTTGTCGCGCGCCTCCTTGAGCGCAGCCGAGCCCTCGTCGTCGTCCTCGTCGTCGCCGGCCTTGTCCTCGTCGTCCTCGCGGAGCTTGTCGTCGTCGTCGCCGCTCTCGGACTCGTCGCCCTTGGGCACGCGGCGCCGGCCGTGACCACGAGGCGTAGCGACGGTGCGGCGGGTCGAGAAGGCCCTGCCGAGCGCCGAGATGACGCCCGTCGCGCCCTGCGTAGCGGCGGCGGCGGCGGCGGCCGCAGACGCCGGTGCGCCCGTGTCGTCGACCTCGTCTGGGCGAGGCGGCAGCTTGGTCCTCTGGCTGCCGAGCTCGCCCTGCGCGCGCGAGAAGCTCAGCTCATCCTCGAGCTGAGCCGAGATGCGGCACGCGTCGTCGTAGGTCGCCTTGGCCTGCTCGACGACGGCGCGCTTGCGCTCCCAGGCGGTGAGGACCGTGTCGACCTGGGCGCGCGACGAGCGGACGCGGCCTGCGTGAGAGGTCGACCAGGTGCTGAAGGGCGTGAGGATCGAGCGCTGCGAGGGGCAAGGAAGAACGTCAGCCGGGAGGTGCCGGCGCAAGAGGCGCGAGAGAGAGGAGGAAGCGCGGACGCACCTGGAGGTCGTCGGCGAGGGCTTGGCGAGCCCGACCTTCGTTGACGCTCTGGGTGAGGAGCGCCTCGAAGCCGATGCGGAGCGAGCCGCCGTCGTCTGCAGGGTTCGGGCGAGTCGGGATGTCCGGGAGAGGAGGAGCGAGGTGGGGGAGGAGGAGGACCAGGCGTCAGCTCGTCTGCAACAGGGAAGGTGTGCGAGGGATTGTGGGAGGGACGCACCGGCACCAAAGCCGTCCTTCCTGAGGGCGGGCGGGAACAGGCTGTCGGCGAACGACTCCTCGGCGTCCTTGCGACGACGGACCTGGGCGAGGAGCTCGTCCGACTGGATGAGCGAGGCGTCGAGGGCGTCGTACAGGCTGGTGAAGCCGGTGCGGTAGTCGGCGGACCAGAACTGTGTGCGTGCAGCCAGATGGAGTGTGCGGGTCAGCGACGAGGCGGTGCGGGCGGGGAGGAGGACCGGCGAAGGAGGGGAGCGAGGGAGCGCACCGAGTTGCTGAACGTAGGCGGGAGGGTCGGGCGGGGCGCAGGCTGCTGCTCTGCAGGCGACGTGTGCGAGTCTGCCATCGGTGCGAGAGGGCGGTGAAGGGGGGGGGAGGAGGAGGAGGAGTGAGTCGTCGTCGTCCTCGAGCGAGCACCGCCTCGTCGCTCGCTCGCAAATTGGGAGATGGTCTGGCAGGGTGTGCGAGGGTGTGCTACAGCTGCTAATGGCGCCCAAGACCAGCTATGAGGGCGAGTGGTGCATCTGCTTTGACTCCGCGCTCCTCCGCCCTTTCATCTCGGCTCGCCGAGCCAGATCCTCGCTCTGCTCTATCGCAAAGGAACTATCAGCTCTCGCCAGAACAGCACCACCTCGTCCAGCACCCGCAGTGCATGCCCGCCCGCTGCCCGCCCTCTGTCGCCGCCGCCGTCGCCGCCCCCTCGTCCCGCCTGCCCCCAACTCGCCCTCTTGCTCCTCTCCTTCCCTCCACCTCGCCCCGACCAGCTTCCGCCCGCCAGCGCACCTTCTCCAACACCGCCTCGACCAGCTCGCCCGCACGCAAGCTCTCGCACCTCGACCACCTTCGCTCCTCCTTCGTTTTCCCCCACCGTTCCTTCTCGTCGTCCCGCGCCATGGCCTCGTGCACTCAGCTCCTCCAGGTGCGTGCCGAGCTCCACTGTGTCTCTCCCTCTACCGCTCAAGCTGACGCACGCCTCCTTGCAGGGCATCCTCGACGCCAACGAGACCTACGCCGCCGCGTTCGCCCAGGCGGACCCGGCCCTCCTCAAGAAGCTCGCCGCAGGCCAGAGCCCGAGGATCTTCTGGCTCGGCTGCTCCGACTCGCGCGTCTCGGCAGAACTGTGCGTCCTCTCTCCCTCGAGTCTGCGCCCGATACGAGCGAGATCGCTGACCCTCGCCCCCTCCTCCTCCTCCTCGATCGCTTGTTCTTCGCCTTGATCGCCTCGCTCCTCGACCTCGATAGCGCCACCGGCGTCGCCCCCGGGTCCATCTTTGTGCACGTGCGTCGTCGGATCCCTGATCGCCCGCCGTTCGGCACGAGCTGACCTCGGCGCACCGCCTCCTCGCAGCGCAACATCGCCCAGTGCTTCCACAAGGGCGACCTGTCGGCTTCTGCCGCCCTTGCCTACGCCGTGCACGTCCTCAAGGTCGAGGCCATCATCGTCTGCGGTACGTCTCGCTCTCTCTACCTTCAGACCCGTCCTCTGCAGGAACTCTCGCACGCTCAAGGGAAAGCAAGAGTGCTAACTCATGCACCCTTTTCAGGTCACACCGGGTGCGGCGGCGTCAAGGCGGGCATGCAGGCGGCCGTCGACTCGTCGGACAAGGCGGCCAAGGGCGAGGAGGAGCCTGTGCCCGAGCCGGGCTCTGTGGCTGACACGATCTCCAAGTGGATCGCGCCTGTGCGTCCTCCTTCTTCTTCCTCTCCCTGCGCTTCTCTCCGTCGCTGACCTTCTCCTCCTCGTCCCGCTTGCAGATCAAGTCGCTCGCTTCGTCGCAGCTCCCGACCTGCTCGGCCGCGTCGCGCTCGCCGCTCGACAACCTCTCGCTCGCCGAGCTGACGGACCAGCACGTGCGCGACACGGTCCAGGCCGTCTCCGAGTCGGACATTGTCCGTGCCGCGTGGGACGAGGGGCGCGAGGTGAGCGTGCACGGCTGGGTCTACCACGTCGCGACGGCCAAGCTGAGGGACCTCGACTGCGGCTACAAGGGCGGTGCGTCTCTCTCCTTCCCTCTCTCTTCTTCTCGACGTTCACGAGACGCCGAGCAAGCGGTAGCTGACACAACGCTCGTCTTTTGCGCTCGCAGTGGGCGTCCGCGCCGACTCGCTCTCGCGCCCGGCGACCTACGCCGACAGCGAGCCGCGCGACGACTAGACGCTCGTGCGACGTCGATCGCCTTTCTCGTGCTCTCGTTCTCAAGGTTTGTGTAGATAGAAAGGAGGCGCAAACGGCCTGCTCTGTGCGAGAGCTGGTCGGCTCGCGCTCCTCCTGCCCTGGTGGTCGTCTCGAGTCCGAATCTCTGCAATTTTCGTGCTTCTTACCTTCTGCTATGCCTTCTGGGGCAGCTGTGCGAGTCCCTCTGCCCTGCTGGAGCTCCAGAGCAAGCGAGAGCAGCAACCGAGTCGGACGCGTCCGCGACGCGAAGTCGCTCGCCTCGGCCGGCTCGCCTCTCCCCTCCATGGCCGACCCGCCGGCTGGACCAGCTCCGCCTGAGCCTGCACCATCCCCAACACGACCACCGACGAGCAGCAAGCTGTTCAGCATCTTCGCCCCTCGCCCCTCCTCGTCCGGCTCCACCACCTCGACTCCCGCGCCCACCCCCGCGCCCGCTCCCCCAGCCGCCGCCGAGCCCAGCACTGGCTCGATGGCACGCCGTGCGGCAGCGCACCGCGCCGTCTCGGCGTCGGCGCAGAGCGTGACGGGCACCGAGACGCTCAGCCTCGTCGAGGACAGTGGGGCGAGCGACGATGGGCGCTCGGGGCCTGAGGGCGGCGCGAGGCGCGGGCGGGTCGGGCAGGAGAAGAGCAAGGGCAAGGGCAAGGAGCAGAAGGCGGGCAGGGCGAGGCGCGCGCAGGACGACGACAAGGACGACGAGGTCGTCGTCGTCGGGTCGTCGTCGAGGGCGAGCCAGGACGGCAAGGGCAAGACGGCGACCGCGTCGAGCAAGGTCAAGCGCAAGAAGCGCGCAGCGTCGCCCGCCTTCTCCGACTCGGACGACACCGCCTCCTACGCCGGCAGCTCCGCCCCCTCCACCCCTCGCACGCCGTCCAAGCGCCGCTCGACGACCCGCCGCACTGCCGCCGCCTCGGCAAACGACGCCATCGTCGACTTGACTGAGTCGCCGCCGCGCACGAAGAAGAAGAAGGGCGACAAGAAGGGCAAGGGCAAGGACAAGGCGTCGAACGGCGTCGGCACCATCGGCACCGCCGGCCATGCCTTCTCGGACGAGCGCCGCGCCGCGCGCGACAAGGCCAAGAAGCGCGAGGCGCCCGAGGCGAGGTGGCCGACGCGCGAGGAGCACGAGGGCGGCGCGGCGAGCGTCGTCGCGCTCGACCACAGCGGCCAGGCGGGCGGTGCGGCGCCGGGCGCCTCGGCCGCTCGCTGGGCGCGCCGTGAGGTCAAGGGCAAGGGTCGTGCGATGGACGTCGACGGCGAGGACGAGCCCGGCGGCACCTTTCTCGACGACCTGCGCGCGACGCTCGTGCGCCCGCACGGACCCTCGTCGAGCGGCGCCTCGCTCGCACCCGTCTACTCGCACCGCGCCCTCCACCTCGTCCCCGACCTCGTCCCGCCCTTCGACCCGCACCCGCTCCTCGACCGCCTCGCAGCGCCCCTGCGCAACCCGTCGCCGTCCACCTCCAGCTCGTCGACGTTCGTCCGGCCGACCGACTCCGAGTACGAGCCGAGCGAGGACGGCGCCAAGCTGTGGACGGCCATCTACGGGCCGCAGAGCGCCGACGAGGTGCTCGGCGACGTGAGCGGGCAGAGCGCGCGGTGGCTTCGGGACTGGCTCGAGGAGCTCAAGGTGCAAGGAGTCGGTGCGTCCTCGCCTCTTTCCCTCCTCTCTTCTCCTTCCGCGCTCTCTCGCTCGACGACCATGTACTGACGAGCCAACTTATGCCCGTCTGCAGCAGGAGATGCCGATTCGTCGAAACGCCGTCGGCCGGTCGCGCGCGGGCTCGTCAAGCCCAAGAAGAAGAAGGCCAAGAAGCGCAAGCCGTTCGACGACTTCATCGCCTCGTCCGACGACGATGACGACGACATCGCCGCCGCTTATCCTCCCTCGTCGTACGACGCGCGCGGCTCGGACTTTGGCGACGCCGACGACGACGACGACGACCTCCTCTTCCCGCCCGGCTCCGCCTCGTCCGCCTCTCGCCGACCCGGCTCCGTCTTCCCCACCCTCACCAACCTCATCCTCCTGCACGGCTCGCACGGCTCGGGCAAGAGCGCCGCCGTGCACGCCGTCGCGCGCGAGCTCAACTTCGAGGTGTTCGAGGTCTTCCCCGGCATGGGCAGGCGTGGCGCCAAGGACCTCGAGCGGTACGTCGGCGACGTCGGCAGGAACCACGTCGTGCTCGGCGGGAGCCCGAGGAAGGGCGGCGCGGCGGGAGGGGCGGCGGGAGGGAACGTCGCGGCCATGTTCAAGCGGTTGCAGGCCAAGGTCGAGGCCGGTCCCGACGCGAGCAGGCCTGCGCTCGGGACCAAGGGCAAGGGCAAGGAGAGGGTGGACGACGAGGTGCAGGACAAGGGCCCGACGCAGTCGCTCATCCTCGTCGACGAGGTCGACGTGCTCTTCAAGGGCGAGGAGGACTTCTGGCAAGGTGCGTCGAGCGGTCCTCTCCTACCTCGCACCGACCTCTTTCTCGACGCTAATACCGCTCACGACCCCTGTGCGCAGGCCTCATCTCGCTCGCCCAGCAGTCGCGCCGCCCGATCGTCATGACCTGCACCAGTGCGCTCAACTTTCTCTCGCTCCCCCTTCTTTCCCCCTTCCCGCTCGACGCTGATCCTTCTCCTCACGTGCTCGCAGACCACTCGCTCGTCCCCTTCGACGAGCTCGGTCTCCAGCAGGTCGTCTTGTTCGCCGACACCCCTCCCGCCAACTTCCTCTCTTTCGCCGCTCCCTCGCCCGACCTCGCCGTCCCCTACCTCCAGCTCGTCGCCCTGCGCGAGGGACACATCCTCCCATTCTCGACCGTCGACTCGCTCTACTCGGCCTTCTCGCGCTCGCGCCCGTACCCGGCGTGGCTCACGCAGCAGCAGCCCGGCGAGCGGCCACTCCCGCACCCGCTCGCGAGCATGCCCCTCCCGAGCGACGACCTGCGCAAGGCGCTCATGCAGCTCCAGTTTGAGTGCGCCTGGGGCGTGTCGGGCGCGGCAGACGTCGAGGGGTCCGTGCGCGCACCGGGCGGGGAGGAGACGACCTGGTGCGAGGGCGCGCTGCGCGTTCCGGTCGGGCCCGAGGGCCGCGGCCGGCTCTCGACCGTGCCCTTCGACCCGCAAGGAGGGACGACAGGGAGGGGAGGACCCGTCGGGCGGTCCGACAACGCGCTCGAGCGTGCGGCGCAGGCGGCCGACGCGCTCTCCTTCGCCGACGCGCACGTCGCCCGGCGCATCTCGGTGCTCGTCGAGGTGCGTCCTCCTGTCCCCTCATTTCTCTGAGCTATCGATCGTGCTTGACTGACTCTCATGGTCGTCGCGCGCAGGACGAGGAGACCGGCCGCTTCGTCACGCCGGCCGACGCCGAGGCGTCCTACACGGTGCTCGAGTACGCCGTGCGCGAGGACACGCAGCGCGTGCCCTTCGTCGGCGCCGAGCCGGACATGGTGCGCGCGATCGACTCGCTCGCGCTCGGCCTGTGGGACAACGCGGCGCGCTTTGGCCCCCTCGAGGATGAGGAGCTCGAGTTACAGCGGTGCGTGCCTCTCTCTGCAGCCTCTCACTCGTTGAGCTCGAAGGCTGACTCAGTCTTCGTGCTCGCAGCTCCGAGTTCACGTACCGCCTCGGCCAGCTCGTCCACTCGGGCGGCGAGAACGCCGTCCTGCAGCCGCCCGACCCCATCCTTCCCAGCGCCGCCGTCACGATCGACTACCGCCCCTACCTGCGCAGCATCACGCTCGCCGACGACGACCGCCTCGCCGACTCGGCGCTCGCGAGCGCGAGCGCCGCCGACGAGGGCGGGCCGGGCGAGGTCCATGCGCTCGGCATGGCCGCCTCGCTCGCCGCAGCGGCGGGTCCTGCCGGCGCGCGCAAGCAGCGCAAGTCGGCGAGGCAGAAGGCACGGAAGGGCGAGCCGATGTATGAGCGCGTGCTCGGGTGGGTGAGCGAGGTTGAGGCCGACTGGCTGCGCGCGAGCGGCTTTGAGTAGAGCTGGTGTGCTTGCTGGAGCTGTCGCAATGAGCTTGTCAAAGGGTCTGCAGCGTTCGTCAGAATGGCATGTCGTCGTTCCTGTGCGCGCGCTGCCTCTTCTCCTCCTCCTCCGAGTCGTTCGAGCGCAAAGTCGCCAGAGCACATCCTCCTCCCGGTCTTGCTGAGGACAGGGCGGTCTACGAGACGTCTCGAACCGTCGATGTACAGACGCTCACCTCGAGAGAAGCAGTGCCGAGAGCTGCAGAGCGACGTCGGCGCGTGCTCGCTGGGCGGCGGAAGTCAAGCGAAAGTCAAGCAAATCGCTTATCTCGATCAACGACTGCCGATTAGGCCGCCCGCTTGAGGGGAGGCTGGACGTCGATGGTGATGATCGCGCCGCCTTCTTCGCCTCTCGCGCACTCATCACCCCATCATGCGCTGCGTCCTTCAGCGAGTCAAGTCTGCAAGTGTCACTGTCGACGGCGAGGTCATCTCGAGCATCGGGCGAGGTGCGCTCACTCTCCTCGTCCATCGCCCCACCTCATCTGCGATCCGCTCTCCTCGCTTCACAACTACCGATGGAGCCAAGCTGATGCACCAGACCTATCGCAGGAATCCTCTGCCTGATTGGCATCGGCGCCGACGATTCGAAGCACGAGGCCGACTGGCTCGCGGGCAAGCTGCTCGCGCTCAAGGTGTTCCCCGACGACCGCGAGGGCGAGGTGTGGGGCTGGAAAAAGAGCGTCGTCGAGGCAGAGTACGAGGTTCTGTGCGGTGCGTCCGCGCCCTCTCGCGCTGCCGCTTTCCCTGCTCGCGAGCCGACCCTCCTCCTCGCCCGCTCGCTCGCGCAGTCTCGCAGTTCACGCTCCAGGCCAACCTGCGCAAGGGCGCAAAGCCCGACTTTCACGGCGCATGCCCTCCAGATGTCGCCCGGCAGATGTACGAGGACTTGCTCGCCGACCTGCGGCGGCGGTACAAGCCCGAGCGGATCCAGGACGGCCGGTTCCAGGCCATGATGGACGTGCAGCTCGTCAACGATGTGCGTCCTCCTTTCGCTTCCTCTACCTCGAGCACACAATGAGTCTGACTCTCTCGAGCGAGCGCGCGCAGGGACCCGTCACGCTCGTTCTCGACTCGGCGACCGACGCGCCCGCACGACCCGTCGCCAAGGCGCCGCTCACCGAGGAGCAGAAGCGCAAGGCCAAGGACAAGCTCGCCGCGCGGCTGAAGCACCGCGAGCAGCACTCGGCGGCGACGTCTTCGGCGGCGACGTCTTCGGCGGCGACGAGCGGCGCGGCGACGCCGTCGAGTGCAGGAGGTCCGAGCGAGGCGAGCTTGCTCACGTCGACCTCGTCGAGCACGCCCGAGCTGTCGGCTGAGCCGGCGACGTACCTCAAGCAGCACGAGGACAAGGCACCGGCACATGCAGTCACGGATAGGAGCGAGAAGGAGCTGATTCACGATGCTGAGGAGGCGAGTCGAGCGCTCGCCGAGCGGTTCAAGGTCGCCATGCTCGAGCCCTTTCCTTAGCTGCTCTCGAGCCTCGCAGAGTGCAATGAACGCTATAGACGTTGCTTTCAGCGAGATCTACAAAGAAGAGAGACGAGTCCTTCTACGCAAGAAACTCCTCGACGACGTCGAGCCAAGGCTGGGTCGCGTCGACCATGGGCAAGTGGCCCGCGCCCTGGATTTGCTCGAACCGCGCATCGACGCCGTCGGCCTTGAGCTTGTCGGCGAGACCCTTGAGCACGCCGGGGAGCGCGCCGTCGCGCTCGCCCGCGACGAGGAGCACCTTCTTGCCCTCGCCGCCCTTGAGCTTGTCGGCGAGCCCGGGCAGGACGTCGTACCCCTGGAGCGCCGCCGCGCCCGCCGCAAAGCCCTCGACCGGCGTCGACGCGACCATGTCGTGGATGAGGTAGGCCCTGCGCCCGCCGGCGTTGAGCTCGCTCGTCGCGCCGCCGGGGAACCAGCGCGGGACGGTCACGTCGGCGAGCGGGACCATCGAGCACTTCTCGCGCGCGAGCGCGATGCGCTCGTCCCACGCGGCGGCGTTGGCGGCGGGCGAGGTGGCCTGCGTGTCGCACGCGACGAGGCGGCCGAAGAGGTCCGGGTGGTGCTGCGCGAGGGCGAGCGCCGTCGCGCCGCCCTGCGAGACGCCGATGACGGCGTGGATGGGCGTCGGGATCGAGAGCTTGTTGAGGATGGTAGCGATGTCGCCGGCGAGGACCTCGAGCGTGCAGGGCTTGGGCGGGACGGACGACTGCGAGCGACGAGGAGCCGAGTCAACTCTGCCGCGCGCACGGGACACAGAGAGAGAGAGAGTGAAAGAGAGCGCACCTTGCCGTGCCCGCGTTGGTCGTAGGTGATGAGGTTGTACTTCTTGCTGAGCCGAGGGAGAGCGCCGTCCCACATCGTCTGGTTCGTCATGAGCGAGTTGACGAAGACGAGCCACGGGCTCTCGTCGTCGCGCTTGGCGACGTGCACGTGCAGCGTGACGCCGTCGTCGACCTCGACGTCGTGCTCGGTCTGCTCGGTCTCGGGGAGCGGGACGCTGACGGCGCCCATGTCGCCGACGTCGAGCGTGACGAGGAGGCGCGAGACCATGTTGTACGTCGCGGCGACGGCCGTGGCCTCGAGGAGCTGCTGGTCGTCCTTGAGGTGCTCCTTGAGCTCGTCAAGGATCGACTGCGGGACGTTGACGCTGTAGGTGGACGCGTCGGCGAAGCGGAGGGCGGCGGCCTGGAACGGCGAGAGGACGCCCGGCGCGGCCGGGGTCGGGAGCGGCGTGTACAGGTCGCGGATGATGGTGAGCTGCTGGTTAGTGAGACCGGCGTCGGTGCCGACGTGAGCGTGATCTGCGAGCGTGGGTTCGAGCGTCAGCTTGTCCGAGCGAGGTGAAGTCGTCGAGCCGAGAGGGGAAGCGCACGGATCCACTCGAAGCACGCCGAGTTGCGAGCGGCGACACGAAGAATCTGCGAGCGTTGTAAAGCATCAGCGGCGAGGTTGTAGGGCGACCGTAGAGAGACCAGGACGCACCATGAGCTCGCGGATGTCGTCGGGGAGCGAGTTGCGGTTGCGCACGGCGCCGAGGAGCGTGTTCCAGCCATTCTGCGAGGAGGCGGCACAGGATCAGCTTGGCTCGTCGAGAACGAGGCAAGGCGGAAGAGGGACGCACGGCAATCTCGGGCGCGTTGAGGAGGGTCTGGTCGAGCGGGGTGAGGCCGCGCGGGCCCCGGCGCTCGCGGATGGCATCGCCGACGACCGAGGTGCCCTTTGCCGGGGTCTTGTAAGGGATGCGAGGCATGCTGCGTGCGGCGGGTGGACGGCGTCAGCTTCATCGCGCGAGAAGTGGCCGAGTGGGGGGGAGCGGGCAAGGAGGTTGGCGACACGACAAGGAGCGGCGGCTTTGCGCAGCTCGAGGTACAGCGTTACTGCCCTCGAGGCTGCTGAGCGAGCTAGCCAGCCTCTGGCGGGTGTGCTCGTCGAGGTGGCTTCGAGCCGCGGCGGCGGATGTCGGGCGAGACCGCTCGCGCGAGGCGGCGGCGCGAGAGAGGGGTACAGAGACGTGGAGAGGCGTCGGGCTGACCTTAAGAGTAGTCTAGTGCCAACTCAGGCGGTGCAAGAGCGAGCTGAGGGTGCGGCGAGGCGGACGACGACGACGAAGGCGCTCGGCCGCGGCTCCCTTCTTGTCCTCCTCACACTCGCCCAAGGACCAAGCCTGCACCGTGAGTCACTCTAGACTCGCTGTGACCAGCCGCACAGCCACTCGAGCAGCCCGCTGACCCCTCCCCCGCTCCGTCTCCTTTCTCTCCTCCCCCCACCTCGTCGTCGTCCTCGGTCGCCGTTCCTCACGTCCAACTCGCCCGACGTTGCGTTCTTGCCCTCGCCCGATGTAGCAGCTACATCGCCTCGATCATGTCCACCCCGTCCCCGTCTGCGCCTGGCTACCTCTGGGTCCTGAGCGAGCCCGGCTCCCAAGCCACCGTCGACGAGTTCCAAGGTGCGCCCGCGCTCCTCATCTGCCTCCCTGAACACTTTACCGAGTTCCTCCCTAACACTGCTTGCGCGCCCGCAGACTGGTACGACAACGAGCACGTCCCGCTCCGCATGGCAAAGTGCGTCCACCCTCTCTCCCTCGTATATCGCGCCGACAGCCTCGGGCTGACGCTTCCCCGCCGCGCCCGCAGCATCGCCGAGTTCAAGACGGGCGCACGGTACGAGGCCGCCGACGACATCAAGCCGGGCTGGTCCGCCGCGTACGACATCTCGTCCGTCGCCCTCTTCTCCGACGACAAGTACACGCGCCTGCGCGCCAACCGCTCGCCACGCGAGGGCGCCCTCGTCGCCCGCCTCGAGACGCTCGACCGCCGCACGGCCCAGAAGCTCGCCGAGACGAGCGCGCCGCCTGCCGCTCGTGACGCGCCCCGGTTCGTCCTGACGGCGGCGGGCGGCGACGAGCCGCACGAGGACGAGCTGCGGCTGTTCGAAGGCGTCGAGGGCTGGAGGAGGAGCCACTCGCACCACGTGTATGACTCGCTCGTGATCGGGCACGGCAAGGAGCCGAAGACCAACGTCGCGCCCAAGTTTGTCGTCATCCACGGTGCGCTCGCCTTCTCTTCTCTTCGTTCCTCTCGTGCCCCTGCCTCCCTGTCGCCATTATCATGCTCGACGTGGACTGATCGAGATGCTCCTCCCTCATCCGCACCCGCTCTCCTGCCTCGCTCGTCCTCGTCCCCCTCCTCCCTCCCGCTCCTCGCCTGGTCCCTCTTTCGCCCGCAGAGTTCGACACCGAGGCCTACGTCTCGTCGCCAGCCTACGCCAAGGCGACCGACGGCAAGAGCGAGGTGCGCCGGTGGAAGCTGTACCGCGCGACGGCCAACACGGCGGCGCAGGCGTGAGCTGGCGGCGAGGAGGGGACCGAGCGGCGAGGCAAAGGGAAGAGAGCGTCGAGCTGTTGTGCGAGGCGGCCCACCGTAATGAGCATAGCTTCCAGCTGGACAATAAGGTCGCTTCGGCAGCAGAGAGCCGCTCGATCAGCCTCGAGGTCCGTGCGAGCCGAGCCGGTCGTCGCTTTCTTCCAGCTCGAGCTCTCGCTCTCTCACGCTGCGAAGCCGAGCGCTGCGACGGCTGCATTGCTTGCACAGTCTACAGAATCATCGTCTAGCTCAGCCACACGGCATGGCTCGCGCCCGTCCCGCGCTCGTCCTCGTCGACCTCGCCCGCTCCGTCCCCCTCGAGCGGCGCATCAACGCCGAGCCGCACGCTCGCCACCTCGCGCAGCTCGTCCCACTCGTCGCGCCACTCGAGCACCGAGACGAACCCCTGCTCGTCGTCCGTCAGGACGACCCAGTCCCGCCCGTCGGCGCCCGCGCTCGAGCCCGAGCCCGAGGAGAAGGGGAAGACCTCGATCGCGTTGGCCTTGCCGCCGCTGTTGCGCGTCTCGAACCTGCTCCTCGCGCCGTAGCCCCGCTCGGTCGCCGCGCCCGCTCCCTCGGCGCGCTCGCGCTCGCGCACGGACCCATCGCCCGCGAGGTCAAACACGGCGACCCAGCCTCGCTCGCTCGGCGTCTTGCCGCGCGTCGTCGCGTAGATGCGGCGCCCGTCGGCCGAGAGGCGCAGCGTGTCGCCGCGGTATTGCGGGCGCGTCGGGTGCTGGTGCGGCGGGATGATGGAGAGGCGCTGGGCGTGCGAGAGGTAGGGGGACGAGGCGAGGACGTTGTAGACGTCGAGGTACGAGGCTGCGTGGCGAGGAGACGGGTCAGCATGAGCCCTTGTCAGTCGTCTGGTACCAGTGCAGCTGCGGCGAGAGCGTGCAGCTCCCGCCGTGAGCAGAGGAAGAGGAGGAGAGAGGCGCTCGACGCACTGTGCTCGGTCACGACGTAGAGCTTGTTGCCGTCCCGGCTCGGGACGCTGTGTCGTGGGCCCTCGTGGCCTTTCTCGCCGTGCGACGGCACCTCGATGAGGTGCTCGAGCGTGCCGTCCGGGTTGAGCGAGTAGACGAAGAGCGAGTCGCGGCCGCTGCGAGCGAAAGGAGGGAGCAGGTCAGCACTCTCTCCTGCCGCTCGAAAGGCTCAGGGGCGAGGAAGAAAGTGAGGGACGCACACGTGAGGGACGTAGGCTCGTCGGTGCACTGGGTCGAGGTCGACGGCGTGGCTGCCGTACCGCAGCGCGACCCTCGTCTTGTCCGTCTTGGGGTCGCGCAGCTCGTCCTCGCCGCCGTCCAAGTAGATGACCTCCTGCAGCTGCTCGCCGAACCCGCCCGTCGCCGGGTCCGCCGCAAAGGTCTGCGCGACGGGTCCGCCGGCCTGGTAGATCCGAGGAGGGGTGAAGCCGAGCGACGAGGGCGAGACGGCGAGGTAGGAGCCGGTCGCAGCTGTCGACGAGGGGATAGAGGAGGTGTGTGAGTCAGTACAGGGTGCGCTGGGCGACGAGGACGAGCGAGAGAAGCGGGCCGCGGCAACGCACAGATCGGGACCGTGTTGACCTTGCGCACGCCGTCCCTGCCGCCGGCGAGTACCTCCCAGCTGCTCAGTGTCGGCGGCTGTGCCCACGTCGTCGCGTACGCCGTCGTGCGGTCCTCGCTCAGGGCGAGGAACTGGTGCGGGCCCTCGGCGCGGTACTTGCGGTGGACGGCGAGGGTCGGCCCGCCGGGCGCATAGGGCGAAAAGGCGAGGAGGTAAAGGAAGAGGGTGTTGAAGGTGCCGCTGAGCAGGTAGTGCAGTCGAGGGCAGAGCGAGTCGGATGCGCTCATCGCCGCGACGAGCGACGAGGTTGGCGGTGAGGTCTGCGCGAGGGCGAAGCAGGGTCAGCGCGCTGGAGCAGGGCTGCCTGGAGGTGACTGGCGAGCTCCACTCACGCAAACAGCAGCCATGGCGGGCGGGCGAGCGAGGCGAAGCAGCGCAAGCCCCGCCAGGACGACAGCCGCGGCGACAAGTGGGGGCGCGGCTCTCCTCCTCCAGCTCTCACTCTACCGCTCAGTCGAAGCTCTCATGCGGACCGCTTGAAGCTCCTCTGCGCCCGCGGCTTGCAAGCGCAGCAAAAGGTGCGAGAGCGGGCGAGGGAGCGGACATTTTCGAGGCCGTCCACCTCGCCGCTTGACCTTACGAGCCGAGTCGGCTTGAGCGCAAGAAGCGCCTTTATGCCGTGTGCGAAGCTGCAGGAAGCTCCGTTACCGTCGAGACCGCGGGTGAACCTTTCGACGAGCCAATCGGCAGCTGTCGAGGTGAGCCCGGCCGCGGCTCCAGCGGCCGCGGCAGCCCCGCCGTCGAGCTCTTGGTCTCGCCCTTGCTCTCGCTCTTCTCCCTCTCACTCGCTCGCTCCAGCTGTACTCGCACCCTTCTTGCTTCACCGATCATGCGCGCCTTCACCACCGTCCTCGCCGCCGCGGCCCTCGCCTCGAGCGCGCTCGGTCCGTTCTCCCTTCCCCTCCTCCCTCCTCGACCCTCGGCAGGCCGTCCATGCCTCGCACACGGCACAGCAGCCCGTGCAGCTGCAGCACAGACCTCGAGCTGACCCTTGTGCACCCCCTGCAGCCCACAACGATGCGCCCAAGAGCGCCGACGAGATCAAGTACATCCAGTCGATCGAGGAGAAGATGTACGCCTGCGGGCCCAAGATCGAGAAGTACCGGGCGCTGCGCAAGCGTGCCGTGAGTCTTGCTCCCTCTCACTCGCGGCGGCGCAGCTCGGCGAACCTCGGGTCGACCTGGCGCCGAGCCGTCCTCGCACCTCCTCCTCGAGCCAGCTCTCAAGAAGGACCGGTTGTGCGCAATGCTGACTCCTGCTTCCCTCGCAACAGGCATCTCAGCAGTTCCTCGGCGGCGGGCAGGCGCCGACCAACGCGCAGGAGCTCTTCCTCGACGCCGAGGGCGACGACGACGACACGCTCATCGCGAGGACCCTCCTCGCGCCCTTGACCGAGGAGCCGCGCATTCGCAACCACTCGTGCATCTGTGCGTCGAGCTTTCTCACCTCGTCTCGCTCTGCGGCGCGGTCCGCGCCGGCGAGCCCCAAGCTGACGTCGCTCCCCTCGTCTCCCTCATCGCCCGCCCGCTCGCAGTGCACCCTCAGCTCACCGAGGGCCCGTACTACCACACCGAGGGCCACCCTATCCGTCAGAACATGGCCGAGGACCAGCTCGGACTTCCTTTCGTGCGTCCTTGCTCTCTTGCGCCGTCTCGTCCGAGGAAGAGGAAGAGGCTAACTCTCGACCCCTCCCTCGCCTCTCGACGCAGTTCATGGACGTCGGCATCATCGATGTCAACACGTGCGAGCCGATGGAGAACGTCCTCGTCGACCTGTGGCACGCCAACACGACGGGCCACTACGCCGGCCACCCGGAGCAGGCGCCGAACCTCAAGTGGGAGGGCCCGGCGCACGAGGGCCCGCGCAAGGGCCTCCTCAGCAAGTACCCGCGCACCAACGACCACGAGACGTTCCTGCGCGGCGCATGGCCGACCAACAAGCACGGCCTCGCCCAGTTCTCCTGTGCGTTGCCCGCTCTCGTCCCTCTCCCCGCTCAAACCCGTTCCGCTCGTCCCTCTTCGACCTGAGCCTGACTCTCCTCTTCTCCCTCTCGACTCGCAGCCATCTTCCCCGGCTACTACACCGGCCGCGCGACGCACGTCCACGTCCGGGTCCACACCGAGTGGACCCCGCTCCCCAACGGCACCTTCACCTCGCACCGCATGCTCCACACGGGCCAGTTCTTCGTCCCCGACTCGATCAACATGCAGGTCGACAAGGTGTGGCCGTACAGCACCAACCCGATCGCCGACAAGTGGGGCCGCACGCGCAACTGGGTCGACTCGCTCCACATCTACCAGGACGCGCACGGCAACGGCGCCAACCCCGAGTTCGAGGTGCTCAAGGTCGGCAGCGTCCTGCAGCAGGGCATGATCG
>Ga0308169_10001025_pt1 | contig 35234 bp, 34 predicted proteins | sample PhyBR1_2_FD_202139 | JGI IMG/M metagenome (GOLD analysis project Ga0308169, IMG submission 202139) | Phyllosphere microbial communities from UC Gill Tract Community Farm, Albany, California, United States - DLSLSB.R1 | ecosystem: Host-associated > Plants > Phyllosphere > Unclassified | place...
CGGAACTCGCCGGCGGGCAACCGATCGACACGCACACCGCCCGCATCCTCGCCGGCGGAGTCACAGCCTGGGAACGCGTGCTCACCCACCCGATCACCGGGGCGATCCTCGCCGTGGACCACTACCGACCCAACGCCGACCTACGCCGGCTCCTGCACGCGAGAGATTCCCGGTGCCGATTCCCGACCTGCGGACTCCCGCCCCGAACCCAAGACCTCGACCACACCATCGACGCCGCCTACGGCGGGGCCACCGAGGAAGGAAACCTCGGCGGACTCTGCCGCCGACACCACGTCCTCAAACACCAGACCACGTGGACCGTGAAACAAAAGGGCGCCGGGGTGCTGGAATGGACCAGCCCGGGCGGAGCCACCTACATCGACAAGCCACCCGCACCCGTCACCTTCACCACCGACGAACCGGATCCAGACCCACCACCCCACATGGACGCACCCTTCTGAACCACCGCAGCAACGCGAGATCCTCAGACCCCGATGCCGTCCGAGCCGTTCTGCACGACCGTGACTCGCGCACCCCGGGACCTGTGACGGATGTCATAGCGGATCCATGACATCGTTCATCGTGCGCAGCACAGCACGCGGAGCAGACTGGATGACATGAACGAGGCGACATCATGAGCGAAACCCAGACGGTGCAGTCCGTCATCCAGGCCCCCGCCGCGCCGCACCCTGCGATCACCGCGACCGGGCTCACCAAGCGCTTCCGCGGCTTCACCGCCGTCGACGGCGTCGACCTGTCGGTCCGCCAGGGCGAGGTCGTGGCCTTCCTCGGCCCGAACGGCGCCGGCAAGACCACCACGATCGACATGCTCCTCGGCCTCTCGCAGCCCGATTCGGGCCAGGTGTCGCTGTTCGGCCTGACCCCGCGCCAGGCGATCGGGCGCGGCCTGGTCTCCGCGGTCATGCAGACCGGCGGCCTGCTCAGCGACGTCACGGTACGCGACACCATGAAGCTCACCGCGTCGCTGTTCACGCACACCACGAGCATCGACGCCGCGCTCGAGCGGGCCGGCATCGCCGACATCGCCGACCGCAAGGTGCAGAAGTGCTCGGGCGGCCAGCAGCAGCGGCTCCGCTTCGCGATGGCCCTGGTGTCGGATCCGGGACTCATCGTGCTCGACGAGCCGACCACCGGAATGGACGTGGAGGGCCGGCACTCGTTCTGGCAGGCGATCCACGCCGACGCCCAGCGCGGCCGCACCGTGCTCTTCGCCACGCACTACCTCGAAGAGGCCGACCAGTACGCGGACCGGATCGTGCTGATCCGCAAGGGCCGCATCGTCGCCGACGGCACGACCGCCGAGATCAAGGCGATGGCCTCCGGCCGCACGATCGAGGCGGAGTGGGATGAGGCTTCCGCATCCGGCCAGGCCGAGATCGCGGCGCTGGAAGGCGTCGACTCCGTCGAGGTGCGGGGCCCGCGCATCATCATCCGCGCGAACGACTCCGACGCGATCGCCCGCCACCTGCTGACGCGCACCAGCGCTCACGACATCACGATCACCAGCCAGAACCTGGAGCAGGCGTTCCTGCGGCTCACCTCCGCCGACGAACCCGGCGACGACACGGAAGGGGCATGACATGACCACCGCCACCGAGCGCCTGGACCGGATCGACCCGTCCACCCGCCGCGTACCGCCGATGGGCGGCTTCAGCCTCACCTTCCTCGGCGTCGAGCTGAAGCGCCTGTTCCGCAACTCCAGCGTGGTCGTGTTCACGCTCATCTTCCCGATCGCGATGCTGGTCATGATCGGGCTCCCCAACAAGAACACGGCGATCACGAACGTCCCTGTCAGCCAGGGCGGCATGTCCGCCGCCGTGCCGATCATGATCTCCATGGCCGTGTACGGCGCAATGGTCGCGAGCACCATGACCGGCGTCTCCGTCGCCGCAGAACGCGCCCAGGGCTGGAGCAGGCAGCTGCGCCTCACGCCGCTCAACCCGGTCGTCTACATCCTCGTCAAGGTCATCTGCGGGCTGGTCCTCGGCGGCATCGCCGTGCTCGTCACGCTGATCGTCGGCGCCGCACTCGGCATCACCGCCCCGCTCGGCAACCTGATCCTGGCCGGCGTTCTCGCCTGGCTGAGCTCGCTCATGCTGACCAGCCTCGGCCTCGCGGTCGGCTACGCCTTCCCCGCGCAGAACGCGATGCGCTACCTCGGTCCGATCCTGCCGATCCTGAGCTTCATGGGCGGCCTGTTCGTCCCGCTCGCGGTGATGCCCGAGGCGGTGCAGATCGGCGCCAGGTTCACTCCGCTCTGGGGCATCGCGGAACTCTCCCAGTCGGCCGTGATCGGGGTCACCCCCAACGGCTGGGCCGTGCCGAACCTCATCGCGTGGCTCGTCATCTTCACGGCACTGGCCGTGATGATGTTCCGCCGCGACACCAAGCGCGTCTGACGTGACGGACAGCACCCGCGCCGGGCAGCGCGTGACGGCTCCGGCCGCACGCCCTGCCCGGCGCGAGCGCCGGTTCGGCTTCCTGGGGCGCTTCGGCATCGGCGAGGGCGGCTTCCTGGACGCGCCGCCCCTGGACGGCACCGCCGGATGGCCGCGGCTGCGCCTCACGCTCGGCGCCCCGGGCGCCAAGCGCTGGTACCCCGGTGCGCTGATCAGCCAGCTGTTCATCGTCGGCTTCATCCTGGTGCCGATCCTCACCCAGGTCCCCGCCCCCGGATCCTGGTTCTGGGGTCTCGGGGTGATCGTCTACGGCGCGCTGTTCACGGTGTCATTCCCCGTCGCGATGGCGCTCCCGGATCGCTGGCGCTGGGCACCGCCCGCGGGCCTCCTGCTGCTGTCCCTGCCCTTCATCCTCGTACTCGGCCCCGACCTCTCCGGACTCTGGACCTACGTCGCCGTCTCGGCCGCGCTCTGCCTCGGCGGTAGCGGCCGGGCGATGATCGCGGTGCTGGTGGTCTCGGCCGCGGCGCTCGTGATCAACCTCATCGACGGCGCCCTGGAGCCCACGAACACCCCGCCCTGGACGATGCCGCTCATCATCCTCTCCATCGGCACCCTGATGTCCGCGTTCACGCGCAACCTGCAGACGCTGGCGCAGCTGCGCCGCACCCAGCGGGACCTCGCCGTCGTCGCCGTTGAAGAGGAGCGCAATCGCGTCGCCCGCGACATGCACGACATCCTCGGTCACTCCCTGTCCGCGATCGCCCTGAAGGCGGACCTGGCCGCGAAGCTCGCCGATCGGGATCCGTCCGCGGCGGCGGCGGAGATCCAGGAGGTGCAGACCCTCGCCCGCGCGACGCTCGGCGACATGCGCGCCGTGGTCTCGGGCTACCGCCAGGTGCGGATCGCGAGCGAGCTCGCCTCGCTGCGCACGCTCCTGCCCGCCGCCGGGATCACGGCGCACCTCCCCACGACCACGGACGAGGTCCCGGAGCGCAACCGGGAGCTGTTCGGCTGGGCCCTGCGCGAGGCCGTCACGAACGTGATCCGCCATGCTGGCGCGACGAACTGCTGGGTGACGCTGAGCCCCGCACGCATCACGGTCGAGGACGACGGCGTGGGCCCCGCGTCGCGCCCCGCGGACGACCCCGCCGGCACGGGCCTGCACGGGCTCGCCGAGCGCGCGGCCGACGCGGGCGGCGCCCTGACGATCGGTCGCTCCCGCCACGGCGGATTCCTCCTGGAGGTCACCGCATGACGACGCACGAGCCGATCCGCATCCTGCTCGCCGATGACCAAGCGCTCGTGCGCGGGGCGCTGGCGACGCTGCTCGGCCTCGAGGACGACCTCGTCGTGACCGCGCAGGTCGGCCGCGGCGACGAGGTGCTCGATGCCGCGCGGGAGCACCGGCCCGACATCGCACTGCTGGATGTCGAGATGCCCGGAATCGACGGACTCACCGCCGCAGCGCAGCTGCGTCAGGCCCTGCCCGGAGTGCGGATCGTGATCGTCACCACTTTCGGACGCGCCGGCTACCTGTCCCGAGCCCTGTCGGCGGGGGTCGCCGGCTACGTCGTCAAGGACACCCCCGCATCCGAACTCGCCGACGTCGTGCGCCGTGTGATGCGCGGAGAGACCGTGATCGACGCGGCCCTCGCAACGGACGCGCTCACTGCCGGCCCCTCGCCGCTGACACCCCGCGAGACCGAGGTGCTGGCAGCCGCTCGTGACGGCGGCACGATCTCGGACGTGGCACGGTCGCTGCACCTGTCCGAGGGGACGACGAGGAACCACCTGTCCTCCGCGATGCAGAAGCTCGAGGCCCGCACCAGGGCCGACGCGGCGCGCATCGCGCAGGAGCGCGGCTGGCTGCTCTGACAGCCTGCCGTCATCGCTTCAGGATCCGTACTCGACGATCCCCTACACTCAGCACCATGACCGGAGGATCATCTGCTTCGTCGCGCTCGTCGCGACCCTCGCGCGCGGTGATCCGCCGTCGTCGACTCGTCGTCGCCCTGATCGCCGTGCTCGCCGTGGCTCTGATCGCGGTCGTCGCGACGATCGCCGTACGCGCGTTGGCAGGTGGCAATGCCCCGAAGACGGCCGCGGCCGGCACTACCGGCACGCCGACCCCGAAGCCGACGCCGCTCTCCCCGGTGCAGGCGCTGCTGAAGACCGCCGCCGACCCCGCGAAGGCGTGCGCCGTGTCGTTCGCGGGCGACGGGATCGATCACCCTCCGATGCTGCAGACCGAGGGCGTGCTGTTCACCGGGCTGCCCATCCCCGAGCGGACCGGATCCGTGTTCGCCGGCTGGTATCCGACGCCGGAGGCCGCGCAGGCGCAGACCCAGACCGACCGTGTGAACGGCTCGCAGCTGGCCACGTGCACCGATCACCAGCGCACGCTCCACGCCGCCTGGACCACGCCCGATCAGAACACCGCGACGGCCGCGAAGATCCCGATCCTGATGTACCACCAGTTCACGACCAAGCCCGGCGGCGAGGACAACTGGCTGCGCAACAACTACGTGTACATCGAGGACTTCAAGGCGCAGATGGACTACGTCGCCTCGCAGAAGTTCTACATGCCCACGTGGGACGAGCTGAACGCCTTCATCGACGGCAAGCTGTTCCTGCCGCAGCATTCCCTCATCATCACCGACGACGATGCGGATCCGACCTGGCTGCAGCTCGCGGTGCCGGTCGTGACCGAGCGGAAGCTACTGACCACCTCGTTCGTGATCACAGGTGAGCGCAAGGACGGCTCCCCCTCCCCCTACGTCCTGCAGCGGTCGCACACCAATGACATGCACCGCGCCGGGGACAACGGCAAGGGCCGGATGGTGAACCTGTCCGCCGATGAGGTCGCCGCCGATCTGGAGGAGTCGGCCAAGGTCCTCGGCACCAAGGAAGTCATCGCCTACCCCTACGGTCACTACAACGCCACCGCTGAGCAGGGCGTGACCAAGGCCGGGTTCCTGCTCGCGCGCACGATCGACTTCGGCTACGTGAAGATCGGCACGAACAAGCTCGAATTACCGGTGGTCCGGATCAACTACGGCGACACCGTCAACGGCCTGAAGAACAACATCGGCTGAGGCCCCGTCGACGATGGGATCCCGCGGTCACTCCGCGGCGGCCGTCTCCGCCTCGAGTCGCACGCGACGCTCCTCGGCCTTGCGAACCTGGCGCACGGAGCGGCGCGGCGCGTAGACCACGAGGGAGTGGAACAGGAAGCGCACGAAGAACGCCGCGATCAGCGTGATCGCCGCCGCGAGGATGCTGGAGATGTGCCAGTTCTCGACCATGAGGGCGAGCACCGGGATCCGCACCGCCGCCTCGACGTTGTTGAACGTGAACGATTGGGCGAACCGCACGCCGATCGCCGCCGCGTCACCGCGCATGTCGTTGAAGACGTAGCGCTCCTGCAGCAGGAAGTTGCCGACGATGGTCACCTCGGCGGCGATGATCGCCGCCCAGACGTATTCCATGCCGAGATGCGTGAGCGCCCACATGATCGCGAGGTTCGCCAGCGCGCCCACACCGCCGATGATCGCGAACAGCGACATCTTGCCGAAGCGCAGCCGGGCGAGGTGCTTGAGGAACTGCATCCCCTGCACGAACGACGCCTTGGACTGCCCGTGCAGCCGCTCGCCGAATTCCATCGGCACCTCGGCGATGCGCACATCCGAGCGCACCAGGATCTCCAGCAGGATCTTGAAGCCGTTGGGACGCAGCGCCGCGGGATCGATCCGACGCCGGTCGACGAGGAAGAAGCCGGTCATCGGATCCGAGGCGCCGGAGAGCCGGATGGGGAACATCGCCTTGGTCAGCAGGGTCGCGCTGCGTGAGACGCCGACGCGCACCGCGCCGGCGAGGCCCCCGTTGTCGCCGCCGCCGATGTAGCGCGAGGCGACGACGACGTCGGCGTCGCCCTCCTCGAAGCGCTCGATCATCTCGGGCAGCAGCTCCGGCGGGTGCTGCAGATCGCCGTCCATGACGATGCAGATGTCGTAGGACGCGGACCGGATCCCTTCGACCACGGCGCCGCCGAGGCCGCCGACGGGCTTGTCGCGGTGCAGCAGCCGCACGGGCACCGGCGCGTCGGCCGCGATCCGCCGGATCACGTCCGGGGTGTCGTCCGAGCTGTCATCGACGAACAGGATCTCGACGTCGCGGTCGGACGCCGCGTCGGAGACGCGCGAGACGAGAGCCGCGATGTTATCGCGCTCGTTGAAGGTCGGAATGATGACCGTCGCTCCGGGGATGATCTCCCCCGCCGACATGTCGCCCATGCCTCTCCCTCCGTACGCCTGCCCGCCATGGTCCCACGCGAAACCATGCGGAACCTGCGCGTTTCCCGTCAGGCACCCTCTCCCATCCAGGCTAACGGGCGGTGAACAACGGGCACATCGCCCCGATCTCGCGCCGAGCCCGACCCCTCGAATCCGCCGTACCCTGGAATCATGACCACCCCCTCCTCTGACACCATCACCATGTTCGGCGCCGACTGGTGCCGGGACTGCATCCGCACGAAGAAGCAGCTCGACGCACTCGGCATCGAGTACACCTACGTGGACCTGGTCGAGGATCCCGCCGCGGCCGACGTCGCCAAGGAGATCTCCGGCCGCACGAACATCCCCGTGGTCGTGTACCCCGACTCGTCGCACCACGTCGAGCCGTCGAACGCGGATGTCGAGGCCAAGCTGCGCGAGCTGTCGCTGATCTGACGCCCCTCGGGTGCGCTGATCCGACCCCGAGCAGGCCGCTCCGCACGCCGATACACTGGCGCGCATGAGCACCGCCGCTCGCGCCGAGCGAGCCCCCACGCGCCTTCCTGCCCGCACGATCGCCCGGTACGCGATCGGCTCACTCGGCACCGGAGGCTTCGCCACTCTGCCCGGACTGGTGCTCGCGTACTTCCTCACCGACAACCTGGGTGTGGCCGCGATCGTCGCCGGAACGATCGTGACCCTGGCGAAGATCTGGGACGTCGTCATCGATCCCGTGATCGGCGCCTGGTCCGATCGCAGCCTCATCCGCACCGGCAGCCGCAAACGGTTCATGCTCATCGGAGCGTTCACCCTTCCGGTCTTCTTCGCCCTCACGTTCGCCGTGCCCCCGGCGTTCGGCCCGGTCGCCGGCGTGATCTGCGTGCTGGTGGCGTTCCTCGCCACGGCCACCGCGTTCAGCCTGTTCCAGGTGCCCTACATCGCGTTGCCGGCCGAGCTCACCTCGAGCTATGACGAGCGCACCCGACTGCTCAGCTGGCGCGTGATCGTGCTCACCGTCACGATCCTGCTGTTCGGCGGGGGCGGACCCGAGCTGCGCCGCATCACGGGCGACCCCGTCACCGGCTACCTCGTGATGGGCGTGGTGGCGGGCATCGTGATCGGCGTCGGCATGCTCATCGCCGCGCGCACCGCCGACGACGCCGTGGACGTCCCCGCGGCCGTCGAGCATGTCGGGATCCGCGCGCAGTACGCCGCGGGGTTCGCGGCCGTGCGCCGCTCGCAGCCGTTCCGGGCGCTGCTCGGCACTTATCTGCTGCAGGCGCTCGCCACCGGCACCATGCTGGCCGGAGCCCAGTACGTGGCGACCTGGGTGATGCGCTCCGAGAGCGCCGTCACGCTGCTGTTCGTCGCGCTGGTGGCACCGGCGGTGATCGCGACCCCGGTCTGGGAGCGGCTGTCGCGCCGGACCGGCAAGGAGCGCGCGTTCCGGATCTCCTCCGCGATCTTCCTGGTCGCCTCCGCCTCGATCGTCGTCGCCCTGTGGGCTCCCGGGTCCTGGATCTACGCCTCGGTCGCGATCGCCGGGATCGCGTACGCCGGCATGCAGACCTTGCCGATGGCGATGCTGCCCGATGTCATCTCGCACGACGAGCGCGACAGCGGACCGGGCAACGCCGGCACCTTCACGGGCATGTGGACGGCGTCGGAGACCGTGGGCTTCGCCCTCGGCACGTCGATCGTCGCGATCGTGCTGGCGGTCACCGGGTACGTCTCGCGCACCGCGGTCGCGGGCACGGTGAGCGCCGTCATGCAGCCCGCGAGCGCCGTCGCCGGGATCGTGCTGATCTTCAGCGTCGTGCCGGCCGTGCTCATGGTGCTGAGCCTCGCGACCCTGGCCCGCTACCGGCTCCGCCGCAGCGACATCGACGACGTGTGACCGAGATCCGCGAGACATCGACGACCTCGATCGCTGAGACTGAGTCCCACACCGAGCGCGTACGCTGAAGCCAGACCGCGCCGAAGGAGATCCCGATGTCAGACACCCTCGCCGACGACGTCCGCGCACCGATCGAGAGCGCGATCGCCGATCTGAAGAAGGGATCCGCCGCCTGGTCGGCCCTCACCGTCGGCCAGCGCGTCACGCTGCTGCGCGGAGTGCGGCGCACGGTCGCCGCGAACGCACGGACCTGGGCGCGCGCCGCGGCCCGTTCGAAGCAGCTGACCGCTGACCACCCGCTGCGCGGCGAGGAGTGGCTGAGCGGACCCTACGCGACGCTCGGCGCCGTGGACGCGTACATCGAGACTCTCGACCGGATCGCGCACGGCCGCAACCCGCTGGACGGCATCGAGGTCGACCGCACCGCGAGCGGGCAGACCCGCGTGCACGCGTTCCCGCTCCTGGGTATCGACAAGCTACTGCTCTCGGGATTCACCGGAGAGGTCTGGCTCACCCCCGGGGTCACGCCCGGCGACGCCAGGGCGCGCGCAGGCCTCGCCCAGCGCGCCCCGCAGCCCGGCGACGGCGGCATCGGCCTCGTCCTCGGCGCCGGCAACGTCACCTCGATCCCCGTGCTCGACGTGCTCTACGAACTGCTCGCTCACGACCGGGTCGTGCTGCTCAAGGTCAACCCGACCCAGGACGCCCTCGTGCCGGTGTTCGAGAAGGCCCTTGCTCCGCTCATCGCCCCCGGCTTCCTGCGGATCGTCCGGGGCGCCGGCGACGTCGGCGCGTTCCTCACCGCCCACGATGCCTTCGCGCACGTGCACATCACCGGATCCGCCCCCACCTTCGATGCGATCGTGTGGGGCACGGGGCCGCAGGCCAAGCGCCGCAGGCGGGAGAACCGGCCTGTGCTGAAGAAGCCGATCACCGCTGAGCTCGGCGGCGTCTCCCCGATCATCGTGGTGCCGGGCGAGTGGAGCGACGCGGATCTGCGATTCCAGGCCGAGCACGTCGCGACGATGCGCCTGCAGAACGGCGGGCACAACTGCATCGCGGGCCAGGTCATGATCCTGTCCCGCGACTGGGCGCAGAAGGACCAGTTCCTGATCGAGCTGCGCCGCGCCTACGCCCTCGCCCCGGAGCGCCCCATCTGGTATCCACGGTCGGACGAGCGGATGGCGCAGGCAGCCGAGGCCTACCCCGACGCCCTCGTGCTGTCGGACCGGCTGCTCGTCGAGCTCGGCGAGGGCGACGACGCCACCGCCCTGGAGCAGACCGAGTACTTCGCTCCGGTGCTGGGCGTGGAGCAGCTGCCCGGCACCGGCCAGGCGTTCCTGGACGCCGCCGTCGCGCACGCGAACGAGAAGCTGCAGGGCACGCTCGGTGCGAACCTGTTGATCGACCCTGCCACGGAGGCGTCGCTCGGCGCCGGCTTCGACCGGGCCATCACCGCGCTGCGCTACGGATCCATCGCGATCAACACATGGACCGCGTTCGGCTTCATCACCCCCACCGTGACCTGGGGTGCCTTCCCTGGCAACACGATCGCCGATGTCGGCAGCGGGCTCGGCGTCGTGCACAACGCCCTGCTGCTGGCCGACGTCGAGCGCTCGGTGGTGCGCGGGCCGTTCCGGCCTTTCCCCCGGTCCGCGTCGATCGTGCGCGACGGCGGGCGGTTCACGATCCTGCCGAAGCCGCCGTGGTTCGCCTCGTCCCGCACCGCGGCGGAGGTCAGCGAGGGCCTGACCCGGTTCCGCGCCCAGGGCGGTGTGCTGGCACTGGTGCGCACGCTCGTGCAGGCGATGCGGGCGTAGCCCGGGGGCAGCGCTCGGTCTCGTCAGAGGCAGCGCTCGGTCTCGTCAGAGATGGAAGACGTCGCTCCGGGTCGGATCCGAGCAGCGTCATCCATCTTCACGGCCGTGCCCGACGGCCCCAGAGATGGAAAACGTCGCTCCGGGGCGACCGGGAGCGACGTTTTCCATCTTCGACGCCGGGGATCCTGCTACGGTGTGGCCACCGAGAAGGTGTCGCACTGGCCGAGGCCGCTCTTGTAGCCGTTCGCGAACCAGTAGTCGCGCTGCTTGCTGGATCCGTGCGTCCAGCTCTCCGGGTTCGTGTAGCCCGCGGACTGCTGCTGGATGTGGTCGTCGCCGACAGCGGCAGCAGCGTTCAACGCGTCCTTGATCTGCGCCTCGGTCGGCGTCTTCATATAGGGGACGCCCTTCTTGTCCTTCTCCTGCGTCATGTCCGCGATGAAGGCACCCGCGTAACAGTCGGCCTGCAGCTCCGTGCGCACGCCGTTGCTCGTGGGGCCCGTGCCGTTGTTCGGGTACTTGCTCATCGTTCCGGTGATGTTCTGGATGTGGTGCCCGTACTCGTGGGCCACGACGTACACCTGGGCCAGGTCGCCGGCTTCGGCGCCGAACTGCTGCTTGAGCAACTGGAAGAAGGTCGGGTCGATGTAGACGGTCTGGTCCGAGGGGCAGTAGAACGGGCCCACGTCGTTCGAGGCCGTGCCACAGGGCGTCGAGGTCGCGCCGTCGACGTTGACCTGGCCCGGGTCGACATAGCCCTTCACATGCTTCGCCCAGTACTCGTTCAACACCAGGGAGACGGCGGCGACGCGGCAGTCCACGCTGTTGTTCGCGTCGGTGCCGGTGTTGCAGCTCTGCACGGATCCGTCCGTGGATCCGCCGCCCTGCTGCTGGCTCTGCGATGTGTCCGTCCCGCCGCCGAGGAGGCCGGAGAGGTCGACGCCGGTGAAGGCACTGATGAGCAGCACGACGACCGCACCGAGACCGACCACGCCGCCGCCGGCGATCGCCGCCGTGCGGCCGCCGCTGCGCCGCTGGACCTTGTTGTCTGAGACATCGGCATCCGGGTTGAAGGTCATGAGCACAGTTTTCCACGGTCCGTGCCCCGACGGGGAGGCATAGGCTCGCATTGTGCGCCGTTCAGCGGCGGAAGGGAGCCGAAATGACCACCACGGTGACTCTGACCGGTGCGGGCGGACAGATCGGTTACGCACTGCTGTTCCGGATCGCGGCCGGCGACATGCTCGGCCCCGACGAGAAGGTGCGGCTGCGGCTGCTGGAGATACCGGCCGGGATCGCGGCCGCCGAGGGCGCCGCGCTCGAGCTGCAGGACGGCGCGTTCGGGCTCCTCGAGGACGTCGAGGTGACCGACGATCCGGCGGTGGGGTTCGAGGGCGCCGATCACGCCCTCCTCGTCGGCGCCCGGCCGCGCGGGCCCGGCATGGAACGCGGCGACCTGCTCGCCGCGAACGGCTCGATTTTCGGACCGCAGGGTTCCGCGATCGCCGCCCATGCCGCCTCGGGCGTGCGGGTCACGGTCGTCGGCAACCCCGCGAACACGAACGCGCTCATCGCGGCGGCCTCCGCCGACGGCGTGCCCGCGGAGCGCTTCAGCGCCCTCACCCGGCTCGACGAGAACCGGGCGCGGGGTCAGCTCGCGGCGGCTCTGAACGCCCCCGTCGCCGACATCGCCGGCGTCACGATCTGGGGCAACCACTCCGCGACGCAGTTCCCCGATGTCGCCTACGCGACCGTCGCCGGCCGCCCGGTGCTCGACGCGCTGGCCGAGCAGACCGGCGATGTGCGCGCCTGGCTCGAGAGCACGTTCATCCCGCGGGTCGCGAAGCGCGGCGCCGAGATCATTCAGGTGCGCGGATCCTCCTCCGTCGCCTCCGCGGCGAGCGCGACCATCGACCATGTGCGCGACTGGACCCTCGGCACCGGCGAGCGCCGCACCAGCGCCGCCGTCGTCTCGCACGGCGAGTACGGCGTGCCGGAGGGCCTGATCAGCTCGTTCCCGGTGCGCGCCGTCGACGGCGAATGGCAGATCGTCGAAGGCCTGGATCCTGATGCGTGGGCCCGCGAGCGCATCGACCGCTCAGTCGCCGAGCTCGTCGAGGAGCGCGACGCAGTGCGCGCGCTCGAGTTGATCTGACCTTTCCGCTCAGATCGTCGCGACGTCGATCACGAAGCGGAACTTCACGTCGCTGGCGAGCACGCGCGCATAGGCGTCGTTGATGCCTGCCGCGTCGATGAGCTCGATCTCCGCGGCGAGGCCGTGCTCGGCGCAGAAGTCGAGCATCTCCTGGGTCTCCGCAATGCCGCCGATCGCGGACCCGGCCAGAGAGCGGCGGCGCCCGAGCAGCTGGTTGATCGAGACCGACATCGGCTCCGGCGGCGCGCCGACGCACACGAGCGTGCCGTTGGTGTCGAGCAGGCGCAGGTAGTCATCGAGGGGCAGCGGGGCGCTCACCGTGTTCAGGATCAGATCGAAGGCGAGGCGGTTGCCGGAGAAGGTCTCCGGATCCGACGTTGCGAGGTAGCGGTCGGCACCGAGCCGGATCCCCTCGTCCTTCTTGCGCAGCGACTGCGAGAGCACGGTGACCTCGGCGCCCAGGGCGTGCGCGATCTGGACCGCCATGTGTCCGAGCCCGCCCAGGCCGACGACCGCGACGCGCGTGCCGGGGCCGACCTTCCAGTGCCGCAGCGGAGAGTACGTCGTGATGCCCGCGCAGAGCAGCGGCGCCGCACGGTCGAGCGGGATCGCATCCGGGATCCGCAGCACGAACGCCTCGGTGACGACCACCTGCCGGGAGTAGCCGCCCTGGGTGATGGTGCCGTCGCGGTCCGTGGCGCCGTAAGTGCCGACGGCGCCGCCGGTGCAGTACTGCTCCTCGCCGCGCAGGCACGCGGCGCACTCGCCGCAGGAGTTCACCAGGCAGCCGACGCCCACCCGGTCGCCCACGGCGAAGCGCGTGACGTCGGATCCCACGGCGGAGACCGTTCCGGCGATCTCGTGGCCCGGGGCCAGCGGGTAACGCTGCGGTCCCCAGTCGCCCTGCACGGTGTGGATGTCGGAGTGGCAGATGCCGGCAAAGGCGATGTCGATCACCACGTCGAGCGGACCCGGCTCACGGCGCTCGATCGTGGTCGAGACGAGGGGTGCACCCTCGCTCGGTGCGGCGTAGGCGGCGACGATGGGCATGGCGCTCCTCAGTGTTCCGGGGTGGGACAGTGCGAGCGTACCCCGCCCGGTGATGACGCAGCTCGATCCGCCTTCGCCTGCGGACGCCGATGTCCGTGGGAGAAGGCACAATAGACACGGAGAGGCGGATCACATGGAAGCGACCACGCACGCGCGCGGCGATGCGGACGGCACCACGGGTGCGCCGGTCGATGCGGCCCTCACCAGCCCGCTGCACCTCCCGCACGCGGCCGCGGAGTGCCCCAAGTGCTTCACCGAGCTGCAGCAGAACCGCGACTGGTGGTCGGCAAAGCCCGACGGATCCCGTCTGGTCGGCCTCGTCGTCGCCCGCGACGGCATGCCCTCGGTGGTCCAGCAGCGCGACGATCTCACCCGCTTCGGCGTGCCGATCGAGGGATTCCGCCATCCTGCACCGGACATCCTGGAGAGCTGGACGGACCGCATCGGCCGCCTCATCGACACGCTGCGCCCCGGCGACGTGCTGGTCGTCGCCAACATCCATGCCCTCGGCCGCGACATCGACGAAGAGGCGCGCACGGTCGCAGCCCTGCGCCGCCACGGCGTGATGGTGAAGGTGCTCAGCCACGACGCCCGCCACCTGGCCGACGCCGGCCGCTGAGCGCAGCGCGCGTCAACGGCGGGATGCACTCCCGCCGACAAGCTGCTCGCGCAGCGATTCCGGTCGCTCGTCGCTGAAGTACGACACCGCGATGAACTCGTCGAACAGCGCGCACATCATGTTCTCCAGGTCGCCCAGCGGCGTGGAGAACCGCACCATCAGCATCTGCTTGGTCCCGGGAACCGGAACCCAGTAGTCGGCGACGAGGCGGGAGATGCCGTCCTCCTCACCGCCCTCGACCTCTTCGACGCGGTGCGTACGCAGCGCGGGACCTGCCGGACCGCGCACCTCGACCATCGACGCGTGCGCCGCGGGATCGAGCTGCTTCAGGGCCTCCGCCATCACCGCCAGCACCGTCTGCGGTGCGGTGCCGATCGCGGGGCTCATCCGCAGGTCGGCCGGCTCGAAGACGAGCAGGGTCACCGGCAACGGCGCGCCCGGCGCGATCTCGGTCGAGAACATGATGGCGCGCACGTCGCCCTCCACGCCCGCGGCGACGGCGTCGCCCAGCTGACGCCGCACGCGCCGCCGCTCCGGGGCGCGGTCATCGGCCGCGCCGACGGCGTCCTTCGCGATCCGGCGAATGGATGCCGTCGTGGCATCCGCACCGGACAGATCGATGGAGTACCAGCGCCCGGGCAGACGGAAGCGCAGGCGGCGGTCGTTCACTCGGGCGCCGTCCAGGCTCCGTAGCGGGAGGCCATCCCGGTCAGGGAGACGCCGGCCTGGCCCGCGTCCCGCACCCTCAGGGGATCCAGGGCATCCGCGGCGGCCCGCAGATCGACGGCCTCGTGGCCCGCGTCGGCATCCGTTCCCGCAGTCAGCTTGATCGTGTTCGGCTCCCAGGGCAGCCTCTGCCAGATCGCCTTGACGACCGCATCCAGTTCCGCCGGAGTGAGGGGTTCGGCGGAGTCCGTGACGAGTCCCGCGCTGAACCGATATCCGAAGCCGTTGCGCGATCGAGACGAGTCGCGCACCTCCACGACCCTCGGCACGGCCTTGGTCACTGCGTCCGCCACGCCGCCGTAGTCCACCGTCGTCTCCTCTGACTGCTCGGGGCCCTGCGGTACGACACTGCAACCTGCCAGCGCACCGCCCATCAGTGATCCTGCCAGCAGGACGGCGACCAGACCGCGCCTCCCTGCACCCTGTCCCCTGATCATCATTCGCTCCAGTGGTAGTAGGAGGTGTCCACGTACCCATTGTCCGCGAAGAAGTTCGCGAGATCGGGGTGGGCCGCCTGCACCTCGGCGAGATGCTGCTCGTAGGTGGTCGAATAGTCGGCAGCGTTGTGGGCGCCCGCATTGACGCCCAGAACCGGATGCGGCTCCGGCGGATCGACACGGATCGTCGTCCAGTTCGATCCGTGCGGGATGCTGTCAAAGTCGCCGGCGATCGCATCCAGGCGCGGCACCGGGTCGCCGTTGTGCTGCACCGAGACGACGTCCACCGAGTCCGGGATGGGCATGTGGTCGATGGGAGCCCCCGAGACCACGACCGCCTGCCAGTTGTAGTCGGAGTTGTACGCCGCGAGATGCCCCGCCATGATCCCGCCCTGACTGAACCCGACGAGCATGACCGGGTCGTCTGGGCTGATCCCCGCCTGATCCATGGCGTCCAGCACCGCCCGCTCGTACTGCGTCTGCAGCGCGGGCGTCAGCATCAGCGCCAGGTTGCTGTCCAGGTCGTTCACCGCACCCTGATCGCCGAACCGCGACAGCCACTCCTGGGTGCTCGGCAGGGTGACGGTGTAGTACCAGCCGTCGGGGCCGAGCACCTTGGTGATCTTCACGACCGTCTCGGTCTCCTTGCCGAGCTCATCGACCTCGCCCGTTCCGTCCAGCACCGTCGCGAGAGTCGGGTCCTTCGGCCTGTCCTCCGGATGGGCGTACGGGTCGGTCTCGCTCACCTTCGGGGTGCTCTTCAGCACGTCGGACAGCACGCTCCAGATGAGGAACGCCGCGAGCGCAACGGCGATCACCGCTCCGACGATGAGGCCGATCGTGCCGAACAGCGCCCCGATCGCCACAATGAGGAGGAGTACGAGGAGCGCTCCTAGGATCGCCACGATCGTGTCCGCGATCTTCTGAAGCAGGTTGACGACGTCCTGGAGGAAGTTGCCGATCCAATCGGCGATGCCGGCCAGGAAGTCTCCGATGTCGGAGAAGAAGTCGCCGACCTTGTCCCAGAACCCCTCATTCGTCGAGTCGATCGCCGCGTCGATCCTGCGGATCGCCGTCTCGGCGGCGCGGTTCATCGCTTCACGGGCGGCGTCGATCCGCGCACGGGCGGATCCGACGGCGGCACCGGCGTCGTCTGCAGCACGCCGCGCGCCGGGGACCTGTTCGGTCAGAGAAGGCGAAGGATCGTCAGCGGCCTTGACCCGGTCGTTGAGGTCCTCGAGCGTGCGATCGGCGCGTCCCTGCGCGACCAGCGCCTCGTCGAGGTCGTCCTGCGCGCGGTGCGCTTCCTCGTGCGCCGCGGTGAGCGCGACCGCGTACTCGGTGATCGCGTCCGCCGTGCCCTTGTAGCGGGGATGGATCCGCTCCAGATCCGAGGAGATCTGGTCATTCTGCTCGTAGAGGGCCTTGACGGCCTTCCCCTCGTCGTCTTCGACGATGCCGCGCAGCTCGTGGATGACGCCGAGGATCACCTCGGCCGACGCCACGAGATCCGAGGCTCGGGACGTCAGCTCGGCCGGATGGCCGGGAAGCACGCTCATGCTCTACTTCTCCCCGTCCTGTGCCATCTTCGTGTCCAGGTCGCGGAACGTGTCGACGATCGCCTGCATGAAGTCCGCCTGCGAGCGCAGGTTGTCGCGCAGGTCCTCGCGCGCGATGTCCCACTTGCCGCCGAAGTCCTCGATCTTGTCCGCGAGGCCGTCGTGCCCGGTGAGGCCGCCGAGGTCGTCCGCGAACTCCTCGGCCTTGTCGAAGCTCGTCGCGAGCCCCTTCGCCGTGTGCGCGGTCCACTCCAGTCGCGCGAGATCCATCCTGACGTCGGTCATCGTGCCGCCCCCTCGTCCCGCGGGTCTGCGCGCGTTGCACGCCCGGTCCCGACCGATCGCAGCAAGGCGCCGAGAGCGGCGTCCGCCGCCCGCACCTCGGCGCGCAGCGTCTCGGCGTCCGCCCGCGAGGATGGCACCCGCACGTGCAGTCCATCCCATGCGGTCTTCAGCGCCTCTTCCGACATCGTGTGCCTCCTTCATCACGGAGTAGCCCCGAGGCCGGCCGAAACCAGCCGGTCCGTGGAAGCATCTCGCGGCAGGTGTCAGAAGACGCACCGAGATCGGCCATCATCCACCCCCGCTCGTCGATTCGACCGGGCCCCCTCCGGCCCGACAGGACGAACCTAACAACCGCTCGACAACCCCGTCGATGGGCAGGACTGCCCATCCCACGATCAGCTGCGCGGGAGGACCGAGCGGATCTCGATCTCGCCGTCGTAGCCGAGCCAGGCGGCCGGCGTCATGGTCCTCGCCTGGGCGATCGTCGCCGACGACGCCCGTTCTCGGTGAGCCGATCGAGCACGACGACCACGAGGAGCAGCAGGAGCACCGCGGCCGCTGCACCGGCGATGCTTCTATCGGCGCATGTCAGCCAGCTGTCGCACCGCCGGACGCTGCGCCGAGCGGCCACCCCTCCTGCGCCGGTGAGGCGAGCGCATCGAGACGCTGGGCCTTGGCGACGTCTTCGCGGGGCACGAAGCCCTCCACCCAGGACTCCGCCAGCAGGGCGTCGGCGACGGCCTCCACGAGGCCGAGTCCGAGGGGCGCGACCGGGCCGAGCAGCGCCGCCACCGTCATGCCGGATCCGAAGAACAACCAGCGCCTGGTCGAGAAGTCCGCACCGTCTTCGCGCTGGGCGAGGCCCGAGGAGAAGCCGGTGCCGAGGTGCGTCGTGGTGACGACGGTCGGCGTGGGAGGCAGCAGGGCGGAGGGCTGCCAGAGGAAGTCGGCCTGCTCGCGTTCATCCAGCTCGTGAGGTACGACGAACAGCAGCAGCGGGGCGAGCACGGCGCCGTCCGCTCCGATCAGCAGAAGCAGGCGCGAGTCGTCGTCGGCGAGCACGGTGAGCCGGTCCAGCGCCCTCCTGACGCCCTGCCGAAGCTGATCGCCGCCGCCGACGCGGGCGGCGAACGCGGCAGCCGTCTGCTCGGCCCACGTGGCGCGTTCCGCGACGGGCAGCACCGGCACCGGGATGCTGCGGTCCTCGTCGTAGGCGATCGTGATCAGCATCACTGCTCCAGCCAGGCGAAACTCGCCACGTGCACGTCGAACAGGGTTCGCCAGGCGATGAGGCTCGGGTGGTCGTCCGGCATGTCGGCATCGTGCGCCACGGTCACCGTCCACTGCACGGCTTCGGTGCGGCGGGATCCGGGGATCGGGATGAGGTAGGTGATCAGCAGGGTCGTCGCGTCCTCGCCGTCGACGGCCACCCGCTTGCGCTCGGTCCAGCGGACGACGCGGTGGTCGTCGCCGATCGGCTCGGCAGCGTGGTTAACGATCGCGTACTGCACGATCTGGTCAAGGGTGAGCTCGGGCGTCGCCGTGCGCTTGGTGCCGACGAGGCTGGCCGCCCCGATCGCCCAGGTCGGCGAGGCCTCCCCCGGGAAGGCGTAGGCGAAGCCGCCGCGTGCGCGCAGCTGCGTGAACACATCGCGCACCTGATCACGCAGCAACGGCCCGAGCGCTGTGTTGCCCACGGATCGCAGCCGTGCATCGGCGCGTCCGAGCAGGTCGCCTTCGGTGGCCGCGCTCAGGTCGTGCGCCTCCCACCCCGCGGGGATGAGCATCCGATACGGCGGGATCACGGTTCCGGTCTCGCCGAGCAGCTCGGCGCGCAGACTGTTCATCGGATCATCCTCTCGCGCGCACAGGTGCGCGCCGCATCGTACCCACGGCGTGTGCCGCGGTCATCCGAACGGGTTCTGGCCCGGAGCGAACGCGCCTCCCCAGGCGCCACCGGCACTGTCCTTGATGCCCCCCGCGATCGCGAAATGCGATGCGAAGACGTTGCCGACCATGTCGAGCGTCTTCAGCCCGCCCTCGATCTCGAGGAGGTCGGACGCCCCCTTGCCCGTGAAGAGCTTCGCGCAGAAGTCGCCGACACGCTCCGTGGCGGTCAGTCCCTCGAGGCCGTTGAGTCCCGATGCCCATCCGCGTACGCTGGTCGCCCCGCGCCCGGTGAGCCGGAGCAGATCGGCCCCGAAATCCGCCTCGTGCAACGCGGCCGCCGGCCCGCGAAGGAACTTGGCTGCGGGTCCGAGCACGGGTATGACGCCGATCACGCCGAAGACGACGTCCAGCACCGAACCTTCGCCGCGCGCCAGACGGGCGACGGCCACCACGAGGGTCGCGATCGCGACCACCGCGGCGAGCGCGGCGATGATCGGCCCCCCGACGACGATCGCGAGCACGGCGAGCACCATGCCGGCGACGGCGAGGAAGTCGGACGCCCATTGCAGGAAGCCCCGCATGTCGTCGTCCCAGGAGTCCTTGATCTTGCCCGACATGTCGTCGTGGATCCCGTTCGCGGCGTGCATGAACGCGCCGTGCCAGGTGTCCCACTCCTTGTCGAAGTCCTTCGCCCGATCCGTCCATGCCTGACGCGCCGAGGTTGCGAGCCCGGCCGCCGCGGTCGCCGCATCGTGCTGCTTGTCCTCCGCCTGCTGGCGCAGGGTCTCGTCGTTCGCGTCGTCGCCGGTCGGATACTTCGGCTGCGCGGTGTGAGCGTCCATCGCATCGCCCTGCTTGTGCAGGTAGGTCTGCCACAGCTCGACCAGATCCCCGAGGATCGGGTCGATCGCGTTCTTGGCGGTCTCCAGATCCGTCGCATAGCCGGAGATGTAAGGCGCCACCGCGTGGTAAAGGTCGGCGGCCCTGCCGAGTTCGGCGTACACATCCTTCGCGCTCGAGGCGAGCTTGTCGATCGCCTCGCCCTTCATGTCGGAGCCGTTCTCGACGAGACTCTGCAGCAGCTTCGACGACGTGGTCATCTCGGTCGCAAGAGTGGTGAGATCGTTGCCGCGCTGGCGGATCGCACCGACGTCGCCGTCGATGTGGCCAAGACGGTGGCGCGCGGGCGAGAACGCGGGCATCGCTTCGTAGTACGTCATCAGGAGCCCTTCTTGTCGAACTTGTCGGCGGCCTGCTTGTCCCAGTCCTTGAAGCCCTTGATGACGGCGTCGAGGTGCTCCTGCACGGTCTTGCAGTTGTCCTTGAGCGCCTTGCGGCGGTCGTCCCAGCGTCCCTCGAAGTCATGGGCCGCGTCGTGCAGTTTGCGCTCGCCGTACGGCTCGCCGACCGCGTCCTGGAGGGCGTTGCGGCGGGATCCCGCCTCGTCGAACTCCGTGATGATGTCGGTCAACGCCTTCTGCAGCGGCTCCAGCTCGCTGTACTTGACCTTCACTCCGTCGCCCATGGGCCCTCCGATCCCTTGCTTCCGTTCGAACCTATCCGGCGGCGCGGCCGCCCGCGATGGGGAGCACTCCCCATCCGTTCTGCCGGTCGCCCTGCGGCGTCGTCACCGCCACATCACGCTGACCGCCGCCGCGACCGCGCCGAGCACCAACGGCAGGAGGCACCCGACGGCTGCCTGACGTCCGCCCCGCACCCGGCCGAGCAGCCGGGCGCGACGCGCGGCCCGCTGGGGGTCCTCTGCGGGGTCGGTCCCACCCTGGCGAGCTGGAGATCGCGGATCCACCTGCTCGACGAGCCGCATGAGGTCCTCCACCCACTCCCAGTACGCCGGGTCGGAGATCGGCAGACCGCGCCGCACGATGACGAACAGCACGCCGTCGACGGCCTCGAGATCCACGCCGACCTGAGCCCGCGCCACGAGCCGGGTCAGCGCCGCACGCAGCGTCGGGGTCAGCACCGCACGCACTGCGCCCTCCGCTTCGGGGGCGCACCGCGTCTCGAAGAGCTCGTCGAACCCGTCTCCGAGCGGGATCGCCTGCTGACCCGCCGCGGGCTCCCACGGCGGGCGGGCCTTCGCGTGCGACAGGTCGATGAGCGTGAACGCCGGTGTCGGCACCGGCAACGGCAGCATCACGTAGTCGAGCTCGTGCGGAAGGCGGGCGCGCGCCGCCCAGGTGTCGAACCCGTGATTGCCCGCCTCGAAGGCACCCCCTCCGAGAGCGGAGGGAACGGATCCGCGCATCACGTCGCTGGAGACCCGGTCGGTCCCGGCAGCGAACACCGCGGCGGGATGCACCGGGTCGGTGATGCGGATGGTGTGCGTGAGTCCGTTCGCCTCGGCGAAGCGTCGCAGCCGGTACCAGGCACGTTCGAGCTCGCGGCGGGAGCCCGAGAGGCCGCGGATCCTCATCACGACGAGCGGCAGAACCATGAGCACCGCGATCACGACCGTCGAAGGGGTGAACTCGTAGGCACCGAACAGCAGCTGAACGAGCCGCACGAAGAGTCCGGCCAGCACGGCGGCGCCGACGAGGAGCACGACGGTGCCGACGACCGCGCCGACCGTCATGCGCGCCCTGGCGTCCGGCCCCTCCTCGTCGCGCAGCCGTCCGGCGGCCTCCGCCTCCGCGGCGCCCGACGGGATCGGATCCGTCAGCGTCGTCGTGTCGAACGTCGTCACATCACTCATGCGAGCCTCTCCCCCTCGATCAGCGGCAGCTGCACGATCACCTGACGGCCGGCCTGCACGAAGATGCCACGCCCCTCGGGGAAGTCGGTGCGCTTGACCTTCGGGAACGGCACCTTGAACACGGCGTCGCCGTCGAAGGCGTCGGGCTTGAGCACGATGCCCTTGCGCCCCGCCTTGAAGTCGCCGATGTAGCCGAAACCGCTCGTGGCCTGGGTCACGTCGAGATCGCCGATCAGCAGGTGGTCACTGCGGTTGATCGCCTGGAACAGCGCCTTCATGTCGCGCTCGGCCGGCGTGTCCGCGAACTGCGGCACGTCCTCGACGACGACGAGCAGGCGCACCGGCATCGACTCGTCGCCGGCGAGCTCGGCGAGCTCGCCGGCGAGCTCCTTGGCGGCCTCCGGCGTGGTGGCGCTGCGGGTCCAGTCGGCGTAGTCCTTGAGCTGCGACCGGCGCCCGCCGAAGTGGAACAGCTTGACCTCGGGATCGAAGCGGCGCATCGAGGTGATGAGGCCCTTGAGCGCCGTGGTCTTGCCCGACAGCGGCGGACCCGCCACGAGGAACGTGCCGATCGGGTCGAAATCGCGCGCCGCGAGCGTGTCCTCGGCGACGCCGAGCACGGGGAACTCGCCGATGCGATCGGGCAGGGCCGAGGGGGCGAGCCGGGTCGGCAGCGAGCCGATCTCGGCGACCTCTCGGGCGCCGGCGGCACGGAGGGCCTCCGCCATCGCCTCCAGCAGCTTGGTCTGCTCGGCGACGTTCGGGGTGCCGCCCAGGGTCGCGATCTGCGTCTCGAGGCCGTCCACGATCGCGCGGCCCGGGGCGGAGCGCTCGTCGAGCACATCCTTCGGGGCGTTCAGCATGGCATAGCCCGACTCGTCGCTCAGGCGCAGCACGACCTTGCGCGAGACGTTCGCGCTGACCGCGGTGGGCACGGACCCGGAGCGGTCGGCGGTCGCGATCACGTGCACGCCGAGCGGACGGCCCTCGCCGAGGATGCGCATGAACGTCTGGTAGAACGGCATCCGCGCCGTGGTCGACTCCCACTCGCTGCGGAACTGCGGGAACCCGTCGAGCAGGAACAGGATGCGCGGCTCGTCGATGCCGGTGAGTTCGCGGTACTCGGTGAGGCTCGCGGCGTTCGCCGCGCTGAACCGCTTGCCGCGGTCGTCGAGCACCCGGGCGAGCGACCGCAGGATGCGCTGCACCCGCTCCGCATCGTCGCCGGAGATCACGGATCCGACCTGCGGCAGGATCTCCAGGCTTTTGAGCGCGCCGGATCCGAAGTCCAGGGCGTACACCTCGACGTTCGTGGCCGCATCCGAGCCCGCCGCGATCGCGAGGGTGCGCAGCACGGTCGACTTGCCGGCGCCGCTCGTGCCGTACACGAGCAGCGAGCCGTCCCGGTCCGGCACGAAGTAGGTCGGCTCCTGCAGCTGGCGGGACGGCACATCGGTCTTGCCGAGCAGGATCTGCCCGTCGCCCAGGGTCGGCAGGTCGCGGATGTCGACCGCGTGCTCGAGGTCGTCGAGCCAGGGTCGGCGCGGCGCCGGGATCCCGGCCTGCTGCGCCGCCGCCACGAGGGTCGCGACGATGCGCTTCTGGTCGTTGGGGCCGAGGTCCTCGTCATGACTGTCCGACTCGGGCTCCTGGTCCGGCTCCCAGAGTTGGGTGGATCCGAACCGCAGCTCGGCCACCCGCACGTCGGCCACCTGCACCTCGTCGGTGGACCAGCCGCCGGCGTAGGCGGACTGGAACGGCACGAGGCGTCCCGGTCCGGTCTTCGCGATGCCGCGGCCCGGGATCGAGGGCGGGAAGGAGGCCGCCACGGCGTCGTCCACCACGTCCTTGGAGTCGGACTCGTCGGCCATGCGCAGCGCCACGCGCAGGTTGGTGTTGGCGCGCAGGTTGTCCTTGATGACGCCGGCGGGGCGCTGCGTCGCCATGATCAGGTGGATCCCGAGCGAGCGACCGCGCTGGGCGATGTCGACCACGCCGTCGACGAACTCCGGCACCTCGCCCGCGAGTGCGGCGAACTCGTCGATCACGAGCACGAGCGCCGGCGGAGTGTCCGGGTCGCGGCGCTTCTCGAGCTCGAGCAGATCCTTCGCCTTCTTGCGGTTGAACAGGTGCTCGCGATGATGCAGCTCGGCACGGAGGCTCGTGAGCGCGCGCCGGACGAGGTGCGGGCTGAGGTCGGTGACCAGCCCCACGGTGTGCGGCAGATCGACGCAGTCGGCGAACGCGGATCCGCCCTTGTAGTCGACGAACAGGAACGTCACCCGGTCGGGGCTGTGCGCGGCCGCCATGCCGAGCACCCACGCCTGCAGGAACTCGCTCTTGCCCGCGCCGGTGGTGCCGCCGACGAGGGCGTGCGGTCCCTGGGTGCGCAGGTCGAGGGTCATCGCATCGGTCTGCGCCTGGCCGATGATGGCGCGCAGGTTGCCCGCCTTCTTCAGACGGGACTGGGGCACGCCCGAGCGGTCGAGGATCGTGTTGTTCTGCCGCCAGCGGTCGATCACCGCGGTCGGATCCGACGCCGTCTCGGATCCGACCAGCGAGAGGAACATGACCGAGTTCGGGATGTCGGAGGAGTCCTCCACGACCGTGGAGGCGTCGACGACCGGGGCAAGGCGCTTCGCGAACATGGTCATGTAGGCGTGCGAGACGCCTTCGACCATGACGTCGGGGTAGCTCACGCCGCTGCGGACCGTGCCGACCCTGGCGTGCTCGAGCCCGGCCGACACATCGATGAAGCTGCGGCAGGCGGCCGGCAGCGCCTCGACGACGGGAGCGACGAACAGCGCGTACACGCCGACGTCGGCGCCGCGCTCGAGGATCTGGGTGAGCCGGGCACGGTCGACGGGGGCATCGTTCGTGACGATGACGACCACCGCCGCCTGCCCTGCGAACGTCGACTCCTCGGCCGCGCGCTTGACGTCGGTGCCGTAGCGCGTGGGGTCCCAGTCGTCGCCGTAGGGCGGACGCAGCGCCGCGGTCGCAGTGGAGCGGCGCATCACGATCTCCTCGAGGCCGTTCAGCAGCGCCGTGCCGGTGGAGGCGGAGTCGGCCAGCGCCATCTCCTTGAACGGGTTGCGCTCGCTCGAGGTGTGCGGCAGCCAGGTCAGCCAGTCCAGCTCGTTCGCCCATCCGGGCTCGGTGAGCGCGACGGCGACGAGCTCGTTCGGGGAGTGCATGCCGAACAACTGCACGGCGAGACCCCGCAGCGCGTCGCCCGCGACCGAAGTGGGGCCGGCGACGCCGATGGATCCCACGCTCTGCAGCGACTCCAGGATCGGCACGTCCTCGATGATGCGGTATCGCTCCTCGAGCCGGTCGACGCGCTCCACGAACTCGGGCAGTGCCTCGGCCGCCTCGGTGCGGCTGATCGTGGTGCGGGACAGGTCGGAGCAGGTGCCCAGCCGCACCGCGAGGAAGTTCCAGTGCTCCGGACGGCGGGTCCACAGCAGGGGTCCGAGCTTCATGGCCTCGTCGAACACGACCGCGACCGCAGGGACCTCGTTGTTGCGCACCGCGTGCTCGCGCGGACGGGCGTGGTAGAGCTTCTCCTCGAGGCGCTCGAACTGGTCCTCGAAGATCTCGGCCTCTTTGCGCAGGCGCTGGCCGAGGTTGGTCTTCTGCGAGATGAAGTTGCCGAACATCATCATCGGGCTCGCGGCCGCCATGAGCAGCGAGAGGCTGCGCCCGGTGAACGCCCACATGGTCACCGCGAGCAGGATCGGTGCGACCAGCATGGGCCACGGGAACAGCCGCTGCACCTGGTCCCGCGGGTAGCGCGGCTCCTCGACGTCCTCGCCGGCGAAGCGCTCCTCGACGCGCGGGCTGCGGTTGAACAGCAGCGCACCGCCGCGCTCGAGCACCGGATCCTGATCCGCGGCGCTGCCGTCGAAGTCGCCCACGAGGCGCACCACGATCTCGCTGTCGCCGAGAGTGAAGGGCTGACCGGGGATCACCCGCAGGCGCTGCACCAGGCCGCCGTCGACGAGGATCCCGTTCGCCGAATTCAGGTCGACGAGTTCGACGAACGTCCCGGCGACCTCGATGCGTGCGTGCTTCTTGGAGACGAGGGGGTCGGCGAGGTGCACGTCGGCGGAGGCCTCGCGGCCGATCACGAAATGACCGATCGGCAGGGAGAACTCCTGGCCGGCCGCAGGGCCCGCGAGCACCCGCAGATGCGCGGCGGGGCGGGCGCCCGCGGTGCCGGTCGCGATCCGGCCGGCGCCGAGGTTCACGATCTCGGCGAGGAAGCCGGATCCGACCGGCGCGTCGCCGATCGCGAGGTCGGGGTTGAGCGTCACCAGGCGCTCGCTCGTGGGGGGTGCGACCGAGAGCGTGAGCGTCTCGCCGTGCGCGACCCGGATCGAGCGCAGCGGATCCGTCGTGGCGATGTGATGCGCGACGTCGGCGACCGTGGCGGTGGAGTCTGCAGTGACGACGATGTCGGTGAGCGGCGCACCGGGACGGCGCAGGGTGAGCTTGACCTTCATCGGTGATCCTCCGGGCGGCGCTCGCGCGCTGTCTCGTCAGCGGCCTCGGGCCGATGAGCATCGAAAACGGCGGCGGCCGCGCGGGCGCCGGGGGTCATGCCTGCTCCACGCGCAGGCTGCGGTCGCCGAAGCGCAGCACGTCACCGGCGCGCAGTTCGGCGGGATGCCCGGGGGTCAGCGGATGCTCCGCGCCCTCGCGCACGATCGAGCTGCCGTTGGTGGAACCGCGATCGACGGCGACCACCCCGCGACCCGAGAGCAGGATCGCCACATGGGTCTTGGAGACCGAGCGCGTCTCGTCGGGCACGCGCACGAGCTGCACTTCGCCCTCGCCGGTCGCCGAGCCGGTCGAGGCGTCGGCCCCTGCGCCCGCCGAAGGTCCGGCCGCGGGAGCGCGCCCGATGAGCGTGGCGGCACGCACCTCGACCCGCTCGCCGTTGTCGATCACGAGCACCGCGCGCGGGGCGTCGGAGGCGGCGGGTCCGACGGGCACCGCGGGGGCAGCCGGCCCCGCCGGAGCCGCGGATGCCGTCGGCACGGCGGACGCCGCGGGCGCCTCGACGGGCGCGATCGTGGGGGGCTGCCAGGCAGCCTCACCGGAAGCCGTGGGCGGGGCGAACCCGCCGACCGGGGTGCTCGCCGGCGCGGAGGCGGCCGGCGCCGGCATGGACGGTGCCTCGGCGGGAGCGGAGCCGGCGGCGCCGACCGGGGTGCTCGCAGGGGTGGCCAGCGACGGCACGCCCGCGAAAGGTGCGCCGGGGGCCGCGGGGGCCGCCGCGGACGCGCCGGACGACGACGGCGTCGGAGCCGTGGCGCGATGCGCGCCGACCACACCGCCGGAGAAGCGACCGGTCGGCACGTACACCGCAGGGGCGTCGCGGTCTGTGGGCGTGGCCAGCGACGGCAGCACCGGGGCGGCCTCGTGCACCTCGGTCGTGATCTGCTTGCGGGCGATGCGCATGCGTTTGGCGTCGTACGGGTTCAGGCCCCGGCGGACATCGACGAGCCAGGTGGCCGCGACCCGGTCGGGCCAGCCTCGCCCGCGCCGCTCCGCGTCGAACAGCGGCGACAGCGCGATCACGAGCAGGGGGCCGATCAGCGGCACCAGGAAGGATACGGCGAGGATCAGGTAGCGCACCACGGCGCCGCGCCAGAAGCCCGGCTTCTCCAGCGTGCGCACGTTGACGGTGCGGATTCCGGCCACGGCCTTGCCGAGCGTCACACCCTTGAGGCCGTGCAGGATGAGCTGCACGATCGTGTAGATCAGCATGAGCGCGTACGACACGATCAGCGGGAGCAGGATCCAGATCAGGTCCTTGCGGGCCAGGAGACCGGCTGGATCCGCCGCGCTCAGCAGCACCAGGTTCGTGCCGGCGATCGTTCCCGGAACGGCGATGACGAGCGCCACGACCAGTTCGAGAAGGGTCGACAGCACCCGCATGCCGGTGCGGGCCGGGACGAGGCCGAGCGCCTGCGCGTACGCCGGATCGGGGCGCCCCTGCGCATCCAGACCCTCGATGTCGGTGATCTGGGCCGGAATCTCCCAGATGTCGTTCGACAGGCTCATATCCCCCCACGTTATCAATCCGATATGCCGGATCCGAACGAAGCGAAGGGCCGGTGTCGCGCACCGGCCCTTCGATCATGTTCGCGGTGTCAGCCGCCGGCGAGCTGCGTGTCCAGGTCCTGGATCGCACGCATCATGCCCAGAAGCGACTCGGACATGTCATTGATGCCATCCACAGCCTGCTTCAGACCCGTGGTCAGCTCCCCATAACCCTCACCGAACTTGCCCGACGCGTGCTGCGTCTTGAAGTCCTCACCCAGCAGGTTGTCGACCTGCCCCTTCAGAGTGTCCAGCTGACCCTGAATGTCATCACGAGCCTGCGACAGCGACGACGCCACCTGCTCCATCTCCGCATAAGACGCACCGAAATCGGCCATCATCCACCTCCGGTAATCGATTGGACCGGACCCCACCGGCCCGACAAGAAGAACCTAACAACCCCGCCACAACCCCGTCGATGGGGAGGACTCCCCATCGCGGCGCGATCCGCTCCGCGACGTGTGCATCAGCCGCCGTACGGCGGCTTCGGCGGTGCCGTCACCACGGGCTGCGGGTCGACGGGGGATCCGTCCTCGTTGAAGTAGACGGGGCTGCCGGCCGGGAAGTAGAAGAGCGGCACGGAGTCCGGTCCCTCGGTCGCAGGGAGCGAGCGCCAGGTCAGCGTGTCGCTTCCCCGCGCCTCGTCGTCGGTGACCATCCTCGACAGCTCGCCGGCGTTCCCCGGCGCGCACGGAGTGTCCGCCGACACCTCCACCCGTGACGACCCCGGAACGATCGTCACCACCACCCGGCCCAGAGCCTCGTCTTCGGCGACGAGGTTCCATTCGGCGGCGTCACCCTTCCCGTATCCTGCGGCCTCGCCCTTGAGCCCCGCGTCGCGGAAAGCCGCGATCGCGGCTGCGCTCATCGCCTTTCCGTCCATGCCGGGCAGGGTGACCTCGCGTCGGTAGCTGAACCGGTACCCGAGATCGCCGCCGCCCTCCAGGGAGCAGCCGATCGGCACGGCCCCGTATCCGCCGGTCGGGACGGTCCAGTCGCCCTCGTGCACGCGCATGAGCACCCCATGCATCGTCGTCGCCATCGCGAGATAGCGCTGCTCGCCGTCGCGGTAGAGCGCATCGCGCTGCGGAACCTGCGCAGGTACACCGCATCCTGTCATCGTCAGCACCAATCCGGCGGCGACTGCCGCCCACACGTGTCGCACAGCCGACACCCTAGTAGCCATACCCGTACGCCCCTGACGAGGAGAGGCCGCGAGCGACCCTGTCCCAGAAACTCTCGACGCTGCCCTCTCCCCCGGGCTCCGTCCCCGGCTCTCCCGTGGTGACGATGCTCTTCACGTTGTAGAAGGACTCGCTGCCCTTCTCGAGGTACCCTCCGGACTCGTGCTCCCACGGGAAGTTCGCCCCGCCGTGCGCGCTGTGCCCCGGCGTGGACAGCAGCGGCTTCCCGGAGGAGTCGACGCCGCCATCGCTGTCGAAGTTCGTGACGCCGTCGAGGGTCGATGGATCGGTGTGGTGCCCCCATCCGGTGAGCTTGCCGATCGGTGCCCAGAAGTCGTTCCCCGAGGTCGTGGCGTAGACACGCGGTCCGCCCGCCCCCTGCAGATTCGCGAGCACTTTGTCGTCGTCCGGGAGCCCCGCCGACCCGACGGTGATGAACCGGTCGACGCCGAGCCCGTCTGGAGACGAGCCGATCGCGAGAGCGGCTGTGGTGCTGCCGTAGGAATGCGCGATCACGTTGATCGTCCTGGTGCCCGGCTGGGCATCCAGCCCGAGCAGGAAGGAGCGCAGGGCCGGGGCTCCGTCCTGCGCCCTCGACATAGCCGGCTCTTCGGCGAAGTTCGGAGAGTCGTAGCCGAACCATGCGATGGCTGCATCCCCGGTTCCGCTGATCAGGTCTCGCGCCGATGTGCCGAACTCGCCGATCCCGCCGACCTCCGACATCATTCCCGGCACCAGTGTCGACACGTTCTTCGCGTCGAACGGTCCGTACCAGAGAGCGGCCGTCGTCTGCTCCGAGCCGTTCGGATCGAAGGAGACGAGTTGCCCCTTGTTGAGCATGACCTCGTTCCAGAGCGCCGTCACCTCGTTCTTCAGCGGCTCCTCCAGGGAGCTCAGCCTGTCGTGGAGTGCGGTGAGCCTGCGCAGATTCGCGGCCGCGCGGACATCGAACGGGATGCCGTCGAGGTTGCCCACGATGTCGGGGTACTGCTGGGCGAGCGCATCGCGCAGCGCCGGATTCTCGTCCCAGAGCTTGCGCACGGCCGCCGGATCCTTCGCCGCCAGGAGGGCGTCGAGCAGAGCCTTCTCGTCTTTGGTCAGCAGCACGGAGGCGCCGGAGACCAGAGACGAGAGCGCCTTGTCGTAGGCCTCGTCCCAGGCCGTGTACAGGCGCTCCCAGGTGGCCCAGAGCGCGTCGAGGGAGGACTTCGCGGTGCCGACGGCCGCCATGGCGTCACGCGCGTCCTGGTTCGCCGCCGCTGCATCGTCCTCAGGGCCGGAGCGCGACGACCACAGCGCCTTGAGCCCTGCCTGCTCTGCCTCGCTCGCTGCCCGCTCCCAGACGGCGTGCGCGTTCTCGATCTCCTCGATCATGCGGTTCGCAGGCACGGCGGACGCGGAGTACGCGTCCGCGTACGCGGCCAGCACGCGCGAGAGCAGCTCGGCATCCGCGATGCCGGAGCGCGTCGGGCCGAGGAGGGTCTGCGCGTCGCCGCGTGCCGTGGTGATGGCCTTGCCGACACCCGGGAGCTCCGTGACGCGCTGCGCGCGGTCGCGCAGGTGACCGAGTTCTTCCGCCACCTCGTCGAAGGTGCGCACCCATGACGCCATGGAGCCCGCATCGCCGTCGATCTTCTCCAGCACGTAGCCCCGGTTCGGCGAGGACAGGCTCATGGCTGCTCCTTGCCGGTGAGCTCGACGTCGAGCTCGGAGTAGCGCTCGCTGATCGCGCGCATCCGCTCAGCGATCGCGCTCGCGTCCGTCGTGCAGGCTTCGACGACGCTCCGCAGGTCGGTGAAACGCCGGTGCATCTCCAATCGGAGCGATGGCCGATGCGCCGGATTCTCCACCCCCACATCGCTGCCCTGCAGGGATCCCGAGCGCGCCAGAAGCGCCGTCGACGAATCGTTCATCAATCCGGTCTCGACGATCAGGTCGTTGTAGAACACCTGTACTTCGTCAGCCATGCAGCCCCCCACACAGTCGCGATGACGACGTCAGCTTACAGATCCCAGGAACAAACCCCGCAGATCAGCCGACGGGGTCGTCGCTCGAGGAGGCCGTCGGCAGCACAGGCTCCTCGAGCTCGCGTTCCCAGGTGAACGTGGAGATCATCGCGTCGCTGAGCAGCTCCAGGGAGTCGACGACCTCGCCCGGCACGACGTCTCCGTCCGGAATCACGATCGTCGTCGTGAAAACGAGGGCTTTGCGGCGCTGCGTGCCCGGTGCGGGGATCACGTAGGTGAGGATGCGTCCGCTCACACCCTCGATGCGCCGCGCGTCCGCCGGTCGCTGCGGTTCGGACCGCCATCGCACGATGTGCTTCGCGTCGTCGTCGAGGAACTGCGCTCCCTTGGTACGGAACGCGTCCGACACCCAGCCGTCGAGGTTCTCGCCGTCCGCCGCGTTCAGCGCGGATGCCGTGATGGACATGGGCAGCAGCTCGTCCATCTCCACCTGCTCCTGGCGGTAGATCGCGAACACCTTGGTGCGCGCCATCGCCTGATTGGTCTGCGCCATCAAGCCGCGGAACTCCGCATCCAGATCCGGGCGGTTCGCCTGCCGGAAGATCGCGCTGGCCCGTTTGACGTCGTCCTCCTGGGCGGCGTTCGTCGGCACGTGCTGCACCCAGCCGGGCGGCAGCACGAACCGGAAGGCGGGGATGCCGAACCTCAGCTCCACCCCGAGATCGTTCATCGTGCCCACCAGCTCCTCCGCTTCACTGTCTCTCCACGTCGGACGATCGTCTTCATCCTCGCGACGACCTCCGGCGAGCCCGCCAATCCGAGCGTTGCAAGTTGTGCGGTTCCCAGGCCCCAACGACCGTGTCGACGCGCGTCACCGTGGGGCTCGGTGTAGCTGCTGCGCATCATGAGCTCAGCGAAGCCCGTCCACGTCGCCAGGTCGAGCCCAGCGGCTTCGGATCGATGCGCTTTCGAGATCCGCCCCAGCGAGCGGCCTGCCCTGTGCCGAACCGTTCGCAGGTCATCACTCAGCCCCTCCTCCGGCCGCAACGAGAGACTCGCCAGCTCGTCCAGCGCTTCATCGAGCCGCTCGTCGACCTCCGCCATCCACGCAGGCACCGTGCTGAGCAGCCGACGCTCCTCCAGGGTCCACACGTGCAGAATCACGTCGCTGCACGCTGCGCACAGCCGCTTCGGCGGCTGCCGTGTCTGCGCGTACCCGCACACGCAGACGTCCCGCGCATCCGCCAGCAAGTCATCCAACGATCCTGCGAGCGGAACATCTTCCGGTGCATCGTCCACCGCGTAGCTCAGGCGCAGTGCCCCGGGCACGCCGGTCGGTGCTGCGGCCGCCGCGAGCGCGTCCCGGACCTGCCCGACGAGCGCCCGCCATGTGCTGATCTCCTCGGAGGTGAACTCGGCAGCGACCCGCGTCGCGTAACGCCGCAGGGTGCGCTCGCGAACGGCCCTCAAGGCCTCCTCCTGATGCCCGTCCGCGACCGCGCCTCCGTGGAACCGAGCGATCACGCCATCGATCTCCCTGCGCCCAGCCGCGATCGCTTCCTCGAGCACCGGAAGGACGACGGGATGTCGCTCCAGCACCTCTTCCTCGCGCGCGAGTGCTTCTTCAGCCGTGATCGTCATCGCGCCACGACCACCGATTCCGACTCGATCATGATGCCGTCGATGAGCCGGGGCAGCTGCACCTCGTAGAACGCGAAAGCGGGAAGCGTGGATCCGATCGCGTCGACCAGGATCACATGACGCCCGTCGTTGACGACCGCACTCCACTGCGCGACCAGCACGGGCTCGGCGGCGGAGGCCACAGCCTCTGTCCGGCGGACGAGATAGCCGCCTCCGTGGCGCTCGGTGAGCAGCGGCGCGACACCGGTCGCCGTGGACTCGCGGCTGTCCTGGAACGGCCCCTCCGGGATTGCTCCGACGTCGGCGACGTCGATGGTGACCAGCAGGTCGGTGAAGACGCCCGCCGGCGCGAACCAGAACTGCACGGCTCCTTGATCCGCCAGATCCGTCAGCGCCTCGACCGCTGCATGCAGCGCGGACTCGGAGGCCGCATCTGCTGATTCCGCGCCCTGTACGCGATCGACGGCATCGCGGATCCAGCCCTCGCGCGCCTCCGCGTCATGCGGCAGCGGCACGAACCAGGCCGCGTCGTAGTCCAGATCGAAGAGCACGCTCAACGGAACATTCCGTTGACGAGCCCCGCGGGAGAGAGACCGCCCGAGGGCTTGTGGTCCTGGTTGATGCCGACGACACGGTCCATCCACTTGTAGCTGTTCCATGCGGCCTCCCACGTGGACGAGGACGGCGCTTCGGCGATCCCCTGGAGTCCCTTCGGAAGGGCGTTCGCGAGCGTCTGCTGGAACTTGGGACCTGTCGATGCCATCGCGTCGCTGAAGGCGACGGAGAAGGAGCGGTTCGGGCCGAAGAGGAACCGTTCGGACAACCCGCTGAGACCGCCCGCGCCCCAGAGTCGGGTTCCTGACACGCCGGATGCGTATCGGCTGAAATTCTGCGCCACGATCCCCCGCCACGGCGACGCAGTGCCTGCCAGCCCGCGCAGCCGGGTCATCTGCTGGATCGGGTTGCGGAACTGCCCGACGAATTCCGAGCCGAACTTGCTGAGCATGTTGCCCTTGCCTGCACCGAGGATCTTCCCGAGCTTGCCTATCGGGAGCACGCCGACGATCGCCCAGGCGAGATCGCCCCAGCCCTTCCTGCCGTCGAACATGAGCGCGACGGTGAGGGCGAGGGCGATGACGCCGACGACCAGCGCGGCGATCGCGAAGAAGGGGCCGCCGATGATGAGGCCCAGCACGGCGATCGCGAGTCCGATCCAGGACACCCATTCCGAGATCACCGCGAGCACGCCCGCGATGTTCTCCCAGGTGCTGTCCTTGCCGATCTTGTTGGCGTCGCCGAGTCCGTTCACGGCGTGGTCGTAGGCGTCGCTCCACGTGTCGTAGGCGGTGTCGAAGCGGTGCAGGTTGTGATCGTGCTCCTTGCCCGCCGTGGCAAGCGTCGACTGCGCCGAGGTCGCGGCACCGGAGAGGGTGTCCCCCGTCTTCTTGGACGACGCCTCCTGATCCGGGGTCGGCGGATGGTCGGCCACAGCCGTGGCGTGCAGGGCGAGCGCGTGGTTCGCCTGATCCGCGTCCGTCTGAGCCGTCGCCAGCGCCTTCTCGCTCGTCTCGCAGTCGCTGACGATGGTCTTCATCTGGGACTGGACGGTGGCGAGCACGCCGGCGTAGTCGGTGAGGGTCTTGCCCGCGGGCTTGTAGCGACGGCCGGCCTCGTCGAGATCGCCGTGGACGTCGCCGACGACGTCCTGGATCTTGTCCATCGCGTAGCCCTTGCCGACGAGCTTGCCGCTCTTGATGTCCTGCAGGGTCTGCGCGGCGGTGGTCATCTGCGTCGCGAGTGTCGTGATGGTCGTGCCGCGATCGCTGATCGCGGGGGCGTCTCCCTCGATGACGGCGACCTCGTGCCCCTTGTGCGTCTTCATCCTGCTCCCCCTCAGTTCGCCGCGACGCGGCCGTGGCCGCCGCCGGTGCCCTGACCGGACTGCTGCATCGAGCTGGCCATGTCGGTGTCGGTCTTGGTGACCTCGTCGACGGTGCCCTTGACCCGGTCGGAGATCTCCTTGAGCTTGGACAGCAGCTTGTCGCGGCTGTCGTCCCAATTGCCCTCGAAGTCGTGCACGCGATTCTTCAGGCGATCGTCGCCGTCCGGTCGGCCCACCGCATGCTCGAGGTCGTCCCGCCGTTTCGACGCCGCCTCGAATTCGTCCACGATCGCGATCAGCTGCGCGCTCGTCGTCTTCAGATCATCGATCGGGTAGAGAACCCCGTCCCCCGCCATGTCATGCCCTCCGTGTCATCGCCCTGCGGGCGTCTGCAAGTCGTGCGGATCCACCACGAAAAGGGGCGCAGTGCGGAATGGATCCTGCACAGCGCCCCTCTCCACGTGTTGGACGGCAGGTGTCAGCCGCCGGCGAGCTGCGTGTCCAGGTCCTGGATCGCACGCATCATGCCCAGAAGCGACTCGGACATGTCATTGATGCCATCCACAGCCTGCTTCAGACCCGTGGTCAGCTCCCCATAACC
>Ga0308169_10001027_pt1 | contig 35198 bp, 48 predicted proteins | sample PhyBR1_2_FD_202139 | JGI IMG/M metagenome (GOLD analysis project Ga0308169, IMG submission 202139) | Phyllosphere microbial communities from UC Gill Tract Community Farm, Albany, California, United States - DLSLSB.R1 | ecosystem: Host-associated > Plants > Phyllosphere > Unclassified | place...
TTGGTCAGCAGCTTGCTCCCACTTCACGGGGCATCAGCTGACGCTCAGCCAAAAACGTTGCGCTTGCTGGAGTCAAGAGCGTGACGGTGTACGACCCCTCTCCGACCGAAATTGCCGACCTTGGCACTCAGGTAAGCCGACCCGAGCAGATAGAGCGACAATGCTGAGCCCAGTTCTTCCTGCGCGAGGAGGATGTCGGCAAGCCGCGGGCGCAGGTCACGGCCCCGCGATTAGCCGAGCTGAACAGCTACGTCCCGGTCAAGATCCTAGAGGGCTCGGGAGAGATCACAGGTAAGCTAGCTTATTGAGCTTCACGGACAAACGGCTGATGTCAGGCTGTCGTCCTGACCAACGCTACCATCCCGAAGCAAGTAGAAATCGACGAGTTCTGCCGCGCGAAGGGCATCTACTTCATCGCTGCCGACGTCCGGGGTTTGTTCGGGTGAGTTTGCTCGTTGACGTGTGAATAGCGTTGACGTCAGATCGGTGTTCAACGACTTTGGCAGTGATTTCGCTTGCGTCGACTCGACGGGAGAGAACCCGCAATCGGGGATGATCGTTCACATTGAGGAGGTCAGCTGCGGAGGGCCGCGTCACGATGCGGAAGCTGATAAACAGGGCGAGGATGCGGTGGTGACCTGCCTGGACGAGACGAGACACGGGCTGGAGGATGGCGACTTTGTGACTTTCTCGGAGGTCAAGGGCATGGAGGGCTTGAACGGCTGTGAACCGAGGAGAATCACGACGAAAGGTCGGTCGGTTTACGGGATCTTCATTGTCTGAAAGCTGAATGCTAGGTCCATACACCTTTTCCATCGGCGACACTCGAGGTCTAGGCACTTACAAAACGGGTGGTCTGTTCACACAAGTCAAGATGCCCAAGATCCTGCAATTTGTGAGCACGCGCCTTCTCCGGTTATCATGGGTGGATCCTGACACTGCAGAAATCCCTTCGAGAGTCGCTTGCCCAGCCCGAGCTGTTCATCACCGACTTTGCCAAGTGGGACCGACCTGCCTCTCTGCACGTCGGCTTCCAAGCCCTGTCCGCCTTCTACGAGTCTGCCAACCACTTGCCGCGACCACGCAACGCCGAGGACGCCGCCAAGGTTGTCGCTCTGGCCAAGGACATTCACCAGCGAGCCGGGGGCGAGGGCGATATCGACGAGAAGGTCATCGAGGCGCTCGCGTTCCAGGCCACCGGTGACTTGTCGCCCATGGTCGCCGTCATTGGAGGTTTTGTCGCTCAGGAGGTCCTCAAGGCCTGCTCCGCCAAGTTCCACCCGATGCAGCAGAACATGTACTTTGACTCGCTGGAATCGCTCCCGAAGGAGACCCCGACGGAAGCCGACTGCCAGCCCCTGGGATCGCGATACGACGGTCAGATCGCCGTGTTCGGCAAGACGTTCCAGGAGAAGATTGCCGCGAACAAGCAGTTCCTCGTTGGATCGGGTGCTATCGGGTGCGAGATGCTCAAGAACTGGAGTATGATGGGCTTGGGAACTGCGGAACAGGGTATCATCCATGTCACGGACCTCGACACGATCGAGAAGAGTAACTTGAACAGGCAGTTCTTGTTCAGGCCGAAGGATGTTGGCAAGTTCAAGGCCGACAGTGCGGCTGCGGCTGTGGCCGACATGAACCCGGCTTTGAAGGGCAAGATCGTCGCCCACCAGGACCGGGTCGGACCCGAGACGGAGGGTGAGTCGGCTTGAAACGTGACAACGAAGGTGAGCTGATGGCAGACACCTATGGCGACGACTTCTTCGCGGGAATTGATGGTGTGACGAACGCGCTGGACAATGTGCTTGCTCGTGAGTCGCGCGGTCCTTGTGAGTTGAGACGTGCTGAAGAACAGGTCAATACATGGACAGGCGATGTGTGTTCTACCAAAAGCCGCTGTTGGAGTCTGGGACGCTCGGTACTAAGGCGAACACTCAAGTCGTCGTCCCCTTCCTGACCGAGTCGTACTCGTCTTCGCAGGACCCGCCTGAGAAGTCCATCCCGTCTTGTACCGTCAAGAACTTCCCCAACGCCATCGAACACACCATTCAGGTGAGTTGATCCGTACGACAAGAAGCAACAGCTCACGTCCCAGTGGGCACGAGAGGCATTCGACGCTCTCTACGTCAATCCGCCGACCACTGTCAACTTGTACCTCTCGCAACCGAACTTTGTCGAGACCACGCTCAAGTCGTCGGGCCAGCACCACGACCAGCTCAAGCAGATTGAGAAGTACCTTGTCAAGGAGCGACCGACGACGTTTGCGCAGTGCATCGAATGGGCCAGGCTGCAATTCGAGTCCGACTACGTCAACGAGATCAAGCAGCTCTTGTTCAACTTGCCGAAAGACCAGGTCAACTCGAACGGTACGCCGTTCTGGTCGGGTCCGAAGCGAGCGCCGGACCCGCTTGAGTTCGACATCAACAACGTAAGTCTCGCTGCGAAACTGGCGAAGCTTTTGGCTGGAGCTGATTGTAGCCCTTGCACTTCGACTACCTCGTCGCTGCTGCCAACTTGCACGCGTTCAACTACGGTCTCAAGGGCGAGCGGGACCCGGCGGTATTCAGGAAGGTTGTCGAGGCGCAGAAGGTGCCGGAGTTCACGCCCAAGAGCGGCGTGAAGATCCAGGTCAACGAGAACGAGCCGGTCCCGCAAGACAACGATGGTAGGGTGCACACCGTCGGACACTACAAAATGGCTGACCCGTAGACGACGCCGACCTCGACGCCATCATCAACTCGTTGCCTCCGCCTTCGTCGTTGGCCGGCTTCCGACTTGCGCCGGTAGATTTCGAGAAGGACGATGACAGCAACCACCACATCGACTTCATCACCGCGGCCTCCAACTTGCGTGCGGCCAACTACGGCATCACGCCCGCGGACCGGCACAAGACCAAGTTGATCGCGGGCAAGATCATCCCTGCCATTGCGACCACGACGGCGTTGGCCGTCGGTCTTGTCTGCCTTGAGCTGTACAAGGTGGGCGGCGCGTCTTTCTCAGCAATGCCGGACTAACGTTCAGATCATCGACAAGAAGGACAAGCTCGAAGACTACAAGAACGGCTTCGTCAACCTCGCGCTGCCGTTCTTCGGCTTCTCCGAGCCCATCCAGGCCGCCAAGCAGAAGGCGAGTTGTCTTTGCAGCCTGTGATCTTTACACGAGCTAATGACAGTACGGCGAGGTCGAATGGACGCTTTGGGACCGTTTCGAGCTACACAACAACCCGACCCTGCAAGAGTTTGTGGACTGGTTCAAGACGGAACACAAGCTCGAGGTGCAGATGGTCTCGCAGGGAGTCTCGATGCTGTGGTCGTCGTTCATCCCGCCCAAGAAGGCGCAGGAGCGATTGAGCATGCGCATGTCGGACCTTGTGGAGCACGTCAGCAAGAAGCCCATCCCAGCTTGGACGAAGAATCTGCTGGTGGAGGTGATGGTTAATGACGAGGATGATGAGGATGTCGAGGTGAGTTTGATGAGGGATCCTTTGAGCGCGCGCACTGATTCCAGGTGCCGTATGTTCTGGTGCACATCTAAGTGTGGACCACAGACCAGTGTGTATCGAGTATGTAGATGCGAATGGGCGGCCATGCAAGAAGTGACACTTTTGATTGCCTTGGAGTGCATCCCCCGTGCATCGCCCCGTCCCCGTTCCTCGAGACCCCTAGCGGGAATGATGGTCTTGGGAACGTTGCCCAGTCATGTCCCGCGCCAACCGCGATATTTGTATACTTCAGCTCTTCTGCGTGCTTGCATCCCTTCATCCCAGACTGTCCTCGGCTCGCGACGTGACGAGGCGATGCAAAGGATAGTCACCTCTGCGTGGACCAGACACATGAGCCGATCCGGAAATACTGAATACCCTTTTCTTCGGTCGGACACGGTGGTTTTGGGTGCACGTACTCGTACTCGTAATCAGTAGACTAGTAATCCGGGTCTCGGTCCCCGCGCTGTGCTCGCCTTCCCGCTCGCAGCGCGTTATCTGCACATCCTCGGTCACCATCAGAGATGCAGCGATTCCTGTTCTCCCTGGTCCATTGACTCTGGCCGACGCGTGCATACACTCGCACGGCCAACTAGCGGACAGCATTGCGGGGAGCGGAAAGAAGGTCTCTCGCTCGTCATATATCATACTCGTCAGGGTCTCATCAAACGTAAGTTCTCAGACGGTCGTTTCCGCCATCACCGACCTCCTCGCCCTGCCCTTGTCATCCCGTCCCTCTTTTACTCTTCGCGCTTTCAAAACTCACTTCCGTCGTCTTCCATGCCCTCCGGTCGATTCTGCGTCTCGACCTGGACCCGGTGCCCTATAATCAGACTGTAACACCGCAGCTCAAGCCGAGACTTATCGCAGGCCGATTGGCGTCTCATCCCGACAGGCACGGGGGCTGAACTGGACCGCGACCGCGACCGCGATCGCGCGGTCGATCCAAGAAAATGTCGCAACGGATGACGCCCGCGGCGACGACCACTGCGCCGCGGATGCGTCCGCAGGATCGGCGGGGTACAAAGGTCGGGCTAACCTTGCTGGCGTGCATGGCTAGCGTCGGGGTGAATGCGACGCCGCTGCAAGCGAGTTTCAGCAGCTGTCTGGGGAGCTACAATGCCGCGAACGATGCGCAGAGGATGGTGGTGGATTCGGTGCTGGCAAACTTCGTCGACGGGCGCCAAGCGACGGAGCAGGGGCTGATAGGTGGGGGGCACGACGTCCTCCGGGTGGATCTGGTCGGGACGGTGGGCAGCGAGGTGCAGGGTTATGACAATACCACCAACAAGCTCGGTGCGTCTCGCATGACCATCCGGGCTCGTCTTTGGGGCAGCCTGATGTAGGATGGTCGGTCGCTCACACCAGCTACGCTCTTCACCGACACGTCCGCGGCGCACATATCGGTGTACGAGTCAGCTACATGGCTCTGCAACTCGCTCTTCCCGTCCGAGCTGCCAGAACCGTACTTCCCCTTCAACACGACCTACTGCCCCCTGCCGGCCGGTGACTTTGCCGTCAACCTCTCCATCCCGCTGTACCGCTCCTATGCGCTCACGACGCTGCGGACGCAGGTGCGCATCGTCGACACGTCCCTCTCGGCCCTCACGCTCGCGTGCTACGACGTCGAGTTCACGCCGTATCGGCACGATGGGTGGTATTACCGTCTGTTCCTGTACCTGCCTGTGGCACTGGCGATCGGGTTCTGGACGGCAAGCTGGGCGGCACGGTTCGCCACGGGCTGGATCGTCGGCAGCGGAGTGGCCGAGTACGAGCAGAAGGAGGGGCATGGGGCGGGAGGATACGGACATGGCCGTGGACATGGAGCCGGCGGAGGGATGCAGACGGCGGGAGGGAAGCGCGAGGCGAGAATGAGGAAATGGGGCACGATGATCATCAGTGGGCTGAGTGGGGAACGACTCAGCGTGAGCACTGCGCTGTTGCGGTTCGGTGAGCCCAGGCGGATTCTGAAAGGGGCGCGCAAACTCATGACAGTGACACCGGGATTGCGGGATGTCATGTACTACATACAGTTTTGCACGGTGTTGGGCATGCTCGCGGTCAACTGGCCTTCTTTTGCTTGTGAGCACCCCCGGATACAGTTGTGGAGTCCATATCTCACGTCAGACCCGATCCTCGCGCAAGGCGCATGGGCAGATCTCGTATGGAGTGAGCTCGTTCGTGCCGAATACTCTCGTCAGACCGCTGATCTCAGATATCACCCTCGTGCAAGGCCCGGACGCCTCGTCGAAGCGCCTCGACACGTACCCGTCAAACTTCTCGAGCCCGGCCGCCTTCCAACCGATGATCTCCGACTCTTACTACCCCTTGTACCTCGCCAACGATACGTACAACCCGCTTCTGGACCTCCATGCCACCAAAGACGGAATCGAAGCATGGGCTGCAGCGGTAGGACTGCGCTCACAGGATCTGTTCGGTACCTGCCTCGTCATCTTCCTGGCGATCACGCTCGGCGTCGTGCTTCTGTCAATCGGCCTTTGGGCACTCCATGGGCTCCTCGAGTACTTCTCAACCGAGGTACGGCGGGCGAACAACATCTACACCAACAACAACCGGTCGAGCATGCACAGCAGCCCACAGGCGAGTCTGGGCGGGAAAGAGGCGTACGAGCCGAGATCGTACGGGTGGGACTCGGACGGCCCGCAACTCCCCACCCAGTCGAGTCTGGCCGCAGCGCACCGAAACAGCGATCGAGCCTCTGCGCCCAGTCGCCTGCGACGCACATGGCTTCGCTTCCGGATCAAGGGCGAGGCGGGCGCTTTCCACGCGGCTGCGCTGTACGGGAACCTCATCCGCCTCATCCTTATGTTCCACCTCCCCATCACGGCCTTTTCGGTCTACCAGGTCTCGCTCTCGTCGGCCAGCGTCGTCTCGAGGGTCTTCGCCGCGCTCGCCTTTGTGTTCATATCGGTCGCGATACCGGCGTTCATCCTCTTCAAGATCAAGCGCACGCCCACCGGCAAACTGTACGACGCGACGCGGACGCTGTTGAGCCTCGGGCCGATGTACAATGTGTATATCGAGGAGAAACAGATGTTCAGGGTCTTGCCGCTCGGTGCGAGCTTGATCGAGGGGATCGTGGTGGGCGGAGGACAGCGCAGCGGCATCGCCCAGGCGATCATCTTTGTGCTGGTCGAGCTGGTCATGTTGGTCATGCCGGCGATCTGGTACCCCTGGGCCGAGGGCGCGGGGATGGGCGCACCGACTGCATTCTTGGGCATCGTTCGCACAGCGTGCGCAGTGTTGTGCATGCTCCTAAGCAGAGCGGTGAGTGGGCAAACCTGACGTGTAGGGCACGAACCTCGCTGACAGCAGCTCGCGATGTCGCCCTCGACGCAGGACTGGATCGCCTATGCCATTCTCATCCTTCACGCGATCGTCTTCGTCTTCTTCGTCCTCATGCTCATGACGAAGCTCGTCGAGGGTCTCATCCGGCTCGTCGGCGGAGCGCACTTTGACGAATCGACCTCGCCTCTGGATAGCGGTCTCTTCGCCGCTATCATGGATCTCGACTGTCTCAACGGTGTGCGAGGCGGCAAAGCTGCGCAGAGGAAACGCAGGAAGAGAGGTTCGAGGCAGCTGCAGCGCAACGTATCGGCTGCAGGATCGCTCACTACCCAAATGATGCTGGACCGGCACTCTGAGGGTGTCCAGCGGCAGCCGGTCCCGCAGGGTTCCACGCCGTTCCTGACGCCTTATGCGCATGTCGAACCGGCGTCGCCGCAAGGAGGATACTTTCCGGGATACCAACCTCCGCTGGGACCGCCTCCCCTCGAACGGCACAGCTCGGATTCGAACGACCCGTCCGCCGTTGGCCATATCATGGACGCGTGGAGACCGTCTCAGCCGCTCGCATATGCTCCCCCGGGCGGATACGTTCCCAGCGCGACGTCGCCGCCCCTGGAGGGCATGGCGGGTGCCGGGGCCGGACCGAGCCGATCTTTCTCGGTCGTACGCGGTGGTCGAGCGGATTACCAGAACCCATACGATGTCAAGGGGGCGTCCGTACCCGGCAGAGCCCTCTCCCCGCCGCCTGTCAGGATAGCTTCGCCGTCCAAGCCAAGCCACAATCGCCAGCACTCGTCTTCGGCCATCGTCGAGCGTTTCGACATATCGGCACCGCCGTCACCCTCGCTCGTACAGACTCCGGCTCTCTACCCGCCAGGCCACGATGGGCCTCGGGCAAACAACCAGGGCTTGCGACCGCCGTTGCTGGCTATCCCGAAACGCCGATCGTTGAACAACCTGAGAGACGACAATTCTCCCGATTCGCAGTACTCGTCCTCCACCCAAGCACGGAAGGGCAAAGCCGGAAAACGGAAGACCAAGTCGGGCGGCTGGTTCGGCAAAGGAGACGACACCGAGTCGTCCCAGGCGGAAGAATCAGATGACGAACCCGGCCCGCCACGCCGCAAGCGGAAGCCGCAGGCTTTCGAGCCTGCCCCGAGCCCGTTGGGCGAGGAGAAGAAGGGATGGAAGAAGGCGTTGGGTCTGGGACGGAAGAAGTCGGTGGATGATGTGGCGGAGCTTGCTATGGATGAGAACAAGGCGCGAAAGGCGGCGTTGGCCGCGGCGAGCGGGAGCATGTTCGCAGGTGTGGACGCCCCGCCGACGCCGTCGAGAGGGTTTGTGGTGCATCGAAAGGGCGCAGCGGCGGGTTCAGCGGGGGAAATAGGAAGATCGGCAGGTTCCAACCCGGCGGGGCATACGCCGACGGAATCAGCGGGTGAGAGTAACGCCCAGCCAAGGTCGTTCAAGGTGAAACGGATGGGTCAGGCCACCCCGACGGCGGTGAATGTTCCGCTGGCTCCTCCAGCGGGCAGCTACTCGACTCAGGATACTTCGTCAGGGGCGGTCGCTGCTGCAGCGTCGGCGTCGCGGACGTCGATGGACCTCGCGAGGGGCATCAAGGGGAAGAACCCCAGGACGAGCATGCCGGCGTCACAGCCACCTCCGCCCCAGCCTCAACAGCCCCAACGGCAACAACAGCCGAAAAGCTTCAAAGTCCTCGGGCGGCCAGCTGCAAGTCCCGCCGCGTCGCCCGTAAGCGCCAGTACAGATATGGGGGCAGCGGCGGGACCGGGCACCAGCGCGGGCTCTTTCGTCGTCAACCGCCCGAAGTCATATCAGGCTTCGCCGCACGCCGCAGCATCACCATCCTCTGCGACGAGCGTGGCGTACCCGATAGAACAGGAGACAGGATACCCCCCGACGTCATTTGTGCCCTTCGGCGATGCGGGCAAGCGGTCTCTCGGGGAATTCTTCGTGCCGGGGCGGCCCGGCCGGGATCCGCGCCGCAGCTCAGATTATTCGCGGGAGTGATGTGGCCGAGCATCGCAGGCGGGATGCGCGTGGGCAGAGGAGAACAGCGGAGAACAGGAAGGACTGTCACGATGTGGCTGGGAGCATAGATCGGCTCTTCGTTCATATGCACGTATACTGTAGCCAAGTGATGTGATTCAATGTCGTAAAATATGTCTTGCGGAGAAGCCGTTTCTCCACCGCACGGAAAGGACGTTTTGCATCATGCGACCACAGTTGCAGATCAGATTGGCCCACGGCTCATGCTCGTCGAAGAGGCGGGAGGACGTCACATGCATAATCTCATACACGACCGGCCTGGTGTGGAATGGCTTTTGTTCTCGCTGGGTATCTCTTTCGTCCTGGACCCTGAAGGCTGTCCTCGGCGAGCCTTAACGTTACATGCACAAACCCGTCGCGCGGCCCAGTCGACCGGTCACCTAGTGGATGTTGTTGTTCTTGAAGCTGTCCCGGGCGATCCAAGCGCTGAGGTCAGTCAACCCATCTGGTCGCTGAGGACAACTCGGCTCACTCCCAGTACTTGCCGATGACGGGGTCAAAGTTGTGTCCACCCGTGTACTCCTGCAGCTTGGGGATGGCGACGGAAGCGGGCGAGTTGGGCTCGACGCCCGTGTTGGTGATCGTCCTCGCGAGCCAGGTGATGATGTGGTCTGCGACTTGAGCCCCACGACATGCCCACGCGGATCATAAACTCACAGTCGGCTTCGCCCGGGTTGGCGCCCGAAGCGAAAGGGCCTCCGTTGGCCTTGATCGCTTGCGTGATCACTCCGCGGATGACGATCCCGGCCGACTTCCACAGCTCCTGTGCCTGCTTGTACGCCGCCTGTCGGGCGTTCTCCTGCTGTCAGTTCGGCCACGTGCAGCGCGGCGCGAACCGCCTTTCGAGGGTCACAAGTACCCACATCAGGGTTTCCGGCGTAGAATTCGAGGAACTCTTTGTTCCCCTTCTGCTTCGCCTGCAGGAAATCCTTGAACTCGGGAGGGGCGTTTGGGGCGAACTGGTCCAGAGACTTCTGCCTGCCCTCTAGGAACGCCTTCGGCAGACCCTTGCTCTTGGCCTCGCGGTCCGAGTCGGAGATGGCGGAGAGGAGGGTGGCGTTGGGGTCGTGCGCCTCGGCGTGCACCTCCTCGATGATGGACGTGGAGGTGTGCGCCGAGGTGGGGGGCGGGTGCGGCGCGCGCTTGATCAGCTCCGAGGTGACCGTCTGGGGTGAGCTCGGACTCTGTGTGCGATCCTCGCGTGGATGGGCTGAGAGGTCCGGCAGAAGAAACGCACAGTGGAGTCGGTGTAGGTCTTCCCGTCGATGACGAGCGTGGGGACGGTGCCTTCCGGGTTGATCTTGAGGTACTCCGGGTCAAAGTTCTTGCCCTGTCGCATCAGCGCGTCGCCCCACCATTAGTGCACAGTCTGTCGCCAGAGTGAGCGAGCACGCTACGTACTTCAGCCAGGTTGATCGAGACCCATTCGAGGTCGTCCTTTTTCCAGCCCGTCTCGGCCAGAGCGATCTTGGGCACGTTGGCCCAGCACGAGCCGACGAATTCGTAGAGCTCTGCGGAGGCGGGCACGAGATGACCGGGCGCGAGTGAGAGTGGGATATTTTAGACGACAGTGAGGAGGCAGGGATCCGGGCTCAGTGCGATGAGAGAGAGGAGGGGGCGTTCCGGTAACGCAGTCAAGGAACAAATGTGAAGGTGGTTGGGTGAGGAGAGAGAAGGACATGCGGTGATCAGCTGTTGTTCCCCTTGCGCTGCATTACGGGGTTGCTCACTGGGGGTGGACGAAGTCATTGTCTGATTGTCTCTAGTGCTTTGAATGTGGTTGGGAAGAGAGAGAAGAGCGGATGAAAGAAGGGTCCACGTTGAGTCGAGCGGATATGGGGGAGAGGTGGTAGTGGAATGAGCGGGCAGGTGGTTAGCAAGCAGCCATGTCGTCATCCCCGAGTTCGGCGTCTGCCCGAGTCCAGCCCTGTTCCTGTACATTCTGAAAATACCCCACCCACTCTGCATCGCTTCGCATCACGCCATGCATGCATAGAGCGAGCATGCATATACGGGAAGCGCTCCACATCAGCCCAGCGACCAAGACTGCATACTCTGACATCGCGAATGGTCATGACTGCTCGCCAATCGGGGTACGTAGCAAGACCTACCATACCCACCGCGGACCAATGCCTAGTCGAAATAGACGGCGAAAACAGTGGCATAGGACGCATTGTTGTCTCTGCTAGTCTTCAGAGTTACTTTTGTACATACTTGACCTTGATGCTGCGCGGTGGCATGCACTGCGCGCCAGTGCTAAGGCATGCCGAAGGCACAAATGCCAGGATACAGGATACTTGCTTCGGTGAAGCAATCAGTAGCGAGGCCGCTTGGCGTCTCGGTCCTCATACCCACCAGCCCCTGGTCCACCAAAAGCACCACCACCTCCTCCCCCTCCGCCAGCGCCGCCGTCGAAGTCGCGCTTGTAGCCTCCTCCGCCGTAGCCTCCGCCGGGCGGGCCGTTGAAGCCATTACTCTGGCCGCCAGGGGGTCCACTGCACATCAGCTCCGACCTACCCGTGCACATGGTCTTTCAGTACTTACCCAAAACCGCCTCCTGCGCCTCCATACCCGCCTGGTGCACCCGGTGCACCGCCACCGTATCCTCCTCCTCCTGGAGCGCCGTATCCGCCCCCACCTCCCCCGCCATATCCACCGCGGTCGCCTCCGCCGAATCCTCCCCGCCCACCTCCGAAGCCGCCTCGGTCACCGCCGAAGCCACCGCGTCCACCACCGAAGCCGCCGCGTCCTCCACCTCCGCTGAATCCACCTCCGAAACCACCTCGCCCACCGCCAAAGTCCCCTCCGCCCCCTCCGAACCCTCCTCCACCACCGAATCCACCTCCCCGGAAACCACCTCCACGTCCACCCCCGCGGAATCCACCTGGCCCACCACGACCTCCTCGGAAGCCGCCCGGTCCACCTGGTCCCATTCCGCCGAACGGCATCATCCCTCCTTGTGTCGGGTCCACCGGTTTTGGGCGTCCACCCAATCCACCGCCGAGCTTCCGTGGCCGCCAGCCCTTGACAGTCCGGCCCCGCTCCACGTCGACAAGGATTTTCTTGTGGTGGATGCTAATACCGTCTGCGTCTTTGTACGCCGCTGCTGGTCAGCGCTGGGCTCGACGTCACCCGGATCTCCACTCACTCTTCATATCGCGTTCGCGCTCGTATACTATAAAGGCGTAGCTCTTGCTCTTGCCCTTCAGGTCTTTGACCATTCGTATTCTCTCGATCGCGCCGTACATCTCGAACTCGTGTCGCAGATCCGCTTCCGTGACCTTTTTGGACTGCAAGATCAGCATCTCCATCCTTCGTGCTGATGGTTTTGCTTGAAAAAAGCGCACCAAGCGTGAGAGGAATAATGTCTTGTACGGGTCGCCTATTGCCTGCGCATCATCCTGCGGGTGGTCTAACATGAGCTCCACTTCTCCAATCCATGACGCAACTCACAGTTCTTCTCCAGGTTCTTCTTGTACTCTTCCTGTCTCTTCTTCCTCAGCTCCCTGCGCATCTTGATCGCTTCCTGCCCGACCACGCCCATCTCGGCGATCTTGTCCTTCTTCTTCTTGGGCCCCGTGGATGTGATCGTCCTCGACTTCTTCGTCTGAACCACCTTCTCGTTCTTCTCCTTGCGTTTATAGCTCGAGCCTTCCATGACCCCGTCCTTGGGTTCGTCCTTGACGTCCACGTCCATCTTGTCTACCACTTCACCCTGCTCCGCCTGCGGCTCGCCATTTGACTCCTTCTTCGTCACCGGCTGGTCTGCTAGCCCCTCTTGGTACTCTGCCTCCTCGGCCTCCTCCCGTATACGCTTAACGAGGGTCCCACATCCCGTGAGCTTGTTCGGGCCACGGAGAGACTCGTCCTTCGTGAGCGGTTTGAGGAACGGCGGCTGGGCGCGCGGCGCGAACAGTCGCAGCAAATTTGGCGGGAGGAGCGAAGTCATGCTGAGGTTGTATGTGCGCCCCGTGGGCTTCGTCGAGGTATGTGAGAGCTATGCGGTGAAACGTGCCAGCGACTTGTTTCCCGTCGTACTCGTATGCAGCACTGAATTCAACTGTGCAGGCGCTCGCTCGGCCAGCGACGCGCGCGTGGCAATAACCCCGCGGCGTTAAGCTGTGGGTGCTAGGACCTTTTGGGGTCAGGTGGCGGGTGTGGCGGATATCCGACTTGATGGGGCCAGGCTGGGCTTGACGAAGCGGTCCGATGTTGGCCCCCTGCCGCGTCCGACCCACTCCGGGTTTTAACGTTTTGATTGCGTCGTAATAGCCTCCCCTCACTCCGCTTTTTCCACTGCTTCCCCTCCGTGGATATATAAAGTCGATCAACCCCTCATCCCGGGCTAGTCACTTGCAAGTCACCAACCCCACCTTCGCCACTCTTCCTCGATTGTTGTTTGTAGCTCTTACTTTTTCAGCATGTCGGTGAGTCGACACCTGGTCCAACACCCCCGCCCCGTCGCATCATCACAACACCGCCACTAGTCGTGTTCCCGGACGAAGCTGATTCCAGTTCTTTAAGAAATACGTCCCGGTCGAGACCTACCCCATTCTTGGGTGAGTAGACGTCCCTCCCCGTCTCGCGTGGCTGTCGTGCTTCCGCATGGCCCGAGCCTTTCGCGGTGCTCGACAATGGGAAAGGCTTGCACAGAACCATGCTGACCCGCCAGTATCGTCGGTATCGCTGTCGTCGGTGCGGGCACCTACCTGTACAAGCTCTCGCAAGGCCCCGAGGTCGTCTGGGACCGAAAGGGTGACTGGAAGCCGTGGGACAAGGTCAAGTACGACCAGAACGTGAGTCTGCCCACATCCGCCGCACAAAGGCCCGAGCTGATCCCCCCAGCTCAAGTACCTCGCCATCAACAAGGATTTCTGGCAGAAGCGAAAGGAGGACGCCCTCGCCCGAGAGCGAGTTGTCGACCAGATCTAATCCGCCTCGCATCATGGATTCGATCATCAGCTTCAGCATTGGGCGTTAGAAGGCAGGCGGTCTTATTGACCGTTAGTTACCTAGAAGAGGGATAGAGGGATAGAGCGGCGGCGCATGTGGATGGAGAGTCGTGGGCAAGGAGGCGCGCATCATCGACTAGGGGGATTAGCCCCGACGGTCTAGTTGTTTACCATACGGGATGTATTTCCACTTATTCTCACTTCAGTTTTGCCGCGGTTGGCTCTTATGAAGAACAGGAATCGGGCGACCGGACCGCAGTCTGCATGGGGCAGCGCGAGTAGCTGGTTGTTCCCTGCTCAAATCGACATATGATGGGCAGACGGAATGTTACATGTGCCATGCAGTGAAACAAGCCCAAGGCGACCGACCTGTCGACCTCGCGTACGTCCAGTTGATCCCAGCAACTTTTTGGCGACCGCCTCCGCACCGGCCCGGCGATTGCGTAAACCCTGCTTTCACACTGTGGAAGGACGGACGCGTTATTAGCTCGCACCCTTCCGTCAAGAGTGCGAATGCCTCTTGACAGGCTTGGCTTGCACTCGCAACGAGCTCAGGCGCGGCGCTCGACGCTGGGATCTAGCTGTCCGACGTGAGCGCCATTCAAAGCTCTCTTTCATCGCGTCAGAGTGTTTGCAGTCGCGGCCGGGAGGCGTCGGCGCGAGCACCTGCCAGGGCATCGGCATATGTCGAGCAAGAACGCCTGAAACGTTAAAATAGTTCGTCGGCGACATGTCCCGGCCCATTGGTTTCATCGTTCCCCTTTCGGATCTCCATGACGACTTATGTAAAGCGAAGAAGACAATTAGACAGAGCTCGGCCGCCTTGCCGTTTTGCAGCTTGCTCCAGGCGTATCTTTCAAGTGAGACATGCACCTCAAGGTCAAGGTCAGCGGGACAAGAGCCAAGCAGGAAATGTCGTGACGGTGATCGGCCTTTGTTGACAAATAGCGGAGGACAGGTGCGGTGTGTTGTTGTTGTTGTTGTTGTTGTTGTTGTTGTTGTTGTTGACGACCAGTCTCGACGCCATTCTCTCTTCCTTGCGCTCTTCATCCTTCCATCTCCCGTCCACCTCTCCCTCCTCCTTCCTCCTTGCGCACCGCGATCAGACCGGTCTGGTCGCTTCCACGTTCTTTACACTACCCACGCTCCTTAGTTTTGCCTCTCCCTGTGCCTAGTTCGACTGACTTCCGCATCCCAACGCCATCGCTCGTTTCACCACGATGCGCTACTCGGTCGCGTCGTTGCTCGCGACGTTCGCGTCTTTGGCGGTCTCGCAAGCTGCTCTGGTCGACCTGAAGGATGTCAAGCCGATCACCACCGGCAACTCGTGAGTCGTCATGCATCCGGTTGAGAAAGCAACGCGCGCAGTCCCGCTGATCGCCATCATTATAAACACGACTTGCCTTTTCCCGATCTCGATGTCACCAATGTCCCTTTACCCTGGCTTCCCTCTCGCAGTGAGATCATCCCCGGGCGGTACATCATCGAATTTTACTCGTCCGCCGGTCTCAACAGCCTGGGCAAGCGGGATCTGTCGGTGGGTGACATGGCGTTGTTCATCCGCGATCGCTAACAGTAGCCCCACGAGGCAGTATATGCTCAGCTGCGAGCTCGGGATGTATCGTTTGACATCCACGTAGAATACAACTCGGACCTGTTCTTCGGTGCATCGGTCACTCTCGCCTCAGAAGACGACATCAAATCGCTCTCCAGCACCAGCGGCATCGTGAGCATTTCGCCCGTCCACGCGCTGTACCTGCCCGACCCCTTCGACGTCGGATCGACCACCTGGCCTGCTCCCCAGGCTCAGTCCGTCTCCAAGGCGCCGGCTGTCAACGCGTCGATCTCGACCAACTCGTCCGCTACCGTCGCTGCCTCGCCCGTCGTCACGACCTCGTGCTCTGGCCGTGGACGAAACCAGAAGTGCACGACGTCCACGCTCTACCCCTCCTCGACCGCAACTGCTGCTCCCAAGCCCTCGCAGAGCCTCACTGGGTTTTCCAACCTCCCCCAGATCCAGGCCGACCGGGTGCACGCGACGGGCAACCGTGGGCAGGGCGTCAAGATCGGAGTGATCGATGGTGGAGTGGACTACACTCGCCCCGCCCTTGGTGGGTGCTTCGGGCCCGGATGCAAGATCGCTGGTGGATACGACTTTGTCGGAGACAGCTACGATGGGTCGAATACGCCTGTGCCTGACGCGGACCCCTTCGACAACTGCTACACCCACGGGACGTTCACGACGGGCATCATCGCTGCGGGCGACAACGAGTACAACGTCACGGGCGTTGCACCCGAATCGTCCATCTACCAGTACCGTGTCTTTGGGTGCAACGGCGCGTCGTCGGACGATATCGTCATCCAGGCTATGCAGCGGGCGTATCAGGACGGCGTGGACGTCATCAACCTGAGTCTGGGTGAGGTGCAGGGATGGACGAACGGCGCGCTCAGCCTCGTCGCCAGTCGACTGACCAGCCGTGGCGTCATCGTCACTTCGTCGGCGGGCAACCAGGGTCAGGTCGGCGCGTGGTACTCGTACTCTCCCGCGTCGGGTCTCGGGGTGATCAATGTCGGCTCGACCGATAACGCCATCCAGCCGGCTCAACAGCTGTACACCTCGACCGGATATGGCCCGATCACTTACTACAACTACCAGCCGTTCACCATGAGCCCGACAATCCCCCTCACCGCGGGGCAGCAGTACACCTACACGGCTTACACGACCGACCCCAACGTCGCTGCCGACGGATGCACCATCACCAACACGGATCTCACGGGCAAGATTGTCGTCGTCCGTCGAGGAGGCTGTTCGCTCTCGCAAAAGGCACAGTATGCCTACATCCAAGGCGCGGACGGTATCCTCGTGGTCAACACGCCCAACACCGCTCCGATCCAGCAAAATTTCCCGCTCATCAACTTTGGCATGATCAGCTACGACGACGGCAACTACCTCCTGAACCAGCTCGCGGCCGGTAACACCGTCACGCTCAGCTTTGGCTTCTTCCCCATCGCGGTGCCCAACACGTTCACGGGCAACACCACCTCCTACTTCTCGGAGATTGGCCCGACGAACGACCTCTTCTTCGCCCCGTCCGTGACTGCCCCGGGAAGAGACATCATCGGCTTGATCCCGTACAACCCGTCCCAATTCTTTTTCGGCTGGCAGATCTCCGACGGCACGTCATGGTCGTCCGCTTACGCCGCCGGCGCCGCCGCGCTCTACCTCAACGCCAAGGGCGACAACGTGACACCCCAGTCGGCCAAGAGCGCATTCGAGAACACGGCTACGGCTCTGCCGTTCTCGCGCTCGGACTCGTCTCTACTGAGCGCTGCAGCGCAGGGCTCGGGCAAGATCCAAGTCTTTGACGCGATCAACTCCAACCTCGTCGTCGGCCCGTCCGAGATTCTGCTCAACGACACGGCCAACTTCAACGGCTGGCAATTGATCACGCTCAAGAACACGGGCCGCTCGACCGTCAAGTATAGCCTGAAGCACGTCCCGGCGGGAACGATGCTGTCGTTCGGAACGGGCGACTACGCCAACCAGCCCAACAATGCCCGCGCGGCATTCGACGCGCCGGTCCCGCAGGTGAATGCGCCGGCGAATGTCTGGCTTTCCCAGAAGTCCGTGACGATTTGGCCCGGGTGGTCGGCTTATGTCCTCGCCTCATTCACCGCTCCCACGGGCCTTGACGCCTCCCAGTTCCCGGTCTACTCGGGGTACATCCAGATCACGGGCGGAAACAGCAACGTCCAGGTTCCGTACCTGGGCGTCGCAGCGAAGATGAAGGACATGCCGGTCATCGACGGCACGTCGTTCGCGTTCGGCTTCCCCACGCCCGTCGTCCTCAACAGCACCAACGTCGTCCAGAGCGGCAGCAGCTCGTACACTTTTGCCAACGGAGACTCGCCCACAGTCATCTACCGCTTGACAGCCGGCACGGCGTCGATCGTGATTGACCTTGTCGACGCCAATGCCTCCCTGGGCTTCACCCCCAACTACAACACCAAGCGGGACGTCGCGCACCTTGCGCCCAGGCGGATCTTGTCCAGCAACGACCGGACCTCGACGGGCACTGGTCTTCTGGGCCTGTGGTGCCAGCTGACCAACAACCAAGGGTGGGGCTGCCAGGCCAACGGGAACGGCAACACCTTTGAGCAAGTTCCCATCGTCGGCAACCTCTATGAAAATGCCTACATTGCCCGAAGGTGAGTGATGCGTGGGATGCGCACAAGAGTAGCGCTGATAACAGCTCGGACAATGCCGACGGCGTAGGCGGAACCTACTCGTCCTTCGCGCTCAGTACCCCGACGTTCCTCAACGGCACGCGCATCCCCAATGGGAGCTACAGGTTCTTGCTCCGCGCGTTGAAGATTACGGGCGATGCGAGGAAGGAGGCGGACTACGAGACGTGGCTGTCGAAGCCGATAGTCGTCAATGCGGCCTAAACGCTTGCGTAGATTCGAGCGGGTCTTCCTTGGCTTGGCCAGCGGGGGATGCCACTGGCCAAAGTGAGAGTGGAAAAGATGGAATGGCATGAAAGAGGGGGAACGGCGTGGGAGGGGAGGGAGAATTCACTCTTTGATTTCGACATATTTTTTCTTGCTGATCCGCCGGTATTGCGCAACAAAGTAGGCAGGTGGAATGGATGTTGGACGATCAAGGACATTTGTGGTATCACATGCATCATATTTGTTACACAAGGGAGACAGCTACAATGAAAGGGGAAAGAGGAAGATGGGCCCTCAGCGAACTGTCAAACAGGCCGACACTCGACATTGTCTTTAACCACGGTGGGCCGACTACGAGCTTGACTCTATTGTGTTGGCAACTCTCATCATAGGGAGGGAGGGGGGAAGAGAAGAAATGGTGTCCTGCTCGACCACAGGGGCCATAGAGCAGGTGTTGTCAACGTGACAAGAGTCGGTGACTACCGAGCAGGCCGGTTTCCGCTTGCGCATCCTTGTGTCTCCATGCCCAGGCGCCGGTGCCCTCCTCCTGCGACTTGACGTCTTGCAGTTTCGAGAACGGGAGGGATCGTCGGTCGGTCCTGGCTGGATGGATGCCGCCGGGTCTGGGCTGTGAGAAAGACGTTCTTCCGGTAGACCGCGTCAGTAAAGAGTAGGATGGTACGAGTGCATGATGGATGGGGTAAGGATCATGAAGGGGAAAGGAAGGGGTGTTGTAAAGAGGAAGAAGAGGAATGAGAAATCAGACGAAGCTTGAATCCGAGTTTGGACAAAAATCAGTTCCTCCGCCGGCTGGGCCTATTTCCACGTCATACCCCCAGTGGCGGTATCACACCTCCTGGCCCATCCCCGTCCGGCCCTGGCCCTCCACTTCTCAAGTTCAGACCCGTCGACGGATTTTCAACATTTCAGAGCCAAATACGCCCATCACCCATCTCTGCAACACACCACGATGGCGCCCGAAGATTCGCGTTTCGCGCGACTGCAGACGGACCCGCGTTTCAGGCGGACCAAGCAGAAGAACCTCAAGGTCGAGATCGATGACCGGTTCAAGGATGTGCTTCAGAGCGAGGAATTCGGCGGCAAGGGCGCCGGCAAGGGTGCGTATGAGGTCTTTTCCGTCCACGAAGAGTCTGCTGCTTGAGACATCGGGCGCTGATGTGCAGGACGGGTAGATAAACGGGGACGTAAGCTTGGAGCGAGCCACGGCGCCGACCAGCTGAAGCATTTCTACCGGCTCAAGTCACCGGAAGCGGGTGAGGACGCGGGCGGGGAGAAAGGTTTTGTGGACTACGCTCGAGGAGAAGGAGTGCTCGAGTCCTCGGGGTCCGAAGGGGAAGATGAGAGTGATGAGAGCGATGTGGAGGAGGAGGAGCTGGAGCTCGGGCCGAGGAAGGCCCCGACGGTGCGCCAGTTCCTGGCAGAACGCAGTGATGCGGAAAGCGGCGATGAGTCGGACGACGAAGAGCACCTCGAAATCGACCTTTCAGAGGACGAGAAGCCAACATCGGCTTTTCCGGACGAGGATGGCCAAGAGGCGGACGCGGACGAGGAAGAGGAGCAGTATGCCGAGCCTACGAAACGGATCGCGGCGGTCAACCTCGACTGGGACAACTTGCGAGCTGGCGATTTGTTCACGATTTTCAACTCGTTCCTCAAGCCGACGGGGAAGAACGGCGAGAGCTCAACGAGCGTGGGCAAGCTGTTGTCTGTCAAGATTTACCCGAGCGAGTTCGGAAAGCAGCGTCTGGAGCTGGAGGAACGCGAAGGCCCGGGAGGGATGTTCGTGAGCAAGAAGGGGGACAGGGGCAAGGGGAAGAAGAAGTCGGGGATTGAGATACATCGGGATGAAGAGAGCGGTGAGGAAGAGGAGGAGGCCGAGTACGAGGAGATCGACGACGATGAGTACGAGAACGAGGTGTATGAGCCGAGCGACGACGAGGGCGACGAGGTGGATGGAGGAGAGTCGGATGATGGCGAGGGCGAGGAGGATAGCGATGACTTTGGGAGCGACGACGACGAGGAAGACGAAGCACCGCCACGGAGGAAAGGCCCAAAGGAGATTGATGGGCTCGAGATCGTCTCGGACGTGGAATCGGACGCGGGTTCGGAAGACATCGACATGGACCAACTACGCCAGTACCAGCTCGAGCGCTTGCGCTACTGGTATGCCATCGCCACGTTCTCGACGGTTGAAGCCGCGAAACGAGTGCTGGCAGAGTGCAATGGCACCGAGTTTGAGATGACGGCAAACATGCTGGATCTGAGCTATGTGCCGGACGACATGGAGTTTGACGAGTCTGAGATCAAGTGCGTGCGGCGGGCCGGCCCCGAATGAAAGATGTGCTGATGGCAGGGATGAGGCGACGAAGGAGCCGAAGGCGTACAAAGGGAATGAATTTGTCACCGACGTGAGTTGTATAGACTGGTCTGAAAGTGGGATCATCGCTGACTTGCAGGCACTGCGCCATTCCAAGGTCAAGCTGACTTGGGACCAGGACGACCCGAACCGAAGCAAACTCACCCGGCGCAATTTGACCAAGGACCAGATTGAGGAGGAGGATTTCAAGGCGTACCTCGCTTCGTCCGGCTCTGAATCGGAAGGCGACGGGGAGTCGGAGGGAGAGGCCGCTGCGGCCAAGGCCCAGAAGGGCAAGAAGGGCAAGAAGGCAAGCAAGAGCGAGGCAGACAAGCTCCGAGCTTTGTTGCTCAACGGCGGTGATGACGAGGACGGCGATGTTTGGGGCAAGGCTGGTCTGTCCGCCGGCGACACCGGCAAGGCCGACAAGAATGGCGATATGGAGATTACCTTCCGCCCCGGTTTGAGCGCGGGCGGTGCACTGGGCAAGGAGGACGAGAATCTGACCACGCTGGAGAAGTACCAGATGCGGATGAAGGAGAAGAAGGCGAGGAAGAAGGAGAAGGCGGAGCTGAAGCGGGCCGCGAAGGACGACGCGCCCGGGAAGAAGGCGGACCAGGACGACTTCTTCGGTGACAGCGACGACGAGAGCGATTCGGGCGGACGCGCGTTGGATCTGCCGGATACGTTGCCGGACGACGAGCGGGAGCCCGCGGATGAGGATGAGGACGTGGACGTGCAGCATGTGCTGGGCGACGCCAAGGATGTAGCGCACTTCTCGATGAAGGACGTGTTGAGGGCGGAGAAGGAGGGCGGGAAGAAGAAGCGTTCGAGGCATAAGAAGAAGAAGCACGCGGACGAGAGGGAGGTGCAGCTCGGCAAGGAAGGGTGGAAGATCGACGTCAAGGATGAGCGGTTCAAGGCGTTGCATGAGGAGCCAGAGTTTGCCATCGACCCCTCGAACCCTCAGTGAGTGGAGTGGTGCGAGGTGTGATGTGAGGTAGAGCACTGACGCCAGCTTCGTCAAGACAAAGGCGATGACGGATCTGCTGGCGGAGAGGAAGAAGCGCAAGGGGGAGCAAGGGGATCGCCCGCCTGTGGAGAAGGGCGTGAAGCGAACGAGCGCGGAGGAGAGCACCGGCGAGAAGGATCTGAGCGCGCTTGTGCAGAGCGTGAAGAGAAAGGTTGGTGATGGGGCGAAGAAGCCCCGGAAGAGGTCGCGCAAGTAACCGCGAGGTCCACCCCACCCCGTATGGACGACCAGTAAGCTCTTGGCATAATCATTCATCTGGCGCATGTACGTTTTGCATCCGACTTGAGCGACGAGGGGGTCTATATCCGTTAGAGTGTCTCCCTATCCACCAATAGCAAACATCCTTCCTGTCCCTCGGCGACGCACCAGAAGCTAGCTGTACCTGTTCTGTGCAGTGCGCATGCCCTGAAGCTTCACCACCTCCCCGTACACCCCTTCTTTACGCTGCTTCAATCATCAAGACCTCTAAAGACCTTCCGATTCCTCCTCAGGAAGGCAGAGTCTGCCCTTTCGTGCCTCGAGTCCGGGCGCAGTCGTGAGGAAGTGGAAGAGGGTACGTCGGTCCTCCCTTTCGTTGTTGAGCTTGAGGAGGCCATAGTGATCGAGCCAGGCGTTCAGACCCCCTCGTCTGAGGCGATAGACGTCGTGAAGCGTCTTCAGAAGCTGCGTTCAGCGCAGGCTGCAACGCTGGGTCCGGGATATCAGGGAGCGACGTACCGGAAACGGGGAGCCGTCCTCGCGTTGGGGACAGATCGCTCCTCCAGCCGCTGCGGACGGAACGGGAAGGATGAGCTCTTGGTGTTGCACCTCTGTCAATCGCACAGAGTTGAGGTGCTTGCGTCAGCGATGAGACGTGAGGTGGAAGCGAAGTGAGAAAGTATGTGCGGCCTGGATGTCTCAGCGACGCTCACCCTGTGTTGCGCCTCGTTCACGCGGAGGGTGGCATCGTTGCGGTGCGCCCTGACTTCGGCGAGGTTTGATCTCAAGAGGTCGGTCTGGATATCGGGCAAAGGGGCGGAGCCCGCTTGGTGAGGCTCGGCGGCGACGTGTTCAGCCATTGGTGAGGCGATGAGGAATGAAGGGAAGGGACCACCTGCCGGCTCGCCATCCAGCACTTTACATATCGCCAACATGCAGCGTGTTCGAGACCTTGATGGGCCCGGTTCAGCTTGCCCACGCAGCTACGCCTTCAGCCAATCCCCGGGCCCTGACCGATGACCCTTCCCCCCTCGGACACAATCATTCTGAGGGTCCTTTCAATGCCGACGGTCAGACGTCCTTTCGATCTGCATTGGCCCGGAGAAACCGACTCCCAGCTCGACTCGGCGTAACATGGAGCAGACATGTTCTGGAAGCGCACGGTAGCTTCCCATGCAGGAGGCAGGAAGACGCTTGGGATCGGTGGTCAGCGGTGCAGGCGCGAACAAGATGAAGGAATAGGGCTGGATTGCCACCCGGAAGATCAAAGACACGGACACTCGGCGGCCAACAGCTGAGCGGGGCATCCACCAATTGACACATACAAGCCCAAGACCGCAATGACAACTGCGCAGTAAACGACATGACTTGACTCGCCCTCTCCGCGCTTGCCGTCATCTTAGGGAGCCACCTAGGTCGCGAGGGCCTTCTTCGGTGGTTTCATGTCCTCCCCGGTAGAGAGTAAGGCACAGAGCGTTCTGCTGTCTTCGTCGAGATCAACGAGCTTGGCAAGGGCGTCTGTAAGGCGTGCCCCACTGGGAGACTACAGGCAAGGGCGTCGTGGGAAAGCTGGTGGTTGATCGAAGACTGGGCTGGGACGAACCTGAGCCTTGTCATTGTCCACCCGGATTCCAAGTTGCTCAGCCTCTTGAAAGGAGGTGGAGACTTCCTCGACAACCCCTTACATGACCTTTGCCTGGAGACTTGCGACTTCGAGGGTCTCGAGTGAGAGTTCGGACCCGGTGGGCATGGTGATCGATCAGTCAATTTAGGGTGGACGTCAAGGCTTTTCTCGCTTCGACCAATCGACCATCTTGTGCGAGCCCTTTGCGTTGCCAACCTTTCCAAGAACGACGATCTGCCCCCCCGAATCCGTACCCGCGTTCTCAGGGCAGATGCTGAGCTTCAGACGGACACCAGGCCGCACGATCGGCTCCCGGTGGCCGGGGATCCACGAGCCCGATCGCGTCATGGTTTCTTGGCTTGTGCTTCTATTGTCTGTGTTCCTGCGTTTCTCCAGCCGTTGCGGTCAGTGTCTCCTTCACGCTGCAGCAGGGCTTGATTCTCATATCTTCCATCGCATGCATAGATGCTCGACCGGTCCATATCTCATTGTCCTCCTCCGCTCGGCGTTAGGACATCTACATACCGATTCCGCATGGGTTTCTTCGCGGCCGATCCGGGCCGCTTCGACGGCGGCCTCGATAACAGATCGTCGATCGAAGCGGTGCCTGGCCGGCTAGGTGGCTTCGGCGGTCCGCCCCCAGGTGGTCCCGGCGGTGGAGGAGGGCCCGTCGATCCAGGCGGCGTCGAGCTCGAGAGCTCATCGGCTGTGATCGAGTCGGCGAGGGAGGACTTTGCACGTCTGAATCCACCATCGGGCCCTTCGCCCAGGCCAGTCGGAGCGGTGGACGATCTTGGCATGCCGGGCGGTGGGGCACTGCCTCGACCAAGGGTGGGGGGCGGAGGGGCCGCTGTCAAAGGACGAGGTCCGCCGCTCGCGTCGGGACGGGAGACCTGAGAGGGCGAAGCCGTCTGTGCACGGGGCGGCGGTGGTGGGGCGGAGGGCAACGGCTCCGGTTTGGCCTGCTGTCAGTTGACGCGCTCGAGCTTGACGAATCAGGCCGGTCACGTACACCTTTCATGACCCATCGCTTGAGCTCCTTGTCGTAGACCATCTGGCTTTCCTCGCCCAGCTTTGCGCGCACGACACCTCCAGAGCTCTCTCCGTCCTTCTTGCCGAACCACCCTCCGAGCCATCCCTTGGCTTTGGCTGGGGCGTCAGTCTCGCCGTGTAATGCACTGCTTACTCACGCTTCTCAGCCGCCGAATCGGGCTTCTTCTCTTCTGCGGGTGCGGGTGAATCGTCCTTTTTCTTGCCCTTGTCCGCCACGGACTCGCCGGCGGCAGGTCGAGGTGTCCTGCCTCGCGACAAGGACGAGTTGCCAAAGCCCATGTCTTCATCGTCGTCCTCTTCCTCGTAACGGTTGTTTGAGCTACTAGCCGGGGGCTGATAGTCGCTCGGAGCTGTGCCCCTAGCGCCAAGCGACAGCGCCGCCATGGGGTTGATGAACTCTGCCTCGCCGTCGTTCCCGGTCGGCGTGTCGTCGTCCTCGGCCGCTTGATCCGCATCTTGTCCGCTCGACCACGACGAGTAAGCTGCTGGTGCGGCGGGCTGACCGGAGTAGTCTGCCTCGAACGTCGAGGACGACGACGAGTCGTGTCCGTAGCCGTTGCCCGCGAAATCACCCGTAGACACGTTACGGGACACCCCAACTGAGGCTGCTGGCGAGATGGTCGAGAAGTGCGAGAACGGACCGATGGGCGCGCTCGAGTCCTTTGCGGCAGCCGGGATTGGCTTGGCCGGGGTGGAAGCGTCCTCTTCGCCAGCGATGAATTTGGTCAGGCGGCCCTCGATCCATGAGCCCAAGCCAGCCTTTGTCTTGCGTCCGCCGATGAGACGAGCAGGATTGGCCGACGGCGTGCCGGTCAGTCGCTCGGTCAGGTCCTCCAGACTCGACAAGAGCGCGGGCGACAGGACCTGTGGCTGGTTTTTGCCGGGCTTGGAGGCAGTTTCGACGGCAGTGCAGTATCTGCCCGTCAGCATATTTGTCGCACGCGACGTTTGTGCGCACCTCTTTGCTTGCTCGACGTCGCCGAGCTCCGCAGCGAGCCACGCCCGTTGCAGCTTGTACGGCAATAGCTGCGGGAGGCCAGGGAAGGCCAGGTCTTGCCCCTTTGGCAGCGCCACGAGACTGCGGGCGTACTCTGCAATTTCTGCAAATATGATAGCATCCTCGTCCCGCAGATCCTTGCAGAGCGAGATTGTCCTGTCGAAAGCGCCGGGGCTGATGTCGGCGAATGGTGAGGACGGCGCGAGAATGTGGCTGCGCGTCAGCTCGGACATGTCAAGGTCGCGTGTGCCAGCGTACCAAGCGTGCGAGGCGTAATTCAGTCCGGCTTTTCTGAACCTTGCGCCCAGCTCGTCCAGGCACGCCAGATCGGCTGCTTTGCCGTTGAAGACTACCGAGGCGATGACCTCGCGCCACTGGTCGTTCGAGCTGTCCGCAGCCAGGCTTGCGGCGTGGACGAGGTCGTCGACTGCCGTCAGCTGCCCTCCGACGCGGGCAAAGTGACACTCACCAGACGACGCGGTCTTGCCAGAAAAGACGGCATACGACGCGGTCAACGCCGCCAGATCCGGGTTCGCCTGCAGCTCGGCCTCGGCAAAGCGCGAGACCATCTCAGCCCACAGGTCCGGATCAACCGAACTGGAGATGACCAGTGCGTGTGCCCAAAGCCCGCGTCTCGCGGCGTACTGCGCTGCTTCTCGCTTCTCCCCTCTTGACAGGAAGTCGGACAGATCTTTCAGTCGCGCGGGGTCCGCCCGGGCAGAGCCCCCTTGAATCTGATTCATCGATGAAGGATTGATCGGCGATGCAAAGCTCATCGCACCGGGACCATTTACGCTCGACGCGTTGCCGAGGGCCGTCCGAAGGGCATCTTCAACTTCAGGTCTGGACGTCAGCGCCGACGGTCAACAGCGATGCGGGGTACACTTGCCTGCCCGACAGCTTGCCGTCGCCGATCACCATCGCAAGCAGGATTCGAACGAGAACCAACTTGCCCTCTTCTTCCCGTTTGGCCTGGCTGGCCGAGCTCTTGAGGTACGGCAGGCCCCTCTCAATCTCCTCGGCTCTGGCTTGCAGGTACGCGATGACCGACTCTTTCTTCTTCTTCTCGCCCGCGGCGCCCTTGTGAGTCGACGGGTCGAGAACCAGCGGCCCGGGGAAGACGTTATCGTTTGGCTTGAGCGCGCTCGTTGATGCGAGGTCGGACACGGTCCGGATCCACAGCTGTCCCCGGCCAGATGCGTAGCCATATGACGGCGTGCGGTGATGTCCGAGGGTGGTGTCTGACTCGGCACGGCCCGGGAAGCCAGTGACCAGCACGCCGCCGAAACCAAAGACGGCCAAGGGGGCGTTTCGAGCCGCCAGCGTCGAACGGCCGAGCGGGTCCTCGGCGATCGGCTTTTGCTCGAGCACCTGCTGCGGGACATAGGTGGTGTCTTGCGATGCGGTCATGGCTTGGAAGTAGCTCGGTTGAGGCGGCGAGATGCCAAAGTCGGAGCCGTACGACGAGGGAGCTGCTGGTCGGGGCTGGTTGTCGCCCGGCGTGAGAAGGCTTGACTGCGGAGCGTACGGGTCGTACGATGATGGGGGTTGGGGGATGGAGGACGGCTGATACGCTCCGGTGGAGCTGCTTGGCGCGTACGCAGATGCCTGCCCGGTACCTGGCGCGTACGGGTCGTAAGAGTTGCCACGCGAATGCGAGCCCAGCTGCTGCGTAGGTGCCGAGGGGCTCGCAATGGGACGAGCAGATTGCGAGCTCGGTGTCGCCTGCGGGCCGTAGGGGCTGTCGATCGGCCGGCTGTGCGAGTTGGGCGAGCCGGACGTGTTCAAGCCGAGGCCGTACGAGTCATTGCGAGATGGCTCGTAGCCTGAAGGCTGGTACGAGGATGGCTGGTAGGGGTCGTAAGAAGACGTCGGAATGTGGGACACTGGCTTCGGGTACGAGTCACGCCGGCCAGGTTGACCGGACGACAGGTCTGGCGAATGATCGTCCGGCTCGGTACGAGGCGAAACCTGTCGAGCCGAGTAATGCTCCCGGGCGATGTCGTGCGATCCTCTTGATGGCTCGTGCGAGATGGACGGAGGTCGGGGTGGGGCCTGCGGCGGTTGTTGCGGAGACCATGACGGCTGGTCGCGCACCGGCCCGCCTTCAGGGTCATGCTCTTCCAAATCGGGCTGGGAGGGCTGCGACGGCGGCGAGATGTACGACTCGGCCGCACGCGATGCAGGGCGAGACGGGATCTCGGCGGGCGCGACCAACGGGGACACACCACGAGTCGAATCACCTCTGGAAGGCGGGCGGTGTTCGCTTGGAAAAGTCGGAAGCTGCGGCCGGGACTCGAACATTGGCGAAGGTTTTCGCATGGAGCCCCTTGACGGGCCTCGGGGTGGTCGTGACGGAGCTGTCTGGGGCGGCGGGGCCAGAGAAGCTATTGGGGGCGTTGAAGATCTCGCGGGGGGTGCTGCCGCGGCTACGGGTCGCGCTCGAGCCGCACTGGTTGGACGCAATGGCGGGTCGAATGCGTTGTACGACGCGTTCCGGACAGGTGGGTGGGCTGCCGGCGGGGCCGCCGGTGCAGGCATCGACGCCGTAGGTTGTGGTGGAGGACTCGAGATGGCAGCTGAAGGGGCGTACGGATCTTGGGACGGTCCGGGGGCGTATGCGTCGCGCTGGGGAGGGGGCACAGCAGGGGCAGGCTCGGGAGGAGGAGCAAACGATGGAGCGCTGGGCGTCTTTGCTCGACGGGGTCCAGAGGGGGGTGGGGCGGGCTTGGCCGGCGTAGCGGGCGAAAGGACCGACTGCGCCATGGTGGGGTACGCAGGCAAAGCGGGTTGGCCACCCGGAGAAGGGACTGCGACCGAGCCATAAGGGTGGCTTGCCGGGCCAGTGAATGGCGCCGGCGCAGCAGACGCAGGACGGACAACGCTCTTTTGTGGCCGCAGGAACGGGGGGTCGTACGCGTTGGATATGACCCGCTTGGGCTCGGCCGGACGGCTCGGCGCCGCACGTAATGTCGACGGTGCGGATTTGGTGTTGTACGCGTATGGCTCGGCGGGCAGGCCATGAGGTATCTTGGGACCCGATGACGAGCTGGGCGCGTATGGATCGTATGCCGCAGGCTGGGGTGCGTACGGGGAGGGCTGAGCCGGTGCAGCCGGAGCGTATGGAGAGGACGAGTACGCAGAAGAGCTGGTGCCGTACGATGTAGCTGTGGTCGGCTGAGACGGCGCGTATGGGTCGTAAGAGCTTGCGCTGGATAGCTGCGATGCGCTTTCGGGTTGAGGTGTCCGTCGTGCCGCGTTCTCGGACTGGCTCGTACCTAGTCCGGGGCTGTACAGCGGCGTGGCCAGTTCTGCCGAGTCAGCCTCACACCCTCGTTAGCTGCTCATTTCGCTCACCTGGTTTGGAATCAGGCCCTGGCTGCTGCCACGTCGACTCGGCCAGCATCGCCTGTCTGACCTGTTCCTTCTCCTCGGCGGTGTACCAGTGCCAGTTCCCAGCATCGTCATACCACCCTTGCGGCACCTCGAACGTGATGGGCTGGTTCCCGTCCCCGCCGTCGTCCGTCGCCATTGTCGTATCCGCCAGCCAGTCGCTACCGTTCGATGCGAGGGACACATCACCCTGATCCAAGTTGATGCCGATGCCGATGGGCGTTTGGGCAGGCTGCTCGCTGCGGACATGGGGAGGGGAAGAAGACGAGTCGGGCTGCTGCATGAATGAGTCAAAGGCGGACGATCCGTCTGCGTCGTCGAAAAGCGCTACCGGGGCGGGAGGAGCGGATGTGCCCTGACCTGTAGGCGCTGGGGCGGGTGCAGGTGCAGGTGCCGGTGCCGGCTCGACGGCCAAATCGTCGCCAAACTCGGCGAGCAAGTCGCTGAAATCCGCCTCCACCAGCTGCGCGCTTGCTTGCGGTTGCTCCGCGCCGAGCTCTTGCTGCACGGGCGTATGAGCCGAAGGTTCTGCCGCCCCCAGGTCGAAAGCCTCGTCACCGCCAGCGAGCTGCTCGAACAAATCGGCACCGTTCTCCTCGCCAAACAAACCATCCACCGTCACCTTCACCTCTGGCTGTGGTGCAGCCTCGAGCGCAGCGGCAGGTGCCTCGGCAGCGTCGTCTCTCACATCGTCCACAACCATCGCGGGCTCATCTTGCAGTGGCTGTCCGTCCTCGGGCTCCTCCCCGCCGCCTAGTTGAGCGAAAACATCCCCGTCATCCGCGTCCGTTGTATCGTCCCCAAAGATCGCATTGATCCCGGCAGGTGCGGCGTCTTCCTGCGGAGCGTTCAGATCTGCTGCATATTCGTCGTGAGCCGCTTCAGACTCGTCAGCACTGCCGATCTGGGCGAATGGGTCCTCGGCGTCATCCGGTCCCACGTCGAGCGGTGGAGGACGAGGCGACTCGTCCGGAGCGGGAGGTGATGCAGGTATGGGTATCTCCTGTGGGTCCGACATGGCTGGCGCGCGGGACTGTACCGCCGTAGCCGTGATCGACAAGGGTGTCAAAGGTGAATGCAAGCAAGGCGTCAATGGCTAACACGACGAATGGACGGAACAGACACGTCATGACTTTTGAACGTGGCACATGGACTTTGGGGTCCTCGGAGAACTACTGGTCAACGCCACGCGCCGATTTGTCAAACATGTGCATATGCGGTGCGCGGAAGATCGCTAGGACGAGTGATGAGAGGGAAGCAGAAGAAACTATGGCACACGTCCGCCGTCCTATCCCTCGGGCAGACAGCGACAGATTGCAAACTATTGTTACAATATCAGGGTGGTTGGCTATACTATATCTTCTCCGTCTAATCGTCGTCTCCATTGCCTAGTGCGCAGTCGCGGGTGGGACCTGCTGCGACAGCGGACTCGCCGTGACCTTTTTCCCACGGCGACCGAGCAACGTGGCGTTGTTCAGGTCGAGGTCGAAGCCGGCACTCTGCTTGCCGCCACGACCTCGATCCCGCTGTCCGGCCCGACCCTCGTACAGCGCTGCTTCGGCTTCGCGACGGTTCGCACCACCCCGACCGACATAGTTGGTCACGGGCGTCTCCTTAATGCCAGCCTTGGCGTTGGCGGCGGCACGTGCGCGCGACTCTTGGATCTGACGCGCGACCGCCTCGCCGTGTTTCCGCCGGGCTTCCTCGAGCTGCGCCTCTTCGTCGACCTCTTCGTCCTCCTCATTGAGGCCTTGAAGGAAGCCCCGGGTACCGGCGCCGCCGGGACCGTTGTACGCTCTTCGTCGCGCGCCTTCCTCCTCCATTCGGTGCACAGCGTATGTGACGTCGAAGGCTTCTTTGAGAGCGCCAATACCGGGCGATCGGCCCTCGCGGTTGCCGGCGCGGATGGAGGCGAGGAGGGGCGAGTCCATCGGGGCGTTGTTGGCAAGGCGGGATGGGACTCGCGGAGGTGCGGGTGGGGCCACTGCGGGAGCCTCCTTGATCCAAGGGTGAGCCAGGAACTCGTCGATCGTGAATCGCTGAGCCGGGTCAACACAGAGCAAGTGTGTGATGAGGTCTTTTGCTGCGGGCGCGTCAGCGAGGTACGTGAAAGGGAATAGGGACACATACCGGAGTGAGAGATGTCGTCCCACCAAGGGCTAAGGAAGGTGTAGTAGCCCCGAGCGACTTTTTCGGTCAAAACGTTGATGCTCTCGTCGTAAAATGCTGCGGTGAGCAAGAGCAGGGGGCGGACAGTAGCCACATACGAGGGAAACCACACAAGAGGGTGTACAGGACACAGCCCAACGCCCACATGTCGACACTTTTGCTATACCGCTCGTCCTTGACAATCTCCGGGGCAGTGTATCCGACGGTGCCGCATGGCGTCATGGTCTGCTCGTCCCAGACAATCTTGCTCAGACCGAAATCGGCAATCTTGACACGGCCGATTCCTCCACCACCGACGCCGGGGCGGAACTCTCCCTCGTCCTCCTTTTCCTCGTCATACGGCCGGTTGACTGTGTGCTTGGACGGGATGATCGGGATCCGCTCGAAAAGCAGGTTTTCGGGCTTGATGTCTCGGTGGACGACGCCACGCTCCTCGTGCAGGTAGCGGATGCCCTCGGCGACTTGGGTGATGACGTGGCGGGAAAGGTTTTCGGAAAAGTAGGTGAGTTTGACAATCTGGTGGAACAGTTCGCCACCCTCCATGACTGACGTCAGGCAAGGTCCAATATTGATGACAAGGGTCGGCTCACGCTCCAGGATCAGGAAATAGTGCTCGTCGCTTTCGAAGAAGCTGATCAGCTTGATGACACCGGGGTGGTCAATCCCGCGCATGATTTGGACCTCTTTGAGGATGTTGGCGCGCTGCGGTCAGCATGGGCGTTGGTACGGATGTGTCGGGGGGTCGTTGTACGTAGCCCCGGCGCGACGCTCGAGGGCCAGCGACCGCAGCCGTTACGGAAAAGTACAAACAGGAAGAGAAGGAGTGGTACCAACCTCTGTGACCCTAGGTCGTTTCTTGAATTTCTCGTTGAGGTGCTTGTTCCCGTTCTACACACCGTGTCAGTCCTCGTCGATCGGGGTTGAAGCATACACCGGTCTGACTACAAAAAGGCGGGACCCCACCACCTTGATCCCGTGCGTGGCCAGCGCACAGGAGATGGTGGGGCAGGGGAGTGGGGATGTACAAAATAGAAAGACCCGGTGCAACGGAAATCAATCTCACCTGGGAGTGGTTCAGCTCATACTTGCGCACAACCTTGATGGCGCATTTCTGGTTGGTCTTGCGGTCGATCGCTTTGTAGACATTGGAGAATGCACCGTCTCCCATTTTCTCGATCAACTTGTACTCTTCAAGTCCCTGCGGTCAGTCGAGGCGATTTGTCAGCAAAGCGCGATGACCCACATCGTAACGGGGCATCTTTTCGGTCTGCGCTCGCTCCTCGGCGACTATCCGCTCGGCCTCCTCCCGGTAGTTGGGCGAGTACGCGGGGGCCTTGCCGGTGGAGCCTGCTGTCAGCGGGTGGAGGGGCAAGTTGAGCCGACGCACCCGCGGCGAGTCCTTGGGCCGGCATGTCTTGCTGAGCTTGTTGTGCCTGCTGCTGATGTTGCTGCTGCTGCTGCGCTTGGATTTGCGCCTGTTGTTGTTGTTGCTGAGCCTTGGAAGATTTGTGCGTCGGCTGACTCGGTTGGCCCGAGGATTGGGCGTGCTTGCCGTGTCGGAGAATCTCTGTGGATTCGAGGTGAAGGGCGAGACCGAAGGGCGAGAAGAGAGGGGGAGAGAAGGTATGACGTCGGCGTAGAGAGGGAGGAGAAGGGATGGGTATGGGCATGGTTCGTCGAGTGGGAAGAGGTGATGTCAGCGTCGAGCCCTGTGAGGATGGCGGGGGGGTAGATGGAGAAAGGATCGAGGATGGTGAAGGGTAAAGGAGGGTGGTGGGGTGGTGGGAAGCGGGGATGTACGGCTTGGTCATGGAGGTGGCTTGCGGCGCATCGATGGTGAGGAGGGCAATCGGGGTCGTGAGAGGGGATGCACGGTGGTGAGGGGTAGGAGATCCATAGTTGCACTCCTTTGGGTCGAGGTATGGCTCGGTCGCCCATCACCAGATGAAATGGATTTGGCGCGTAGGTGTGACACTGCAATGACGACATGTGTGCCCCCAGGCAAGACATGGATTTCGACGAGCGACCCGGGACTCGCGACTTGCAAGTCTCGACTCACGTTTAAAGCTCGACAGCATCTGGTCTTGGAGGTTGGATTGTTCGAGTCTGTCCAGAGCGAGCTTGTATTCTCGATCGAATGAACTGCTGTTCCTCGTGGCGCGATTACTACTGCTGCCGCTGCCGCTGCCGTTTCCCTCGAGTGGTATTATAGCAGAAGGTGAACGGGGTTGCGACGACACGGAATTGATCGAACCGTCCGAAGTGGGTGTTGCCGCGAGGTTGAGGTTGACGTGCTGGGGTATGATGATGGTGTAGCGCGGCAAAGTTGTCCTGCTGCGCTGTGGTGGTGAGGTCGTGAGCTGGCAAGTGATTTATAAGCCGGTGAGAACGGCGTCGATGGGGTTCAAAGCAGAGGGGATTTTGAGCGCGTGATTGATAATGGTTGGGGGCGTTGGGGGTTAGGGTGGTGTGCAGAGCGTGCTACGGTGACGACTACGATGATGAGGGTGGTAGATGATGATGCTCTTCGCTTTCGCTATGACGATGTGTGCGAACCAACACTCCAACGGTTCTGGACACGAACCCTCCCTATGGGCACCACCCGCTATTTCAGGGCGGTGCCTATGTCGAATTCCAATGGTCCAATTACGAAAAGGCAGAGATCCCATTACAACCACTACAACGCGGTTGTATTGAGCGCCACAATGACGCTATAACAGCCGATCCATTGACGTCACTGACGCCTCCTCCGCTCAAACACGCCCCACGACTGCCCTGACCCGCAGCGACCGCCCTTGCCGCGACAGACAGACCAAGCGGGAAGCTGCAGCGGCAGTGGACAGCGTAGGCAGCACGCCAAGCGATGCATACTGTACAAACCGCACTCGGGGGATCCAAGACGCCGTCACGCCCGCTCCCGGCTGATCACAATCCTGGGCCGCATGCCCGACACCTCTTCCTCTTCCGCTTCGTCGTCGCCCTGGCCGAGGCCGGTTCCACTCCCGGCCCCGTCTTGTCTGCCTGCGGCCCTCCATAACCGCTCTTCTCCTGGTTCCCGGAATCTCCGCGCCATGCGGGTAAATGACGTATCGATCGTGGTGATTGTTGACGGGTCCAGCGCGGCGAGGTAGTCTTTGGCGACGCTCTCCCATGCGTGGTAGCTGCTCGTTAGTGGAGGAGGGGCCCGTGGTGACTCACGCGAGCTGGCCCGAGGCTTCAAAGTCGTAGTCTGTGCTCGCGTACACGGCATGTATGTGGTCCTCGCTCCAGAGCGGCCAGAAGAATGCCCGGTCGGATAAAACGGTAACGGTCGTCGGGTACAGCTTGGCCAATGTCCACGGCATTTCCTGCAGGTCAGCGGGGTCGGGTCGGGGTACCCACGACGGAGTGTTCGGTCCATTTGGTCTCGTCGAACCCTTCGTAGCTCTCGAGCCACCGGTCGAGAAAGGTCGAGCCGGGGCGAGAGATGATGACGGCATTGCAAAGTCCCTTTGGGTCCATTTCGCTGTCGGATCGCGGGCCGCGCAAGAAATTGAGGATTCTCGCTTCCATGCCGAGTACCGTGTCGTACGAGTAGAGCGACAGGGGGGCAAAAGGGCGAAGCACAAAGGTGTCGATGTCGAGGTAGACCCCGCCGTATTGTTGCAGCACCTCGAGGCGGATGATATCGGCCTTGTGCGCGTACTGCCATTAGCGTCGAGCGTGACAAACGCATGTGTGTGGGAAACGAAGTTGATCAGACATGGTAAATCAGACCAAAAGGATGCAGCGCCCGACGGCTCATGTGAAGGACACCACACTCACATGATGCACTGGCCGACGGCTCTTGCCCACGTACTGCACATCCCGCGCCCGCAGGACTTCAAGCTTGCCCCGGACTACGCCATTGTCGTCGGTCCATCCTTCCCATCCCTTGACCCGGTCCCACCAGTATCCGCGGGGCTCGTTGACGCAGTGGAATAAGACTCGTTCGGGCTTCAGCACCATCAGGGCGGATCGCATTGCCAGGTAGGCAAAGTACGGGAAGTCGGGTTGGGCATCGGTTGCTAGGCCGTAGACGTAGTGCACGATGTTGGGTATTGGTTCC
>Ga0308169_10001030_pt1 | contig 35181 bp, 47 predicted proteins | sample PhyBR1_2_FD_202139 | JGI IMG/M metagenome (GOLD analysis project Ga0308169, IMG submission 202139) | Phyllosphere microbial communities from UC Gill Tract Community Farm, Albany, California, United States - DLSLSB.R1 | ecosystem: Host-associated > Plants > Phyllosphere > Unclassified | place...
TTCAACGGACGGCTGCAAACAAGGAGGTTCATAGACATTTGGACATTGAAAAATTGCATCCTAGCAGGTACGGCATCTTAGAAATACGTGAATTTCCACAATGCCGAACTTCCGCTTTTGGCCGAACCCGGCCCTTCATGCCCGCATAGCAGATGGCCAGGTTGAAATCCAGAAGTGCCCGCGACAGGCCGGTACCGACCCAAACCGGACGTTGATAGAAGACAGCCGTTGTGACAGGCGACAAGGGCAAGGCAATATGCTAAAAGTTAGAATTTCGCTAAAGCACGACTCAAGTCCAGCTGCAGCAGTACCCAATTCGCATGGATGCACGCGAAGCAGGAAAGCATCGGGTCTAGCTCGTCAAGATAGTCGGCGCTGGGAATGGCGTGGCAAGCACCATAACCAGATTGCATGTTAATACCTTGAACGGCGTCTACTCGGCCCACGCCGACTTCGCGGGCCTATTCCAGCGTGTTCGCTTTAATACCCTTCTGCGACATGACGTTTGCCACGACCGTATCAGAGAACAGATCCAGCTGCTGGCACAGCGCGACAAACTGCGACACACATTGCGGATCGCTTTTCCATTATCTTTGGGGAAGTTCGCGATCGTCTTAAAGTCGGGCGCCAAGCGTTGCGTCAACCACATCAGCTCGACATTGCGCTGCGCTTCGCGCTCGAGCCGACGGCTCGACTGGATGCGGTTGAGGTAGCCATAGATGTAGAGCTTAAGGAGCACGGCTGGATGGTAAGCCGGCCGGCCCGTCTTTGCTGGTTGCACCCGCGTGAAGCCCAGGAAGGCAAGGTCAAGCTCATCCACGAATACATCAACTACCCGCACCGGATTATCCTCGGTCACGTAGTCGTCCAAGAGTTCGGGCAACAGCGTGCCTTGGTCACGGTCTTCGCCTTCGATAAAGCGCTTCGTTGAGCATCCGTCTTGATGAGATACTGGCTCAACGCGTACCGAGCCACGTCCGTTTACACGACGCTACGTCTTTACACAGCCTGGACCGAAAGCGGAAGTTTCTGGTAACTCGTCTGCCTCGGTCTCTTGTGTCAAACATTATTGTTCGTGTCCGAGTTATTGTCCGTCCACGGTTTTCCGTAATCCCTAAAGTTTCGGTTTAACCGCCGAACGTTTTTCGATCACTGCGATACCTGCCACGGATCAATGAGGGATACCCCCGTTGGCACAAAATCAGCGGTGTTGCGGGTAACCACCGTCATTCCATGCACAAGGGCGGTTGCAGCGATGAGCGCATCGCGCTCGCTACGCTTGTCGGGTACATGCAGCCGGGCGCAGCGTTGCGCCACGGCGGTATCAACAGGCAGCGTACGTCTAGCGAATTCGGGCAATACCTGCTGTTCGAGCCAAGAACGCAACATGGCCCCTTGGGTGGCATCCTTTCTCTCAATCGACAGAACGCCGAACTCCAGTTCCATAATGGTGATAGCGGACACAAACAGGTCAGCGGCGTCAACGCTCTCTGCCCATGCCGTTACGTTCATATTGGCCTTGCCAAGCCGCACTTTGCGGAGTTCGGAAACCACGTTTGTATCGAGAACAAACATCATGAGAAATCAGGCGCCCGTGTTCCGATGGTCACACGCGGAGGCTCAAAATCGATGTCAGCGATACCCGGCATAGCCAGCGCATCAGCAATGTTGCGCCGCTGCTTTGTAAGTCGCTGATAGTCCTCAAAGCTCATCAGTACATGGGCAGGCCGGCCCCGATCTGTGATGAACACCGGTCCATTGGTTGCGGCCCGTTTAGCCTCGCTCGCTCCTTGATTGAACTCGCGGCTGGATATGGTGGTAATGGTCATGGCAACCTCTCTTGTGCTTGCTTTATGTAGTTATGTTACTACATGTCGCAAGTGAGTACAAGCGGAATGGACAAATCCCCAGTGTGGTCACAGAACCCCCGCGTAGTGTTCTCCTTGCCTATCTCATTTGTGCTGAAAGCTGTCGAGCTACCGCTTCATATCCCTCATGCGGGTAGCACGGCCAGCCTACTGGCATGCAGGAGCCCGGCCGCCTGTCGACATCAACAAAATTAGCGTGACGATTTGCAAGTTGCCGATTAGCTAGTCCAGGCCGCGCCGGTGCCACGCGCGTTGACGAGTGCAGCCTTCCATCAGCTGGCCAACATGCCACCGGCGTTGACCTTGTTCGCCAACATCGACAACTGACAGACGCGCCAAGCCTACCAGAATGATTTCGAGGAATTCATGCGCGACGCCGGCATCACTGATCCCCCAGCGTTTCGCGATGTGGCGCTTGCGCACGTGCTGGCCTGGATCTGCGCGATCTCATCGGTGCCACCATCCGTCGCAAGCTGGCAGCCCTGGCAAGAAGCGGATTGCGGATCTGTTAATCGTCGAATGGTCAACCGACACGCACGTTCTTCCATCATCTCCTTAAGGTGCCGGTAACTCAGCGGATAAGCGGCGTCCCAGCGGATGAAGACCAGAATCACGTCTATCGGAAAGCGCATATCTTTGAACTTGAGCATGTGGGTCGTTGTAGATTGGGGCAGTACAGTTTGCCCGACCGGCCGCCGTGTCCGCTAATGCGACGGAACCCCAGCGCCGCTCGATCCCCTTTTGCTGTCATAGCTAACAACCTTCATCGACTAAGCGAATGTTGACTTGCGAGATGAAATTCACGCTTTATTATAGATAAGTCGGCTAAATGTCGGCAGGCCTATTTTCAACAAACTCGGAAGAATAATAATGGAATTTATAACTGCAATTATGGATTTATCCTTGGCTCAAATCTTCGTCGCAGGCGCTACCCTGCTCATTATCTTTGGCGACAATTCGGCTGTCATCGAAGAAGAAGAAGATGGCAACAGCGATTACGAGAACGCGAGCTGGAACCCTTCTAGCGTCAATTACAATGAGTGATCTATGCTTGCTGTTTGATACGCCTAGAATTAATGCTCTCGTGAAAATCAGGCAATGCCCTGCATTCCTGGTCCATAATTATTCGCAAGAGCGAAATTCGAAGCTGCACTAGGATCCATGACCTCGATCGGTCCCATGGCTTAATACTTTATATGGATTGGAGGTAAAAATGTCCCTTATTTCTCGATTGAAACGCATCGGGCGGCTGGCGATCGCGCTTTTTAGAGGATTCTTCACTTGGAAATCAACGATCGGCCCTAGCCCTCGTTTTGATCCTGTGCACACCACTTTGCTGACCCACTTGAAAAAAGTTGCACGCTACGACACAAACCTGTTTTTCGAGCCTTTTACTCTTGCAGTTAAAGAGTTCGAGAAAGAACGAGCGAAACCTTACTAGGAAATGCGCTGTTGACTGCCTAGTGGACAGCGCAAGATAAAGTAATTTTCCAATTGCGGCCCCCAATTGCTTCTGGATTGGGGGCTGTGGTTATATAAAGTTTTTTGGACGGGTGCTTGGCCCGGGTCTTGAAAGAAGCTACTGCATCGCGTAAGATCCCCAATCCGCGAACTGGGCAGGACGTGCGTCCAGTATCACTGTCTTCACCCTTCTAAATCGACGCTTAAGGTCATCTACTACTTCTACCAGACACGTTGCGCCCAACTCTTTTGCCGTACTTCGCGGCGCTCCCACCGCCATACAAAAGCCAAATCACTTTGGTCGATGACTTGAGATGAATCCTCGTGCTCGTCAAGAAAAGATTGGACCTGTAAAACATCATCATCTGCCATCGAATCGGGGGCAAATATCAGGTCGTCTTTGTCTCCTGTCGGTGTTTCCTTGACCCGATCGAAGACATATACCATCCCGCATGCAGCAGCGTCATGCTGGCTAGCGCCTGCCAGAGTCAACTTAGACATCCATTCATACGCTGTCACCGCACACGCAACCTCGTCATATTTAGCGACGCGGATTTCCACTGAATACTCGTAGTAGGTGATCATATGGGTAGGGAGCTGGTGCCCGAACCCACTGTACGACTTCGCTTCTACCAATGAAAACTGCGCGACCTTCGGCGGCCTGATAAAAAACGAGAGCAGCGTTCGATCTGCTAAGGTCCGTGTCATTGTCTCCATAAGCACCATGGACACTTTCTCTACACGGTCTGGGTGCGCCATTGTTTCGCCCCAGGTTTCCCACGAGTCAGCGCTTACCTCGGCAAACGCCTGCTCTAAAGAGGGAGGTTCGTGGCGATCAATTGCCACTTCCCGTGCAAGCGGTGCGACTGCCGCAGTACAGAATCGTTACGAAGCATCGAGGCATTCACTTCTGTGCGACCGTTGACATCAGAGCGTAGCGTTTGGAATTCACTGAACTTCATTTTGAAATCTCTAAGGTCGGGAAGTGAAGGAGTCCGGACGCCAGTCTGCGCTCCGAGCTAATCACGAGCGGCGACGTTTGTAGTGGTCTAATGTCCCCGGACACTTCGATAGGTGGATAATTCACCTTCGAAGGAGTTTACATGACCAGGCAGCGCCGCAATTTTAACCCCAGCTTCAAGCTCGAGGTCGTCCGTATGATTACAAAACAAGGCCTCAGTATCTCGCACGTCAGCCAGACAATGGATATCGGCGTGACGGCGATCCGTCGCTGGATGTAGCAGTACGAGGCCGAGCAAAAAGGCCAGCCCGGCATCGGCAAACCATTGACGGCTGAGCAGCAAGGCATTCGCCAGCTGGAGCAGGAAAACCAGCAGCTTCGTAGTGATGTGGATGTGTTAAAAAAGGCATCGGCCTTCTTTGCACGCGAGCTCAAGTGAGCTACCGACTCATCGACGAGCTGCAAATGAAGGCCGTTCCTATCGCACAAACCTGTCGCCTGCTCGGCGTAAGCCGGGGCGGATTCTACTAAGCGAAGCACCGTACTGCCAAGCCGGTTCTTTGCAAAGCGAGCGTGCATCTGCGTGCCGCGTTCATGAGCAGTGGTCAGAGCTACGGTAGCCGCCGGCTTGTCACGGCGCTGGCCAGTAGCGGCCTCCAGGTCGGCCGTTACAAAGTGCGCCGCATGATGCAACAGGCCGGCCTGAAGCCAGTATGGAAGCGTAAGTTCGTGCACACGACTAACAGCAAGCATGCACTGCCAATTGCATCGAATGTGCTTGCCCGGCAATTCAACCCGGCGGCGCCGAACGTGGCTTACGCCTTGGATAACACGTACATTCGGACCGGCGCCGGCTGGCTTTATTTGGCTGTCGTGCTCGACCTGTTCTCGCGCAGAGTTGTGGGCTGGGCGATGGCGCCGAGCATGCCGGCGACCCTGGTCTGCGATGCTCTGCGCATGGCAATCCACGCGCGTCGCCCAGCAGCCGGACTGTCGTCCATTCCGACCGCGGCAGCCAGTACGCGAGCGACCAGTACCAAGCCCTGCTCGACGAACATGGCTTCGTCTGCAGCATGAGCCGCAAGGGCAACTGCTGGGATAACGCTGTTGCTGAGCGCTTCTTCCTGAACCTGAACATGGAACGTGTCTGGCAACGCAATTACGCGAACCATGCAGAGGCCAAGCTCGACGTGGCCAATTACGTCGCCGGCTTCTACAGCTGCGAGCGCCTGCATTCTGTATTGGGCAATCTGCCGCCCAGCGTCTATGAACGCACAATGGCAGAGAAAGGACCTCTCACCGTGTCCGAAATTACTTGACCACTACAGCCTGGAAGATCTTGCACGCCCTTACGAACTGCCCGAGGCTACTCCAGCGGCGACTTGCACGATGCGGATCATTTCGGATGAGGCCGACTTACTTTTCGACGCCCTTATCACCGCCGACCGCGCACTGTACAAGCTCATGCACAGTCCCATGGCCGAAGTAGCAGAGGAAAACATGGGCCCGTTCCTACGTTCGTTCACCATACTGCGCAAGGAAGTGTTCGGCTTTCAGGGCGACAAGCGCCAGCCCTCGCTAGGCTCGACTGACACCGGCGATTAAGCTGAGTGGAGTCTGGTTGCGTGGCCGATGCTTACTCGAGCGCTGTCAACGATGGACACGGTGTCCATCACTCTAATCGGCTAAGTTTTTGATTCCATTCAAAACACGTACCCCTGTCAAGCAATTTCGGGGTCGAGTTTTAGCTGCTCGCGCAGTTTCATCGCTTGCCAAATTTCATTGGCGCTGTACCTACTCGTATATCAATCAGGAGCGCCTTCATGCACAACATGGATTAGCTGGAAGCCGACTTCACCGCAACGATCAATCCTGACGTCCTCAAAGACGCCATGAAGGCCGCCGGCGCCGGCTCCAGGGAGCTCTGGAAACTACCAGTGGAACAACTGCGGATTATTGGAGGCTTCAATATCCGCGTCCACAATGACGCATACCAAGCCAAGATCGACGAATACGCCGAATCGCTCTTCTAAGAAGGCTGGATCCCTCACAAACCGATGTCGGGCACCGTCCAGTGGGACGAAGCTTCGGACAAGACCTAATCTACATTTTCGATGGACATACCCGGCTCCTGGCGATTCCGATCGCAAACGCCCGCAGGGTGGCGGCAGCCCTGCCTCCGATCACTGAAGTAACTGTGATCGTGATCCCATCGAAGAAGGAGAAAGGCAAGAGCCTATTGACATGGAAGACCTGACAGTTGCCATGGTTCAGGGCAATAAGAGCAATCCACACTCAGCCTATGAGTACGCTATCGCGTGCAAACGGCCGGCCGATAAAGGCAGGCCAAATAGTGAGATCGCGCGTCGCTTGGCGTTGTCCGGTGAATGGGGCAAAAGTCTCCTGCTGCTGATGGCGGCCCCAAAGGAGCTGCGCGGTCGGGTGGCCAATGATGCTTTGACAGTCACGCTCGCGGTTCAGCTGTTGAAAGAGCATGGCAGCGAAGAGGCCGCAGAGATGATTGAGGAAGCGGAATCCGAGAAGGAGGCCCAAGGCAAGCCGGTCAAGCTTACCCGCAAGAACATTAAGCCCAACAACCCGTTCACGAAGGAGGTCAAACGTTCGGCGCCAGCGATGTATGACGCGCTTGCGAACGTCAAGAAGGACCCGGCTTTCGCGAAACTGAACGCGGCCAGCCGCGAAAAGCTGCTGGAAATCATGGTGACGCTGGAGAAGGCGAAGGACGACGGCGCGGTCGACCATTCGAAGCAGACGACCATCTTCGACGCAGCGGCTGCTCACGACCCAGCAAAAACTGCTGCCTAATTTTTGTTGGGCCCGAAGCGACGGTGGCCCTTACCTATGACAGGTAAGGGCCACTTTGCTTTTTTATCCACAATAACTGTGGATATCTTTTTGTTCTCAGCCTACCCAGCTCCTGATGCGCCCTCGGTCCAGGTGCGTAAAACCTTTTGATGGATAGTACCGCACCCCTCCCCCTGCCAGGTATCGACCGAACCTGCTCAGGGCGGCAGGGCTGACCCCTTCGATCCGTAGGGCCAATGCCGCAGCCTGCATATGGAGACTGTTGCGCTTCGCACCTTCCCTTGCGTTCGTCTTTGGACGAACCCCACGGGGCGTTGTCAGCGCATTGCTGACTTAGAAATGCGGCTGGCAATCTCGACGGACGAAAGCATTCCAGTAGAGACGTGCCCATCTTTGTACACAATGCTCGGGGTCGTAGTCAATTCCAAACGCCGCGCCAGCAGCAGATTTTTTTCCAAGGCAGTGTCATCACATTTCGCAAAGCTTGATGGTCTGCCTGCCGCGATTTCCTTCCACTCCTTCACTCGATCGGCCGCACACCGCACACCGGACGTTCACGGCCAAGCGGCGGCTTGACTCGGTGGTGCCAGGAAGCATGTGCCTGTACACGGTGACGTTGTCGAGCTGGATCCAGTTCATGCTCGATCTGCCGGCAGAATGGACACTCAGTGCTCAGGAAAACGTGTATAGCTCGCGATCCGTTGCCCAGGGTGGTCTTGAATGTGGCATCGGTCGTGATTGCGCTCAACGCCGACGCATCGAGCTGCGTTTCCGTTGCCGGGCTCAAAAGTAAGTTGACACAGAAGGTTGCGGCAACCAGGACTCCAACACGAGCGGCCAGCTTCTTCACGTTGCTCGGTTTGTTGGCTTGCGCCATGAAGTTTGAGGGTTACTATAGACATATAGATCGTACTTTACCGAACAGCATTTCTGGAGCACTAAGTGATGGAATTTTTTAACACTCTCATGAATACCAACCCGATCCACATCCTTCTGGCTGTGGGCGTACTCTTCATTATGTGCAACGGCAGTTCGAGCAGTAGCGTTGAAGACGATGAAGCCATCGACGATAGCGATTACCAGAACGCGAGCTGGAACCCAAGCAGCGTTAATTACAATGGCTGATCCGCGTCCTCTAACGGGGACGTCGCGAATACGCACTGGCGCTTTCCTGGTAATCGAAAAAAAGTCCGAGCGAATGTCGGGCTTTTTTCTATGTGTGCACGAGGCCAATAGTTGAAAAGACGGATCATGGGGGTGTATCGCATCCTGGGAGTAACTTGCAAGTAGTCGGGCAAGGAACCGGGCTTCGTTTTCCAGATTCTATTGCAGTTGCTTCCCTGGCGCTGCTAATCAGCCTTGTCGCCGTATTTCCCACTTGATCCACGCGCAGGTGGGAATGAGGGCACGTTCGACACGTTGCCGCCATGGGAAGCCGCATCCCAAATCCACCACCCTGATTTTCCGTATTGTTCGTCGTAGTGCGCGCTCTTCTCTTCTTTGCGCTGGAGGTACCGCGCGTCGTCACGACCAAAGACCTCCATTGGTACTTCCCGAAGCGTATCCGTCAAAATAAAGTCCGGCAGCACCAGGTCGGTGCTGGCCTGGTAGCACAGTGGTTTCATGAATGAGCGGCCCTGCATCACCAGGAAATCGGCCACTATGCGTTCATAACTCGACTCTACTGGAAAGAACTCGGCCGTAATACTCATGAGCGCCATGTCGATAACGAAGGCATACACGCCCTTTCCGCCCTGTCTCAGTTCTACCTGCGCGATCGCAACTGGTCCACGTCCGCCGCGCCACGCCGCTATTGCATTCGGGAACCGTCGGACAGTGCTGTCCCACAGGCCATTCTGCATGAACGTCATAGGAATCCCGTGGAAGCCTCCAATCTTCAACTGTCGAGCCATTGCATCAAAGTGCTCCTGCGTGAAACTGGCCAGCGGTGCGATTACAAGCATTCGATGTTTGGCCTGCAACGCCAAAGCAGCGCGCGTGCGATTGCGCTCCGCCTCACGTGCATCCGCACCAAATGCCGGCAACAGCAACTGGTCGACCAGCTTTACCTGCCCCCCTAGACATTGTCGGCTGCATTGTTGATCCACCTGTAGGACAGCGAGGGCCTTCGCTTTCCCGCGAACGCTGGCTTCCACTAGTTCAGGCCGGCTTCTTCCCACAGATAGTAGAGCAACCCGAGCAGCTTCATTGACGACTGCTTGACCGAAGGAACGCTGTCCGTTGGCGCCCCGGTGGGTCCGGCCGGCCCGGCAGCATCACCACGCTCGAGCATCCCGATTTCCAGGCGGATCTTGACTGAGCCATCGGGTTGCTGATCGATTACTCCGAAGTTATCCCCGCCTCCGCGACTCTGCGCAGGATTCGCGCGTAGTACTGGCAATCAGCAGCATGCTGCCCTCCGATCAGACTGAATCGTGCGAGCGAGAATAGATCACTCCCCTCGTGATATTTCACCGTTAGGCGCCTCGAACCTTTTCCCTTGCATCCGCAGCGCAAATCTGCGCGGTCGTAGGCTGTTTTCAATACGGATTGCCAGCTGTGCGAGGCGCAGAAGCGATGCTTCCACGGATTGCTGATGGCCCTTGAAGAGTCGCTACAGTCCAGGGCCAAGTTGTCCGCGGCCGAGATCAGGGACAGCAACGCGGGTGCGGATCCGATCGATCGTGCAAGCGCCGAGGAAGAGCACCAACTCGCGATTGCTGCCCGGGTTCGTGACGCGGCGCAGCTGCTCGACGTTCGCGCAGCGCTCAAGCGGATCGAGGCTGACGAGTTTGGATGGTGCGCCGAAACAGGCGAGATGATCGGCGTTGGCCGCCTACTCATCTGTCCAACGACGACACTCTGCGTCGAAGCGCGAGAGCAAGAAAACTCGCTATAAGAGCTGATATGTATATGTTCACTCACGAGGCGGTGCAACCAGACAATCCGCACTACAATCCCACACTACTTCTGGATACCCTCATGCAACTGCTGGGTGCCCGTAACGATCGGCAGCTCGCGACGAGACTTGACGTTAATCCCTAGCAAATTTGCAAGGTCCGGAAGTGTCGGCTTTCCGTGGCGCCGGCCTTGCTTATTAGTATGCACGAGGAGACTGGCCTGCCCCTGCCGCTGCCCCTGTCCCTGCGCCAGTTGCGGGCTCTGATGGGCGACTATCGCGAGCATACCGGCGCCAGTTCCAAGCACCCTGCCGTGCCGCAGCTTCAATATTTCAATGGTATCCGCGCATTTCAGGCGCTACAGTCACAAATAAATGGGACTGGTAGCCTTGAAGCATGAAGGCCCTAGTCAACCCCGGCTAGCGAATGCTGACCAACGCGCAAATCAGCCTCAAGGACGCGCAGAGCGCCACGACCGACCGGCTAACCTCTCATACCCTACTGAGTGACTGTAACTGAATCAAGCAAGAAGAAAAATGCCTGGTCAACCCCAGGCATTTTTGCTTGAGGCCTTAACGAGCGGTAGCGAAATGATTGGCGGCCGCTTCGAGAGCCGCGATGTTATGCACTCCCGGCACCAGCCAATTCGTGCAATGCCGGCTGCTGTGATGCTCCCACAGCGCTTGCGTCACACTCGGCTCGACAAATGCGCTGGCCGTCATCAGTTCCGCGGTAAGACGAATGCAATCATTCATCCGATCCTGCGGAACGCTTTTCAGCTTCTCCGCAGGAATCAATGGGACGGCAGCCGAGATAGCATCCTTAGTACGGCCTGGAGCGTCATGACCATTGTCTCGCCCGAAAGTGCCGTAATAAGCACCGGTTACGCTCTTTCGGGAGTGGCCAAGCAATTCGCTCACCTGGACTCGTTTGACGTCTAGAACCTCTCTGGGCATCTGTCCGCCCGACCCGCCCAGCGTAGGCGGAATCATGTCGGCAATTAGAGCAGCGTTCTCAGCATACTGCGCGCGCAGTCCATGACCTGTGCAATTGCTTGCCTGCTTTGTTATTCCGATTTTGGCCAGCATCTTATTCCATTTCGCAAGTGAATATTTCAGACTGGCTTTACTGCCATCGCATTGCGTGAGCCAACCCATTCGTTCGTTCGGCTTTAGCAAAGCCTTGACATGGTCGAGCACTTTTCGCTGTTCGTTGGTATCGATATAAATATCGCGTGGGCGGCCACCCTTAGTTTTATAGGCCGCAAACTTGTTCACGCGATCTACCTTCCATGGAACGCATTGAACGACTTCCATACGGCGCAGACCAAATGCGACTGCCATTCTAAGCATCACCCCGAATCGCCAATCTATGGCATCGGCCTCGCGTACCTTCTCGGCTACGTCAATTCCATTGGCAGCCCAGCTTTTGCTTTTCTCCGCGGTGGTCTTCACACGCAATTCTTCCCGAGGGACATCAGGCAGGTAATGCGCCGCATCCTTCACCATTTCGCCTTTTCCGATCCAGCGGCAGAAGATGCGCAGCTGAGACAGGTTCCCTTGGATTGTCTTTGGCTTGTATCCATTCTCGTGCCAAAAATTGCACAGCGCCTGAATGTGCTTCTCCCCTAAGTTTTCCGGGTTTTGGAGGCGAAACCCAAGTTTGACCAAGCGGGCGAAACTCGCATGCAATGAATCACGGGCAGCTTCGCTTGTTCGATCGCTGGCGACCGAGCCATTTACGCGCGTCCCAGCATGCTTCGCCAGAATAGCGTCCAGTTGTGTTTTGAGCGAGTCCATTGATATCTCCAGTCTAAGAAAAAGATGCGTTCGGGAAGCCGCATCTCATTGCGCATTTCGCTACGCACAAGGAGATACGGCATCTTAACAAAATACTAATTATTAATTATTGCCGGGGAGAGGGACCCAAACGTAAGAACCTTGATTTCGCCTTGTCTCCCCTCTTGGCAAAGAGACAATACGCCGGCACCTTTCGGTTACCGATCGCCTGACTTGCTGCTGCCAGGCCCTGAACTCTCACGTGGTTTCTCACGTAGCGCTTCCCGCCCGTGGGCAGGTCTGTGGTGGCGCTCGCACCCGATGGTCTTACTCACACCCGTAGGTGTCGCGGAGGCTGCATTAGCACCGGCCACAGGGCCAGCGATTCATGCGTCGGGGAGCATTCCCGATATCCGCCTTTCTTCGTCTCTTGATATTGATGCGGTCCAGACCCGGACCATGGGCGCAGCTGCTGTCGAGCTGCTGTTGCTAGAACACTGAGAACCCTTGAAATGTGCCTCCCAAGTGAGTGGCAGTTCCAATCTGTGGGAAATCTGTGTTCCTAAATGTCTCGAAACGCTGATGTAGCCTAGCTTTCGTCGACACTCTGTGTTCCACCGTATTTCCTGCATTGTGCCAAAAAAAAGTGGCAAGAGAGCCACGGGCGTACAAGGATATGGAGGGATTGCCTTATTAGTGCCAGGCCGAACTTCCCTGGTCAGGAGATGTGCCGCTAAGGCGGCGTACTAATTGGTGCTTTTCGATTCAACAGAACGGAAAAGGGGAGGTTTACAACAATGCCGCATAGCGACGAAAGGAATTCTATAGGTAGCGGCGACGAAAGTGCAAGCTAATCCTTGCGAAAAACATGGCGCTTTCGTCGTAAAGTTATATCGTTCGCTGTGTAAAGTAGCAACCAATCCGTATATAGCACTAAGGTAGCAATGCGATAGCGTCGGTATGGCATCTTGGGAGCATTGGGGTAGCATTGAGATAGCATTTTCAATTCTGTGCCCCACAACGTCATCGTTCAAATCAAGCAGCTTAACGGCATCAAATAATGACACGTCTTTCCATTTCTCTAACTAAACCATTGCCGAAGGTGAAATCAAAATCTGCACAAATCACCGATCTGCTCCCGGAGATTGAGGCAGCCCTCTCGGCTGGGCACAGCCATACAGCAATTTTCGAAAACATCAAAAATACGATAGGACTCGACCTTACATTTGGATATTACAAAAATACAATACACCGGATCAGACGGAGACGCGATGTGAAGAATATAACTGTAGAAGTTCCTCTACCACTCTATAGATCGAAGCAGGTTAAGGGTGCCGTAGGGTCCGTCAAAGTAGTACCAACCATCGCCGCGCCAATGAGTAAAGCGCAAAAGATTTTACTCGGGCCGATAGACGATTTTTTTTCATAAGGATGAGCAATGAATACTATTCACTTCGTAATGATGGGCAAAGGCGGCGTCGGTAAGTCACTAATCGCCGTGACGTTGGCGCAGTATTTGGCTAAGCTAGAACGTCCTTTGAATTGCGTCGACCTCGATCCGACCAGTCCAACCTTCAAGCAGTTCGGCGCTCTTAATGTCGAGCACATCAGCATTGCCGACAACGAAGCCAATATTGACCCAACTCGTTTCGATGTCTTGATGGAAAATATTTTGAAGTCGGACACGGATTGGGTAATCGACACTGGCGCACCTACGTTTTTGCCGCTGGTGAATTACCTTGCCGCGAACGAAGTGTTCTCATTCCTGGTCGAGTCGGGCCGCCGCGTCGTAATTCACTCGCCACTTGTTGGTGGCGTTGCAATGCATGAGACCGTCAGCGGACTAAAGGCACTCCTGCAAATGAGCGATTGTCCGATCGTGGTTTGGGAAAATGAATTTTTTGGCCCTGTTGCCTTGAACGGGAAGCGCTTCCTCCAAACTACCGGGTACGAGCAGTTTAAAAGCCGTGTGCTTGGCGTAGTGTTACTGGAGAAGAAAGATCACAAAACTGCGGAAGCCGATTTGCGTTCGATGCATGCCCGCCGATTGACTTGGAACGAAGCAGATGAGGACGACGGATTTATGACGATGCAACGTAACCGCCTGAAGATCATGCGTCGCGATATCGATGGCCAACTCGACAAGATCGATCTGTAACGATGGGTGATCTCGCGATCCGCAAAGCGATCGTCCTAGAGCTGTTCACAGCGACTGGCGAAAGCATTCCAGAAGACGATCCCATCGTCACGGGGGCAATCCTTTTTTCCCACAAGCTTAATGAGGTTGCCCGCCTGTCGGCGGAGGAAATGCAATCGGCTGGTAGGCTCGCAGCTGCCGCAGTGGATGAAGCCGGACGTAATGCCTCGCTGGTTCTCACCCAGGCCGGCGAGCGCTGCGCTTCCGAATCACTTGCGGTCGCTGCGAGAGCGGATGCCGCAGCACGCGCTGCAGCGGTGCAGCTCGAACTCCAAACGGCTGAGCGAGCCCATTTGTTGAAGGCCATCGACGCTCAGGTATCTAAGAGTGTGAAACTCGCGAACGCTAGCATGTCGGGTCCTGCCGTCCTCCGATACGTTCCTGCGTGGTATGCGGTTGTCGGTGCGTTGATTGGAGCGGTGGCGCTGGCGGCAGCGTGGAAGATTGGAATTGATCAGGGAACAGCCCGCTCTGAAGAGGCGGCAGTAGGCCGGGCATTCTCGCGTGTCGTCCCGTCACTTGATCCAAAGCTACGCGAGCATTTGATGGAACATCTGAGGAAGAGAGCTGGATAACCCTGGCGTCGCAAACCCGACTTGGGCCGCCACTTTCCGTTGCTACTCTTGGCTTAACCACCGAAGGAGTACAGCATGTTTAACCGGAAGTCCAACAACGCCGACATCCACCAGCATGATTTGGCCCGCCGCGACCGCGCCACCTTGCTCAGTTCCCTACACGCTGGCTGTGCGCCGGAGGCGCCAGCCACTACCTCGAGCGGTTGGGGCGCCGACGTCGCTAAGATAAACCCACGCTTGGTTCAGGCATACCTTGCTGGTACGGGTGATCTCCGCGCTACCTGGTGGAACCTATACAGCTCGGTCTACATGGCCACAGTGCCGGGCGCTACGCTTGAACTTGCGATGATTTCATTCCATCGCCTTTACCATGCGCTGACTCTTTCCAGACTCGGTTTTGCGCAGTCGGTAGCGAGAGCAGCTGCAGATATCGAGGAGAAAGGTGTGCTTGTAGCTGCCTATAATTCGGTACTGCGAGAGATGAAACGCTAGAGCGCGTGTAGGAATACAGAACGGAAAACACGCTGTCTTCCCTTTTTTCGTCGTAGTATTTGCCTACCGGGGAATGATGCCCCGCTCAATCCAGAAGTTGATAATGTGCTGGATCTTTGCAGCATAAGCATCACGTTTGCTCGGGGTCTTTCTGTGATAGGTTCCGATCCCCTGCCAGTCATTACCCCGTTCATTGATCCTGTTTCGTAGGTGCCAAGCTCCCAAAAATACAAACTTGCAACCATCGCGCATGTCGCCGGTGCTAACGTCGTACCGAGCAAGGTCTGGCCCGTGCACGCTGTTAATTCCCATCATGCCTTCGTCTACCAACCCGTCTATATTGCGCGGGTGCTTGGCGGCTGGATTGAAATTGGATTCGACTGCAGCAATCGCGCGAAGAATCCACGGGTTGACATTGTAAAACCGGGCTGCGTCGTCGAAAGAGTCGGCCGCCGCAGGGATCGGGGCAAGAAGCGCCAACACCAGGGCGGCACCGGCGGTGAACGTTGGATGTATGTTGCGGTCGGAGAGCATTGCTTCTTCGGGCGGGAGCTTAATGCGTTATTTCTTGACTTGGCCTAGATGACGTTGGCCGTGACGTAGCCAGGTGTCTTGCTGTTGTCCGGGAAGAAAACGGCCGGTGTGCCAGTAATGCGCTGCTTCTCTTGCAGCGCGGTGTTGCGCTCGAATGGGGTTTCGCAACGCCCTGCCGGCGCTGCCGGTAGCGGCGCCTTACCGGTCATGAAACCATTGCAAGCAGCAGACTGGTCCTTCGCGCACCAAATCGCAGTGGACTTAACCATCGAATCGGACTCCAGGATCGGGATCAGGAAAGTGTATATCGTCACGTTGTCCAGCTTTTCCACCTCGGTCATCTGCTTGCGGCAGAAACTGCAGTTGGGGTCTTCAAACGTGGCGATTACACGCGACCCGTTACCCTTGACCATCTTGATGATGTCTTGAAAGGCAGGCCCTTAAAAACAAACTTGCTGAATTCCTGTAGTCGCTTTTCGGTCAGGTTGACTTTTGTGGCAGTGGCCACAATTAGACCGAAGCTCACGAACGAAGCCGTTTTGTCGGTGTAGACAATGCCTGGGTGCGTAAGCACTTCGTATAGTCCTGCGTGAGCAGAAGGCATGACCTTCTCGACCATCTTGGGTCCAAGAATTGGTTCTAGCTTAGGAGCGAGCTGCTGGGTTAGCGTACCAGGCGCTGCGTGCGCGGGGAAGACCGTAGCTACGCTGCCGATCAACATGGCCACTGCCGACACGCTATACAAAAGGGGCATACGCATACTCGGAATCTCTCAATAAAAAAAGGCCTGCGCGTTTCGGCGCAGGCCTTGGTACAGCTGGATTAACGCACTTCGACGAGGATGTTCACGGAAGTACCGTTCGCATCACTGTAGCTGAAGAATTTTTGTGCGCCACCGCCGATGCTGAATTCCGCAATCGTTCCGAGCGTTACCGTCACCGCGGAACCCGCATCCGTGAACAGGGCGACTCCAGGTTTTTCGTTGACTGTGTTACCGCTGCCACCACCACGCGCGGAGACTGCCAAAGCGGTTGTAACAGCTGCTGCAATGGCAGCTCATCGGGTTGCGGTTGAAATGATGGTACGGCTCATCAGGACACTCCAATCGGAGAGGATATGCTGCACTGTCCCAATATCGAAGGTTTCTCAGTTCATGAAAGCGGCTCAGAAATCGATGGGATTTCCGGCTCAATTGTCGGCTTGCATGTATCGGAAGCTGCCATATCATGGTTATAAGTTTCATCAAAGAAACGTACTCAACTTCTCACTAAAGGCAAGACCATGATGAAATTCAAAACTTCCGTTACCGCTGTCGCTATCGCTCTGACCCTCGTTGCGTGCGGTGGCGGCGGTGGAAGCAACGCTCCTGTGACTCCTCCGGTTGCGGTGATCCCTCCTGTGTGGACGCCTGCGCCAGCGCCGGTTCCGACGGTTACGCCTTCGGACATTCAAACCAGTGTCCCGGCTTTTTCCTATGCAGTTGCAAGCGAGGAGTACGTTTTCGTCACCGCGCTCAACGAATTCCGCTCTGATATCGGCCTAGGCTTGTTGGCGCAAAACACGTTGCTGGATACCGTAGCGGCGAAGCACTTGGACTACGTTCTTAAGAATGACATTCTGAACGGCGGCACTGTCAACATGCGTACCAATGACGCAGCAACTGGTCGGTCAATGTTCCACATCGAGCAGGGAGACAAACTGCTGTTCACTGGTATTCAGGAACTCGATCGTGCAAAGTTCGCTGGTTACGCCGGCTCCTATGTTGGCGAGGAACTTGCCTTCGCCGGCGGTAGGGGAGCCCAAGTAGCTTTTGATGGACTCGCTTCGACCGTGTATCACCGCGCAGGACTCATGATGCAAAGCGTCAATGATATCGGCGTCGCTGTTGGTAAAGACCGTTCGCAAACGGTAGTGATGGAAATAGGCACCACTAAGGCGCAGAGGCAAGCGGGCGATTTCGTCGGCTTGTGCCCTGCAGCAAACCAAACTGCCGTCGGACTGCATGCGGGCGTCGAAACTCCGAACCCATTCCCAGAGCTGTCGACGGCCAATGCCGACTTTCCGACCAAAACAGGTTATCCAGTTAGCGTCCTTGGCAAAGAAGGAGCGACTGTTGAAGTCGTCACCTTCACGCTCACGGAGGCTGGCGCGGCCGAGCCAATGCATGCTCGTATCGTGACCAAGGACAACGATCCTAACCGCTATCTGTCGTCAAACGTCGCGTTTTTAATCGCTAAATCGCCGCTGAAAGCAGGCACGGTTTATACCGCCAAATTCTCAGGCCGCGTCAACAACGTGGTAGTTAACAAAGAGTGGAAATTCACGACTCGTTCATGAGTGAATCTTTGCACGACGCGCAAATAGCCAGGTAGAGCGGCAGCAACAAAAGAAAACGCCCGGAGTTATCCGGGCGTTTTTCATTACGAAGGTGGACCTTGCGCCACTGGCGACGATAGTCGGCCCCATGCTTTTTGGTCTTCCACTCGCCTTCCCCCAGCATCTTGATGCCCGGCTGTCGATCAGGAGGTGCAATCCCGTTGTCGTCGGCTGCACTCCGACCGTCACCGAAAGATACTTCTGGCGCCGGCTAATGGTACTGAAGTCGGGTACCTGCCGGTCCAGGCCAGCAAGCTTGAACAGGCTTTGCGCCATGCCCATCGCCTGGCGCAGGGCCAAGTTGAACAAGCCCTTGATCGTCGCCAAGCAGAACTAGGATCGCCGCCTTACTGTACTTCGGGCGCCGGCCCCCGCGTGCCACTGGAACATGTACTACTCCTAATAAATTCCGAGTAGCGGGTTAAAAAAGGAGTCGGTGACTGGGGCGTCACTTGTCTATGCGTACATAGAGAAGCGGTAGCGGGTACAAAAATGCCGGATGCCGACAGCGTTAATTTAAGCAACTTTCTTGACCTATCTAGCATGTCGTTGTGGAATATCACGAGCAGCTAAAACTCGACCCCGTTTTTGCTGCACGTGTCCCCGTGATTCTTGCGTTAACAACGACTTAGCCGGTGGCAATGATGGACACTGTGTCCATCGTGTGAGATCAGAGCGATGGGACTTTCACCCTTTGGCCGGTTCAGTCCGGCTTACAAAGCTAGTTGTAGTGTCGTTGATATATCGGACAGGAAGCCGGCGGAAAAAATAGCCAGGACGGAGAAGCCAATTCGCTGGACCTTCCGAGTTTCGAGCAACGTGACGTCGCCGTGGTTGATCACTAGGGCACAGAAGAGCAAATAGCTATCTATGACGCTGCCGGTAATGCCCCTGATAAGGCCTTCGACGTGGGCGAAAGCGGTCCCTTTTTGCAGATCGAATGCGCCTCGGGATGGCAATGAGTGTGCCGACGCCGAAGTAGAAATTTAGATGGACGCTCTTGAGGAACAACTTCATTTCAGATTTCCTGATTCCAGTAGGGATCATGTTCGCGGTGAGGTTGCGAGAGATGCCGCGCAAGGTGGATACCGTGCCGGTTGTTCTGGCCGTTGCAACAAAACGAGACCTGCCAACATCTAACGATTATATCTTGCTGAAAAGCAACGACTAACTCAAATTCGGTCTAATGTTGGCCAGCTTTCAACCAGCGCGTGTGGAGATAATCGGAGTAAAATTCGGTTGCCATCACCGCAGACGGGTGAGAAGGCAGCATGAAAAGTAATAAACCCACCGTTAGAAACCGTATTTGTTCCCCTCCAGACACACCTCGAGCGTCAGCCGCATTTGAAACTAACGCACAGAAGAAGTTCGATCAAAGCATCCCTCCAGACAAGCTACGGACTATTCAAGCTCAGCCGTTCGCCTGCTCGCCCCTCGTCAGGTGCTAAAAAAGTGAAGAGAACAAAAAGAACAAAGAGAATCCAGAGAGTCCGCACGGCCCGGTGCCGAAACCAGCGGCGTTCGCATCCCCTTGGGGTTAAGCAACTTGCCTGTCTGTTAGTTTCAGTTATGGTATCCTTGACGTAATCCACACCGAAAAACCATGACGGTTCACGCCTTCGGCGCCAGCCGCCACGCGACCGCGGTGATCGTAAATAACGAGGTGCCTATGCCTGACCTGAAAACGTGGGACGATGATCCCCTTGCCGCCTTCACGGCCTTCGTGACGACGCCGGCTTTCGCCAGCACAAGCCGGCGACTTGGCGAAGCCGAGCCCGAGGCAATCTCCACGACTTCGGCAGCGGTCTACACCTTCATGTTCGGCAAGTTCGCGGCTTGGCTAGCTGGCCAGAACCGCCCCTTTTCCCAGGTTGAGGAACGAGACCTGGTGCGCTTCATCAGCCAGCTGCTTAGGCGCGGTGAGCAAAACAGCGGGATCACCGAACGGTATCTGCGCCTACTCGAGCGCTGCTACAGCTACCTGCAGATCGCACCGAACCCGGCGACGTTGGCAACCAAGCTCGCTACCGACAACCACTACCTCGCGCAGAACGTTGGCACCGAAGCTCTCGACCATGAGCAGGTAGCCGCTTTCGTGGCCGCCCTGCCCCCGCTCGATCCGCCCGGCGCTAACCGGGCCGGGCGACTGCCCAAAGCGTGGAAGCGCCGGCGCGATCACGCCGTACAGGCAACGCTGCTCTTCGGAGGCTTGAAGGTGGCCGAAGCGATCGGTCTGCATCTGGGCGAGGTCGAGGACTCGTTTAGCCCGCTGCCGATCCGGTTGAAAATCAATCCAGAAGACAAACACGCCACAAGCTACGAGCATGACACCGTTGTCCACGGCTACGGCGCCGACGTGCTGCGCTACTGGCTCATCGAACGGCTAGCCGAGGATAGTAAGGGGCAGCGCCTGTTAAAAGGCGACCTGGTCTTCCCCGGCGATGCCGAGGGAAAGCCAATGTCGAAGGTAACGCTCTGGCGCCAAGTCAAAGCGACGTTCGCCCGGGCAGGCATCGATGTCAACCGAAGTGGCGGCCGTACCTTGCGGAACACATTCGCCTCGCAACAATTGAAGGAGCACGGCCGCACGAAAAACGATGTCAAAGGCTATCTCGGTCTTGCGTTGGAACGGTCAGCCGAGATTTACGAAACAGCCAAGCCGAGAAAGAAAGGTACCCGATGAAGCTCTCGGAAATCACAAACATCCTGGCCGAGGCCGGATTGCCTGCGCTCTCGCGCGACCAGCTGCTCGAGCTGGCCAGCTCCGGCGCCGGCAAACGGTTTGAAGCGGCCCTCCTCGCCTTCGCCGCCGGCGATCCCCAGCAGCGTGACGAGCTCGAGCCAACTGTCCGCGTGCTAGACGCAACGACGCGGGCGACTCTGAAGCGCATCGGTAACCAGTTGCCCGTCGACGAGCTGGTGACAGTGGCGTGCAAAGAGCGGCGCCAGTTCTTCGACGCCATCGACGCGATCGCCTTACGCACGCCACGCGCCGCGGCTGCGCGGAGCTATCTGGCCAGACTAGGCGCAGCAGCTGTGGTCGCCGACAACACGCCGGCACCAACGGTGGATCCACCGTACTACAGCTTTAAGATTTTTTCCTCCGCGGCGGCGCTATGCATCGCTGAGGCTACGACCAGGGCGGAGCGCAAGCACACCATCAACATCGAGGGCGCCGTGGCGCTCGCCGGTGGCGGCGCTCGCAAGACATTCGACTGGCCAAACAAGATCGTGGTGCAACTGACCGTGCAGGAAGCCTACCAGGTGCTTGCTCTGCTGGAGAATAAGATTCGGTCGCTCCGCTTCGACGGTCATGGCCGCGAGCACGACAAATCGCTCCAGATCGAGTTTCAGGACTCACATTATTTTTTCCGATTGATCCAGCGCGGGCGGGCTGCGGTAGCGGTCCAGGTACGTGCGGTCGACTCGTTCCAGATCGTCTCATTGCTCTACAAACAACTCTTGCGAAACGAAAGTCACTTGCAAATTGCCGACATCCGCGCGATGGTCGACCGCATGGTCATGATGATCACTGTTAGGTAGCCAGATAGCGGCCAGAACCAGCGGCCTAAGTGCACGCCCGGCCGACCTGCATGGATTGAGCTACGCACCTACTAGGACCGATCCTGGCCTGCAAAGTTCGACAGCTCCTCGACGCCCGGCTCGCCCCACAGGGCCTGTGCATACCACAGACCGAGTGAGGTCCTCGTCACGCCCGAATCAAGCACCTTGCCGATGGCTACGGGCCTCAGCGTAGACTGGGCTTGGAACTGGGCATATACCTCTGCGCGCTGCTGTTCGTCCATCTCTCTGAATACGTCGAGTGCGGTCTTGGCGCGCTCTGCACGGAAACGCTCCAGCAGCGTCGGCGCCGCCGGCGCCGGATCCTGTTTCTGCTTGCCCGCGACCTTCGGCGCCGGCGCTTTGATGTCGTTGTTGAGCGCCCATCGGAAGTATGCCGGCTTCGATCCGATCGGCGCGCCCGTCTTAACGAGTAACCGTGCCTCGACCACATTCAAGGCTTCGCTAACCTTGTCCGCCGGATGCTGGGCCAAGATATCGAACGCTTCATGCTGGTTCAAACCGAGCTTCATTAGCCGTTCGAGCAGCGTGACGTCAATGACCGGAGACGAATCGGCTTCCACCTGCGGTTCCTTCGACAGTTCCACCCTGAACTGGAGATACTCGACGCGCAGGCCTTTCTTGTGTTCGATTAGTTCGACGTCAATGTCAGTGACCGCGTTGAGTTCGGCAATGGCGCGCTTAAGCACATCGCGCTTGAAATACTTGTATTCCGGCAGGCTGCTCGTATCATCCGGCACCGGATTACCGGTCAGGACGCCATACCAGTGCACATATGTCTCGACATAGGTGACCTTCGACGGATTGGTCGCGTAGCGTCGGCACACTTCGTACAGTGCAAGTGATGGTCCGCCGCGCAGCATGCCCTGGTAGTAAATACTCAGACGGGTGTAGGTGTGCGGCTGCATCACGCTCTCATGCACCTCGGGCGGAAATGCAAAACCGACCCAGACCTGCCCGGTCTTGCTGCGCAGTCCTTTCGGATTGACAAACGTAACCGAGGCGATCAGGCGCTCGCTGGTCCACTGGCGGTCCGTCTCCAAGCGCAGCTTAATGTCCTGCATGCGCTCGATCTGCTCACGCAGGAACTGCATGTCCTTGCTGTCGTAATGAGCGTCTCTGGCCAGTTCAGACAAGGGAACCCAAAAGTATTTCTTGGATGATGGCGTATCGACCGGGGCCCGCTGTCCGAGCGAACCGATCTTTTGCGCATGATGAACCAGTACGTTAAATACCTTGCGGTTCAACAATGTAAGGGAGCCTTCGACGACCCGCAGTCCAATGGCCTCGTTCGACTTATTAAATTCGAGTGAAGGTCGAGTGATGACGGTGACAAGGGCGCCATTCGCGGCACCGGTCGGTTTTTCTCTGGGTTTGCGCGGCAACGGTGATTGCTCCTCAGGTCGTGCTGGGTAGTATCGATTGAAGTGCGTGAATTATGGCACTGTAAGCTTAGGTGAGAAAATATTTCTCACCAATTTATAGGTGAATTCAACAAATTCACCTTCTATGCGCCAGTACTTTCCCACCATATAGGCCCAGCGAGTGTTCAAACTCCCTGTTAAATCTCACCTAACCTACCTATCGAGGAAAACCATCCCTGTAGAAGCTCACCTATACGCCTCCAGAGCGATCCGGCTCCCTGTACGGCCTCACCGTCAACACCAGTTTCCCGTATAAGGGCCGGCCTAGTAGCCAGAAAATACGCAATTCTGGCGACGAACCTGCCTTGATAGCGCTGCAGGTTCCCACGTGACCCCCTGCATAGTCTCACCTTTGGCCAAATACACCCAGTTCTCCCTGTAGCGCCTCACCTTTACAGGAGCGAAGTACTTTTACTCCCTGTGTTGTCTCACCTTGAAAGGTCTTACCGCGCGTACAGTATCGTATACCATCGTTTTACTCCCTGTATTACCTCACCTTTAGGTACCGAACGTGCTTGACGGAAACAACTTCCTTAGATGAGGTCAACCCCGAACAAGAAATACTCGCCAAATGGAAAATATAAAGGGAATCGGCTGATTGAATCTATGCAGGACAATGGCATTAATTTCGATCTGGTATCAAAAGCAGAGCACGTCCTCTATATCGCACGATGATGCCCCGTAAAAGCTCACCTACGGGGGTAAATTGGCGCTTCACAATCCGGCGCTGGATCATCACTCCCCGCAGACACTCACCCAATGTAGGTCATGTCCCTGTACAGACTCACCCAAGGAGTCCCTACACCCTGTATCCACTCACCTAAAGTACCTGTGGATTCTCACCGATTTCGAACCTACTCCCTGTAGCGGCTCACGAAAACCCCTGTACAGTCTCACCATACCCCCCGCAAGATCTCACCGTTAACCCTTGGAACCCGCATGGCTGCTGAGTTTGCGCGCAGGTAAACAGGTGTTAACGGGTTAACTTTGTTATTCAAATAAACCTCTCAATAGCACAGGAAAAAAAATTGTGAGGAAAAAGACCGGAAACGACAGCGACGACGACGGCGATAGGCCCAGTATCAAGGCGAGTCAGCACTATCCTAGAGCAGAACTCGAAGTTTCGAAGAATGCTGTTAGCAAGAAATTACACTCCCTGTAGGGTCTCACCTTCCGATCGCGACATATTGGTTGTACGGATGGGCACCACCATTACCAAGTACCTTTATGCGTGGAAATCGAAGTCTGAGACGTTGTAAGCTAATTGTGCATCAATGAGATGTGTGCAAGGCTGAAAGCCATTTATGGCAAAATATCCTTGCATCGACCCTTTGCTTCTGCGAGAATAATTGCAGATTACATCACGGAGCTTATAGTGGCGCAACGACCCGTTGTTGAAAAGACGTTCAAAGTGCAGGCAGTAGCAACCATGCTCGGCATCAGTGCCGACACTGTACGCCGCGATTCTGACGAAGCCGATATCAAAGTACAGCGACAGGGTGGCGACGGGCCCAAGACGCGCCTGTTCACGATCGAGAACGTGTTCGAACTGGCAGCGCACCGGCGTCGCAAAAACGGCCTAACTAAACGCAGTCCCCTGATCATTACCGTTTACGCAGCCAAGGGTGGTGTCGGTAAGACGACGTCGGCCGCCAACATTGGTGCCGCTTTTGCCTTGCGTGGCCTGCGCGTGCTATTAGTCGACCTAGACTTCCAGGCCAACCTAACGATGGCGTTCGGCTACGATCCGGAAGTCACGCAGGAGGAGGCTAATGAACTAGGGATGGATCCGGGAGCAGTCGTGAAGTACCATTTTGGCAATCTATTGCCGCAATGGAGCAAGGACGGCAGCGTCGAACCACTCGCCACGGTTATCAAGAAGCCGTATGGTGAGCATGGGCCTCACCTGATTCCATCGGAACTCGGGTTCGACGACCTCGAAGCGATTTTCACGCTTGAACGGCTGATGGAGAGAAAACCGGAACTAGCGATTGCAACCTGGCTACAAAAAGGACTCTCCGGAGAAAATGCTAACGTGGATCTATCCCAATATGACGTCATCTTGTTTGACGCGCCGCCGGCAAAGAATCAGGCGACGCGCGGTGCGATGCTTGGCAGTGATTTCGTGGTCACCCCCGTGTCGATGGAGCGCTTTAGCACAAAATCGGTGTCGTACTTGGCCAAGGTTCTCGGCGAGCTCCAGCGTGATCATGGGCGGTTTCCGCGCATGATCACGTTGGCCAATTTCTACGACATGCGGCGCGCCCGTGTTGCGGCGCAAGTGGTAGCGCTGACGACCAAGTATCCAGATGCCTGGCTTGAAAAACAGATCGCTACCAGCGAGGAGTTCCGCAAGGCGCTGTCGGACGACGTGATCATGCCTGTGATTCTTTCCAGGCCAAGCAGCGGACCAGCGGAGGAGCTTCGCGCCGTGGCCAATGCATTACTCGAGAAGATGGAGGCGGCGTAATGGCGAACTCATCCAGTAGCCGTTCCCAGGCAGACTTGACGGCGGAACTGCAAGCGCGGCTGCGCCAGAGCGGCAACGCGACGGCCCCTGCGGCCACGCCGATTGCGCCTGCAGCGCCGGCTCGGCCAGGCAATATGCACATGAATGATGCTCCCCGCGGTCCGTCGCGCTCCCTGCAAGACTTGGTGGGCGCACAGCCAGCCGCGGGCGAGGCTGGCGCCGCGTCAAAGATAATGCAAGATGTGAACGTGCCGGTCGATCTCAGCGAGATCGACGATTCTCCCTATCAGCCCCGCACCCGTTACGACGAAACGGAGCTGCTGCTACTGGGCGAGCAGCTGCGCATGCAGGGGCAGGATGAACCGGTGCGCGTGCGTCGACTGACAAATGGCCGCTACCAGCTCATCTCTGGACACAGACGCGTGCGCGCGGCGCGACTGATCGGCTGGGCCACCATCGTCGCCAGGATCCTCACGCTCGAGGACCGTGAGGCGGAAATTGCCACACTTACGAGCAACGAGTCGCACGTCGGATTGAGCGACTTCGAACGCGGCTGCGCTTACCAGCTCGCGCTCGACAAGGGTTTTGCGACGACCCAGAAGGACGTGGCGCGCCTGTTTGCCTGCTCCCAAGGCCGCGTCTCTCAATGTTTGTCGGTGGCGCGCCTCCCTCCGCCACTTGTTGCGATGCTAGCGGACTATCCGTCGCTGCTGACCTACCGCCACGCAAAAATCGTGCGTGAAGTCCTCGACCATGACCCGGAAAGCTTGCCGGCCGTAATGGCTGCCGTCGAAACGATGATTGACGAGCCGGACCTGGAGCCGGAACAGCTGCGTGTACGCTGTACCACGAAGAAGGTCGGGATGCGCACGCGCGCTAAGGTCGCGATAAAAAAAACAGTACCTGACCGAAGTGGCGAATCGGTCTTCACGGTACGCTCGAACAATCGCAACCTAGTCGTAAACTTCAACGACCGGCTATCGCCCGAGCAAAAGGCAGAGGCCGAAAAGCAGATTCTGGCAGCGCTGAAGGGCGTCGTCGAGAGTCTCGAGGTGCCTGACAATGCATGAGCTGGCGGGCGTTGCTGTGCAGTGCTGAGGGCGCGATGAAAAAGTTCTTGGGAAGCTGGGTGTTAGGCGGACATTCCGGCTTTCTTGCACCACCTAGGTTGGCGTCCCTGACGCCTGCCCGGTAGGCGCGCACAACAATGCATTGGATCCTTTGCAACCACGCGCAACTAAATCGGTAAGTGGGCCATTGTCTTGGCACAATTTTAGCGCTTGGCTTGGCCAGCTAAAGTCCGGAACCACGGTAGGCATTTCTTTCGTTTGAGCAGATGAGACTGGATATCGACCCCATCAGTCGGGATGACTGGTGCCCTAGCCATTGAGAAGTTTTCGCGCGATCGCCAGTCATTTCTATTCTGCCAACGTTCCAGCAGCGGCAAACGTTAGCAAGCGGTGGCCCTGTCTCGCATCCTCGGTGGTTCTGTCGCGTTATTGAGCAAATGACAGAATTTTCCTTGAACCGCAATGTGCCGCTCAAACCGAGCGGACTATTCCTGCCAACGCAAAAGTTGGTCGGCGAACGCCATGGCATCAACGCCGTCGATCACGAACTGGCCCTTGCGGATCATGTGCATCGGCTCAATGCCGACGAGTACAGTCCCAGCGGACCGGCACGATTTGAAGTTGAGTATCGGCCTAGTCACCCGCTTGATGGCGCGATTATCCTGCTCGACGAGGTTCTTAAGTTACTCTAATTGGATCACCAGGATCGGCACGCCGCGGCCGGCGTTGACCGTATCCGTGGCCGCGTTGTTGGCGCCGCTTTTGTCTATCGCGACTTTGTTTGGTCGCCGCTCACTCCCATTGCGTTGTCGAAGAAGCGCTTCGCCGCGGTCATGTCGCGCTTGGCCGTCAGCAGGAAGTCGAGGTCTTGCCCTGCTTGTCGATGAAGTTGTGCCGGTGTTTCTATTGATATGCGTTCAATGAAGCACCATCGCTCCCCTTTTGGGATGCGCAGAGGATCGGCTGTGTAGGTTCGACAGTGGCGTATGGTCAGACCATTTTATTAGCAGGTAATAATTCGCTCTTGTAGACACTGGTATTGCCGTTCGCTACGTGTGCTGACGCGCGCTTTATTAGCAGCTAATAACTGTGGCATCTTGCGTTCGCGCCTGGAAACTAAAATCTGGCGACGTTATCAAGATGTGGTGGGCATAGTTTCATGCCTGCGTTGGACATTGCTAAGTGAGCTGCAGTCATACACACGGCAAGAGTAGTTATTATGCAGGCGTCTAGGTGATCTTAGAGAAAGCCCCCTGCATTGCGTGGCAACTTTTCCCGGTAGACAGCGTGGCATCGTGCTGGCATATATGTTGGCACTTGCGAAACCAGGAATCTGAGCAGGCCATTGGCACGGGCTTATTAGCAGCTAATAGTGTAGCCGTGCCATTCTCATGCGGCAAGTAGCGTTGGCATGCATTCTTGTTCTGCTGAAGTTCAATAGCAATGTTACTCACGATGCTTAAAAGCAGCAGTCGTTACATTGGTCGCCTCTCTGCAAAAACTAAGAATCTGTTCGCGACTTGACTGGCGGATGGCATCTGAGACAGATTCCACCAAAATCGCGCCAGGACAATGACCGGTAGCCTGACCAACGCGAGGAGGTGGTGTTGCATGCAACCACGAATCCATAACAACTCCCGCATTTGGTCGGGCACTCATGCGACTAGGCCATGGGCAGCCTGCCGACCTTAATACCCATTGGTAGCAGCTGATAATTGCTATTCACCGTCTAGATTGATGGATCTAACCCGTGCTTTACAAATGTACGAAGCTAACATTTTAGCTATCGGGGTCTTGGGTGAAACATGTGTACGTTTACGCCTTGGCGCCGGTTGGCTCTTGGCACCGATAACCAAGCAGGCAATTGACCGATTCTGTTTAACCGAAAGCACTGGTCTGTCCAGCGCCGTTGACCTGATCAAAAGAGAGCTGCTATTGCATGCGATTTTAGAAGTGTTTAGAAGGCATCGCGGCCGAACTACCGCTTGTGCTACGGGCAGATATTAGCGACTCATAAGACAGAGCATTCGCTTCCTGAGTGCCATGATGCTTGCGCGCTGGCTCATTCCTCCAGCACAATTTTCTACAGAAGCTGTGCACGGATATGATCAGCAGCTAACAGAGCCTATGTTTTTACTATTGCCGAAGCCTCTATCCATTCCCGTTCAGGTGCAGTATTAACGCCCATTCCTGGCGCATGGAGGGTCACCGGCGCAGGTCCAACGAGTGCCGACGTGCCAGACTACATTATTAGCAGCTAATAAATAGCTCTTCCAAGACTGGTAGTGAAGTTTTCCACTCGCCCACATGGCTTAGTCCTTACTAGCCACTAATAACCTCGTCGTCTGCGCGAGACCCAGTCACACGCAGACGAGGGCGCATCGATGACGGGATTAACATTGGTGCATTCCCGTATAGAACAGTGCCACGCTATCGGTTCAGTTGCTGATAGTAGCAGCAATATTTATAAGCGTAGACGCGAAGAGCGGTAGATCGCGCCTGTGTCGTAGTGGAGATCCTCATGTTCTGCGCGCACAAATACTCGTACTCCGAACACACGATCTCAGCCAGGATCCCAGCGTGGCATTATTAGCAGCTAATAATCCGTAGTCAATTACCTCATCATGCTGTTTGGCGCGGCGATTGGTACGATGATGACCGTTGGAACCCTGGGCCTGCTGTACCTGCTGGCCGGGCTCTGTCGTATTAGCTAACCGCCGGGGGTGGCGGGATCAGATAGAGTGCGGCGCCCGACCACTCAATGACTCGACATGCTCAACTTCAAAGGAGCACGCTTTCCGATCGATTTGATCCTGGGCTGTATCCGCTGGCATGCGGCCTACCCGCTTAGCTACCGGTATCTTGAGGAGATGTTGGAAGAGCGCGGCGTGTTGGCCGACTATTCATCGATCTAACGGTGGGCCATTCGTTTCCTGCCACTCATCGAGGAGATGGCTCGGAAACACACGTGCTTGGTCGGGAGGAGCTGGCGCATGGATGAGACCTACATCAAGGTCAAGGGCGTCTGGAAATACCTCTACCGCGCCGTCGACAAGCAGGACAAGACCGTCGACTTCCTGCTGACGGCGAAGCGGGACATGGCTGCGGCGAAGTGCTTCTTCGACAAAGCTATGGGAGCAAACGGCGATCCAAACAAAGTCGTGATAGACAAGAGCGGCGCTAACAACGTGGCCATGGATACGATCAACGCTGGTCGCGACGTGTCGATCCTTGTGCGCCAGGTCAAATACCATAACAACATTGTCGAGCGGGAGCATCGAGCCATCAAGCGCTTGACTAGACCGATGCTCAATTTCAAATCATTCCGGTCCGCCAGTTCGGTGCTAGCTGGAATCGAGCTAATGCACATGATCCGCAAAGGTCAGTTTGAGATCCACGGCGCTAAGGCGATGTCGTTCGCCGACCAATTTTCTGCGATGGGAGGAGTGATCCGTCCAATGTGAGGCGCGCAGCTCCGTTTTCGGCCAATTTCCGCCTTTGATCAACAACGCGACAGAACCCGACAGGCCGCTACCAATGGGATGGACGCCCCCACCGGTAACGGCATCAGATGTGCCAAAGTGGAACTGTTAACCAACCACTTGAGTCGAGGGGGGCGTGACCATGAAGATTACGACAGTCGGCATCGATCTGGCAAAAAACGTGTTTCAGATTCACGGGGTCGATGCACACGGCAAAGCGGTGCTCAAGAAACAGATCAAACGAGAAGAGATGGCGGTCTTCTTCGCCAACCTGGCGCCGTGTCCTAAAGGCATGGAAGCATGCGGCAGCGCTCATTACTGGGCGCGCAAACTGCAGATCCAGGGGCACACAGTCAAGCTGATGGCACCGCAATTCGTTAAGCCATATGTCAAGACCAACAAGCATGACGCGGCTGATGCCGAAGCTATTTGCGAAGCAGTTACCCGTCCGACGATGCGCTTTGTACCAGTCAAGCATGTTGAGCAGCAATCGGTTCTGGCGTTGCACCAGGCTCGACAGTGTATGGTCAAGGCCCGTACTGCGCAGGCGAACCAGATCCGAGGCCTGCTAGCCGAGTTTGGACTTGTCCTCCCGCAAGGCATCACGCATCTATATCAACGCGTACCGCTGCTGCTAGAGCAGGCGAAGGAAAAGCTACCTGGCTTGTTCCGTCAACTGGTGCAGCAGCTCTTGGCGCACCTGAAAATACTTGATCGACAAGTCAATGAGATGGAGATCCGGATTCAGATGTAGCACCGTTCGAACCCGGGTTCTGTCGCGTTGTTGGTCAAACATCGGAGTTCCCCCGACCCGGCCTGCACTGCTCAAATTGAACGGACTATTCCTGCCAGCGTAGAAAATTGGTCGGCCAACGACATGACCGCGGCGCCGTCGATTGCGAACTGGCCCTTGCGGATCATGTGCATTAGCTCGATGCCGGCAAGCACAGAGCCGCGGCGTGGAATGATTTGAAGTTGAGCATCGGCGTGGTCACCCGCTTGATGTCGCGATGGTCCTGCTCGACAATCGTCCGATGAAGCAAATGTGTGACTGTTTATGAAGTAAATGTGTGACTATCCAGGAGTAATGAAGTAAATGTGTGACTATTGTGATTATAGCCACGCTATTGATGTCGACGATCACAAAATGCATTCAAAGTTAACTTCATAGAACGATTGCTTTTTACCTTCAGGGCGTGACCAGCACACGCCGTTGATCACGCGCGTTTCGATAGCCCGATCCATGACATGCCGTACGAAAGCATCGGGTCCGATTGCAGCGATCCGAATAATCTACTGTGCCATCTCCGGTGGGGTAGCGTTCGAAAACTACTGTATGTCTGCTACGGTCGAACCCGGCCGTTGAGCTCTGCATAGCAAAGGGCCAAGGTCGATAAATTGCAGATGATTACGAAGGGCCGGATCCGACCCAAAGCGGCCGGTGGCGGGATATGAGGTTAAGACCCTTTCGCCACGAATTTAAGCCATACTCACGTACCAGTTTTCCGGATCCTGCCGTAGGGCCGAGCTGTTTAAAAGGCCGGGTATACCTTGATCCAACATCACATCTTGCTTGTTGACGATGAACCCCACGTGCTGCGCGTACTGCGTCTCTCATTGGAGCGTGAGGGGTACAGCGTCGCTACTGCCAGCGACGGTAGTACTGCATTGTCAGCAATGTCGATCAGGCTCCCAGACGTGCTCATCACGGATATCAAAATGTGTGGCATGAATGGCCGTACATTATGTCCGCTAGCACGCAAGATGTACCCGGATCATGTGTTTTTGATTTTAGTTATGACATCGATGACGGCTGTAGACGAACGTCATTGGGTCCAGGAGCTCCAAAACGCAGAATTTCTTGAAAAGCCGCTGTCGCCTCGACAATTGGTAGCAAGGCTTTCTCGCTACTTCTCTACGGTCAAATAACCAGGAAAATCTGTTGCCGTCCATTCATTAATGTCTGCTTTTGGGCAAACTTGCCCCTGGATGACAGGCCGGATGCGACCCAAAGCAGCCGCTTCGCCGGGAGAATATCTTGGCTCGTTACGTCATCCCAAACAAACTCATCATCAACACGCCGATGGAGCTTTTTTGCATCCATAGTGAAACAGCGATAACGCTTACGCAAATTGCAATTGACCCAGCAATGACTGATTTTTTTAACATATGTTCAGGAGTAAAGGAAAGTCTCTCGGACGATTCGAAGGACCGCTTTTGGCCGATTCCTGCCTTTCGCGTCTGGCTAGTTTCGATCCACACCAGACGTCACAAAGCGTGGATCCGGCATGCGATCAGGAGCCAAGCTTCTTGCGGCACTCAGCTTGCGCGGACTGTAGGCGGATCTGCAAGTTCTATTGCATGTTCGGAGGTGCCGGCGTCCCGAGGAACAAGTTGTTCTTTTCGGCCTGGGTGAAGCTGTCGAAATAGGTGTTATAGACGCATGTGCAATAGGGCTTCGCCATTTTGGGATCCTTGGGAGCGGTTTTTTTGAGCTCGATCACCGATACGCATCGCTCCGCGTTCATTTTCTTCAGCCCGTCCATCCTGTCGTCGGCATAGGCGGGGAATGCAGGACGATACCGGCAATCAAGCTAGCAATTTTCAACCCGTGCTTCATGTTATTCCTTTGTATGGTGAATCGATTTCGCAGTCGAGCTGCTCTAGAAGCATTATTTAACCTCCGATAGTGCGATCCGCTCCGGACTGACGGGCTTGCCGATTTGCACACTGACCGGCTCGGTCAGCACGACCAGGTTTAACACCGGAACCATCTCGCGCGCATGCAAGTCGATCGGGTCGCCCGCTCCATCCCGCAGCAAACCCGCATTCGTGTTGCCTGCGCATTTGTCCAGCGTTATTCCACCGCGCAAGGGTGCAGATAAGCAGCGCATGCCAACGCCGTCGACGGTTCTCTTCTCGGTGTAGGAAGCTTCGTCAGTCACCGCTTTCGCAGGATCCCACCCAGAAGGCGCTGGCTCAGACACCTCTGTACGGCCGCCGGGTTCGCGGCGATGCCCATATACCTGCCCTCCGCGCATGACAGCTTCAGTCATTGATGAAGCAATGCGGGTCTTGCAGTCATCCTCCATAACGACGTTAAATTCCTCATGCCGGATGAGATAGCCGCTCGCGCTACTGAGATAGGTGCTGCGCTTCATTGCAAAGTCGGCCGGCAATGGGATCAGCGGCGGTGGCGGAGGAAGGTGCTGCATGGCGCGCACACGTGCGCATACGTCGTAGGCGCGACGAGGCGTTTGCATATAGGCCTCGAGCGATTCCGGCCGCATCTGCGTGACGATTTCGTAAGGCTGGGCCGTCGCATCGACAGTCTGCCGGTCGCAGGCGGCAAGGGCCGCAAAGATCCCCAAGACGCCAACGCAACGCGCTGCTCGTTCTAGCATCATGAACATGTATTTTTTCTTGTCCGGCTCCGGCCGGTGCGGGCGCCATAGGCACGGCTTTTCGTTTTATCTTGTGATAATCGGCAGCGTCATCTTGATTACAGCTTTGGTCATCGACCCACAGCAGACGTTCATCAGAAAGTGAGTCTATAGTATGGCAAGAAGAAGGCGAGCTGCATAAGCGATATGCGTGCTTACTTGTTCGGATCGACAGCCAACGGCAATCCAAGTTGCTTACGGCAGCTATTGCGCATGGCCAGCTCTTCGGCGTTCGATTGCTCCAGGGTTCCTGGAGGTGCCTTCCCCGGATTGGCCTGCATGTATTTCATCGCCTTCTCCGCGCGCACCTTGAACTTAGGCATAAAACAGTCGCAGTATGCGGGCAGCTTCGCATTGCCCTTCAGATCCCATTCGCCAAACGGTTTGGGCATATTCGCCGACATTAAGCAGCCATTGGGGCCGGCCAAGTCCTGCATCGTTGGCGCCTGCGCCTGCGCCTGCGCGTGCGACAAAGGCGGGACCAAACTTATCAAAATAGCCACGATGGACAAAGACGACGAAAAGCTTTTATGCATGATGTTCTCTTTCATGACGATAGGAAGAAAATAACGCTCCGCGACTGCTTTGCGATGAACTCAGCCGTTTGGGTCAGCATAGCAGGTCGCCAACCTGGAAAAGTCGCAGACTGTCACTACAGGCAGCTGTCGACCCAAAGCAATGGGATGGACTCCTCCTCCCCCTGAGGGCACGTTAGTGCCAAACTGGAGTTTCCACAAAACCGGTTTGGAAAGAAGGAGTCCACCATGAAGCTTATCCGCGTTGGAGTCGATTTGGCAAAGAATGTCTTTCAACTGCACGGCGTAGACCGCTCGGAAAAGACGGTCTGGCGGCGCAAGCTGGTCCGTGGTGATTGGATCAAGGAACTGCTCGAAAGGATTGAGCCGGGTTGCGAGATCGGGATGGAAGCATGTAGCGGCGCACATCATTGGGCGAGGATGCTGCAAGCACAGGGACATACGGTGAAGTTAATCGCTCCGCAGTTCGTTAAACCCTACGTCAAGAGCAACAAGAACGACGCAAACGATGCAGAAGCGATCTGTGAGGCGATGAGTCGGCCGAGCATGCGTTTGGTGGCCATCAAAACCGTCGAGCAGCAAGATATCCAGGCCGTACACCGGGTGCGCTCAGGCTTGATGGATCAGCGCAAGGCCAAGGCAAACCAGCTGCGCGGCTTAGCGTCTGAATATGGGTTGGTGGCGCCGAAAGAACTGCTTCACCTGAGGTCAGCGATCCCGCGCTGGCTTGAGGATCAGGAAAATGGTTTGACCGAGCATTTTCGCCGGCTTTTGCATGGTCTGTGGCGAGATCTGAAGGCACTCGATGAACGAGTTGAAGAACTCGACCGGGAGATTGGACAGATTGCTCGGCAAGACCCGGTCGCTATACGCCTGCAGCAAGTACGTGGTATCGGGCCGCTGACCGCAACGGCTCTGCTGGCTACAGTAGGTGACGCCACCCAATTTGCTAGCGGGCGCGAGATGGCTGCTTCGTTTGGGCTCACGCCCAAACAAAACAGCTCAGGAGGAAAAGAGCGATTGCTCGGCATTAGCAAGCGCGGCGACGCATACCTGCGCAGTTTGCTCGTGCATGGAGCCCGAGCGGTCATCCGAACCGCACAAGCGAAGACGGATCGATTGAGCATATGGGTAATCCGCATTGCCACGACACGGCACCCGAATATCGCCGCAGTGGCGTTAGCGAATAAGACCGCGCGCATCGCC
>Ga0308169_10001033_pt1 | contig 35121 bp, 42 predicted proteins | sample PhyBR1_2_FD_202139 | JGI IMG/M metagenome (GOLD analysis project Ga0308169, IMG submission 202139) | Phyllosphere microbial communities from UC Gill Tract Community Farm, Albany, California, United States - DLSLSB.R1 | ecosystem: Host-associated > Plants > Phyllosphere > Unclassified | place...
AGATGGCTTGGCGCAGTTGGAGGATTCCGGAACCGGGCGCATATTGATTTGCGCCGGAAAGTATTGCGTCAACGGCGATTTGCCGAATCTCGGCTGGGCCCTCCGTATCCGGAAATCCTTGACCCAGATTGATGGCTTCATGCTGATTGGCAAGAGCGGTAATCTCTTCAAAGATGGTCACCCCGGGCTGGCCAGATGCGTCTAGCAAATTCGCGCCGTGTGCTGTTCTCTGCCAAGGAGTCATGAAAATGCTCATAGGTTCATTATGGACGTGTCGCAGTTAAATGTTATTCATTGAGTCGACGAATCGTTACGGGACATTCACCGAAGTTCCAACAATCGGCGCCAATCCTTGATAAGTTCAATTCATGCGAAGAGCAGTATGTCCCGGTTCCTTTGACCCGATTCACAATGGTCATGTCGAAATCATCGCGCGCGCCGCCAGCCTTTTTGACGAGGTGATCGTAGCGGTATCTACCAACTACTCGAAGAAATACCGCTTTAGCGAAGATGAGAGAGTGGCCATGGTCGAGGAAACTGTGGGCGGACTGCGAGGCGTCAGCGCAATTCCCATGGACCAAGGACTATTGGCAGATTTTTGCAAAGAGCACGGAGCCGAGGCAATCGTGAAGGGGCTTCGAAGCACGGTCGACTATGCCTACGAAATCCCAATGGCCACGATGAATCGGCACTTGACCGGTGTCGAAACCGTATTTTTGCAGGCTGATTCCCGGTATACGCACTTGTCGTCGTCGCTTCTCAAGGAAGTGCAATCGCTGGGCGGAGATGTCGCGGAGTACTTTCCGCGCGCCGTCATGAAAAGGCTGCTGCGCTGATCGCATCTCAATGTAATTTGTAATTACACAGGGTAGATATAAGATGAGACCCTTGAAAGTTCCCTCAAACCAACTCGGACGGTTTTCCTAATATGAATCAACGGGCCATCACCAAGGCAGTCATTCCAGCCGCAGGACTCGGAACTCGATTCCTGCCAGCTACTAAGGCAATGCCGAAAGAAATGCTGCCGGTAGTCGATAAACCTGCAATTCAGTACGTCGTGTCCGAGGCAGTAAAGGCAGGATTCACTGACTTGCTGATGGTTACGGGTCGTAGCAAGCGAGCATTGGAAGACCACTTTGACCGTGTTCCTTCGCTGGAGTACTCGCTGGAAGCCAAGGGTGACAAGAAGAAACTGGACGCAATCCACGAAGCTACTCACCTCGGCGATATTCACTACGTTCGCCAGGGAGATCCCAAGGGGCTCGGTCACGCAGTCCTTTGCGCCAAGCAGCACGTCGGAAACGAGCCATTTGCAGTGTTGCTCGGTGACGACCTGATAGACGAGCGTGATGAGCTTCTTTCAATCATGGCCGACGTGCAGCGGAAGACGGGTGGCTCGGTCATCGCATTGATGGAGGTGGAGCCGCAGCAGATCAGCGCCTATGGTTGCGCTGATGTTTCAGCTGTCGAAGGCGAAGAATTCGTCAAGGTCAATGGTCTGGTAGAAAAGCCTGCCGTAGACGAGGCGCCTAGCAATTTGGCAATTATCGGCCGCTACTTGCTTCACCCGCGCGTCTTTGAAGTCTTGGAGCACACCGCCCCAGGTCGTGGCAACGAAATTCAGCTCACTGACGCCTTGCAGGTCTTGGCTTCGGCTGAAGGCGAAGGCTCGGGCGTTCACGCAGTTGTATTCCGCGGTCGCCGTTACGACACGGGCGACAAGCTCAGCTACCTGCAGGCCAACATCACCCTCGCTGTAGATCACGAGGATCTTGGCGCTGGCCTGAAGGCCTGGCTGAAAGATTTCGTTGCCAAAATAGAGGACTAATTAGGCGAGGGCCACCTCGATAGAATCTCACACAGCGTCGTCGCCAGGGTGGGAATCCAGAATGCGCAAAGTGATGGCGGCCTAGTATGAACTAGGCCGCCATTGCTGTCTTAATTCGGGGTGCCGGGACCCGGCTCCTAGTGGCGGAATGCCCGCCGGCTGAAATCAGCACGCTCCTTGTCGTCACCCTAAGTTGATGGCAGGGATAATTCCTTGATGAGTCTGTTGGCTATTGCCAGATGCCCTTGCGTGTTGGGGTGGAACAAGTCGGACTTTCCCTTCCACGTCTTCGTTCCTCGTGGCCCGCGGTTCTGTGTGATTGCGTAAAGGTCGGACAGCGGAATGAAGATCCCACCGTTTTGTGCGCAAGTTTCGCTAATGACGGTATCCAGAGCTTTCGCAATCCTAGTTTCGGAACGGTACCAGACACCCAAGCAGACGAAGTCTACGGAAGGGGAGTGGGCCCGGATCCGCTTCAGATAATTCTGGTACTCCTTGCGAAAGGTATCGGTTGGCGTCTTGCCCCCAGCGTCATTGGTGCCCAACTCGATGATTGCGAGATCAAGGTCCTTGGGCATGGTTTTGCTTTGGGCGATGTAGTTTAACTTCGCCCCAGATTTGGCAATGGTCGTAATAGACTGTGTTCCGGTCGCCTTGAGCCTCCGCGAGGTGATGGCGCGGAAGCTTTCAGGTAGTAGCCGTGCGTCTCGGCCAACACTGATGGAGTCGCCCGCAAACAGCACCCGGTCGTAGCCCTGAGTCCTGGAAGTGGGCGTGGGCATCGCGCTGGGGGAGGACTCATCCGCATGGCTGTGCGTCGAGACGATACCTTGGATAGCGGGTACCAGAGCGACAGCTAATACTACGAGCAGTGCTAATGATAAAGCTGCTTTTTGCCGCAGTGACATCTTGCTATCCCTATTTGCGTCAGGCACGTTCTGGTCTCGCTTCGAGAGGTTTAGTAGTTCGTCGATTACTCAAAGTTTATCGGGGGAATCTGCCAGCCCATGGCTTACGGAGAAGCTTCAAGTGTGAGTCCTACCGCTGTCGAGGGTTACTGCATATTCGCGAATCTGATTCGCCAGACTGGGATTCGGTCCTTGCCGAAGTTGTCGATTGGTCTGCTGCATGGAGCCCGAATGGTGTGCTCGCGGTGCACGGCTTGACGCCTGCAGAACAGCATAGGTACCTCCCGTTGAAATCCACGTGAAGTGGAAATTGCAGATCCGAGTTTGGAATCCGAACACTCGGCATGGGAACGGATTGAAGAATTTGGCCAGGTCTATGTGCACTGAATCAATTCCGGATTTTACTCGGGAAAAGATTTCTGAATATTTTCATCGAATTTAGCGGATTCATCTATTCTAATTTTGAACGCCACGAATGGAGTGGCATTTATCACTCTTGGTCCCGGTCAATGCACTCAGCATAATCACAAGTAGCTTATGTATGCTTGCTCTTTGCGTGAAGTCTCCCGGATGGTCCGTTGGCTTCAGTTTGGTAGCCCGGGTGGAGATGATTTGAAACACGAAGAACCTGAAGAATTCTTATTTGCGTCCCGAAGCGCGCGCAATGAAGTTGAGCGAAAGAGGAAGAAGCGAACGAGAAACATAGTTGTCGCCGTTGTGGCGGCAATGCTGGTTTGCGTACTTGGCGCGGGTTATTTCGTCTTTGACCTTCAGCGGCAGTTCAACTCCAAATCCAATTCGCTGGCGCTTGGCTTTTCTGACGCTGATCAGGAAGCGCGCCCAGTGAAAGACCCAGACGACAAGTCGATGAACATTCTGATGCTTGGTGTTGACCATGCAGCGGATGACAGCGACGGTTCTGCCGCATTGAGCGGAGCAGTGGAACAGCGAAGTGATTCGATGATGCTGGTTCATATCCCGGAAGACCGCTCACAGGTATACGTGATGTCCATGGTCCGCGACATGTACGTGGATATTCCTGGATACGGGAGCAACAAGTTAAACGCGGCTGTATCCCTGGGCGGGGTCCCGCTATTGATGCGAACGGTTGAGGGCCTCTTTGACACCAAAATTGATCATGTCGCCATGGTCGATTTTGAGGGGTTTAAGGAATTATCAACTGCGCTTGGGGGAGTTACCGTCGAGAACGACATCCCGTTCACTGCCCACGACACCGACTATTTTTACCCAGAAGGAAAAATTGACCTCGAAGGCGACCGTGCTTTGCGCTTCGTTCGCGAGCGCAAGTCCTTCACGAATGGCGATTACCAGCGAGTGGCCAACCAGCGTAAGTTCATCGCCGCCGCTGCAAACAAACTTCTCTCCTCCGACACCCTCACGAACCCGGTGAAGCTGTACGACATTGTCGACACCGTGTCGCCATATCTGACATTCGATGAAGACTTCGATGCAGCGACCCTTGTCGGGCTCGGGATGCAGCTCAAAAATGTCGATACTCAGAACATGGCAATGTTTACCATGCCCACCGCGGGTACATCGGTCAGCGCTGACGGGCAGTCCATTGAATTGGCCAGCGAATTGGCGATTGCCCAAATTGGTGAAGCGCTGCGGACAGACACGATGCAGAAGTATCTGGAAGAGAATCCTCCCGAAACAGAGTAAACCCTGTGATCGGTGTGACAAATGCGTGGATGCACCTGTCGAATCACGTGGATGACGGATCCTATCTACTAGACTTTGAACATCTGTGCTTGCTAACCAAGCGACAGTTGGCATTCGAGAATGAGGACTTTTGAGCATGACAGTTGCAGAGGAGGCCGACAAGTTCGGCTTGCACCGTGTAGGTGCGCGTCCTTCGTTGGGCGACTATCTGAGGCAAACTTGGGAGCGTCGTGAGTTCATTTATGAATTAGCGAAGGCTCGAGTTCAGAAGCAGAATCAGCAAAACCGTTTGGGAATGCTCTGGGTAGTCCTGAAGCCAACCATGAATGCAATCATGTACGGCGTGATTTTTGGTGTCTTGCAAGGTGACAAAAAAGCTGCGGATTTCCCGGTTTTCGTGGTTATCGGCGTCTTCCTTTTTGAGTTCTTCACCAGCTCGATGAACGGCGGGGCAAAGTCGATCACCGGCAACTCTGCCTTGGTCCAATCCCTTTCCTTTCCGCGCCTAAGCTTGCCGGTTGCACAGATTACGCAGAACCTGCTGACGCTGATGCCAATGGTGGCCATCATGTTCATTTATTCGATGATCCTGGGAACGTCACCGAAATGGTCATGGTTCGGGATCATTCCGCTCATCGCACTTTTCAGTGTCTTCAACATGGGTGTTGCGCTCATTTGCGCCAGGATCACTGTTCATGTGCGGGACTTCACGCAGATTCTTCCGCTGGTCACTCGCATGCTCTTCTACACCTCCGGTGTCCTCTTCAGTGTCGATCGCATCCTCAGCCATTGGCCTTGGCTGGTAACTGTCTTTGATTACCACCCGTTGTATCAGACGCTGCAGCTAGCGCGAGCGATGATCATGGACACTGCCGACTATGATCCGATGGGTTGGGTCGTCGTGGGTGTCTGGGCTCTCGTGATGCTCGTCGTGGGACTTATTTTCTTCTGGAAGGCTGAGGAGCGTTACGGCCGTGCCAATTAGTTTTGATGATCTGATCAACCCGGAGTTGCACCCGGAGTATGAACCCGCACCGATTTTTTCTGACGATACGTCCTTCATCGATGTCGTTAAGCCGGAAGACATCAAGTCTTCCACGCTGACCGTTGACGAATCCCGTACGCCAGTAGTCATGGTGGATAACCTGCATGTTAAATACCAGGTGTTCTCCAGTGGCAAAGCGCTGGGCAACGCAGGTGCGCGGAGGCTATTGCAGCCAAAGATGCGTGGCGTGCGTACAGTACACGCGCTCAAGGGCATTTCCTTCGTTGCCTATGAAAATGAATCCATTGGCATCATCGGTTCCAACGGCTCGGGTAAGTCGACACTTTTGCGTGCGATCACCGGCCTGACGCCACCTGCGGCTGGATCGGTCTACGCGCGTTCGCGCCCGAGCCTTCTGGGTGTCGGAGCTGCACTGATTCCTGACCTCTCTGGTGACAAGAACATCACCTTGGGCGGCCTGGCTTTGGGATACAACCGCGAGCAGGTCGAACACATGCGTGAGGAAATCACCAAGTTTGCCGAGCTGGAAGAATTTATCGATCTTCCCATGAGGACCTATTCCTCAGGAATGGCCGCACGACTGAAATTCGCCATCGCCGCTTCAAAGGAACACGACATCCTTATTGTCGATGAAGCCTTGGCAGTGGGCGACGCGAAGTTCCGCAAGCGCAGTGAAGCCAAGATCCGTGAAATTCGCGAAAATGCCGGCACCGTGTTCCTGGTTTCGCACTCAATGAATTCAATCAAGGAAACCTGCAATCGGTGCATCTGGATTGAAAAGGGTGTCCAGAAAATGGACGGCGACCCGGACACCGTGATCAAGGCCTACCAGCAGCACAAGAAGTAAGAGACGAATGACTGAATTTCCCGGCGTATCCTACGTCATGCCAGTGCTGAACGAGGCCGACTACCTTGAAGAGGCTGTCAACTCGATTCTCACCCAGGACTATGACGGAGAGAAGGAGCTGGTTATTGCGCTCGGCCCAAGCACCGACGATACCGATGCTGTTGCGCGCCGCCTGGCAGAAGCGGATTCCCGCGTCACCCTGGTTGACAACCCCAAAGGCCGTACGCCGATTGCGCTGAATTTGGCAATCAAGGAGTCAATGCATCCGATCATCATGCGCGTAGATGCGCACAGCGAGCTTCCATCCAACTACACCCGTCGTGGGGTAGAGACGCTGTATCGCGTCGGAGCCCACGATGTTGGCGGGCTGATGGACGCTCGGGGCCGTACAACAGTACAACGGGCCATCGCAGCGGCCTACCACTCCAAATTCGGTTTTGGTGGCCCCGCGTATCATTCGGGTGCTCCCGAGGGCGAAGCTGAGTCCGCTTATCTAGGAATCTTTCGCCGCGAAGTGTTTGACGAGGTTGGCTTTTACGACGAGAACATGTGGCGTGCCCAGGACTGGGAACTCTGCCTTCGTATTCGCCAGGCTGGCCACAAGGTGTGGTTCGACCCTGAACTGAAGGTCGGTTACTACCCGCGCGAGAACTTCAAGGCCTTGGCGCGGCAGTCCTATGCTTCTGGCACGTGGCGCGGTGAAATCGCACGTCGATTCCCGGAGGGCAAATCGCTGCGACATGATATTCCGCCCCTGCTTCTTGCCGGAGTGGGTCTCGGGTCGATTGCCTTGATCGTTGCGCCCTTGACCAAGGATCGCGCACCCCGTGCCCTTCAGTCACTGATCAATGTTGCCGCTTCGGCGCCGCTGGTCTATGTGGCGGCAACGATGGCTGCTGGCTTTGCTTCCAAGGGCGAAGGGCTCAAGGAGAAACTCCTTACCGCTGGCGCGTTCCAATCAATCCATCTTCCGTGGGCCGCCGGGTACCTCAAGGGACGCATATTTGGCGCCGGCGGAACTTTGGATAAAGGCCGGGTCAAGTGACTGTCGACCGCCCAAAGAATCCGACGCTGGACCAGCTCCGAGCTGTCTGCCAGCCACCTGAGGTGAAAGCTCGGAAGAACGCTGAACACTGGACCGCCGAACTCTATCTTCGCCATATCTCCATTTACCTGACGGCCGTCTTGGTCAGAACACGCATCACGGCTAATGGAGTCACAGGTTTGATGATTCTTGCCGGCTGGTGCATGTCGCTTGCGCTGCTCATACCGGGTATTTGGGGGCCGATTCTCGCGGTCGTCTTGTCGCAAGTCCAGCTGTATTTCGATTGCTCTGATGGCGAGGTGGCGCGCTGGCGCGCCTCCCAGTCGCCACGTGGAATCTTCATCGATATGGTGGGGCACCATACGACAGAAGCCTTGATTCCCATTGCGCTGGGTTACCGGGTGTTCAAAGAACTCTCAGTTGACGGCGCGATGAGTGCACAGGCATGGCCCGTCCTGTTCATGGGTGCATGCTTGTCTGTTCTGCTGGTGCTCAATCGCTCGCAGTCCTTGATGGTCCACGCTGCTCGGGGCATGGCCGGTTTGCCAAAGCTACCGGATACTGCTGCCGCGCGAGCTGTCTCTACTGCAACGGCCATTGGCCGCATGCGCGCAATGGCGCGTTTCCTTCCCTTCCACCGTTTGCTGCATGCTGTGGAGCTGAGCTTGCTCATTCTCCTGTGCTCCATCATTTCGGCGATTGCAGGAATGCCAGGGCTGGCGGAAAAGTGGATGATATGGATTCTGCTTCCTGCCTGCGTATTGGTGAATATCGGGCACTTCTTATCAAATATGGTGTCCTCGCGGTTGAAAGCGTAAATCTTCGCTACCGCAACTAAACAAACGGAAAGGGCAGAGCATGGATAATCGACTCGCTCCAACCATCGGCGTTGTCGTATTGACCATGGGCAACCGCCCGGTAGAGCTGCGTCGTGCATTGGATTCGTTGCTCGCGCAACGGGACGTCGTCATCAATGCGGTGGTTGTTGGCAACGGTTGGGATCCAACCGGCATTCCTGAAGGAATCAAGACCCATTTCCTGCCGGAAAACCTCGGCATTCCGGCCGGGCGAAATGCCGGTGTGGCTCAAGTCGAGGGGGAGTACCTTTGCTTCCTCGATGATGATTCATGGTTCCTGGACGACGATTTCTTGATTACTGCGGTAAACCGCTTTAAGAAGTACCCGAGGATGGGCCTGCTCCAGCCTCGTATCACCGATCCTGAACACAGTGACCAGAATCCGACGCGCTGGATTCCCCGACTGAAGAAGCGCACCGCGGAAGAACCAAGCCGCGTCTTCCACGTCGGGGAGACCTGCCTCGTGACAACCCGCGAGCTCTTTGACCTCACCGGTGGTTGGGCCGGCGGGTTCTGGTACGCGCACGAAGGTATCGAACTGGCCTGGCGTATCTGGGACACCGGAACGTACGTCTGGTATGCCGGCGACATGCGCATCGGGCACCCTGTAGTGGACCCGCGCCGGCATGAAGAGTTTTATCGCCTTAACGCCCGCAACCGTGTATGGCTTGCTCGCAGGAATTTGCCTGCGCCGTTCACCTGGATCTACCCGACAACGTGGATGCTCATTGAATGCCTGCGAATGCGCAAGAAACCCAACGCCGTCAAACAGTACTTGGCTGGTTGGAAAGCAGGATGGAAGGGAAGCCCGTGGTATCGGGAACCACGATCGAAGCTGCGCTGGATAACACTGCTTCGAATGACTCTATCGGGACGTCCACCGATTATTTGACCTACGCAGCACAAGCAGATTGGGCGACTGGCGGTATAGTCGTTGGCTGGAATCGGTTTAGCCGATCGAGTGGACTACCGCTAGGGTAGCTGGTAGGTAAATGGAAGATTAACGCTTATCGGACTACTGGCACGATAATTAGTGTGTAGCTACAAAGAACAGTGCGCTCCCTGTTCTTCCGGTACACGAGCTAGCGTGCCCGTACAATAGCCAGAAACAGACTTTGCAGAAGGAAATTCAAATGACTAAGACCGTGTTGACCTATGGGACCTTCGATTTGTTCCACATCGGGCACCTGAACATCTTGAAGCGTTTGAAGGCTAAAGGCGACCGCTTGATCGTCGGTGTCTCCACCGACGAATTCAACGCGATCAAAGGCAAGAAGCCGGTAGTGCCATTCGAACAACGCCGGGAAATCGTCCAGGCCATCGAGTATGTCGATCTTGCTATCCCCGAAGAGAACTGGGAGCAGAAACGGCTTGATATCAAGAAGTACGATGCCAAGGTCTTCGGAATTGGTGAAGACTGGAAGGGCAAATTCGATGATCTCGGCGACGAGGTAGAGGTCATTTATCTTCCGCGCACTTCGGGAATCTCGACGACTGAGATGAAGCGCGTGCTGAGCGAATTTGATGAACGGCACGTCCAGTCCTTGAAGAGCACGCTGGATACGTTGAGCCAGATTGTGAAGGAACTGAGCTAAGCGAAGTTCCGACTGCAAGCATTTGTAATACCTTATTGAAAGATCTCATGTCCAACGAGTACTTCAGCAGTTCAATCAAAGCCAACATCAAGTCCCTATTGCGCATGGTAGGGCGTCAGCCCGGAGCTAAGCGACTCAACCGGGCCATGGGCTTTGTCAACCGACCCGTTGGAGCAAACGTTGGCGTGTCCAACATCCAGCTTCCCGGATCTGTTGCCGTGTACTTCGGAGACGGTGCCGATAAAATTTATCAGGTTGCCCAGTGGCTGCCCGTTCTAGAGGAACTGCATCAAAAAGAAGAAGTCTTGCTGGTGTTCCGAACGCTAGGCGCGTTTAAGGCTGCGGGAAAACTGACTGACCTTCCAAAGGTTTTCGTCCGACGATTCTCGGACCTCATGGACGTTTATGATGACAATGAACTAAAACTTGTCATTTACGTCAACAACTCCCGAAGTAATTTCCAGTCCTTGGACCACCCGCGACTGGTTCATGTACACGTTAACCATGGCGAGAGCGACAAGCTTTCGATGGTCTCCAATAAGGCCAAGGCTTATGACAAAGTATTTGTCGCCGGACCGGCAGCTATCAAACGCCATGAGACCATGCTGATTGATTTCGACTACAACAAGTTGCTTGTGACAGGGCGACCTCAATTGGATATTGACTTCAAGCTGGAGCTATCGCCTAGCGAAAAACTGGATGTCATGTATGCGCCGACGTGGGAAGGCGAAAACGAAGATAACAACTACACGTCGTTGGATAAATATGGTGTCGCCATAGTCGAGGCGTTGCTTGAAAACCCATCGTGGCGCGTCATTTACAAACCGCACCCTCGCATTCAGTCCAGTAGTACTCCAGGTATTGCCCAAGCGAATATACGCATTCTGGAACTACTCAAGTCGGCGAATGATGCTGGCGCGCAACACGTGATTTCTGAGCAGGGCAATATATTGGCCATGTTCGACTCGACTGATGCTCTGATTACTGATGTGTCGAGCGTGGGTCTGGACTACCTGTATCTTCACCCGGAGAAGCCGCTGGTCATTTCCGATCGTCGTACCAACCGGGAAATTCTTCATCGCGATGCTCCTGTGGCGCAATCATGCCATGTTGTAGACGAAGATAGCCTGCAAAATATTCAAGACTTGCTGACCAGCGCGCTGACGCATGACTTGCATAAAGAACAACGTCTTGAGATGCGCCAGTTCTATTTTGGTGATCTTAACCGGGGCGATTCAACAACGCGCTTCCAGAATGTGATTCAAGAATTAATCAGCGAGCGCCAGGGTAAGCTGCAGAGTTTCCGGGGCTGGCATAGCTAGCTCGCCGCTGTAGCACCGCCGAAGCCGCTGATGACTCATTTCCGCGGCTTCATGGATCGCTACTCCGTCTGGTCAATTATTCCTGAACCCGACCGGCAACTATTTTTAGGTTGGCAGTGGCATTTCAACACTGTTCGAGTGATGACGACGGGTAATCTTGTTCAGTGGATCACATGGGCCGGTGGTCAACGCAGTGCGTTGTTGACGACTTTCCCATGGTATTCGGGCAAGAATGCCAAGCGTCTTCCCGAAAGGTCATCCGGGAAAGAACGGCTTAAATAATGAAGGACTTATTCGTGCCAGTAGAGATTCGCTCTGTGCAAGATTTGGCGCAGTCTGCAATGCAAAGTTTGCGTACCCGTAGACTGAAGCGCAAGAAGTACCGGTACTACTCCGGATACCAACAACTGGATCTCTCGGTTCGAGGGGAAACACTTCATATCGACGCGCGTATCGAGCATCGAGTGCGTTCCGTATCAGTGTTGCACGGAAACCATATTGTTGCGTCTGTGGAGCCGCTTTCACCAGCGCTAGAGAACAAAGCCGACGGTGAATTGCGCCAAATCCACGCAGAAATCGATCTGGTATCGCTACTTGAGCGATGGCATGAATATCGCGAACGGTCCTCTGTCTGCGAAGAGCCTGAATTCACGGAGACGGATGCCGACGAAGCCGAAGACAACTCGGTCACCTTAGAAGATGACCGGTATTCCGGTACGGTTCGCCTTGCTCTCACTTTCAGTGCGGAATTTGATGCTTTGCCATCTGGAATAGCATGGTTGCAGCTAGCTGAAGGCGGAGAACTAGTTCGCCGTAAAGAAGTTCGGAGGCAGATCGAGGCCGGCGAGCTTACTCTCAACGGCCCGGTTATTGCTCATCGAATATTGGGGAGATTCCCATCAACCACGCTTAGCGGAGACTCCATATACGATACGGGCGAACGCAGCGTAGGGCTGTATATCAACAAGAAAGCCGAAGTGGCTTTGGGACTGAACCGTCCATTAAAATTCAAGCACCGCATCCGCACTGACATCACCCAGGTTCGAGATGGCGAGTTGTCCTTGGGCGGCGTTTTGGAAACCCAGAGTGATCGCCTGACAGAGGCAAGCCTGCAACTTGTTGGGCGTAAATCGGAGTTCGCCGTTGAGGTGCCAGTAAAACTGTCTTTTGACGAGAAGCTAGCAGCAAAGCGCTTTGGACGTGCTATCTATAGTTGGTCTGCATCAGTGGATTTCAAGACAGCCGACTGGAGCAAGATCGACCGCGGGGATAACTACGATCTCTATCTTTTGGTGTCATCCACTTCGGGTGGTGAAGTCTCGAGATTGCGCGTGACACGAACTCCCTTTGGCGTACGCTCTACGACGCGTGCCGATACCTTGACAGTTGGTGACAAGACACTAGCCATATCTCCATATTTCACCTTCAAGGCCAAATCGACATCGCTCATCTTGGAAGTGTTCGACAAGGAAGCATTCGCAGTTCTTGCCGAAACCAAGCAACGGAGTTTCCCAGATGACCAGAGCTTAGGTTCAAAGCCGGTATGGATCGTTGGCGAACTCTCCTATAAGGCGCAGGACAACGGTCTGCACTTATTTAAATATCTGCGAAGCGAGCGCACAGACATTGACGCCTACTACGTGATCGATGAAAATGCTCCGGACCTGCGGAATTTTGAGTCCTTGGATCATGTCGTATTCCATGGCAGCAAGGAGCATTTTGAACTAGCTATTCGTTGCCAGCGATTTATTGGGACACACCACGCGGATTACCTATTCCCAACTAGGCACCATAGTTTCGCGTCGCGTTGCAGGGCTACACGAGTATTCTTGCAGCATGGCGTGATGGGAACTAAATGGATGGTTCCTAACTACGGCAAGAACTCTCCTGGATTTGCCACTGACCTCTTCATGGTCTCGTCAGAACGCGAAAAGCAATATATTGTCAACGATTTCCTGTATTCGCCGGACGAAGTGAAGGTTACGGGGCTGTCCCGCTTTGACGCGTTGCTTTCCAACGACCTCCCGGTCAACGAAAACATGCTGCTGATAATTCCGACGTGGCGCGATTGGTTGCAGAATGAAGAAGTTTTCCTTGAATCAGAGTATCTAGAACAATGGAAAAACTTACTGAATTCTCCGGAGCTTCAGGTGCTTGTTGAAAAGCACGGATTAGAAGTCGTCTTTTGCTTGCACCCTAATATGATGCAATTCAGGGACCACTTCGAAGGTGCCCCGGCTCGATTGATAGTCCAAGGCGAGATTGACGTTCAGGAGCTTATCAAAACTTCGGCTATTATGATTACCGATTATTCCTCGGTGAATTTTGATTTTAGTTTCCTGCATAAGCCGGTTCATTACTTCCAGTTCGATCGTGCGCGCTTCCTCGGGCCAAAAGGCTCCCACTTGAATCTTGATGAAGAGTTGCCAGGGCGTATTGCCTTTGACGCTGAGACGTTGTTGGAGGATCTTGCTGAAACCTTGCAACGAGGCAAGAGCATGGAAGACAAATACCGCAATCGTGCAGACGTCTTCATGACGCATCGGGATCAAAATAATTCGCAACGAGTAACAGAGGAAATTGAGAAAGCAGAGTTGCGGAAAAACTCTGGCAGCGGCTGGCGTGCCGAATTGCCGGTGAAGCTGAAAAACAAGTTCCGGCGAAACAAGCGCTACTTCGATGTCATGCGCAAGTTGTTCAAGCTCTACAAGCTTGCTCCCATGGAAGACGACTTGATCGTATTCGAGTCAGGCCTTGGGCGACAATATGGGGATTCACCGCGATACATTTACGAGGAATTGATTCGACAAGGCGACACTCGTCGTAAGGTTTGGGTATATTCAGGAAGTCACCGTTTCACGGATCCTTTAACCACTACCGTGAAGCGATTGTCACCCGAATACTTCTGGTACCTGGCCAAGGCAAAGTACTGGGTGAATAACCAGAGCTTCCCGCATTACGTGCAGCGTCGTTCTAAGGGAGTGTTCTTGCAAACTTGGCATGGAACTCCGCTTAAGCAGATGGCCCTCGATATTCGAGAAGTTCATGGTCGCGATGAAGGGTACCTGGAGCGAGTTACAAGGGCAACGCGTCAGTGGACGCATCTCATTTCACCCTCACGGTACACCAGTGACATCATGCGATCCGCATATGCTTTCTCAGGCGAAGCTGTGGAGGTCGGTTATCCTCGAAACGACATCTTGACGAGCAAAGACGTCGTGGAGCGTGAGAAGAGTATTCGCGATGAGCTCGCAATACCGACCGGGGTCAAAACCGTTCTATACGCCCCGACGTTCCGTGATGACGCAGTCTCAGGCCGCGGCAAATTCACGTTTGATTTGCCAATGGACTTGGAAGAGTTCGATATGCGCTTCGGCAAAGACACGATCCTCTTGCTGCGTATGCATGTGTTGGTATCGAACGCAGTTGCTATTCCGGAACACCTGAGGCATCGCGTCATGGATGTATCGCGGCATCCGGATATCCAGGAACTGTACTTGGCATCCGATGTACTCATTACAGATTACTCATCGGTGTTTTTTGACTACTCGTTGTTGCGTCGACCAATTATCTTCTACGCTTACGATTTGGAGAACTACCGGGACAACCTGCGCGGTTTTTACTTGGATTACGAGAGCGCTCTGCCGGGGCCAATCGTTGAAAACCAAAGTGATCTTTGGGCGACACTATCCTCGGCTTTGGCCGGTGAACCCCTACCTGGTGTAGACCGTGAGGAGTTCATTAAGAAATTTGCCCCTCATGATGACGGCTTTGCATCACAGCGGGTCGTGGAGCGTTTCTTTAAATAGGAGGGCTTGGCCAACTGCCCAAACGACGCGGTGCCGGACCATTCAAAGGTCCGGCACCACTTCATGTCAATGCCGGCTAGCCGCCCGCATTGCTTTGCTTTTCAACTAATGCAAGCGATTCGGAAATGAATCTTTGCATGCTGGCGCCTGGAGAAGTGTCGCCAAAGTAGTAGTTGACCAATTCTGATTGCCGCATATTGTCGTCGGCAAGGGCGTCGCTTAGCAAGCTGGCAAATTCTGTGATTCCGTTCGCCGTCAACGTGGGGACTTGTTCGAGTGCTGGAGAGTCAGCAATGCTGGCATCGTCCGACACAGGTTTCGTGACGTACAGTAATTTTCCAGTGGCCAAAAAGTCATAGGCAATGGCAGATATATCCGTGATGCAAGCATCGGCGACCGACCATTGCCAGCCCCAGTGGGCAGAATCGTCGAAAATGAACTGAGCTTCAGAGTCTTCGTTAGTTGTGCTTAGTTGAATTTTTATGCGTTCTAGAGCTTGTCGGTAAGCTTTTGAGATTTGGCCGGAACGTGGGTGCGGACGAAAAATAATGTTGAAGCCGCCGTCTCTGATCAGCGCGTCAATCAGCTGTTCCCCATGCGAAAGCACCGAACCATAATTCATCGATGGCCTGTCGCCTTCCCACGTGGGGGCGTAGAGTATCGTCGGCAGTTCGTTGTTCACATCTATGGGTGAGACATAGTGAACATCAATTTGTGGGCGGCCAACCAAGCGGCAGCGAGTCGACGCGTCGAAATTTCGCAAGTGCTTTTGCAGGCGGTCTTGGGCGGCCTGGCCAGCAGAAAAAACATAATCGTAGGCCTTGAGCTGGTTGGACCACATGTATGCTTTATCGCTTTCACCATGGCAAATGAATACATGGTCAGGAGAATTGAAACGCATGATCTGGAAATTGCGGATATTCTGATTCACATAGAACACCACTCGCAGATCCTGGGACTGTACTAGTCGCTCAACATCCTCAATTTTTGGCGCATAGTGAATCGGCAGAGGGCATTCTTTGTATAAATGCATGGCGGCGTCGGGATTTCGCACGATAATTACTACAGGAACAAACTCAGCTAAAGCGAGAAGTGGTTCATACCATTGCCTGATCTGATATGCATTGACCATCGCATCGGGAAAGTGCAACGCAACTTTGTACCTGTCCGCACCACCCGGTAGCTTGCGCAGCTCTGCGGCGTGATCGCGAATGAATTCCAGATGTTTTCGGGTAGCAAAGCTCGTATGGATTTTACTGATGACCCTATGGACAGTTCGCTTTACGTTCATAAAAGTTCCTTCACCACAAAATTTGACGCAAGACTATGCAAAATTGCCGGATCCTACTTCTCGGGGCACATGTTCTCAACACTTGCGTCGGGTGCAGCCTTGCCTATATTTCTAATCGCCAATGAGGTCTTAGTGCTAAGCGGCTTTTTTCAGCGGTAGCTGTTCTGCCTGTACATCCCCTACAACTAGCTTGAGGGACTCGGTGATGAATCGGCGCATGCTGGCGCCTGCAGTCACATCCCCAAAGTAGTATTCAACGACTTCGCGCAAGTCCGTATTCTCTTCAGCGAGAGCGGAACGAATGAGCGATGGCGCATTTTCTGAGGCCTCTGCGGTCAGAGACGGCACCCTGGCCAGGGCCGGTGAACCCTGAACCTTGGCTTCGCTAGAAGCTGGTCGGGTGACAAACATCGGCTTGCCCGTTGCCAAGAAGTCGTAGGCGACTGCTGAGATGTCGGTGACGCAAAAATCCGATGTGCTCCATTGCCAACCCCAATCAGTGGTGTCGTCAAAGAACAACTGTGCGCTCGAAGAAGCATTGGCCTCTGCCAGCTTACGGCGAATTCTTTCTACTGCCTTCCCGTACGCTGCAGAGTTCTTGCCAGACCGAGGGTGAGGACGGAAAATCAAATTGAACCCCCCGTCACTGATGAGTGCATCGACCAGTTGCTCGCCATGCGAAATTACAGATCCGTACTGCATTGACGGGCGGTCGCCCTCCCACGTTGGCGCATAGAGCACCGTGGGTAAGGCCGGGTTTGGAGAAAAAGGAGCCGCGTATGAAACGTCAATCTGCGGACGTCCAATGAGACGGGTTCGTTCATGGGCATCGAAATTATGCAATTGCGAGGAGAGGCGGTCACGTGCAGCCTGACCAGCGGAAAATACGAAGTCATACGCCTTCAGCTGGTTGGACCACATGTAGGACTTTTCACTCTCACCGTGGCAGATAAAGACATGCTTAGGTTCATTGAAGCGCAACATCTGGAAATTATGAATGTTCTGGTTGACATAGAACAGCAGGCGCAAGTCTTGGGAGTCAACGAGACGCTCAAGATCTTCAACCGTTGGGGCGTAGTACACAGGCAACGGGCATTCATCGCGCAAAGCCAAAGCGGTTTCCGGGCGACGAGTGATGACAGCTATTGGCATGAAATCGGCCAGTTGCTTCATCGGTTCGTACCACTGGCGAATTTGATAAGCGTTGACCATCTCATCTGCGAAGTACAAGGCGGCCTTATAGCGGTCTTCGCCAACCGGAGCATGGATTAGATCTGTAGCATGACGCTCGATGAATTGACGCTGCTGCTTATCAGCAAGACTTTGACGGGCACGATTTGCCACCCTTTGCAGGGTATTCAATAGCTTCATCTCAGATCCTTTGCCGATAGTAACTGCACCGTTCTCACAAGCATAAGATCAAGATCTAGTTAAGGGCTGTTTACATGCCTTGAAACGCCCATGAACCTAGGTAATTTTGAGGTTATGACCTAAATTCGCACAGGTAAGCCTACTGGCAGGGGGTCAAAAACAGCTTTTTGGCTCTTCAAGCCAGATGTGCGTGAACTTCAATTTGAATCGCGCTACGATATGTTGTGGTGAGTGCAACACCAATTTGAGGGATCGATAGCTGGTTTCAGTTTGGGATCTTGGGTTGTGGCAAGCTAAGATGAAATGTCGGACTATGTTTTAGTAGGAGTCATCATTAGCGAAAAGCGTTCTGATCGATCGTCACATGGCGCACTCGATCGCAACTCGCCTCTGGTTTTTTCAACCAGGGATCTCGGCCGTTCGCCGGGCTCAATGGAGATTCTCAACGAGCAGGTTCCGGCACCCGCAGATGTGGGAAATGCACTCATCGGCATTCGTGGAGGATCTGAGCTTGACTTAGATCTTCGCCTTGAAGCCGTGCATGAAGGAATTTTGGTATCGGGTACCGCTACAGCGCAAATTGCTGGGGAATGTGGACGATGCCTGGATTCCATCGAGTACGACTACGAGGCTGATATTCAGGAGCTCTTCTACTATGAAGAGAGCGAAGAATTCGAAGACGATGATGATGTGGATCAGTATTGGGTAATCGGTGACTTGATTGACATCGATCCGGTATTACGGAGCGCAGTGGTTACCGCCCTGCCGTTCCAGCCGGTTTGCCGGGAAGATTGCTTGGGGCTCTGCAATGAATGCGGAATCAACCTCAACGAAGACCCTGAGCATCACCATGAGATTCTGGATCCACGTTGGGCAGCGCTAGCGCAGCTGTCCGACAATGTCGCAGAGGATGCGGCAACAAATAAAACGTCAGACAAGAGAGAAGAGAAGTAGTCGTGGCTGTTCCAAAGCGGAAGATGTCCCGTGCGAATACTCGTGCCCGCCGTTCTCAGTGGAAGGCTACCGCACCGAGCTTGGTGAAGACCGTTGAAAACGGTCGCGTAACCTACAGCCTGCCTCACCAGGCTAAGGTTGTCACCGACTCGGCTGGTACCGAATTGTTCCTTGAGTACAAGGGTCGCAAGGTCGCAGACGTCTAAGACATGTCTTCTAAAGAAGAACTTATGAAACGTCTCGGAATCGATATTGATTCCGAGACGTTTCGTCTTGCATTCACCCATCGCTCGTATTCATACGAGAACGGTGGCATTCCAACGAACGAACGCCTTGAATTCCTCGGCGACTCGATCCTTGGCTTCTGCGTTGCGGAATACCTCTACGCAAAATTCCCGGATCTGCCCGAAGGCGATCTCGCAAAGCGCCGTGCTGCCATTGTCAGCACCCGTGCCCTGGCGATGATCGCTCGCGATCTGGAAGTCGGAGAGCACTTGCTGCTTGGACGCGGGGAAGCCCAATCCAACGGTGCCAACAAGTCCTCCATTTTGGCTGACACCATGGAGTCGATTCTTGGTGCCACCTACCTGGTACAGGGGATGGACGCCGCACGAGCCTTTGTGCTGCGCTTTGTCACCCCGCTGCTAGAGGATCCCCGGCTGATTGGAGCCACAACCGACTGGAAGACTGTTATCCAGGAAGTCGTTGCCTCCCGCAAACTTGGCGAGCTTCGTTACCAGGTCACCGGATCCGGCCCGGACCACGCCCGCACCTACATTGCTGTACTGCAAATTGGCGACGAGGGATACGGGCAGGGACATGGTCCCTCGAAAAAAGAAGCTGAGCAGGAAGCTGCCCACCAAACGTGGTTGCAGTTCAATCCTGGCGAGCAAGTACCCAAAAGCTAAGCGCCACCCAGATGCCTGAACTGCCAGAAGTGGAAGTAGTCCGTCGAGGTCTGGAAAAATGGGTGCGCACGCGACGGATCGAAGCCGTGCAGGTGCTGGATCCGCGTTCGGTCAGGCGCCACCTGGATGGCCCGCTCGATTTCGAGCAAACTTTGACAGGCTGCACCATCTCCTCGGTGGTGCGCCGAGGAAAATTTCTCTGGCTAGGACTCGATGGGCTGGACGTGCCTGCGGTCCTCGTCGCGCACCTGGGGATGAGCGGCCAACTATTGGTTGAGCAGCCAGAAGCGGCAGACGAAAAACACCTTAAAGTCAGGTTGTCTCTGGGGGAGCAGCTGGATTATCCAGATGAACTCAGATTTGTTGATCAACGGATATTCGGCGGGATGTTCCTCTCGCCGCTGGTAGCAACCTCCGACGGTCTGCCGGCCGGACAGGGATCCCCGGAACCTGCCATACCCCAAGCCGCCGCGCACATTGCCCGCGATGTCCTTGACCCGAATCGCAGCGCCGAGGACCTCTATCTGGCCCTGCGCCGCCGTACTACCGACCTCAAGCGCGCCATCCTGGACCAGACAGTCATTTCCGGGGTGGGCAACATCTACGCCGATGAGGCGCTATGGCAGGCCAAGCTGTCGGGATCCCGGAAAACTGCCACAATCAGGCGTCCTGAAGTACAACGGCTCAACGATGCCCTGATCGATGTCATGACCCGCGCGCTGGCGGCCGGAGGCACCAGCTTTGATTCCCTATACGTGAATGTCAACGGGGCCAGCGGCTACTTCTCGCGCTCACTGAACGCCTACGGACGCGAAGGCAAGGCCTGCCCACGTTGTGCCACTAACGGCCTGGATTCGGTCATCCGCCGCGACCCATTTATGGGGCGCTCTTCCTACACCTGCCCGGTGTGCCAGCCGCGGCCGCGCGCGGCGCGCTGAGAGTTCCGGGCGAGTCCTTCTCAAAGGGCATGCACAGCAGTAGCAGGGCTATGGCGGATAGACCCTTAAGGGTCTAAGCTGGTGGTATGTGGAACGTAGACATCGAGCTGATCGCAAGATGGCTGGCTTCACTGAACGATGACTCGCGCGAGCAGGTAGTTGCCGCCATTGAGTTGCTGGAGGACCGAGGCCCGCAGTTAGGGCGACCCATCGTCGACACCGTGACGTCGTCGCGGCACCGCAACATGAAAGAGCTTCGGCCGGGGTCTTCCGGGCGCTCCGAACTGCGGGTCCTGTTCGCCTTCGACCCGGAACGAGCAGCGATCATGTTGATCGCCGGCGACAAGGCGGGAGATTGGGCCCGCTGGTACAAGAAGAATATCCCGCTGGCCGACGACTTGTTCGACAACCATTTGCGCGGGCTGAAAGGAGATTGATCGCGATGGCTATGACACTGAAGGATTTCGTCGCCGAGCATCCGGTAGACAGGGTTCGCGTCGAGGCGCATAAGGAACGGATGTTGGCTGAGGTCCGCGCCTACCGCCTTCGCGAGCTTCGCGAGCAAGCTGGGCTGACGCAGGCGCAGTTGGCCGAGAGGATCGGCGTCGGGCAGCGCCAGGTTTCGAAGATCGAGCATGGCGACCTGGACAATGCGAAGATCGGCACGATCCGCAGCTACCTTGAAGCCGTCGGCGGCGGCATGGCCATAGAGTACGTGCTGGGAGACGAGCGTGTGCAGGTCGCTTAGTCGGGAGACCGGCCTGAAAGGCCGGAATGCTCGGTGGCGTTCATTGCCACATCAATACGTTATTGTCGCCGACCCCATAGAACATTCATAGCCGGTCCTGGTCAGAGGAAACGTCTACTCTTCGCGCATCGGGCCTTCAGCGTACCTAACGAAGGAAGTAGGCTACCATGCGCGCACGCTGAATGCCTACGGATGCGAGGGCAAGGCCTGCCCGTGGTGCGCCGCGCACGGGCTTGACTCGGTGATCCGCCGCGGTCCGTTCATGGGGCGCTTCTCCTACACCTGCCCGGCGGCCAGACGCGGCTGCGCAGGTGCTGAGGGTTCCGGCAAAGTTCATCCCGATGACCGTGTCCGCAGTCCGGCGGCTGTTCTGCATCCTCGGGCAGCTCGTCGTCATCCGGGTGGTCCGGCGGGTGTGGCGGCGCGGTTGGACGGTGCGGCGGTCACGGGGACTGCCCGCCGCGGCAAGTACCTGTGGCTGGTCCTTGACGGCGAGGACGCGCTACTTGCGCATCTGGGGATGAGCGGGCAGATGCTCATCACGTCCCCTGATTTCCCAGTCGCTGCGCACGAGCGGGCGCGGTTCACCTTCACCGACGGAGGCCACGATCTGCGATTCGATGACCAGCGCACGTTCGGCCATCTGATGTATGACGAGGGCGGAGCGGTGCTGCCCTCGCCGATCGCCCATATCGGTCGGGATCCGTTCGATCCGCTGTTCGACCAGGCGGCGGTTGTTGCTCGGATCAAGTCCAGGCGCACCGGGATCAAGCGCGTGCTGCTGGATCAGACGGTGGTGTCCGGCATCGGCAACATCTACGCCGACGAGGCACTGTGGGCTGCCAAGGTGCATGGGGAGGTGGCGGCATCGTCGTTGAGCAAGCCAAGGATCTCGGCGCTGATCGATGCTGCGCGAGACGTCATGGACGCGGCACTCGCCCAAGGCGGAACCTCGTTCGATTCCCTCTATGTCGACGTGGCAGGCACCAGCGGATATTTTGCCCGCAGCCTGAACGCCTACGGCCTCGCCGGCCAGCCCTGCAAGCGTTGCGGGACGCCGATCGTGCGGGAGAAGTTCATGAACCGATCGAGCCACTTCTGCCCGGTCTGCCAGCGGAAACGGTATTGAACGGGAGCGCCCCAGCTGGTCGCCAGCCCGTTCGAGACGGTCGTCGACTGGCCGCTTCTTCGACCTGCTGTACAACAATGCGTCGACCACTTCGGTTTTAGGTGGGAGGACGTCATCCAGGGCTCGTCGCTCGTCGCCCGGGGCAGCCTCGGGGTCCTGAGCGGCGATGACAGGGCCAGGTTTGCGGGCGTCTCGTCGGCAGCTCTGCCCGCGCGCCCACTCGTACCCCAATTGCTGCCTTCCCCGGCACCGGCCGCTCGCCTCGCAGAGGTTGGAGCGAAGGTCTCCGCTCCGGCACGTCGTCGACCGTAAGGCGGTCTGCGAACTCCCGGTGCCAGTCGCTCTACAAGTACCGGCAGACTTGGTCCGCGCTGCACGAGTCGGGGTCGGGCTGCGCGGCGTCGTGCCTGAGCTCGGCAATGGTGTCTCGGATCGCGGCGAGCTTGGCGATCTGCTGCTCGATCTCGGCGAGGCGTGCGTCGAGGAGGCCGCACACGTGCTCGCAGGGAGCAGTGCCGTCGTCGCGGATGTCGAGGATCTGGCGGATCTGGGCGAGGGTCAGACCTGCAGCCTGGCCGCGGTGGACGAAGTCGATCCGGGCGACCGTCTCGGGCGCGTAGTCGCGGTATCCGGACGGCGTGCGCTCGGCCGGCGGCAGCAGGCCCCGCTCCTCATAGAAGCGAAGGGTCTTCGCCGTGGTGCCCGCGCGTTCGGCGAGTTCTCCGATGCGCATCGCGGCCTCCGATCGTTCGGCAGGAGCAGACTTGACCTTCCCCTGTACTGGAAGGTCCAGTATGGCTGAGACGGAGCAGAAAGCCAAGGACTGACAGGAGTAGCGATGCCTACCAAATACGACCTCGCCATCATCGGATCGGGCGGCGGCGCGTTCGCCGCCGCCATCCGTGCGACCACGCTAGGCAAGTCGGTGGTGATGATCGAGCGCGGCACTTTCGGCGGCACGTGCGTAAACACCGGCTGCGTCCCGTCCAAGGCTCTCATCGCCGCCGCAGACGCGCGCCACGTCGCCGTCGACGCCTCGGGCCGGTTCCCGGGGATTGCGGCGATGGCTGAGACAGTGGACATGCCTGCGCTGATCGCCGGGAAGCAGGCGCTGGTCGAGTCGTTGCGCGGCGAGAAGTATGCCGACGTCGCCGACTCCTACGGCTGGCGGGTCCTGCGGGGAGACGCGTCGTTCGCTGGCGGAGCCGACGCGTCGGTCCTCGAAGTCGCCAGGGCCGACGGGAGCGTCGAGACCGTCGAGGCCGACCACTTCCTGGTCGCGACTGGTTCTCGCCCGTGGGCTCCGCTGATCGACGGCCTGGAGGAGACCGGGTACCTGACCTCGACCACGGCGATGGAGTTGACGGAGGTCCCCGAGTCGCTGCTGGTGCTCGGCGGCGGCTACGTCGCCCTGGAGCAGGCGCAGCTGTTCGCCCGCCTCGGCTCCCAGGTCACGCTGCTCGTGCGGTCCCGGCTCGCCTCCAAGGAGGAGCCGGAGGTGTCCAAGGCGCTCCAGGAGGTGTTCGCCGACGAGGGCATCCGCGTCGTCCGCCGCGCGGTGCCCACCCGAGTGTCCCGCGGCGCGGGAGGCGAGGTCGTCGTGACCGCCGACGTGACCGGCGGCTCGCAGGAGTTCCGCGCAGACCAGGTGCTCGTGGCCCTCGGCCGCCGTCCGGTCACCGATGGGCTGGGCCTCGACGTAGTCGGTGTGAAGACCGGGGATTCCGGCGAGGTGGTCGTCTCCGACCGGCTGCAGTCCTCGAACCCGCGGATCTGGGCCGCGGGCGACGTGACGGGGCACCCCGAATTCGTCTACGTCGCCGCCCACCACGGCACCCTCGTCGCCGAGAACGCTTTCGCTGACGCCGATCGGTCCGTCGATTACGCCCGTCTGCCGCGGGTGACGTTCACCGGACCGGCGATCGGCGCGGTCGGGATGACCGAGAAAGAGGTCGTTGCCGCGGGGATCCGCTGCGACTGCCGAGTCCTGCCGCTGCACCACGTGCCCCGCGCGCTGGTCAACCGCGACACCCGCGGGTTCATCAAGATCGTCGTGAATGCCGACACGAACGAGATCCTCGGCCTGACCGCGGTCGCCAAGGACGCCGGAGAGTTCGCCGCCACAGGCGTCCACGTGCTCGGCAAGACCGTCGCCGAGGTCGCCGACGCCTGGGCCCCCTACCTGACGATGGCGGAGGGCATCCGGATCGCTGCGAAGGCCTTCATCACCGACCCGTCACAGCTGTCGTGCTGCGCATGAACGGCAACGACAGCACAACGCCCGCATTCAGAAACCGGAGGGACCCGCAATGTCCGACCTCAGCACGCAAATGCCGAACCGGCTCGACCGACTTGAGGAGACCGACCTCGACCCCGGCCTGCTCGTCCCGTTGCTGTGACTGCTCGCCGACGGCGACCCCTTGACCGCCGAGCGGCTCGCCGCGGCCGCGGCCCCCCGATCAGGTGCGGCGCGGGCTGGCGGCGGTGCCAGACACCGAGTAGGACGAGCAGGGCCGGATCGTCGGCCAGGGACTGACGTTGCTCCTCAGTGTCTATGGGCTCGCTGGACACCCTTGCAAGCGTTGCGGGCCGCAGATCGTGCGGGACAAGTTCTTGAACCGATCGAGCCACTTTTGCCCGGTCTGCCAGCGAAAACGCTAGCTTGATCGGTCTCGCGCACACCGGCCTCGATCGCGGCGCTGCCTCGAGCTGCACTACGTCAACGTATACCGATCGCTGTCGCCCTGGATGAGTGCTTGTTTCATGAACAGGGTGGCTCGACTACATGGATTCGGGTCTGTTGCGACTATCCGACGTTCAGCGCGGCCAGCTGCTCCGGCGTTCCGCTGACGACCAGCCGCAGATCGGCGTGGCTGTCGTCGATCGCCCAATTCACGAACGAGCAGCAGGTGCTCTCGGTGGCGACGAGCGCGCGCAGGCGTCGCACGGAATCCTCGGTCTTCTCATAGCGGACGATGAGCTCGACATCGTTTCGCTCGACGTCGAGCGTGTACTCGGCGTCGAAGGCTCGCCACTTCTCGACCTGCGCTCTGCCGGTGTCGGGCGTGAGCGCGCAGGCGATCGGCAGTCCGTTCAGGGGGCCGATGTGGTCCATGAGATTCCTTTCCATGATCAGCGTGCGTCCGCGGCGCAGCAGGCGTCCTCGCACGCGTCCGCCTCCTGCTCACCGGTGAGGACGGCGACCGGCGCGGCGCAGCAGGCGTCGCCCTTCCACGCCTCGACGCCCTCGCGGACGGCGAAGACGGCGATGACGAGCGCGGCGACGGAGTCGGCCCACGCCCAGCCGAGCAGGCTGTTGAGCAGCAGACCGGCCAGCAAGGCCGCGGACAGGTAGGTGCAGATCAGCGTCTGCTTGGAGTCCGCCACCGCGGAAGCCGATCCCAGCTCGCGGCCGGTGCGGCGCTCGAACCAGCTCAGGAACGGCATCACGGCCAGGCTCAGTGCGGCGATCGTGATGCCGACCGGGGAGTGCTCCGGCTCGCGCAGTCCGAGCAGGGAGAGGATCGCGTCCACGCTCACGTAGGCGGCGAGGGCGAAGAACGACACTGCGATGACCCGGAGGGCGACCTTCTCGCGCTTCTCGGGGTCGGGCGCGGCGAACTGCCAGGCGACCGCGGCGGCGGAGAGCACCTCGACGATGGAGTCGAGGCCGAAGCCGATGAGCGCCGCCGAGGACGCGGCTGCTCCGGCGATGAGAGCGACGATGGCCTCGACGCCGTTCCAGGTGATCGTGATCGCGACGACGATGCGGATCCGGCGGCGCAGGACGTCCCGCCGGCTGCTCGTGAGCACCGCGACGGTCACTGGTCGTCTCCAGTGTCGCAGCATCCGGGCACCGAGCACTGCGGGTCCATGCACGGGATGCTCTCGTCGACGGCGAGGGTCACCTCGACGAGCGCCGTGAGGGCGGCGGCGATGTGCGGGTCGGCGATCTCGTAGCGGGTCTGCCTGCCCTCGGGCTCGGCCACGACGATGCCGCAGCCGCGCAGGCAGGACAGGTGGTTTGAGACGTTCGTGCGCGTCAGCTCGAGGTCGCGGGCGAGCCTGGCCGGGTAGCCCGGCTCGTCGAGCAGGGAGAGGAGGATGCGCGAGCGGGTCGGGTCGGCCATGGCCCGGCCCAGCCGGTTCATGACGTCGACGCGTGAAGCAATGGTCAGCATGTAATGACCATACAGCAGGTACTGACCTATTCGCTAGCCCTGATCGGGCCCCGAAGCGGTCCCCGCGAAGGCCCGGAACGCGCACTCGGAGCGGCACCGCTCGTCGCTGTCCGGGCAGGCGTCGACGTGGGCCTGCGCTGAGCTCAGCTGCCTATGCAGCTCGGTCAGGATCCTCAGCTGACGCTCGACGGCGGCGATCTGCTCGGCCAGCAGTGGCTGCAGCGCGGCCTTGACGCCGGTGCAGGTGCCTTTGTCGGCTAGTTCCAGGAGGTGGCGGATCTCGGGCAGCTCGAGGCCGAGCCGCTTGGCCGAGGCGATGAAGTCGAGCCGCTCGAGGTGGCCCTCGTCGAAGTCCCGGTATCCGTTCGGGCTCCGGCGCGCGGCGAGGATGCCGAGGCGCTCGTAGTAGCGCAGCGTGCTCGCCGGCACCCCGCTGCGCTCGGCGATGTCGGAGATCTTCATGCTTTGAGCCTAGGCTTCTTCGGTTTGACCTTCAACCCGGGTTCAAGGTCTAACGTTCTTTAAGGCGCTCGATGCGACGAGCTCGCCGACGACCGAGAAGGGGAGCAGATGCGCAAGGGTGTGGAATGGATGGAGCGGCACCAGGTGGCGCTCTACATCGCTGGGCTGTCCCTCGGGGCCGTCGTCGGGATGGCCTGGCCCGAGGTCGCCCACCCCGCCGAACTCGCGATCCATCCGGTGCTGGCGCTGCTGCTCTACGCCACGTTCCTCGGCATCCCGTTCGGCAGGATCGCGCACGCCTTCCGCGACTGGCGCTTCCTCTCCACCATCCTCGTCGTTAACTTCGTGCTGGTGCCCGCCGTCGTGTGGCTGCTTTCTCGGATCGTCGCCCACGACCAGGTGCTCCTCGTCGGCGTGCTGTTCGTGCTGCTGACCCCCTGCATCGACTACGTCATCGTCTTCGCCGGGCTTGCCGGCGGCGACGAGCAGAAGCTCCTCGCTGCAGCCCCGCTGCTGATGCTCGCCCAGATGCTCCTGCTTCCGCTGTATCTGTGGCTCTTCGTCGGGGCGGAGTTCGTCGAATCCGTGGAGTTCGGGCCGTTCGTTGAGGCCTTCGTTCTCATCGTCGCACTGCCGCTGGTCGCGGCAGCGCTCACGCAGCTCGCCGCTGCGCGCTGGCGCATCGGGAGGGGGATCGAGCGTGTCGTCATGGGGACCATGGTGCCGCTGATGGTCGCCACGCTCGCGGTCGTCGTCGCCTCGCAGGTAGCCAGCGTGAGCGCCCAGCTCGGTTCGCTCCTGCTCGCGGTGCCCGTGTATGTCCTGTTCGCCGCGGTGATGGTGCCAGTGGGGATGCTGGCGGGCAGAGTCGCTGGCCTCGACGTACCTGGCAGACGGGCGATCGTGTTCAGCGGGGCGACCCGGAACTCGCTCGTCGTGCTGCCATTGGTGCTCGCCCTGCCTCCGGTGTTCGGCCTCGCGCCGCTCGTCGTCGTCACGCAGACCCTGGTCGAGCTTGTCGCCATGGTGGTGTTCGTACGGCTCGTGCCCCGCCTGCTGCCAGCAGCGAGAGTCTTAGCGTCGGGGTCCACGACGCCAGTCTCATAGACATCTGGCGGCGGGTTTGGCAAGGCAGGCTCCCAGCCCGAACCGAAAAGGTAAGCGGTCGCGACGGACGCCCAGTCATCAAGACCCTGATCCGAGTCTCCGACCTGGACCGAGCGTTCGGCCTGACTGCGCACGCCGAGCACGTCCAGAAGATCCGCGAGGCCAGGCCGCCGCTGACGCGCGAGCAGACGGCGATCATCGCCAAAGTCTTCGCGAACCACCTGCTCGAACAGGACGCCAAGAGAAGAAGAGAAGGGGAAGCCGGGACTGCGTCGTAGGCGGCGCAGTGCCCATCTTCGTTGGCGGAGGCGTCCTGTACACACGTTCACGGATGCCCGATTCTTCCTTCGACCGGGCCGTTGACATGTTGAAGTCCTGAGGCCGTATTCTGGTGTGTAGGCAGTGCGCGTCCTTCACGCGTCGTCTCACCGTAAAGTGTCCTCTGACCAGTGGAAACGCCACCTTCAAAGGCTCCCAGTTTTTCAATGTATCTATCGTGGGAAGTTGGGCTATTTTGCCCGCTCGCTCAACGCCTACGGCCGCGAGGACAAACCCTGCCTGCGCTGCGCCGAAAACGGGGTGGCCTCGGTGATTCGACGAGACGCGTTCATGGGGCGTTCGTCCTACACCTGCCCGGTGTGCCAGCCACGTCCGCGGCGCTAATCAGGCTTCGAATCAGATGTGGCGGCGTATGCAGAGCGGCAATCAGAGCGCGTAGAAGTGGACCTTTTCGTGGTCTCTCGTCGCGCCGAGATCGATAACGCGCATCTTATGCTTTAGAACATCAGAGCGGTGCCAGCCGTGATGGGAAGCAGAGCTGGTTTCGCGAGCATTTTATGTCAGTGGCTGCGTGGACTGCGGCGGCCCGAGGCGGATTCCCCGATTGCCGAAGAACGCGTCGATTTCGCGCTGGGGCCTGCCTGTCACGTCTTCTGAGAGCAGTCGCATCGCCAGCAGGGTGAAGGATCCCATATCGGGCTACTTTGTCTCGTGGGGATGAGTAGTATGGACCTGTTCCAGGAAGACAGTGCCAGCGTCAACGTGGAACCATACCCGAGCTGTGCCCTTGAGTGTGGGTTTATGCTGCCAGCGCTCGAATGTTCGGTCGCCCCGAGTGATCACGCCCAGCGATCCTTCGAGCGGGTAGTTGCTCGGGGTTCTCGTCAAGGGGGGTGCGGGTCAGGAAATCCCAGGTCTCGCTCATGGGGTTCCTGATCGTAGCTACGAGGTCGCGGCAGCCCTTTTCCGACTGATTCGTGGCGTACTTCAACACGTATTCCGACTTCTTCGCAGGACGTGGGACAAGGGTCTGCTTAGCCATGTTCAGGGGCGTTCGACTGCAGTGTCGTTGTCTTCGTCGAGCCATTCGACCGGTTCAGAGCCCAGGCCCGCGGCGATCGCCGTGGCGGTCTCGCGCCAGCTGGTGAGTTTCGTGATCGCCAGGTGAGGCTGCTGCGTCGCGAAGGACGCCCGAGCAGCGTCGATGAGGTCCCGGGCGCACTGCTCGCGGTCCTGGGCGCTCAGTGCGTACATCCACGGGTACCGGCTGGCCATACGCTCGCCAAGGAGGCCTTCCTCGAGCGTCACCGTGATGAGCGTGCCGGCGATGTTCAGGAGCTCGGCGCGGGCGTCGGCCTCGCGCTGAGACATGAGCACGAGGGACTCGCCGTCGCGGCGGGTCACTGTGACGGGGTGCTCCTCGGCCTCGGCGAAGACCTCGGCCGAGTGCTTGCTTAAATCCGATGAGCGTCGGGTGGTCGCGGAAGTATCAGCTGTGACCGACATGGTTCCATGATATTCGGAACGTGTTCGGAAGTATAGTGATCGCGTTGACTCGTAAAAAACCTCCGCGAAAGATACATCGTTGCGTCACAAGAAAACCTCCGCCAAAGCACCTCTTGATTCTTGGCCTCCACGGGTATCTGCTCAGCAGCATGGGACTGACAATGAGCGCACGCAAACAAGTCACCAAGAAGCTCGCCAACAGCTACCAACGAGCCGGCAAACGAGCCAAATCCACCATCCTCGATGAACTCGTGGAACTCACCGGCTGGCACCGCGACTACGCCCGCGCCGCCCTGCGCGAAGCGCTCCAGCAACCCAAACCACGCATTCGGCAATCAGGCCGCAAGCCGACCTACCCCGCGGACCTGCAACCCGCGCTGATCTTGTGCTGGGCTACGCTGCGTGGGCCCGCATCCAAGCTCTTGGCCGCGTCCATGCCCTACCTCGTACCCAAGCTCCGTGCCGAGAAAGCTTTGGACATCACCGATGAGCAAGCCGCATTGCTCATGAAAATGAGTGCATCGACTATTGATCGCAGGCTAGCGAACGAGCGCAGGAAAATGATCTTGCACGGCCGTTCTCATACCAAGCCAGGCTCGCTGCTCAAATCCCAGATCCCGATACGAACCTGGGCCGAATGGGATGACGCCGTCCCGGGGTTCGTGGAGATAGACCTCGTGGGCCACGAAGGCGGTAACAACAATGGCCAGTTCTGTTGCACGCTCACAGTCACTGATATCAGCACAGGCTGGACAGTGAACCGGTCCGTGCGCAATAAAGCTCAGAAGCACGTTTTCGCGGCGTTGATGCACGTCATGGAAGTCTTCCCGTTTCCGATTATTGGTATCGACTCGGATAACGGCAGTGAATTCATCAACGACGAATTGTTGTGCTTCTGCACGGATCAGCAGATCACGTTCACGCGCTCCCGTCCTGGGAACAAAAATGATGGTGCGCACGTGGAGCAAAAGAATTGGTCCAGAGTACGTGAACTGGTGGGCTACCTGCGTTATGACAGCGAAGAAGAGTTGGAGTTGTTGAATCAAATATGGGAGCTGGATCGTGTCTTCACCAACTATCTGTTGCCGCAACAGAAGTTGATACAGAAGACCCGTCATGGTGCGAAAGTGCGTAAGGTTCATGATCGGCCGGCCACGCCGCATCAGCGTGCCATCGCGCATCCTGCGGTGAAGAAGATGCCGGTGATCCGCATGAATGCTGCCTTCAAGAAAATCCGTGTCATGCAGCTGTCTCGCCAGATCCTTTCCCTGACCGGAGTGCTGGAGAAAATAGCTGTTGCTAAGTACCGGCCTTCGGCCCGGCAGGTGAGGAAGGAAGCAAGATGAGAAACCTATTTCGCGGAGGTTTTCATTTGAAGCAACGTATTAGTGTTCCCGGAGGTATTGACATGACGCAACAGGGTGATAGGTGTTCGCAATCATTGCAAAAGTGCGCGCCCATCGCGATGCCCTTGCTCGGCAAGCGACGTGTACTTCACTGCCTGGACGCCGTCAGATGTCGATGCTGACGAGCGCAGTACGGAACAGCTCGGTCTTGTCCTTGCCGTTCTTGAACGCTTTGCCGGTCCGTAAGCGGGGACCCTTTTCGTGCTCGGTGGTCAGATCTTCCATCTCTGCACGACTGAACTCGCGAGCCCACTCAAGTTCGAAGGTCTCGCGGTTGAAGCACAGGCAGACTGCGAGCTCGAATTCGAGCTGGTCTTGATTGAACTGAAAATGACGCTGAGTACCGGTGGGAAGCATGCGGGTCTTCACCTGAATTGTCCGGCCCTGCCGATCGATGAGATCGTACGATGCGGTGCCCTGGACTGCCAGAGTGCCGCCATAGACCAGCTTCGCGAGGTGCTCGCCCAGTTCACCGGCCAGGCTGCCTGCTGTGCGGGAGATTCCGCGTCGGGTAAATTCCGCCCGAAACATTGTTTCCAACCGCAGAAGTTGGCCGGTGGGCAGCTGCTGAAGTTCCTCGGGGGTCATGAGCCTGATTCTACGAGGTCCAAGAACTGCATGAGAAAACGTCGATCGAAGGCGACTATTTCCTCTACATGCCGAGGATCCGACCTACCGTGACTGCTTCGCCAGTCATCAAAAGGACCTTGGGCCTCAGGCTGCGGGCGATCTACGAGGCGAGCGAATTCGCCTTGCTGGAAAGCTTCGCCGAGCATGGCACTGGCCAAGGCATAGGTGGTGTGGGCGAGCGCTGGCCGGGCTGGGGCTGTTCTTCGCGATCAATTCCCATACCGGGATTGATGACCTGGCCCGCGTGCACCGTGGCCGCAGGGGAGTACCTGCCTTCAGCGCGTCCAACCGTGCTCGACCGCGATGGCCTCGACGTCGTGCTCGAAGGAGTCGATGTCGAAGTCTGCAATCTTCTTCTTCCGCATGATGTCGAACGAGCGGCGAGCGACATCGTAGAGCAGCCGGCGCAATTCCTGCTCGTCGCCGTTCTTGCGCGCTCTGCGCCACGCTTCGTGATCGGCAAAAAGCCGCAGGTCGAGTTCGTTCTTGGCGCGTTTATAGAGCATGCTCTCCGTGCCGCGAGGATAGTCCTTTTCATCGCGCTGGAAGACGAAGAGCAGGAACCAGTTGTCCAGCCCGCTGCCGTAGTCGCGTTCAGCGAGCCGGTCGGTGAGAATGCTGGACATGGGCACGTAGTACTTCGGGGCGTCTTTTCCCTCGCCGAATGCCTGGATTCCGGTAAAGAACACTCTCATGCGCTGCTTCCATTCTAGTGAGTGGGGCGGCCTTCATTTTCTCATGGCAAACCAGGCCGTAGTAAATAGCGGCCCTTCAATGATTTCCTCCGCGTCCGGTTGGTGCAGGCCGCGGTATTGAAACGAGAGTTGCCCCAGGTCTAAGAGCTCTGTGAGCGCCCAGATTGGCACACGGTCGTCGTATTGCTCACGGAAATGCTCGACGAACTGCTCGTCAGAGCTGGCTTTCCTTTCGCTGGCGGGCCGGAGCCACTGTATATGCCTGATCGGCGCAGGCCCCCTGGCATCAATATTGTCGGTGGCGAAGGCCTCTGTGAAGCTGCAAGCGTCCCTAAAGGAAAAGGGAAACTGCCTGCCGAGCACGTATCCGATCCTCATGCGTACTGCGATCTCGAAACGCTCGACTCAGACCATGACCCGCATGCGCAATGGCCGGTCGAAGTCGACAATATCCTCTGCATTCCGTAGAGCTGTGCCCGGTCATCGTCGTCGAGGTATCTCTCGGACATGCGAAACGGATTGAGGTAACCGGTGAACCGATAGTATCCGATCGCCTGCAGAACCAAGGCGGCACGGTAACGATCTTCGATTTCGGCACCGTGCCCGGCCTGCCGATCGATCTGTTCGTCGATAGTCAGCCACGGCTTTGCCTATTCCGGCATGGTGAAGCCGTGAAAGAAAATCAGCCCGCGCCTGACGGCAACATCAGCTGGGCAGGGTGATATTCAGTTGCACTCTGCTCAAGCTCAACCGAACAGCGGCTGCTGACGTTGCAGGCGTTGCGTTTCAAGGAGTAGCGAATCCAAGTAATTTGCCGCTCGGCCCGCGAAGTCCACGGCGAGGTGAATGAGCACGCTATTGGCGCTCAGCCCGAATAAGCCGAGCAAGATCACAAGGGCCACGATGGACCATGCTGAACCGGTCGCCAAGGCCAACGTGAGCAAAATGTTCGTGGTGGCCGCCGCAGTCGCGATCGCCTCCAGGTTCCGTTGGGCGTGGACAAACCTGCCGCCGGTGAGGAGCCCGGCACAGGAGCCGAGCTTGAATCCGTTGGGCACCTCGGACATCGGGACCGGCTTCCGCGCTCCGCAGGCGCGCCAGCTGGCGCACCTGCGGAGCCCATCTGATACGGGGAGCAAATCTACCGGTGCCCGATCGCTGCAGGAAGCCCAGAGTTCCGGCTCCATGCGCTCCAGCTTCCTGGATAGAGCCTGCCCTGTCCAAGCCCGGCGTATTCCATCGCCAGCAGATTGTGGCAGGCTGTCACTCCGGCCCCGCAGTAGCTGACCACGCCGGAGGCATCGACAATGCCCTTGGCCGCGAACCTGCCGCGAATGACCTGCGGCGGCTTGATCATTCCGTCGGCCTCGAGGTGATCCCGGCACGGAACATTGATCGCCTCGGGGATATGCCCTCGGCGAGGGTCGGCTTCGGGAACCTTGCCCAGCCGCGGATCGGTTTCGGGTTCCTCGCCGCGGTACCGGTTATTCGGCCGGGCATCGATCAGCACGGCTTCCGAAAGCGCTGCCACGTCCCGGGTGGACAGCAGGGAACCTGCAGGCCATGGCCGGGGAGGGAAAACAGCGGGCCTCGGATGAACCAGTGAGGAGTCCAGAGCGCCTGGATAGGCTTGGATGCCGCCAGATACCACGGCCGCAGGAACCTTGAGCAGCCGCAGCATCCATGCCAAGCGCGCAGCGATGACCCCGCCCGCGTCATCGTAGGCGGCCACCGGCCTGGAACCGTCGATCCCGGCTCGGGACATGGCCCGGGCGAAATCCTCCGGCGCCGGGAAGGGGCCTCTGCCGGAGTCCTCGGTGATTTCTCCGGTGAGGTCGGCATCGAGATCGACAAATACCGCACCGGGCACATGACCCGTGCGGTAGGCATCAAAACACGGGCGGTCCCAGTACCAGCGGGCATCAACCAGGACGATTTCTTGGACATGATTTTTGCGCCATTGCCAGCTGACAAACGGTTCCATGCGGCCTCACAAATGGCGATAGGACTACGGAAGGTACTGCTGTTGTCCATATTCGGCCCGATTCGTGTACCCCGCCAAGTCATGTCCACCATGTGGCCAAGGAAGGCCTTTCGAATTCATTAGGGGAAAGGCCTTCCTTGAATCGCGTCAGGACAACTGCGAAGCCAGGACCTGCTCATTGAAGGGCGCCCAGGCGTCCACCGCCCACTGGCCGAAATTCTTATCGGTCAGCGTCACGCATGCCAAACGATGCTCCGGGTCGACCCACAGGAACGTGCCGGATTGGCCAAAGTGCCCGAAGGTGCTGGCCGGATGGTCTTTGCCGGTCCAGTGTGGATTCTTGGTGGAACGAATTTCAAAGCCCAAGCCCCAGTCGTTGGGATTCTGCCGCCCGTAACCGGGCAGGATGCCGGCCAGGTTTTCAAAATGAACCCGGGTGGCATCGTCCAGTGTTTCCCGGGCAACGATGGTGGGGTTGAGCAATTCGGCGGCGAACTTGGCCAGGTCCGCGGCCGTGGACCGGCCATCCTTGGCGCAGCTGCCCGCGATCTTGGTGCTGGCCATGCCCAGCGGCGCAAAAACCGCCTCTTGGGCGTAGTCGGCCATGCTGATCGAGGTCTGCGCCTCAAGGT
>Ga0308169_10001035_pt1 | contig 35031 bp, 28 predicted proteins | sample PhyBR1_2_FD_202139 | JGI IMG/M metagenome (GOLD analysis project Ga0308169, IMG submission 202139) | Phyllosphere microbial communities from UC Gill Tract Community Farm, Albany, California, United States - DLSLSB.R1 | ecosystem: Host-associated > Plants > Phyllosphere > Unclassified | place...
AAAGCCTTGCTCGAAGAATTCAACGAGTCGCTCGCGTTGGTACTCGGATAGTGTGCTTCGCGTGTGCATGAAAACGCTCCCCGAAAGTTGTTGACTTTTACAGTCCAACTTTCGGGGAGCAGTTCAGGGTGGAGGACAGTCCCCGTTCTTCTTGCCGTCAAGGAAGATTACGTCCAGTGGTATTCAAGCGACAGCTCTCGTCTAGGGTTCTGAAAACAGGGGCTTTTCACCTGGGAGCTATTCAGCGCCAGCGGATGCCAGAGTTTGCCGTGGGGCTGGCAACTGGTAGCGATTGCCCGCGAAGCCCGTGGCCTTCATGGCGTGGCAAGAAGGGACAACGTGGGCTACGGCGGTGTGCTGCCAGAACTTCACGCGAAATTCGGCAATCGTCACCGAGCTGAGACGGTCGAAGAATTCTCCGATGGTGACCGTGGCAGGAGAAGGGGCAACGACGCGCAGCGCCGATTGCGGTGTGGTGATGTGGAGGATGCGCAACTCGTCGCTGCGCGAATCGAGCATGGCGACCAGTACTGCTCGTCCGTGGATGGAGACCATCGCCATCACGTCATTAAGCGGTTCGCTGGAGCGGGCCATCACGATGGGCATGCCCGGTGCCCAGCCATACGAAGCCAAATGGGACTTGCCCTCACGGGTGGCGAGAAAATCGGCGACCCTCACGGCGGTCTGGGTTCTAGCAATTCGGCCTGGCATTTTAGATACTTCCCCTTCTTGCATTCCTCAGTGAATATGGTTCATCCCAGGGCCCTGTTGCGATGCGTCTGAGCATCATTGACCGGCCCGGTTTTCGTGGACCATCGAGTGATCCACAGTGGCCACGGTGGTGCACTAGGCCATGCTCAAATCTGCGAGCCTACCTCCTCCCGTTGGCCGAAGGCCCTCGGTGGCCGTTAGAGCCGGGGTTGCGAAAGGATCGTCCAACCAGCCGTCGGCGTTGCCGGAATCGTGCAGGCGTTCTGGCTGCGGCAAAAGATTTTCCCTGCCGGCCACCGCGAACTGTAGATTGCGCACTTCGAACTGGATGCCCAGAGCCTGCTCCATCTGCGGCAACAGGTGGTCATTGACGTACTGCATCAGCGCCGTGACGTGTTCTTCGCTCTTTGCTGTGCAGGCCAGGTTGACGACCAGCTTTTCCGGGGTCCCCTGGATAGTGCAGAACGCCGAATGAACTGTGCTTTTGAGTTCGCATTGCTGTGTCCCGAAGAATGCTATGTCCTGCATCCTCGCCGCCCACGCGTTGTTGCCTGCGTTTTTCTTATCTGCGGAAACTGCTAACTGCTCTTTCATGTTGTGCTCCGGCACTGGTCAGTGTTTCGTAGTAGAATATATGTAGACTGGCTAACTATTAGATAGGCTACATTATTTTTTTCAGAAAAGGCAAGCGGGAATTTCGCAGTGAGGAGCGGAAGACCCCCAGATTCCTTGGGCATTGTGCTCGTATCCGACGAAAGGAGTTCTCATGAGCAGCTATGAGGCGAGTGGATATTGGTATGGTGACGGCCAGTCGGCTCCGGAGGCCGTTGACTTGCTGAACCTCATGCGCCGCTATCGCGATGCAGAGCGGACCATGCGCGCCAATACCCGCGGATCCATGGGGATGAACGAGACCGACATGACTGCTTTGCGCTTCTTGCTGGGTGCGCACCGGAAGGGCGAAGTGCCGCGTCAGCGTGATTTCGCCGAAAAACTCGGTATTTCCAATGCCTCGGTCTCAGCCCTGATCGATCGGCTGTGCCGCGACGGGTATGCGCAACGAGTCATGCATCCGGCCGACCGCAGATCGGTAGGCATTGTCCCCACGCAGTACAGCGACACCGAGGTGCGCGCAACTTTGCAGCAGATGCATGAGCGGATGATGGCTGCGGTTGATGGGCTGAACGCGGAAGAACGAAAGGCCGCAGCAAAATTCCTGCATGCCCTCATAGCCAGCGTGGAGTGGAATGATCTTGATCTGGGCCATGCGGCGCAGCGCGATCACGAGCTTCGGGATGTACCCGGGAGCAACCTTGCATCTTCCTAGGGCGACAGCTGGGAATCGCTGCTCGGCTCCGTGGGACTGATATCCCTTCGCCAAGCGGGGTAGAGGGAGCATTCCGGCAGAGATGCCATTCAACGCAGCGGCCTCGATCCTCTATCCAAGGTTTCCCCGCCGATGCTGAAGAAAACCTTGAGGCGGATGCCCCAGCTGCGCTGGATGCGTAGGTTGAAGCCCAAAGGAGATAGGCGACCATATAAGAGAGGGTGATTTGAATGCCACGCAGGCGCATCGAAGTCAGTGTCAGCCATGACGAGTTCGAAGACCTCAACAATGCGCTTGAGGACCACCGCAATGGCTTCACGGATATGGCAGAGGAAGCGTCCAACGGACTTGGCCTGGAACCCGAGTACTGGGTGGGCCGGGCCAATGAAGTCCAAAGCCTGCTCGAAAAAGTCCACGAGCATAGCCGTGAGGAAACGGCAGCGGCCGACGACTCGAACCGAACCCGGGGAAGCGGGCACCGGGCAGGCCGCGAGGCGCAATCGGACCCACGTGACTAGGCCGTGCGATGGCCCAAAGAATTCTGGATCACTATTGACCGCGGGCGCGCCCTTCAAGGGCGCGCCCGCGGTCAATGTCTTGATAGCTAGGCGCGCTTGCGGGTCAACAAGCCCCAGATGACGAGGACAACGAGTGACCCGCCAATAGCCAGCAGCCAGGTCGAGAGAGACCAGAACTGGTTGATTCCCACATCGAAGACCGCGGAGCCGATCCATCCGCCAACGAGCGCGCCGACGATACCCAAGAGCAGCGTCGCGATCCATCCGCCGCCCTGCTGCCCGGGTTTAATGGCCTTGGCAATGGCCCCGGCGATCAGTCCCAAAACGATCCATCCTAGAATGCCCATGGAGATTTCTCCTTTGCTCAGTTTCACGGTGCGTCGGTGGTGCCTGCTGGCACCTCCTTCCAGATCAGCAAGGTACTAGAGGCAGCGGAAGCATCGATGCCAAGCTGAGTGCAACCTGAGAATCTGGCCATTGCGGTGCCCGGAAAATCGCCATGGTAATTAGCACATCCAAGACGAGATGTGCAACGCATCTTGCCGGAGAGGGTGGGCGCAGCAAAGCACTTTGCGAAAAAACCCGCAGTAGCGGTCCGCGTCAGCCCGCTGCCATGCCCAGAATAAAGCCCGTTCGGTTTTGCCGTGTGAAGGATCCTGATTGCTTCGGCCCAGCAAGCAGGCATTCTGGCAGTACAAAGGCCGGGCAGCTGTTCATGGTGAACAGCTGCCCGGCCTTTATCTCTGCTAGCGCCTAGCTGGCGGAGGTGGCCAGCGACAGCCCGCGCAGGCGATCCATCTGCGGATCGTACAGCGGGTCATCAACTACGGTGGCGGCAATCGGCTTGCCGAAGTACTCGATCTGGACCGAGTCGCCGGTTTCCACCGACAGCGGAAGCCAGGCGTAGGCGATCGGCTTGCGGACCGTGTAGCCGTAGGCGGCGCTGGTGACATAGCCGGCAGGCTTGCCGTTGACGTACACCGGCTCCTTGCCCAGGACCACCGAGACGCCATCATCAACGGTCAGGCAGCGCAGGCGCTTGGTGGCCGCGGCGGCGCGATCGGCCAGGGCCGACTTGCCCACGAAGTCCACGGTCTTGGCGGCCTTGACCGCAAAGCCCAGGCCAGCCTGTTCCGGCTCGTGCTCGCTGGTCATATCGGTGCCGAAGGAGCGGAAGCCCTTCTCCAGTCGCATGGAGTTGAAGGCCTCGCGGCCGCCGGCAATGATGCCCTGCTCCTGGCCGGCTTCGAAGAGCACGTCCCAGAGCTTGGCGCTGACATCCGCCGAAGCGTAGAGCTCCCAGCCGAACTCGCCCACGTAGGACAGTCGCATCGCGGTGACCGGGATGCCGGCAATGGAGATCTGCTTGGTGCGGAAGTACTTCAGGCCCTCGTTGCTCATGTCATCGTCGGTGACCTTGTTCATCACATCCAGGGCCAGCGGGCCCCAAAGGCCGATGCACGAGGTGCCGGCGGTGATATCGCGCACCGCGGCCCACTTGCCCGGGTTGGCGGCGTTGAACTTCTTGGCCTCGCGGTTCAGGTAGGCGACATCGACATTCGAGTTGATGCCGGCCTGGTAGACCTCGTCGGACAGGCGCGCCACGGTGATGTCGCTGGTGATGCCGCCGGCGGCATCGAGCAGCAGGGTGTAGCTGACCATGCCCGGGGCACGCAGCATGTTGGCGGTGGTCAACCCCTGCAGCAGTTCACCGGCACCCGGGCCGGTGACCTCGACGCGCTTGAGCGGGGTCATGTCGAACATGGCCACCGCGGTGCGGGTCTTCCAGGCTTCCACCGCCGCGATCGGGGAGTGGAACTTGTCGGACCAGGCATCGCGTTCCGGTGCGGCCCATTCCTCGGGCAGCGACTCCAGCAGCGCGGCGTTGGCCTCGTACCAGTGCGGGCGCTCCCAGCCGGTGCCTTCCAGGAAGAAAGCGCCGAGTTCCTGCTGGCGGGAGTAGAACGGGGAGGTGCGCACGGCGCGCGGCTTGGTGCGCGGCTCCAGCGGGTGGCGGACGTCGTAGATTTCCACGAAGTTCTGCTGCGAGGTCTCGCTGACATACTCCTTGGTGGTCTGCATGTCCTCGAAGCGGTTCAGGTCGCAGTCGCTCAAATCGGTGGTCGAGGTTCCGGTGGCGATCAATTCGGCCACGGCCTTGGCGATGCCCGGAGCGTGGGTGACCCAGACGGCCTCGGCCGCATAGAAGCCCTCGACTTCCTTGGATTGGCCGACCAGCGAGCCGCCGTCCGGGGTGAAGGAGAAGATGCCGTTGAAGCCGCGCTGGATCTGGGTGTTGCGCAGATCCGGCAGCAGTTCCTGGGTGGCTTCCCACTCGGCGGCGAAGTCCTCGGGGGTGAAGTCCAGCGAGGAAGGCATGCGCTCGTGGGTGATCTCCTCCGGGCGGTAGGACTTGAGGGTATCCAGGTCCACCGGCATCGGGCGGTGTGCGTAGGAGCCGATGCCGATCCGGTCGCCCCATTCGCGGTAGTAGAGGTCGCGGTCCTGGTAGCGCAGGATCGGGCGGCTGGCGCCATTGGGCAGCTCGTTGACGCCGGCCAGCGATGGGGCCGGGGTGGTCCAGACGAACTGGTGGCCCAGCGGCAGCAGCGGGATCGAGGTGCCAACCATCTCCCCGATCTTCGGGCCCCAGAAGCCGGCGCAGGAGACGACGATGTCGGCCTCGAAGCGGTCCTCGCCGCAGATCACCGCGGTGACCTTGCCGCCGGAGACCTCGATGTCGGTGACGATGGTGCGATCGCGGAATTCCACGCCTGCGGCCTTGGCGCGTTCCATGACCAGCGCGGTGCCCTTGGCGGCCAGGGCCAGGCCGTCGCCCGGGGTGAACAGGCCGCCCAGCACCTTGCCTTCGGCCAGCATCGGGAACTTCTTCAGGCATTCGTCGGCGTCGATGACCTCGGCCTCGACCCCGTAGGAGCGGTTCCAGCCGGCGCGGCGGTGCAGGTCGGCCAGGCGCTCTTCATTGGTCGCGATCTCCAGGCCGCCCACCGGGAGGAAGGAGCTGGTGCCGTCGGGGCCGATCAGGGAGCTGAGCTTCTTGATGGTGTACTGGGCGAACTCCGTCATGGACTTGGACGGGTTGGAGGAGTACACCAGCCCCGGAGCATGCGAGGTGGAGCCGCCGGGAATGCTCAGCGGACCCTGCTCGATGACCAGGGTGTTGGTGTGGCCCAGCAGGGCCAGCTCGTCGGCCAGGTTGGCGCCGACAATGCCGGCGCCGATGATGATGACCCGAGGGGAAACAGGGGACATGGTGACTCCTTTAAAACTGGTTGGCTAAGTGTGTGGCGGAACTGGCGACTAGGCGTCGATGACCAGATCCGAGGTAGCGGTGGAACAGCACGGGAGGAATTTGCCGGCGGAGATCTCCCGGGCACGGATGCCGCCCTGGTGGTTCATGGTCACCTCGCCGGAAAGCTTGACGACCTTGCACGAGCCGCACATGCCCTCCTGGCAGTTGGCGCCGATGCGCACCCCGGCGCGCTGGGCCGGGCCCAGGATCTTTTCCTCGGGGTTGATCTTGACGTTGATCCCCGAGCGCACGAAGCTCATGGTGATGGTGCCTTCGCCCACGGTCTCGAAGCCCGAGGTATCTGGCGGAAGCTGCTCATCGACCGGTTCGGCGGCCGGCACCGGAGCGTCGGCTGCAACCGCGATCAGCTCCTGGCCGCTGGCCTCGATGGTGCCGGTTTCGTCGTAGTCGGGTTCGTACATGCCCAGCTCCGGCGGCTGGCTCTCGTAGAACTCCTCCACCGACTCGGCCACTTCCTCGGCGATGGACTCGGCGAGCACGATTTCCTTCTGGTATTCCAGCAGGGTCTTGCGGTCGCCCGAGAAGAACTCCATGAAGACCGAGGTGTCATCCACCCCGACCTCGCGCAGCAGCTGCGTGGCCGAGTTCAGGTAGCCTTCGGGTCCGCAGGCGAATACCTTGCGGCCGTTGGCATCCGGGGCGACCTCGTTGATCATCTTCGCCGAGAGCCGGCCGGAGAAGCCCTTCCAGCTCTTGGGCTTGTCGCGGTCGCCCAGGGAGTAGAACACCTTGATGCGGGTGTCGACCTTGGAAATGTATTCCAGCTCCTGCCAGAAGGCGAAGTCCCCGGGCACGGTGCCGTGGCAGAGCACGATCACATCGGCCTGGCCGGGCAGGGAGTGGATGGTGCGCACCATGGACATGATCGGGGTGATCCCGGCACCGGCGGACAAGAACAGGTAGCGGGCCCGGCGGTCCGAGTCGCCCAGGTGGAAGGCCCCGACCGGTCCGAGCATATCCAGCACCATGCCCGGACGCAGGTTCTCGTGCGCCCACGAGGAGACCAGGCCCTTGGGGTCGCGCTTGATGCTGACATTGAAGGTCCACGGAACGGTGGGCGCGCTGGAAATGGAGTAGCTGCGGTCCACCGTGTCTTCGCCGTCGCCATAAACAGGGAAGGCGATGTTCAGGTACTGGCCGGCGCGGAAGGCCAGCGGCGCGCCATCGAGGCGGCGGAAGACGAAGGTCATCAGCCCGCCGGCTTCCTCGATGTTCTGCACGCATTCAGCCAGGAACTCCTGCGGGTGCCAGGGGCCCAGCGCCTTGGCGGCGCTGGCTGCCTGGTCCTGGGTGCTGAGCACCCGGTTCCATGGCATTTCCAATCCGCGGATGCGCTGCGCGGTGGAGGTTCCCACTATGGTTGCGCCTTCGCTCATGCCAGGTGCTCCAGCACGCGCTGGGTGTACCAGTTGATGAAGGCCTCGACCTGGTATTCGCTCTTCATGTACGGGCCCTGCTGGTAGGCGGGGCTGCCTGCGCCGGTCTGGCACAGTTCCACGAAGGCCTTGTCCTGGATGTTGGTCTGCTTCCAGGTGTGGGTCAGCTTCTCCAGGTCGTAGTCGACGCCTTCCACGGCGTCATCGGCCACCAGCCAGGTGGTGCGCACCAGGGTCTGGTGCTCGTTGATCGGATAGGCGCCGAAGGTGATCACGTGGTCGGACTGGAAGTGGAACCAGGAATTGGGCTGCAGGTGCATGGAGCAGCGGCCCAGGCGGAAGTCGCGCAGATCGCCCAGCAGCTTCTTGGACAGGCGGCGGCCGTCAGGGGAGAAGGACTCGCCCTCGCCGTCCAGGGATTCGCGGGAGATGCGGATGCCGGCGATGCGGGTGTCGAGCTCCTCGACGACCTCATAGGGCAGCCCGTAGCGGCGGCAGCGTTCTTCCAGCGCCTCCTTGGCAGCCTTGTTGCGCTCCCAGACCTCTTCCAGGTGCGGCGGGACCAGTTCATCGGTCAGGCCCCAGGTCGGGAACAGCGAGCAGGCCAGTTCCGGGTGCCCATCGCAGTGGTAGCACTCGCGGTTGTTTTCCATCACCAGCTTCCAGTTGCCTTCTTCGATGATGTCCTGCTGGTAGGCGACCTTGGCGCTGCCCAGGTCGTGCGGTGCCAGGTAGGGCTCGAAGATCGCGGAGACCTCGTCGAAGTCGGTTGGCGGCTCGGCGGCGATGGAGACGAAGATCAGGCCCGCGTGGATGCGGCCGTGGGCGCGCTTGAGGGCGAAGCAGTTCTTGTCGAAGTCGATTTCGCCAGGGGAGGAGGCGTGGATCAGGTCGCCTTCGGGCGAGTAGGTCCAGGAGTGGTAGCCGCAGACCAGGTTGCCGGTGCTGCCAGCGGACTCGGTCAGGACCCGGGCGCCACGGTGGCGGCAGACGTTGTGCAGGACGTTGACCCCGCCATCATCGGTGCGCAGCACGATCAGCGAATGCGGACCGTAGTCCAGGGTGACGTAGTCGCCTGGCTCTGGCACTTCGGCCACGCTGGCGGCAAAGAGCCAGTGGGTGCCGAAGATGGCTTCCATCTCGACCTTGAAGATCGCTGGGTCGGTGTAGAACGGGGCTTCAAGGGAAAAGCCCTTGCGCCGGTTCTGGAAGAGTTCGGTAATTTCGGCGAGCTGTTGAGTCTCCACAGTCGAAGCGAGCTTGCCACGCGTGCTGCGCGCGGCACTTACCGAAGCGGTCATCTGTTACTCCTAGAAACACAGCGCCTGAGCGCCCTTGAGGTGTGGTGGTGCGGTGAGCTGGATCACGGAAATGATCAACCGCATGAATCGAGACTAGGAACAATTAGTGTCCATGAAAAGCGCAAGATTTCGAATGAAATCATGCACAATTGATGCATGATTGATCCACGCTTGAGCACCCTCCGGGTCTTCTCTTCCACCGGCAATGTGGCACGGACTGCGGAACTGACCGGATACTCGCCCTCGGCGGTCTCGGCGCAGCTGCGCGAGCTGCAGCGCGGCCTGGGCATCCAGCTGCTGATCAAGGACGGGCGGGGGGTGCGGCTAACCGCTACGGGGCGGCACTTTGTGGCGGGCTTGGACTCGATTGTGACGCAGTGGGAGCTGCTGATGGCCTCCTCGCGCACCGCCTCGGGGCAGCTGCAGGCGAGCTTTGGCCTCGGCGGATTTTCCACCGCGGCTGCCGAGCTGCTCGCCCCGCTGGCAGCCAAGCTGCGCACCAGCCGGCCGGAGATGGAAGTGCGGCTGGTCGAGGCCCAGCCCCAGCGCTGCCTGGACCTGCTGCTCTCCGAGCGCATCGACCTCGCGGTGATCGTGGCCAGCCAGTCGCAGACCGGCACCCTGGTGCAGGCCCGGTTCGAGCAGACGGTCCTGCTCGATGATCCGCTGGATGTGGTGCTGCCTGCCGACCATCCGCTGGCAATGAACAAGTCGGTGTCCCTGGAGCAGCTCGCCGATGATCCGTGGATCACCGAGTCCGAGCATTCGGTGTACCGGGCGCTTTTTGTCGCCGCCTTCACCTCGCTGGGCGTCACCCCGCACATTGCCCACGAAGCGGTGGAGTGGGAAACCATGATCGCGTTCATCGGGGCCGGGCTGGGGGTCGGCTTGCTGCCGCGGCTGGCCACCTTGGGCAGCGTCGATAATGTGGTGCGCCGTCGCATTACCGGCGTGGCCAAGCCCTCGCGCCGCATTGTCGCGGTCACCCGCAAGGGATCCCTGGGTTCTCCGATGATCGAGGAATCCTTGAAAATTCTGCAGGACACGGCCAAGGAAATTATTTCCCAGCGGTCAGCCGAAGAACTGGACTGATTTGCCGGGCAGAAACGACGGCATCCGACGCTGATTGCTACGCAACGCTATTGACATGGATCACACACATGAGGAGACTTTCCTACATCCGATTAGTATCCAACTGATATTTCATGCGAAAGGTCTGGCATGGGCAACCTAGCAGTAAGTTATGCAGGAGCGGGCAAAGTCGAGCTGATCGACACCCCGTACCCGGAATTCGAATTGAAGGATGGCCCGGGAGTCCACCCGGCCAACATCGGGCGCCAAGTCCACCACGGCGTCATCCTCAAGACCATCGCCACCAACATTTGCGGCTCTGACCAGCACATGGTCCGCGGGCGTACCACCGCACCGGAAGGCCTGGTACTCGGCCACGAGATCACCGGCGAGGTTGTGGAAGTCGGCCGCGACGTCGAATTCCTCAAGGTCGGCGACGTGGTTTCGGTGCCCTTCAACATCTCCTGCGGACGCTGCCGGAACTGCAAGGTCGGGCAGACCGGCATCTGCCTGAACGTGAACCCGGATCGCCCGGGCTCCGCCTACGGCTACGTGGACATGGGCGGCTGGGTCGGCGGCCAGGCCGAGTACGTGCTGGTCCCCTACGCGGACTGGAACGCGCTGAAGTTCCCGGACCGCGACCAGGCCATGGAGAAGATCCTGGACCTGACCATGCTCTCGGACATCTTCCCTACCGGCTTCCATGGCGCAGTGGGCGCCGGCGTCACCGTCGGCTCCACCGTCTACGTGGCAGGTGCCGGTCCGGTGGGCATCGCCGCCGCCACCTCGGCGCAGCTGCTGGGCGCCGCAGTGGTCATCGTCGGCGACCTGAACGAGGACCGCTTGGCCCAGGCTCGCGCCATGGGCTGCGAAACCGTCAACGTTGCGCTGGGCGATCCTGCCGATCAGATCGAGCAGATCCTCGGCGTTCCAGAGGTCGACTGTGCCATTGACGCAGTGGGCTTCGAAGCCCGCGGCCACGGCCACGGCGCAGCCACCGAACAGCCTGCCACCGTGCTGAACTCCATCATGGAGATCACCCGCGCCGGCGGCAGCCTGGGCATCCCGGGCCTGTACGTCACCGGAGACCCGGGCGCAGTCGACGAGGCCGCCAAGGTCGGTTCGCTGTCCATGCGCTTCGGCCTGGGCTGGGCCAAGTCCCACACCTTCGTGACCGGCCAATGCCCTGTAATGAAGTACCACCGCGGCCTGATGAATGCGATCTTGAACGACAAGGTCTCGATCGCCAAGAACGTGAACGCCACGGCGATCTCGCTGAAGGACGCTCCGAAGGGCTACGCCGAGTTCGACAGCGGCGTAGCAAAGAAGTTCGTGCTGGACCCGCACGGTCTGATCGGCGCCTGATACACGCGCCCATCTGAACTCGTGGCAGCAACCGGGCAGGCGCTGGCGTGCCAGCCCGGTTGCCTGCCAGCGCCTGCCCGGCCCGGGCCGGCGCACCCCCTCTACACCCTCAGCATCATGAAGCCACTCGTGATCTGGACACAGGCCGGCCGCCGCGGACCACACCCAACAGGCGCACCGCCTCTTCCCCTCCCTGAAGGACATGCTATGAAGAGCACTGAGCAACCTGTCAAAGACCTCGTTAGCGAGCTGCATTCGGCGCGAAGACGAAGGCCCCGGCGCTATCTGAGCAGCGGCACCGACTACTGGGTATTCGGCATCGCAGGAATTCTCACCCTCGCGTTCATCGTGTGGGGCTTCGTCTCGCCCGCCGGCTTGGGCAGCGTCGCATCCACCGCCCTTGACTGGGTCATCACCAAAACCGGCTGGGTCTTTGTCATCGCGGCAACGGTCTTCACCATCTTTGTCCTGGTGGTCGCCGCAAGGAACTTCGGCCGCATCCCGCTGGGCAAGGACGATGAAAAGCCGCAGTTCAGCACGGTCTCATGGATCTCCATGATGTTTGCCACCGGCATGGGCATCGGCCTGGTGTTCTATGGGGTCGGCGAGCCGCTGTACTTCTACATGGTTCCGCCACCAGAAACCGTGGGCGGCCAAACGTCGGCCGCCGTGGGCACCGCCATGGGCACCACCCTGTTCCACTGGACCCTGTTCCCCTGGGCGATGTACGCCATCGTCGGCTTGGGCATGGCCTATGGCAGCTTCCGCCTGGGCCGCCCGCAATTGTTCTCCTCGATGTTCTCTTCCATCTTTGGCGAGCGCGCGGTCAATGGCTGGGGCGGGAAAACCATCAACATCCTGGCCATCTTGGCTACGCTCTTCGGCTCGGCCTGTTCGCTGGGCCTGGGCGCACTGCAGATTGGCGGCGGCATCCAGTCCGCAGGCATCATGAACTCCGTGGGCTCGGGAATCCTGGTCTTGATCATCGCCATCCTGACCGCGCTGTTTGTCGCTTCGGCCGTCTCCGGCATCGAGCGCGGCATCCAGTGGCTGTCGAACATCAACATGGTCCTGGCCGTTGCGCTGGCGCTAGTGGTCTTCATCGGCGGGCCGACGCTGTTCATCTTGAACGTCATTCCTAATGCCGTAGGCTCCTTCATCGCGGATCTGCCGCAGATGGCATCGCGCACCGCTTCCTCGGGCGACGGGGATATGGCCAGCTGGCTGTCCTCGTGGACCATTTTCTACTGGGCATGGTGGGTTTCATGGACCCCATTTGTGGGCCTGTTCATCGCGCGCATTTCCCGCGGCCGCACCATCCGCCAGTTTGTCACCGGCGTGCTGCTGGTTCCATCGGCGGTCACCCTGCTGTGGTTTGCGATCTTCGGTGGCGGCGCCATCGGCATCCAGGAGCGCGCAGAGCGCGGGGGAGACATGGCCCAGGCGCTGACCAGGATGGTGGACGGCGCACCGGATATCAACTTCGACTCGATCCTCTTCAGCCTGCTGAACAGCCTGAATCTTCCGGGATGGATTGCCACCGGCTTGATGGTTCTCACCGTCGTGCTGATCGCGATCTTCTTTGTCACCGGCGCGGACTCGGCCTCCATCGTGATGGGTGCCTTGAGCGAGCGCGGCGCCGAGGAGCCAACCAAGAAGTCGGTGATCTTCTGGGGCGTTTCGGTCGGTGCGGTGGCTGCCGTGATGCTGCTGGCCGGTGGAGATCATCCGGCGGCCGCACTGAACGGCCTGAAGAACATCACCATCGTTTCGGCTCTGCCCTTTGTGCTCGTGATGCTGCTGCTGTGCGTGGCGCTATGGAAGGACTTGAGCCGCGACCCGCTGGTGCTGCGCGAAAAGGTGGCCCAGGAAGTCCTGGAGCAGGCCGTGGATGAAGGCATTGACCGCCATGCCGGCGAGCACTTCAGCCTGATGACTTCGGAACAGCCGATAGTCAAGGTTTCTGGCGACGAGCCGGTAATTCTGCCGGCTCCCGATGTGGCGCCAGTGGCAGCAGGAGAAGAGCTGGATGATGAACAGGGCGGGGAGCGGGATACCGATCTGGAACCGGAAGGTGCCGGCAGGTAATTGAAATACCCAGCGGCGCCCCTTGGCCTTTGGGCTAGGGGGCGCTGCGCAGCGCCTGCTCAAAGTGGGCGACATGCTCGGTGACCAGCTTTGCTGCCAAATCGGCGTCACCGTCCAGAATTGCCCGCAGCAGCGCCGAGTGCTCCTTGATGTGTTCGGCAATGGGCGGCATCTGGTCGATGACCAGGCACCAGATGCGCGTCACCAGGTTGTCCAGGCGCACGAGGGTTTCCTCAAGATGCTTATTGCCGGCGGCCTTGTAGATCAGCCGATGCATTTGGATGTCCAGCAGCAGCAGGGAGCGCTGGTCGAGCGCGGGGTCCAGCGAGTCGATGCGCGCCAGATAGCCGTTGAGCTGGGCGCGGATTTCTGGATCCCTGTTGGCGGCGGCATTGCGTGCGGCTACGGGCTCCAGCACCTGGCGCATTTCGGAGATATAGTTCAGCTCATGGAAATCCACGGCCGTGGCAAAGGTTCCGCGGCGTGGATAGGAAACCACCAGGTGGTCCGTCTCCAGGCGCTTGAGCGCTTCGCGCATCGGGGTGCGTCCGATGCCCAGTTCCTCGGCCAGTTGCGGTTCGTGGATCGGGTGGGTCGGAGCGATTTCAAGCAGCATCAAGCGATCGCGAAGTGCCGCGTAGGCGCGGTCCGCCATTGAGCCTTGTTCCGTAATGGTGCTTGAGAATTCCGTGGGCATTGAAAATTCGCTCTCTTCGCTGTTCAAATCTCATTTGCAATAGTCACAGAGTATCGCTTGCGCGGGCATTCTTTGATTTTTCCCCGCGAATTCGGCACATTTTGGACCAGAATTGCGCTGAAATGCTACGTGTTCAAAGAACTTGGAAATCTCCGAAGAAATCTTGTTGACGCTGTGCTGGCTCACACATAGTATTGTGATCAGCTATTGATATATCAGACTCTTGATCAGGATTTCCGGCTCATCAAAGCCAGGGATCACAAGGGTGGCCGGGGCGGCAACCAGCAACGGAGCAAAGCCTCGCTCAAGGACGGTTTGCAGTCCCAGGACCACAACACGCCACCATTATTTCTCAATCACCACCACGAGCCATGGCGAAGCTAGCGCTATCTCGGCGAATGCAAGGAGCGGCACGATGACCGAACCGAATAACAAATACGTCCTGACCTTCACCTGTGCCGAACGCGCGGGGATCGTGCATGCGGTCACCGGCCTGCTGCTGACTCATCATGGCAACATCCGCGAACTCAAGCAGCATGACGACCAGCGCTCCGGCACCTACTTCCTGCGTATTGAATTCGAGATTTCTTCCAGCGAAGGCAACGATCTGGACATCGCCGACCTCGAATCCAATCTCAAGGACTTGGCCGAAGAGCACGAGGCAAGCTGGGGCCTGCGCCCTGCGGGCCAGAAGAAGCGCGTGCTGATCATGGTCTCCAAGTTCGGCCACTGCCTGCACGACCTCCTGTTCCGTTCGCGGATCGGCGAACTGCCAGTGGAAATCGCCGCAGTGGTTTCCAACCACCCGGATCACCGCCAGCAGGTTGAGTGGAACGGCATCCCCTTCTTCCACGTACCAGTTACCGCTGCCACCAAGCCTGAAGCAGAAGACAAGCTGATGGAACTGGTGGACCGCTTCGACGTGGATCTGGTCGTGCTGGCCCGCTACATGCAGATCCTCTCTGATGACTTGACCCGCAAGCTCAGCGGACGAGCCATCAACATCCACCACTCGTTCCTGCCATCGTTCAAGGGCGCGAAGCCTTACCACCAGGCCTTCGAACGCGGCGTGAAAACCGTCGGTGCCACCGCGCACTACGTGAACAGCGAACTGGATGAGGGTCCAATCATCACCCAGAAGGTGCAGGAAGTGGACCACAGCTACGAGCCTGAGCACCTGGTCGCTGCTGGCCGCGACACCGAGTGCAAGGCGCTGTCCGATGCAGTGCGCTGGCACTGCGAGGACCGCGTCTTCCTGGACGGTTCGCGCACGGTCGTGCTGCGCTAGATCAGCCAAAAACGCCGAAAGCCAATCACGGATTAATGTTTCAGTGATTGGCTTTCGACGTTAATCCGTATTCTGTTTTCCTTGCGGGCTCGAGGTCGAAACCACTAATAATCTGCCGGCTTCCGCCACATGGTGCAGAGGCACTGGCGGTGCGGCACTTTTCCGGGTCCGCCGAAGAGCGACATGGTGGATAACGGCTATCACCAGGCCTAGCCGCCTTGTTGAGCGCCGGGGAACTCCACCCGTGGTTGGAAGGAGCGCGGTCAAACCTCGTTCTTGGCCATGAGGACGCCCAGGTGCATGCACGTCTAGTCTTGAAAGTGGATCAAACCGAACAACATTTCTTGAAGGACTTTAATGAGCCGCTTTTCTTCTTCCGATCTCTCTCGTAGCGTTGCCCGGGTTTCGGCGAGTACCGCCATGTTGGCGCTAGCCGCGGGCCTGGCCGGATGCGGCGCCGTCGAATCCTGGGACAAAGCCACGGCTGACGCATGGTCCGTGACCTATGAAGTCACCGTTGCCGGAGGCTCGGGCGACAGCCTGCAGGACGTGTCCTACCTTGAAGCCGAAAAGCGTGGCGAAGACTCGACCGAAGTGACAGAAGATTCCGTGGCGACAACGGACGACGCAAAGAAAAAGGCAAGCAGTATCTGGTCGGTGGAGAGCATGGTGACAGCTCAAAAGGATGCCTCCATCGCGGCGACACCCGCTCAAGGTGGCACCGCGACCTGCCGAATTCTTCTTGACGGAGTCAAGGAAATCGCTGCGGAAACCGGTGCTCCGGGCGAGCGCGTGCAGTGCGAAGCCACCACTCCCGCCTTTAAGAAGTAGCTGAATCCCTACGCCTCTTGGCGCTTCGGCTGAGTGCTGGCTCCAAGCTGTTGTTCAGCGAACTCCAGCATTTTGGCGGGCTTTCTGAGATCTCCTGCACAGCCGGAACAGAGCTGCCGCGATAGAATGGCAGTTAGCCTTCTTGGGCAATACGCACGACGGAAATGGGACATGCAACTGTGAGCAGTGGAATGGATAGTGGTTCAACTGGCCCAGTCCATGCTGCTCGAATCCAGGCCCAACCCGGTCCAGGAGCTCCCAAGTTCACTGAAATCCCCTCCTTTCTCCATCGCATTTGGCGGTTGAGCCATGCACGGGTATTCCGCTATCTCCTGGTGATCAGCGTGATCCAGCTGGTGAACGGCCTGGGCGTCTTGCCTTCCATCAGGTACCTCTTTGGCCTGGCTTTGGAAGCCAGCCATTTGGAAAACGTCACCGATCGCACCTACACCGTGCTTTTGAGCCAGCCGATCTCGGTGCTGCTGCTTCTTGCCATAGCGGTGCTGGCCCTGGCCGCGGTCAGCTTGCAGTTCGTGGCACTGATCGTCATGGTCAACCGGCAGCAGTCCGGCCGCCCGCCCAATCTTGCCGAAATGTTCGCGGACACCGTGACCTGTCTTGGCAGGCTGCTGCGCTATCCATCGCCACTGCTGATGGTCTACTTCTTCCTGGCCTTGCCGCTAGGCGGCCTGGGGCTGTCCTCGGTGCTGATTCAGGGTGTGGGCATTCCTCCCTTCGTCACCCGTGAATATTTGAAGGTTCCGCTCAGCACGGCAATTTACGTGCTGCTGATCGGCTCAATCCTCTGGGTGAACCTCCGCCTGATTCTGGCCTTGCCCTTGATGGTGATCGGCGAGAAGAAATCGCTGGCTGCCCTGGGCGGAAGCCTGCGCGCAACGCATAAGAACTTCTTCAGGTACCTGGCCCTGGTTGGACTGCCCCTCGGGGTGGCGGCGCTGGTCGCCTCGTTCCTGGTGGAATTCCTGGTTTGGGTTTCCGACCATGCATCGAACCTTGCCAGCGGGCAAAGCTCGGTCCTGGTTTCGAGCTTGTGCATCGGGCTGGGCCACACGCTGGGATTCATGATTATCGGCGCCGCGACCGTGGTCGCACTCCAAATCCTGGTCGCGCTGACCCGTGACCGGCTGGGGCTCGCCTCGGTATTTGAAGTGCACAACAAGCAACGCCAAAGCATGCAGGCCCGTGCTGCACGGGCATCGGCGGGAACGGTCGCGTTCGGCCTGGCTGTAGCGATGGGCTTCTATGCGACACCGGCATTGGGCCAGACTGTATCCAGTGCCGAAGACACCCTGATCCTTGCGCACCGCGGCTATTCGGCCGGTGGCGTGGAAAACACCCTTGGCGCGCTGGATGCGGCGGCTGAACATCATGCGGATTACGTTGAAGCAGATTTCCAGCAGACCAAGGACGGCCACTTTGTCGCCAGCCATGACACCAACCTGTTAATGGTTTCCGGGGTCAACAGGAACATCTACGAGATGACCCTGGCGGAAGTCCGGAAGGTCAGGGTGCGCGAAGGCGGATTCTCCGACCATATTCCCACCATGCAGGAATACCTTGAGCATGCCGATGAGCTCGGGATTCCGGTGCTGGTGGAGCTCAAGGTGACCGGGCACGAATCCAAGGGATATCTGCGCAGTTTCCTCGAAGATGTCGACGCAACGGGGACCACGACGAAGAACATCTATCATTCGTTGAGCCCAGCGGCGGTCAAGGGGATCAAGCGCGCCCGTCCGGAGCTGCGCGTCGGGCTGACCGTGGCCATGAGCGTGGGCAAGCTGCCACGGGTGAACTGCGATTTCTACACGCTGGAGCAAGCCTCGTTCCGTCCCGAGCTCTTGGACCAAGCCCATGAGCAGGGCCAAGACGTGTACGTCTGGACCGTCAATGACGAGTCCACGATTCGTGAATTATTGAGCCTGCCGGTGGATGGAATTGTCACCGACAGCGTCGAAATGGCGATCAATGATCGCCAGATGGTGGCCACGAACCCCGCCTCGGATTACCGTGTGGGCTATGCGCTGGCGTACCTGGATCTCTTCCGCTAAGCCGTTGATGATCGCGCAAGCCTTGACGACGTGCACCTCGCGGAGCAGTGATCCCAGGGCATGAGTGCAGTACGGAATATTGTGTAGTTCGCGGTACGGGAAGTCCTGCGGGACAGCACGGACTGGATATTGGATGAAGAGCATAAGGAGCAAGCATGAGTGATGGCACCAGGCCAGAAGGCGAAACGGCCTTTGGATCGCACCAGCTGCGCGGCTTCATTGAACGCTGCATGCACGCAGTTGGCGCAAGCACCGGGGACAGCGCCTATATGGCCCGCCACCTGATCGCCTCGGAATTGGCCGGGCATCCCTCCCATGGGTTGCGCCGGCTGCCCGAATATGTGGACCGCTCGGTAGCCGGGATCACCAATGCGGCGGCCAAGAGCATGATTGAGAAGGATCGCGGGGCCCTGGTGGCCATGAACGGCCAGCGCACCCACGGGCATTTTGCCTTGCGCGATGCAACGCAGCTCGCGGTGGAACGGGCGAAGGAACACGGCATCAGCGCGGTCGCGGTGCGCAATAGCGATTTCGCCGGACGCTTCGCCCCGTTCTGCGAGGACGCTGCCGAGCAAGGCGTCATCACCCTGGTCTTCGGGAACAACAACGGCTCGCTGCAGTCGGTGCTCCCGCCCGGCGGAACCCAGCCCCGGTTGTCGACCAACCCCATAGCCGCCGGTGTGCCCCGGGCCAAGGCGCCTCATCTGGTGCTGGACTTCGCTACCAGCGAGGTGGCATCGGGCCGGCTGCATTTCGAAAAGGACAGCACCGGCAGTGCTCCGGAAACGTGGACAGGCCCCGGCGGGCACCTGAAGGCGTTCGGCGGATTCAAGGGCTTCGGGCTGGGCCTGCTGGTCGAGGCCCTGGGCGGTGCGCTCACCGGATCGGATACGGTATCAGGCCGGCAGAGCGAAGAAGCCCAAGGGACGCTGATCATCGCCTTGGATGTCGCCCAGCTGCGCGACCTGGATGACTACACGGCACAGGTCGAAGAATTCATTGCCCATGTCAAGAGCTCCGAGCTGGAGCCCGGGGCACGTGCGATCCGCGCGCCGGGGGAGAGCGCTCCGTCGCCCGAAGCGATGGCCGAAGACACGGAAATCCGGCTCAATGCCGTCACCACCGGGCACTTGCATCGCATTGCCCAGCAGCTGGGCATCGAGCCGCCGGCCAGCAGATAGCGGCGGCCGGCCCAAGGCTGCTAGCCGTAGTTCTGTGGGGCATTGTGAACACCAGAGAATGACGAAGGCCTGCGGCAGGAGGCGGGTTACCTCACGCATGATCGTGCTCAGGGTTATTCATATCCCGCTCGCGCATCACTAGGCGCCTATGTGAGAGGGCGCCTAGCATCCATGATCAACAATGGCCGCTGGCTCGGGGAACTGCAGCTAGCGGAGCATTGACCACAGTTCTTCGATGGCTAATTGGGCCAGGCGGGACGCCTCCTCCAACAGCGTCGCGAGTATATCGCTGAAACTGCTTTGACCAAGGTGATGAGTTCCAGCAGCTGTTCCATGAAGGTCCCTCTGTGGAGATTGGCGGACGGCGGCTTGCAGTGCAGGGAAATGGTTGGGGTGTCTCGATCAGGCTAAGGCCTACAGCCTCACGGCAGCCTGGCAACCCCTCTCTGACAGATTGATATGCCTTCACCCTGAGAGAATTTGGATGTTTGACGAGTAATTGCCTGATTCCCTGGCGGGTTCGTATCGGCTTCAAATCGGGTCTTCTTTGAAACTGCTGTGCAGACGTGGGGAATCCGGCAAACAGATGTACGGTTCAAGCAAAATGCCCTGCAGCATGCTGGATAATGGTGGGAACACATCAGGCCACAGGAAGATACTGCGGCCGGAAGGGAATGATGGACGCTTCAGGCGACAGTAGATCTCACAGTTCCAACCCTCTGCCCGGCAGGATTGCCGCACAGGCTTCGAAGGACAGGGGGTGCAAATAATGGAATGGATCTCGCTGCTCATGGCAATGCTCCTCATTCTCGGATGCGGTTTGTTCGTAGCCGCTGAATTTTCCCTGATCACGGTCAATCGAAACCGGGTGAAGCAAGCCGCCGAGTCCGGCGACCGCCGCGCTTCAGGTGTCCTGAAGGGCATGGAAACCTTGTCCACCCAGCTTTCGGGCGCGCAGCTGGGCATCACCCTGACCAACTTGGGCATCGGCTTCCTGGCCGAGCCCGCCATCGCCGCCCTTGTTGTAGGGCCGCTTCAGGACCTCGGCCTCAACGAGGCGCTGGCCCGGTCGACCTCCATTGCCCTCGCGCTGGTGCTGGCCACCGTCTTGACGATGGTGTTCGGCGAGCTGGTGCCCAAGAACCTGGCCATTGCCAAGCCTTTCGAGACTGCCAAGGCCGTGGTGGGATTCCAGCGCGGCTTCAGCACTGTGACCAAGCCATTCCTGACGTTCTTCAATGGCAACGCGAACTGGATTGTCCGCCGCTTCGGCATCGAGCCCCAAGAGGAACTGGCCTCCACTCGTTCTGCCGAGGAGCTTGTCGCGCTGGTGGGGCACTCGGCCCGCGAAGGCGTCCTGCCATCGGAAACCGCGGAGATGCTGCGCCGGACTGTGGCCTTCGGCCACCGCCGTGGCCATGACGTGATGACAGCCCGTTCCCGGATGGTCACCGTGGGCGCTGGGCAAACGGTGCACGAGGTGCTTCAGCTGGCGGCGCGGACCGGGCATTCCCGATTCCCGCTGGCCGGCGAGGGCGGGCACCGGGTACTGGGGCTCGTGCATATCCGCGCCCTGCTCGCTGTTCCCTATGGAGAACGCCAGCAGACGCCGGTGGGCGGCTTTGCCGAAGAAGCCCGGCTGGTCCCGGACACCATCGAGCTCGATGACCTAATGGACCAGCTGCGCAGCGACGGGCTGCAGATGGCCGTGCTGATTGACGAGACCGGCGATGTCGCCGGCATGCTGACCTTGGAGGATCTTGTGGAAGAAATCGTCGGGGAAGTTCGCGACGAGCATGACCCGGAGGACTCCACCGTGCAGGTGCTCTCGGAAGATACCTGGCGCCTGGACGCGGCCCTGCGTCCGGATGAGGCCAATGAGCTGCTGGGCTGCCGCATCCCGCACGACGCGGACTACGAGACCCTCGCAGGATTGCTGACCGTGCAGCTGGGCAAGTTCGGCGAGGTGGGCGATGTCGTCGACCTGGTTGTGCCCGGCCAGCCAGGCAGTGGGCCCAAGGAACTGCAGTTCACGATTCACGCCATGGACGAGCAGCGGATCGCCACCGTTGATGTGAGGGTGAGCGAGCAAGCAGAAGGAGAATCCAAGCGATGAGCGATCTTCTTGGAATTCTTGTCACGATCCTGTTGCTTGCAGCGAACTTCTACTTTGTCGGCGCCGAATTCGCGCTGATCTCGGCGCGCCGGAGCATTATTGAGCCCAAGGCCGTCGAAGGCAGCCGCAGCGCAAAGATGACCCTCTGGGCCATTGAAAATGTATCGCTGGTCATGGCCGGGGCGCAGCTGGGCATCACCGTGTGCTCGCTGGCCCTGGGTTATGTCACCAAGCCGCTGGTGAAGTATGCGATGTCCGGTCCCTTCGAGGCCATCGGCATCCCGGAAGGCATGATCGACGCGCTGTCCTACGCGATCGCGCTGATCGTGGTGACCTATCTGCATGTGGTGCTCGCGGAGATGGTGCCGAAGAACATGGCGCTGGCCGGCCCGGATCGGATGGCGCTAATCCTGGGACCGAGCATGGTAATCCTGGTGAAGATCCTGCGTCCAGTGCTGTGGCTGATGAACGCGATGGGCAACCTGGTGCTGCGCATCTTCAAGGTGGCACCGAAAAACGAAGTGGCCAGCACCTTCACCCGCGACGAGGTGACTTCCATGGTGGCCGAATCCCGCGAGGGAGGCATCCTGGATGAGCACGATGAACAGCTGCTGATAGGTGCGCTGCACTTTGATGCCCGTCGCATCGATTCGGTGGCCATCAGCTTCGAAAACGTCCATACGCTTCCTGTGGATTGCACCGTGGAGGATATCGAGACGGCGGCTGCCCACGGCTTCTCACGATTCCCGCTGGTCCAGCGCGACGGAACCGCCGTGGGGTATGTGCATGTCAAGGATGTCTTGGGGGCTGATGCGCAGGCACGCCTCAAGCCGTTGCCGGGTAGCTCGATCCGCAGCTTGCCCTCATTCAGCGGCACCCAAAGCGTGCGTGCCGCGCTGCAGGTAATGCAGCTCTCTGGCGCGCATTTGGCGCTGGTTCGCGATGCCGGTACCGATCAGGTGACCGGTATGGTGACCCTGGAGGACATGCTGGCCGAGCTCGTGGGGCAGATCAGGAACGAGTACCGCAGCACCTCATAACGCCGGATCATCGGGCAACGGACCAGGAAGGACGGAGCGACCATCATTCCTGGTTCGTTGTTCCGCGGCAAAGTCAGGGGGAAGTGGCGAATGGCGAATTCTTGCGCGACAGCCGGAGGGTGAGCAGCGAGCCGAGCGCAGCGAATAGTAGCGTCAACCGCCAAGTTGAATTCCAGCCGCCGGTCCATGAAACCATTGCAGCCAGCAGCATCGGTCCGGTGAAATTGCCGATGTTGAAAATCTGCTGGGCCAGGCCCATGGCCGCTGGCGCCGAGCCACCCGGCGGTGCGAGGTCCACAACGATCCTGGTCAACGTGGTGGGAATGGCGGCGCCGCCTAGTGAGAACATCCCGACGCCAAGCATCTGGACCCACAGCAAGCCAGCCGGATAATTGACGGCGAAGGTCAGTACCGAGGTTAGGGCCATCAGCCCGAAGCCCGTGAACAACAGCGTCCGCCCGTTGAGTCCTCGATGCAGCAGTGCGCCGCAGATTATCGCTCCAACTGCGTTCAGGCCGCCGACCACCGCAGAGGCAAGGCCTCCTGCCACCGCGGACAGCCCGAATTCTGCGTAGATCGTGGGCAAGAACCCCACCACGGCCATCCATTGCACGGTATAGCAGCCAAAAATGAGTCCGCTGACCCACACCTGTGGCGAACGAGCGGTCGCGGCGATGCGTGACGTTGCCATCCGCACGGCTGAAGACCCCGGAGGGCTGTCTGCGGGAACGAATTTCAAGATCAGCGGAATGGGAATCAGGCTGACGCAGGAAAGAATCGCCCACCATAAGTGCCAGGGAAGATGCTGCAGAGCTAACGCAGTTGAAAAGACGCCAATAAAAGTCGCCAGCCCCATATAGGCTGCCCACCAGCCCACTGCCATGTTCATCGTCTTCAACGGAGCATGCAGCCTGACCAGCCCCGGTCCCATGACGGTGACCATGATGACCCCGGCGCCCTCGATGATCCGTGTCGCCAACAATGCAAAAGCATTGGAGGAGAGTGCGCCCAAGGCGCTGCCGATGACCAAAAGCAGCAGGCCGACAAGGAACGTTCGACGCTGGGAGATCACTTCGGAGATCAAAGAGACGGCCAACCCGCCGACCATGCCGGCTACCTGGACCACACCAAGGAGGACGCCTGAGAAGAAGAGTGAGAAGCCGAGTTCATCGCGGATGATGCCCAAGGCGGGGGAGAGCTTCCAGATATGCAACCCAGCCACGACCCCAGAGGCCACGATGATGATCCAGGCGATGTTGGTCCGCTGCTGGGCCTGCCCTATTTCCAATTGCACCGCTGCCGTTGCCTCCCTGTACAGGACGCGCCAACTGCTGCCCGGCGCTATTATCCTCTTCGGATTGTGGCATGAGGGAAGAACAGATCCTATGAATATGTCATTGAATGGGAATGGGCGCGGCTAACCGGTCGCGCTGCCGTGAACCCTGGGCGAGTGCCAGGGGTGCCCTACCGGCCAAGGGTCATGGGCAGCAGGTGAATATCGTTGCTGTGGTTGGCGCGCGAGCCACTTCGCCTGGTCGCCTGGCTTTACCTGCCCGCTTCAAGCTCCGCGCGATTCAAATTGAAGATTCCCATTGCCTGGTCCAGGGTTGCGCGGTCGCCGCTATCAGTGGCAGAGCGCGGGAGCGCCAGTGCGGCATCACGAAAAGTGTCCCGGTCATGGCGCAGCTGAATGATTCCCTTAGCTGAGACGATTTCGGCCACGGCCTTTCCATGGTCCGACAGGGGAGTATTCCAGCCTTTTCGGCGGCGGTCACAAGCACAGAAATACCTGCTCGTGATGCCTCGGTGAAGCTCAAAGCAGCAATATGGACAGAATGTGGCCTTCTATCTAGTTCTGCATCTGGACGTCGACGGCCATCGAAATCCGGTCCCGATGGATTCGAAGGGCGACCTCCACCCTCGCCCATGGCGATGTGCGCTGAAATACCGCTGCTGCAGGCCCCGTATATGCGGAGTAACGAGGCTCCTGTCGAACTCTTCGGAGTGAAAGGGCGATCAACAGTTCGGGCGGCCATTCCGATGTGCCGTCTTGATTAGGATGACCGCCCGTCCTCATGAAATCCCCAGAGCTAGTGCCCGCCGAGCTTTCCTCCCAGGCGCTCGCGCATCTTCAAGCTGGCCTGGTTCAGCCCTTCGATCTGGACATTTTTGCCGTACTTCTCGTATTTGCCGGTGATCGAATCCAGGGCCGCGATGGTCGAGGCGTCCCAGAGGTGCGAGTTGTACATGTCGATGACGATATTTTGCGGGTCTTCGGCGTAGTTGAACTGCGAGTACAGGTCATTGGAGGAGGCGAAGAACAGTTCGCCGTTGACCGCGTACTTGGCGATCTTCTCTTCGAAGTGCTCCTCGATGCTGCGGGTGACTGTCACCAGATGGGCCACCCGGTTGGCGAAGAGCACCATGGCTGTGAGCACTCCGACCCCGACGCCGATACCGAGATTGTGGGTGGCGACGGTGAAGATCACGGTAATGAGCATGACGGTGGTTTCGCTCTTGGGCATCATGCGCAGCGTCGAGGGCCGGATGCTGTGCCAGTCGAAGGTGGCGATGGAAACGAAAATCATCACCGCGACCAGCGCGGCCATCGGGATCAACGCCACCACGTCGCCGAGCACGACGACCAGGATGAGCAGGAAGGTGCCGGCCAGGAAGGTGGAGATCCGGGTCCGCGCCCCGGAAGCCTTCACATTGATCATGGTTTGCCCGATCATCGCGCAGCCGCCCATGCCGCCGAAGAATCCGGTGATGATATTCGCCGCGCCCTGGCCCCAGGATTCCCGGGTCTTGTTCGAGTGGGTGTCGGTGACATCATCAACCAGCTTGGCGGTCATCAGGGATTCGAGCAGGCCCACGAAGGCCATGGCCAGCGCATAGGGGAAGAGCACCTGCAGGGTTTCGAAGGTCAGCGGCACATTCGGGATGAACAAGCTTGGCAGGGACTCGGGCAGCTGGCCCTTGTCGCCCACGGTGGGCACGGCCACGGAGGCGAGGACGGTGATCCCGGTGAGCACCACAATGGCCACCAGCGGGGCTGGGATTGCGGTGGTCAGCTTGGGCAAGCAGAAAACAATCAGCAATCCAAGGCCCACCAGCGGGTAGACCAGCCATGGGACGCCGAGCAGCTCGGGGACCTGGGCCAGGAAGATCAGGATGGCCAGCGCGTTGACGAAACCGACCATCACCTGCCGCGGGATGAAGCGCATCAGCTTGGCCACGCCCAGCAGGGCCAGGATCACCTGGAAGATCCCGGCCATGATGACCGCGGCGATGAAGTAGTCGGTGCCGTGGCTGGCGACCAGGGGCGCGATGACCAGCGCGATGGCTCCGGTAGCGGCCGAGATCATGGCGGGGCGGCCGCCGAAGAAGGAGATGGACACCGCCATGGTGAAGGAGGCGAACAGCCCGATGCGCGGATCCACGCCGGCAATGATGGAAAAGGCAATGGCCTCCGGATTCAGGGCCAGGGCCACCACCAGCCCGCCGAGCACCTCGGTCTTGAGCAGGCGCGGGGATTTCAGCGTGCGCAGCACGGATTGGCGTTCAAGCGGAGCCAGGGCTGACGGCTCCGAACTGGTGATTGGGCTCATTGAAGAGCTCCCTTCGATGCAGGGCGGGCGGGTAAAGGCGGAGGAACGCTGTGGTTGCGTAGAATTCTTGGGGTGCGCGTCATTGCGCCGCGGATGATTCGAAAAGCGCCAGGCTGGCATGAATCATCCCGCTTAACTCTAACCTAACGTAAGGGTAGGGTTTAAATTCAGGACTTGGAGGACGGCATGGACGAATCGGCAACGGGGCACGCAGGCGGCTCGATGCATATTGGGGACATGGTTGAGGCCACCGGGCTTTCGCACCGGACCATCCGCCACTACGACGAGGTGGGGCTGCTGCCGGCCAGCACCCGCAGCGAAGGCGGTTTCCGCATCTACCGCGATTCGGACCTGCAGCGCATGCTGGTGATCCGCTCGATGAAGCCCCTGGGATTCAGCCTCGAGGAGATGGGTGAATTGCTTGACGCGGTGGACGCGCTTGCCGGAAACCCGCAGGACACCGCGGCGCGGGCCAAGCTCGATGACTATATCCAGCGAGCCAGCGCCAAGCGGGACAAGCTGGAACTGAACCTGCAGCGTGCGGATTCATTCATCGCTGATTTGCGCACCAAGTAGGATCGGTCAGCGGGAAGGGAGGGCTGTGGGGGAGTTGAAGGGTGTAGAAATCCAGATAACCGGCATGGCTGAAAGCCATTGGCAGGATGTCTCGCGCATTTACGGACAGGGGATCGCGACCGGGCTGGCTACCTTTGAATCCCAGGTCCCGACCCGGGAGTCATTCTTTGGCGGGAAAATCCCCGCGCTGTCACTGGTTGCGGTGGATCTGGAGGGGCATGTGCTCGGCTGGGCTGCGGCCGCGCCAGTTTCAGCACGCCCTGCCTACCGCGGGGTCATCGAGCATTCAATCTATGTGGATCCGAACTCTGCTGGCCAGGGCATAGGGCGGGCGCTGATGGAAGAGCTCATTGGCAAGGCTGCTGCGCAGGGCTATTGGATGCTGCAATCGGCGATTATCGCGCAAAATGAGGCCAGCCGGAATCTGCACGTCAAGCTCGGCTTCAGGGAAGTGGGTTTCCGGGAACGGATAGCCCAAGTCGCGGCCGGGCCGCTGGCAGGGCAGTGGATGGATACCTGTCTCTACGAGCTGCGTCTCTGAACCTGCAAGGCAAACCTAGTTTTTGGGCAGCAATGTGGAGCCCAGTGATTCCAGTGCTCCTGGCACGACAGAAAAATATGCCCATACGCCGCGCTTTTCGCGGTGCAGGATTCCCGCATCCACCAGGATTTTCAGGTGGTGGGAGACGGTGGGCTGCTTGAGTCCCAGGGGCTCGGGCAGGTCGCAGACGCAGGTTTCAGCGTCTTGGTTCGAGGAGACGATCGAGAGGATGCGCAGGCGATTGGGGTCGCTCAAGGCCTTGAAGCGAGCGGCCAGGAGTTCGGCTTCCTCCAGCTGCAGCATGCCCTCGCCCTGCGCCGGAACGCAGCATGGCGCGTCGATGCTTTCGGCCTGCTCTGGCGGTTCGTTTAAGGTATGCGTGCTCATGTCTCGCGCTCTCTGGGGTGCTCCGTTAAGAGATTGACAAACGTCGATATATGTAATCATACTCGAGACATCGATGTTCGTCGATGTCTATCTTTGGAGTGATGAATCAGTGACAGCCGCGCCTGTGCCCGATACTGCCCCTGTAGCCCAGAAGCTGTCTTTCCTGGACCGCTATCTGGCCCTGTGGATCCTGCTGGCCATGGCCGCTGGCCTGGGCCTGGGACGGATTTTCCCGCAGCTGGGCGAGCTGCTGGACCGCTTTACCGTCGCCGGTGTTTCGGTGCCCATCGCCATTGGACTGCTGGTGATGATGTACCCCGTCTTGGCCAAGGTCCGCTACAACGAAACCGGTCGCGTGCTGGCCGACAAGAAGCTGATGATCACTTCCTTGGTGATCAACTGGATCCTGGCCCCGGCCTTCATGTTCGTGCTGGCCTGGATCTTCCTGGCAGACCTTCCCGAATACCGCACCGGGCTGATCATTGTGGGCCTGGCCCGCTGCATCGCCATGGTGTTCATCTGGAATGACCTGGCCTGCGGGGACCGCGAGGCGGCCGCCGTGCTGGTGGCCATCAACTCGGTCTTCCAAGTCATCGCCTTCGGTGCGCTGGGCTGGTTCTACCTGCAGGTCCTGCCATCCTGGCTGGGCCTGGAAACCACCAGCGCGCAATTCTCCGTCGCCGCCATTACCGCCTCGGTGCTGGTCTTCCTGGGCATCCCGCTGCTGGCCGGCTTCCTGACCCGCACCCTCGGGGAAAAGGCCAAGGGCCGGGAGTGGTATGAAGGAAAGTTCCTGCCCAAGATCGGCCCGTGGGCACTGTACGGGCTGCTGTTCACCATCGTGCTGCTCTTCGCCCTGCAGGGGGATAACATCATCTCCAAGCCGCTGGATGTGCTGCGCATGGCCATCCCGCTGCTGACCTACTTCGTCGTGGTCTTCGGCGCCGGCATGCTCATCGGCCGCGGCCTGAAGCTGGGCTACCCGCGCACCACCACGCTGGCCTTCACCGCCGCCGGCAACAACTTCGAGCTGGCCATCGCCGTGGCCATCGCAACCTTCGGCGCCACCAGCGGCCAGGCTCTGGCCGGGGTGGTGGGCCCGCTGATCGAGGTGCCGATCCTCGTGGCCCTGGTTTATGTGGCCCTGTGGTCGCGCAAATTCTTCCCGTCCTCCCCGGCCCTATCCACTTCAGCCTAAGGAACTACTCGACCATGACTGCCACGCAAAAACCTTCCGTCCTTTTCGTCTGCATCCACAACGCCGGCCGCTCGCAAATGGCCGCAGCCTACCTCTCGCACCTTTCCGAGGGGCGGATCGAAGTTCGTTCGGCAGGGTCCGCGCCAGCGGATTCGGTCAACCCCGCCGCCGTGCAGGCGATGGCCGAGGAAGGCATCGACATGTCGTCGGAAACCCCGAAGATCCTGACCACCGAAGCGGTGAAGGAATCCGACGTCGTGATCACCATGGGCTGCGGAGATACCTGCCCGATCTTCCCCGGCAAGCGCTACGAAGACTGGAAGCTGGATGACCCGGCCGGCCAGGGTGTTGACGCAGTGCGCCCGATCCGCGATGAGATCCGCAACCGGATCGAAACCCTGATCAGCGAACTGCTGCCAGCCAACTAACCATCGACATGTTGTTTCCTAGCTGAGGAGTGTTCCATGAACCCGACCTATCCTGTGATCGTCATTGGCGCCGGGCCCATTGGCCTGGCCACCGCGGCCCACCTGCGCGAACGCGGGCAGGAAGTGCTGGTTCTGGAAGCAGGAGCGCAGGCCGGCGCGGCCATGGAACAGTGGGCGCACATCAAGCTCTTCTCTCCTTGGCGTTTCAATATCGATGCCGCCGCCCAGCGCCTATTGGAATCACCCAGCGGGGACTATGCGGGGGACTGGGAAGCACCGCGGCCCACCAAGCTGCCCACCGGCGGCGAGCTGGTGCGCGAGTACCTGCAGCCCTTGGCGGCGCATCCGGAATTGGCCCCGCGCATTCGCTATGGCCACCGCGTGCTGAAGGTCAGCCGCCTGCTGGAAGACGGCCGCGGCGCCGACAAGGCACGCACCGCCGGCCGCGACGAGGCAGCGTTCCTGGTGCGCGCGGAAACCGCTGGCGGCCAGGTGGATGTGGTCGGCCGGGCCGTGGTGGATGCCAGCGGCACCTGGAACCAGCCCAGCCCAGTAGGCCGGGCCGGCATTGAAGCCATCGGCGAAGCCGAAGCCCGCGAACGCGGTTTCATCCTGGGCGGCCTGCCTGATCCGCTGGGTGCCGACGAGCCGGAATTGGCGGGCAAGTCGCTGCTGGTGCTCGGTGCCGGGCACTCAGCGGCCAACACCATCATTGCCCTGGGACGCTTGCAGAAGAAATACCCGGACACCTCCATCCTGTGGGGATTGCGCGGGGCGGCCAACCCGATACGCCTCTACGGCGGAGGCGCGGCAGATCAGCTGCCTGCACGAGGCCAGCTGGGCACCAGCCTGCGCCGCCTGGTGGAGAACGGCAACGTGCAGCTGCTGGAAAATGTGGGTGTGGCAGCAATGAAGTCCGGTGAGCAACTGGCAGCGTCCTTGGCCGATGGCCGGGAGCTGGTAGTTGACCGGATCATTGCGGCCACCGGTTTCCGCCCGGAGCTGTCAATGCTTTCGGAACTGCGCCTGGATCTGGATGAAAGCGTCGAGGCCCCGCGCCAGCTGGGTCCGTTGATCGATCCGGAATTCCATAGCTGCGGCACGGTCAGCGCCCACGGCGAGAAGCTGTTGTCCCATCCGGAGAAGAACTTCTACATTGTTGGCATGAAGAGCTATGGCCGGGCGCCTACCTTCTTGATGGCTACCGGTTATGAGCAGGTGCGTTCGATCGCCGCTGCTCTTTCCGGGGATGCCCAAGCTGCGGAGCGGGTGGAACTGGAGTTGCCGGAAACGGGCGTCTGCTCCACGGACCTGGGCGGGTCCTGCGATGCTCCGGCGCAGGAGGAAACATCATCGTGCTGCAGCGGGCCGCAGCCGGTGGCGTTCGGGCTACCGACCGGAACGCTGCACGGCAATGCGCAGCTGGTTGGCGAATCTCCGAAGTGCTAGGCATCCTGCCCCGCGATTGAAATGGATCCGCACCTAAAGCTCGGTGGTTTTCCGCGGTCCGCTGCGGGGCTTGCCTACTCGATGTGCCGGGAGTTGGATTCTGGATCCAGGTCTGCTGTGGCCGATAGTGCGCCGCTAGGCACTGGTCTGACGCTCAGAACAGAAGGAACGGACGACAACGAAGCGAGAGCTATGGCAAGGTCTCGGTCGAGAAGGCCTGCAAGTTTCAGTGATGCAGAGTAGGCATGCTCGACCGTTACTCTTGAATGCTGTCCGGGAAGCGGGAAACCCGTAATAAATGGTTCATGGTGCGCAGCCCGGTTTCTAGTGGCGTGGACCAGGGAGACTATTTCAAGGGTCCACGTTCTGGTGAAGCGACCGCCCTCAGCGGTTGCAATAGCTTTCCCGCCCGGGAATGCGAGGTGCAAAGCTGACCTCCACAACTTCTCATAGTCGCATTGGAAGCGTTGAGGTTCGCGACCTAGGTATCCGCCAGCGCTGAGCAGGTCACGCCAAAAACCAAACATCAGCCGAGAGACTAAATCGTCAAGTGTTCTCTTCCCGTGAGGCAGCTTCTTCCAGGCTAGGGCGTTGCGTGTGCGGTCATCTAGCCCAATGTCCTGGCGGTACCAGTCGGGGCCGAAAGCCAGAACGAGTTGCTTGTTGAGCGCATTTCTCAGTGCCACTTCCAGTAGGGCAACATCGGCTAGGAGGGCCGTGGACACGTCTCGGTCCCAAACATAGAGGGCTTGCGCCAGCTCCATGTCATTCTTTGCAGTGGCCAAGTATGAGGCCATACGAGTAGGCGTGATAGCGGCTTGAAGAGCGTGAGTGTGAGGACGCAATGACCGCGGATCGTATCTGGCACTCACAGTGGACGTCTCCAAATCATCGGATACAATAGTTCTTGTAGTCCCCGGAACCGCCTCTCTGGCCTTGAGCCATGAAGCGACCGGGGTTATTTCTTTAAGGCTAGCTAGGGGTGTCTCGACTGTCGTTGGCGCCTCAACCGGTTGTGCAAACGGCCGAAGCGAGGGTGCAGTAACTGAAGGCAAAATCGTCTGCGGGCGGACACGCTTCTGCACTCGTAGCTTGTATGCCAGAAACGGATTGACCGGAATTTGACGATAGACGTGAACGCCTCATGCCGGACTGGAAAAGGCAGTTCACGGTTCGAGCGCTGGCCCTGTCAACGCCTGCTCGGCTATCGGCTGTAGACAGCCGGTCCCAGCGCAGCCGCTTGCCCTTGGCCTCCGGGGTCGACAAGGCAGAAGCAGCCCAAGCGGCGAACGGTGCACAGGCCGAGGACACACAATTTCTTCGCTCAAAGCACGGCGTTTATGCTGAACCGTACGAAAAATCATTGCAACAACGCGTGCAGATTGAAATTTTCTCTAGTGAGGCACCATGGCAGGAACACACGAACCCTCCAGTACCCCAACCGGAACAACGGCGGAGCCCAAGCAGCTTCGCTCGCGCCACGTGATGATGATTACCCTCGGTGGCATCATCGGCGCAAGCTTGTTCGTCGGTTCGGGCAACGTCATCCGCTCCGTGGGGCCAGCGGCAATTATCTCCTACCTCATCGGAGGCCTGCTGGTATTCCTTGCCATGCGGATGCTCGGAGAGATGGCCGCCGCGCGCCCGACGATTGGTTCCTTCATGGAATACGCCCGAGTAGGGCTGGGCAATTGGGCCGCTTACTTGGTGGGCTGGCTGTACTGGTATTTCTGGGTGGGGGTACTCGCCTACGAAGCGGTGCTTGGCGGTGAAACCCTGAACTCGTGGTTTGCCTTCCTCCCAGCCTGGACCTGGTCGCTGGTCCTGATCCTGATTTTCATCGGGACCAACGCAATCTCGGTGCGCACCTTCGGCGAAGTCGAATTCTGGCTGGCGAGCATCAAGGTCCTGGCCATCGTGGTCTTCCTCGGCGCTGGCCTGCTCTTCGCGTTGGGCCTATGGCCTGATACCGAAATTTCGGTCAGCAACCTGTGGGATCATGGCGGGTTTGCCCCGAATGGGTTTGGGGTGGCGCTCACCGGTGTGGCACTGGTGATTTTCTCCTACTTCGGCACTGAGATCGCTGTGATGGCGGCGGCTGAGTCGGAAGACCCGGCCAAGGGAATCAAGCAGGCGACCAGCACGGTGATCTGGCGTATCCTGCTCTTCTTCGTCGGTGCCGTACTGATCATCACCATGGTGATTCCATGGGACGAGCTGCCGGAACCAGTGAACGTGGCCGCTGCCCCGTTCACCAAGGTCTTCGAGCTGCTCGGCTTGCCGGGAGCTGCGGTCATCATGCAGCTGGTCATCTTCACTGCGGTGATTTCCGTGCTCAACTCTGGTCTGTATTCCGCCTCGCGCATGTTCGCCGCGCTGGCTGATCAGGGGTTTGCCCCCAAGCTCGTGGCCCGGCGTTCCAAGAATGGCGTCCCGCTGTGGGCGCTGGTGGCTTCCACCAGCGGTGCGGTGATCGCGACCATCGTGAACTTCGCTGCTCCCGATTCTGGAGTCTTCGACTTCATCATGAACTCCGCTGGCCTGGTGGCATTGTTTGTCTACGTCTTCATTTCGTTGACGCAGATGCGCCTGCGCCAGAAGATGACGGCCGAAGAGGTTGCGGCCTTGAAGCTGAAAATGTGGCTGCACCCGTGGTTGAACATTCTGCTGTTTGCCGCCATCGCGGGCGTATTGGGAGTCATGCTCAGCTCCGAGAGCGGCCGGACCCAGGTATGGACCAGCTTGCTGGCCACCGTGGTGCTCGTCGCCTTCTGGCCTCTGGTGCGCAAGAACCTGAAGAAGCGCGGAACGCCGGAAGCTGCCACGGCGATCAACGACGGCACCGATAGCGAGCTGATCAGCGACCGCTAGGTGCAGTTCCCCGGGACGTTGTGAATACCAGGGAATGACGAAGACCTCCGGCAGGATGCGGGCTACCACACTCGCCATCGTGCACGGAGGTCTTCATGTCCCACGCCACCGAATCCCTCGACGCCAGCACCTCGCGCCCCCAGCAGTGCCCGTAGCGCTGTCGAACGGGTCCTGATCCGCTGCCGGATGCCCAAAGCGGCGCATCTGGAGCAGGCCACAGGGCTGCCGGGGCGCCGCGGCTTCACGCGGTCGATGGCCAGTCGAGGTTGGCCTATTCCGAGATCCTCAATGACAAGAAGAAGAACACCGCGGCCGGGTTCTGGGAACGAGCCAGAGGTTTCTTTGCGGCAGCGGGCATTGCCGTGACCGCGGTGACCGCCGATAACGGTGCTACACCGTGTCAAAGGCTTGCGCGCTGCGAGCCGCTTCCTGTTCCTGGAAGGCGCAGGAGAAGCGGTGCTTCCCCGCAGCCACGACTATTGGTTCCGAGCCATCGGGAAGGAAAACCTCCGCCGAGGTGGAGGGCGGAACCAGGACCTCCAATTCGAAGGCTCCCTCCTCAAGGGTCCACGACGAGGAAGCCAGGCCGTACGGGGTGTGCAACTCGGAGCGCGCCCAGGAAAGCCCGCTGGTTGGCACCGGAGCGATGCGCTGCCGGCGGTAGCCGGCAGCTCCCGGGGCCAGGCCCCCGACCCGCCGGTGCAGGAAGTCGGCCACGGCGCCGAAGGCATAGTGGTTGAAGGACGTCATGCCACCAGGGTTCAGCGACCCGTCGGGCAGCAGGGAGTTCCAGCGCTCCCAGATGGTCGTTGCCCCCATGCCCACCGCATAGAGCCATGAGGGGCACTCGGTTTGCAGCAGCAGGCGCCACATGGTGGCGGCGTTGCCGGTTTGCACCAGCGCATCGCAAATATGCGGGGTGCCCAGGAATCCGGACCCGATGTGGAAGCCGTCCTCGGCCACCTGGGCCGCGAGCAGGCTGCCGGCATGCTCCAGCTGTTCCGGGGCCAGCAGCCCGAAGCGGATCGCCAGCGCATAGGCGGTCTGCGAAGGGAAGGCGGCCCGCCCGCTCGGGGTGGCGTATTCTTCCCGGTACCGCTGCGCGCAGCGCTCGAAGAGCCCTGCATAGCGCTGCTCATCGGCGGCCCGGCCCAGAACCTGGGCGGTGTCGCGCATGATCCGCGCCGATTGGGCAAGATAGGCGGTGGCCACCGCCTGCCAGGGCAGTCGCGCCGCCCACGGCTGGTCATCCGGAGCGGCCGCATCCAGCCAGTCGCCGAAGGAGAACCCGCCGCTGGCGAAATCCAGCTGGTCTCCGGCGCGGCGCAGCATGGCCGCGACCCAGCCTTCCATCGAGTCCCATTGGCGTTCCAGGATCCCGGGGTCGGCGTAGCGCTCGTAGAGCGTCCAGGGGACAACCGTCGCCGCATCGCCCCAGCCGGCCTCGGCACCGAGCGGCGGCATGGACGGATCGACATCCACCCACGGGATGTAGACCGGGACATTGCCATCGGGGTGCTGGTCGGCGGAGAGATCCGCCAGCCATCCGGTGAGCATTCCGGAGCAGTCGTAGAGGTAGGCGGCGCTGGGAGCGAAAGCCATCAGGTCCCCGGTCCAGCCCAGCCGCTCATCGCGCTGCGGGCAATCGGTGGGGACA
>Ga0308169_10001036_pt1 | contig 34980 bp, 33 predicted proteins | sample PhyBR1_2_FD_202139 | JGI IMG/M metagenome (GOLD analysis project Ga0308169, IMG submission 202139) | Phyllosphere microbial communities from UC Gill Tract Community Farm, Albany, California, United States - DLSLSB.R1 | ecosystem: Host-associated > Plants > Phyllosphere > Unclassified | place...
TGTCCGACTCTCCCGGCAGACGTATAACATTCTGGTTCAGAATATCGTTATGGCTATTGGGATCAAGGCAGTATTCCTGGCCCTGACCATTGCCGGTATGGGGACCATGTGGATGGCCGTATTCGCGGATGTGGGGGCAAGCCTGCTTGTCGTGGCAAACGGTCTGCGCCTGTTGCGTAATTAGCAGGGCTGCTGCCTATCGGATTAGGGCGGGCAGTTACAGGAGATGTAGTTGGCTTATATTGTCTGCGTTATGCTACCAAGGTAGGCTCTGAAAAAGAGAGGGACAGCATCACTGACACCGCTCTTTTCATAATGGCTATAGTGCAGTTTTGATACCTATCCTGATATAAAGGCCCTCTCTGACAGAGGGCCTTTTGATATCATAATATCCTTGCTTTATGCCTACGCAGCCAGATTAATTTGTAGGCAGCAGGAATAATGAACAGTGATAGAAGCGGAGCTGTGATCATCCCCCCAATCATGGGTGCTGCAATCCGACTCATGACTTCTGAGCCTGCTCCCGTTCCCCAGAGAATGGGTAGCAGACCCGCAATGATCACTGCCACGGTCATGGCTTTTGGCCGGACACGCAGAACTGCACCATGGTAGAGGGCTTCATCAAGACTTTCAGATGTGAATGTCTCTCGGTGGGACAATTCCGGGTGTGCTTCAATGGCATGACGCAGATACATCAGCATGACCACTCCAAATTCTGCCGCCACCCCAGCCAGGGCGATAAATCCGGTTCCGGTCGCCACAGACATGTGGAAGTCCTGCCAGTAGAGGAACCATATTCCCCCGACCAGGGCAAACGGAAGACTCATCAGGATCAGCAGGGCTTCATCAGCCCGGCGGAAGGCGAGGTATAACAGAATGAAAATGATCATCACCGTCATCGGTACCATCAGTTTCAGTTTCTTGTTGGCGTGCTCAAGTAACTCAAATTGACCGGAGAATGACACACTGGTACCCGGTCTAAGTTTCACTTTCTTGCTGATGGCCGTCTTAATATCGTTTACCACCGAAACCATATCCCTGCCGCGCGCATCAATATAAATCCAGCTGGCAGGCCGGGCATTTTCTGTTTTCAGCATGGTTGGTCCGGAAACGACCCTAACGTCAGTTACATCCCCCAGCGTGATTTGCTGCTTCATCGGTGTCAGAATCGGCATCTGTTTCAGCGCCTGCGGACTGTTCCGGTAATCCTGCGGGTAACGGATATTAATCGGATACCGGGCCACGCCCTCAACCGTTTCCCCCACCGTCGCGCCGCCGATGGCTGAGGAGACGAACAGCTGGACATCACCCACCGTCATCCCGTAGCGGGAGGCTTTTTCACGGTTAATATCGATGCCAATGTAGCGCCCACCCTCCAGTCGCTCAGCCAGAGCAGATACCACGCCCGGCACGGTTTTGGCTACCGCCTCAATGCTCTGCGCCGTTGCATCGATATCGGACAGAACAGTACCTGACACCTTGATACCTATCGGACTTTTGATCCCGGTTGAGAGCATATCAATACGGTTACGGATGGGGGGCACCCAGAGGTTAGCCAGTCCGGGTAAACGGACCGTTTTATCGAGTTCGTCAATAATCTTGTCAATCGTCATGCCGGGCCGCCACTGATCCTCTGGTTTGAGCTGGATCGTGGTTTCCATCATTTCGAGCGGCGCGGAATCCGTCGCGGTCTCGGCCTTCCCGGTCTTGCCAAAAACAGAAGCTACTTCAGGTACGGTTTTGATGAGCTTATCCGTGGTCTGTAAGATCGCAGCGGCCTCTGCCGGCGATACGCCCGGCAATGTTGAGGGCATATACAACAGGTCGCCCTCGTTTATCTTCGGCAGAAACTCGCCGCCCACCTGACTCAGGGGCCAGATAACCGTGAAGATGGATAAGGTCGCAACCAGCAGGGTTGTTTTTGGCCAGTGAAGTACCCGCAGCAGCAAAGGATGATACGCTTTAATCAGCAGCCGGTTCAGAGGATTGCTGGTCTCGGCAGGAATCTTCCCCCGGATCCAGAATCCCATCAGAATCGGGATGACGATGATGGCCAGCGCGGCCGCGCCCGCCATGGAGTAGGTTTTCGTAAAGGCCAGTGGACCAAAGAGACGACCTTCCTGTCCTTCCAGGGTAAAAATAGGAATAAAGGACAGGGTAATGATCAGCAGACTGATAAACAGCGCAGGCCCCACTTCAACGGAGGCATCGGTGATAACCTTCCAGCGGGTTGCGTTGTCAATCTGCTCATCCGGATGCTGATGATCCCACTCTTCCAGCCGTTTATGCGCATTTTCAATCATCACGATGGCGGCATCCACCATCGCCCCTACCGCAATGGCGATCCCTCCCAGCGACATTATATTGGCGTTCAGCCCCTGGAAATGCATGACAATAAAGGCGATACACAGACCAAGGGGCAGAGAAATAATCGCCACCAGGGCAGAACGAACATGCCACAGAAACAGGGCGCAGACGATGGCTACCACGATAAACTCTTCCAGGAGTTTGTAGCTGAGGTTGTCAATGGCCCGGTCAATTAACTGGCTGCGATCGTAGGTAGTCACAATATCAACGCCCTCAGGCAAACTTGCCTTCAGGGTCTCCAGTTTATCTTTCACTGCAGTGATAACGTCGCGCGCATTTTTACCCGACCGCAGGATCACGACGCCGCCGGCGACTTCTCCCTGACCGTTAAGCTCTGCTATACCACGCCGCATTTCAGGCCCGGTCTGCACGCGGGCCACGTCCCGCAGATAAATCGGTACACCGTTTTCTCCGGTTTTCAGGACGATGTTATTGAAATCGTCTATGGACTGGAGGTAACCGCTGGCCCGGACCATGTACTCCGCTTCGGCGATTTCAACGGATGAGCCACCGGCTTCCTGGTTAGATGACTCAAGGGCCTGTTTTACTTCAGGCAGGCTGATGCCGTACTGGGTCTGTTTCTCCGGGTTAACCTGAATTTGGTACTGCTTGACCACGCCGCCTACTGATGCAACTTCCGCGACGTTAGGGATAGTTTTCAGTTCAAATTTCAGGAACCAGTCCTGCAGGGAGCGCAGTTCGGAAAGGTCATGTTTTCCGCTGTGATCAACCAGAGCATATTCAAATATCCAACCCACACCTGTGGCATCAGGCCCGATTTCCGAGCTTACACCGGCAGGCAGTTTCCGTTGAACCTGATTAAGGTATTCCAGCACACGTGAGCGGGCCCAGTACAGATCGGTCCCGTCCTCAAAAATGACATACACATAGGAATCGCCGAACTGGGAAAAACCGCGCACGGTCTTGGCACCGGGTACCGACAGCATGGTGGTCGTGAGCGGATATGTAACCTGGTTTTCAACAATCTGCGGAGCCTGACCAGGATAGCTGGTCTTGATAATTACCTGTACATCGGACAGATCGGGTAGCGCATCCACAGGGGTGTTGATGATAGTCCAGGTGCCCCAGACACTAAGAAACAGAGCGGCCATCATAACGAGGAAACGGTTGGCAACCGATCGCCGTATAATCCATTCAATCATCATCGTCTCCTCAATGACCGGAATGTGTATTTGCAGACGGAGCGGACATTGGCGGCATTGTGCCGTCCGTTGTTTCCGGATGACGCATACGTTCCAGTGCGCCCGTAATGTTGGCTTCGGAGTCAATCAGGAACATGCCGCTGACTACCACCATATCGCCTTCATTGAGGCCGGTGCCGATACCGGACTGTTGCTGAGATTCGTGGAGAACGTGGACCTTTTTTGGCACAAACCGACCTTCTGCATCGACAGTGATCACGCGCTGTTCTTTACCGGTGTCAATAACGGCCTGCGACGGGATCAGCAACATTTCCTGGCTCCGGGTATTCAGTTTCAGATAGGCATTCATGCCCGGTTTAAGACGTTCGTCCTTGTTTGATACCTGCAGACGTACCTGCAGGGTCCGGGTGGTTTGATCGACGCTGGGAAGAATGTTCCATTTTTCTACATGGAACGATTTATCCGGATAGGCCGGTACTGAAATTTCAAATTGAGAGGTGTCTTTCAGGAGATAGGCGATGGATTCGGGTACTGCCGCACTGATCCAGACCGGATCCATCCCCTGAATCTGTGCCACCACTTTATCTTTTGAGATATTCATACCAGTGCGCAGGTCAAACGCCGTAATGACACCATCTATCGGTGCCTTAATGGTAAACCGGGTCTGAATACTCCGGGTTGACCGCAGTTTCTGGATATCCTTTTCCGGCATTCCGGCCAGACGAAGTCGTTCAAGCACACCTTTAATTTGCGTTGGTGTCCCTCCGGTGCCAGATAACAGTAGAAACTCACTTTGTGCTTCCACCCATTCCGGAATGGTAATATCGATAAGCGGTGTACCTTCCTTCACATGATCGCCAATCGTCAGGGGATACACTTTTTCGACGAAACCGTCAGAGCGAGCCTGCACAATGACAAACTGATACTCGTTGTAACTAACATTGGCCGGTATTGTCTGAGAATAATTCAGCATTCCGCGTGTGACTTTTTGCGTTTTTAATCCCAGGTTCTGAACCAGCGTTGGATCAATACGGATCCCATCGCTGATTTTCTCGCCGCTTTCATCTGCATATTTTGGCACCAGGTCCATGTCCATAAAGGGTGATTTTCCGGGTTTATCAAATTTCGTATCCGGTTTCATCGGGTCATACCAGAAAAGTATCTTTCGCTCCGGTGCCTTTAGTTCCGTTTGTACTGTTTTTTGTTCCGGGTTTACATACTGCAAGGCAGTAACCGATATCAGCCCTCCTGCTATCAGGCTGCTGATAATTATTGCAGCATATTTTATCTTTAAAGAAGCCATACAATTTCTCGCTGAAAAATCAAAACACCTGACATATGCGCCTGATCATTAATTCACAGAAATCTCTTTTTAAATGTTCAGGCACACTGGATGTATTCGCTCCGGGCTGACAGTCAGGATTGCGTAACGTTAATGCTTTTGAGTAAGGAGATATTTCCCTGCTGAATAAACGAGAAATCAACGTGGTTACCGGTTTTCAGCGCATTAATGGTGTCGTCTGCATTCATAAAGGTGAAGCGCATGGTCATTGCAGGCCAGCCCACCTCAGGGATAGCTTCGTGCGAAATGGTGATTTTTTTACTGTTCATATCAATGTCTTTAACGACACCGTTGCTATTAATAATTTGCTGTGACGAAGCATCACTGGCAGCATTCATATCGCCATGGTGATGTATTTCAGCATGAAGACCGGCAGAAAACATGACAGAGAAGGCGCCCAATAAAACGGCTTTAAGTGAATTACGCATTTTTTATTTCCTGATTAATTAAATAAATTTACTGTACCCAACCGCCACCCAGTGCGGTGAATAGATTGATTTCGTTAACCTGCCGGGAATATGTAAGATCGAGAATGGTTTGCTGTGTCGTGAACAGGGAGCGTTCTGCGTCCAGCACTTCAATGTAGCTGACAGCACCACTTGAATATAATCCTCTGGCACGCTGGAGGGTTATCTGAAGTGAATCGAGATAACGCTGCTGTGCCTCAAGTTGCTGGTTAAGGCTGTCCCGCAGCGCAAGCGTATCGGATACATCCTTAAAGGCGGACTGAATTTTTTGTTCGTAGTTAACCACCGACTGTTGCTGGCGAATTTCGGCCAATTTCAAATTGGCTTTGTTCCTGCCGGCATTAAAAACAGGAATTTCAATTTTGGGAATAAAATTCCACATTCCGCTTCCTGGCGTAAAGAGGCTGGACAGCTCCGTACTGCTTGCGGAAAGACTACTGGTCAGGGTAATAGATGGGAAAAACGCCGCTCGCGCTGCGCCAATATTGGCATCAGCTGCTTTGAGCTGGTATTCCGCTTCCATGATATCCGGGCGCTGCAGTAAAATTTGTGACGACAGGTTTGGTGGCAGTTTTACTGGTGCGATCTCACCACCTTTCATCGTTTTTTCTGACGGAAGTGCGCGGTAGGTTCCCACCAGCAGTCGCAGGGCATTGTTTGCCTGCGCCAGATCGCCTTCTCGTTTGGCTATCTCAGCGCGGGTACTTTCGATTTGTCCCCTGGCCTGTTCAAGCGCCAGAACGTTCGTACTCCCGGTCACCAGCTGTTGCTCAACGAAAGCATAAGACTGTTGATAATTTTTCAGCGTTTCCCGCGCAATACGGAGTTGTTCGTACGCCAGTTGCTGGCTGAAATAGCTCTGTGAAACGTTGGATACCAGCAGGATGTGTACGGCCCGACGGGCTTCTTCGCTGGCAAAATAGTTCTGGCGGTCAGCTTCACTCATGTTCTTAAGCTTGCCGAAAAAATCGAGTTCATAGCTGAGCTCCAGACCCGCGTCGTACTCCTGTGCGGTCGGCTTGTCATCTTTCAGACCAACGCGGTAGGTGATCCCGGATGAGGCATTCAACTGGGGATAACGGTCTGCATCCGTGACGTTGAACTGGGCCCGGGCCTCTTCAACCTTCAGGGCGGCCATTCTCAAATCACGGTTGTTTGTCAGGGCTTCATCGATCAGCCGGGTAACCTGGGGATCGACAAAAAAAATACGCCAGCCCGTATCCTGATAGCCATTTACCGCTGGCGTCAGGCTGTTGCGTGACAAAGAAAACTGCTGTGGTACTGGCGCTGCCGGCCGCTGATAGTCAGGTGCCAGCGAAACGCAGCCAGCCAGTATAAAAATCATGCTGATGCTTAATAGTTTTAATTTGAACATAACGCTTCTCTTCCAGGCAGGCCTGGTAAATGGTTCAAATGAAGTCCAGAGTATTGATAGGGGGATGTTACAGAATGCTCTCTGTTTGCCAGGTGACTGGATAATGACAATGCTGTCATTTTTAACGTAAGCCGTTGATTACATGCTTAGGCTAAATAGAATGAATGGCACGGGTAGTCAGCCAGGGGAGCAAGATGAAAATACTGATCGTTGAAGATGAAGTAAAAACTGGTGAGTACCTCAGTAAAGGGCTTACTGAAGCGGGATTTGTAGTTGATCACGCCGATAATGGTCTGACCGGATATCATCTCGCCATAACAGCCGAATATGATTTACTGATTCTGGATATCATGCTCCCGGATGTAAACGGCTGGGATATTATTCGTATGCTTCGTGCCGCAGGTAAAGGTATGCCTGTTTTGCTGCTTACGGCTCTCGGCACCATTGAGCACCGGGTTAAAGGACTTGAGCTGGGCGCGGACGATTACCTGATTAAACCATTTGCGTTTGCTGAGCTTCTTGCCCGAGTCAGGACACTTTTACGACGGGGTAACACAGTCATCACGGAAAGCCAGTTTAAGGTGGCTGATCTGATGGTAGACCTTGTTTCAAGAAAGGTTAGCCGCGCAGGGAAACGTATCTTGCTGACGAGTAAGGAGTTCTCTCTACTGGAATTCTTCATTCGTCATCAGGGAGAGGTGCTGCCCCGTTCGCTGATTGCATCGCAGGTCTGGGATATGAACTTTGACAGCGATACTAATGCTATAGACGTGGCAGTAAAACGCCTCAGGGCAAAGATAGACAACGATTATGAGCCTAAGCTGATCCAGACGGTCCGCGGCGTGGGATATATCCTGGAGGTTCCGGATGCGTTTTAATTTCTCAGGGCGCCCTTACTCTCTCGCACTGAGACTAACCTTCTTTATCAGCCTGTCCACCATAATTGCGTTTTTTGCTTTTACCTGGTTTATGCTGCATTCCGTTGAAAAACACTTTGCAGAGCAGGATGTGCGGGATCTGAAACAAATCAGTATCGCGATGAACAGAATACTGCAGACACCTGTAGCTCCGGACCAAAAAAAAATAAGTAAAATCAAAGAATCCATATCAGATTACCGCAACGTCGCTGTTCTTATTTTGACTGATGGGGGTGACGTGTTGTTCAGTTCACCACAAGGAGCGACGTTACGTTCTGTGGTCAATGCATCAAACTTTACAGCGCATAGTCGGGCCAGGGAAATATTCCTCTGGACAGTAAAAGAGCCAACTTTACTTATGCGCAACGGCTCTGACATGAAAATGGAGACTTACAGAATCGTTGCATCTTCAGGCAAAGCAACGCTTAACGGAAAACCACAGACGTATCAGATGATAATTGGGCTCTCGATTGACTTTCATCTTCATTACCTTGAAGCACTAAAAAAGAATTTAATTGCCATTGCCTTCGTAATCAGCCTGTTGATAATTTTCATTATCCGCATAGCGGTTCGCCAGGGTCATCTTCCTCTCCGCAACGTCAGCAAGGCCATTAAAAATATTACCTCGGAGAACCTGGATGTGAGACTGGAACCGTCCAAAGTTCCCATCGAGCTGGAGCAACTGGTGATATCGTTTAACCATATGATTGAAAAGATTGAGGATGTATTTACGCGACAGGCAAATTTCTCTGCTGATATCGCCCATGAAATCAGAACGCCCATAACCAATCTGGTTACACAGACTGAAATCGCGCTAAGTCAGCACAGAACGCAGAAAGAGCTGGAGGATGTGTTGTATTCCAGCCTTGAAGAGTATAACAGAATGACAAAAATGGTCAGCGATATGCTTTTTCTGGCACAGGCTGATAATAATCAATTGATCCCCGAACGGATAATGTTTGATCTCCGCACAGAAGTGGTCAAGGTGTTTGATTTTTTCGAAGCCTGGGCAGAAGAACTCAATGTTTCTCTGCAGTTAAACGGGTCGTGCTGCCTTATTAAAGGAGACCCACTTATGTACCGAAGGGCATTAAATAATCTTCTGTCTAACGCTCTGCGTTATACGCAGTCAGGGAAGACAGTGACTGTAACCATTGCGGGGAATGAGAATAGTGTTCAGCTTATAGTTGAAAATCCAGGGAAACCGATACCTGCAGAACACCTGCCACGTTTGTTTGATCGGTTTTATCGCGTCGATCCATCGCGGCAAAGAAAGGGAGAAGGCAGTGGGATTGGTCTGGCGATTGTAAAGTCAATCGTAAACGCTCATCACGGGAAACTGTGGGTCGAATCAGATACAGTTTCGACACGATTCATATTGCTATTACCCAGAATGGCTGCATAGTGTCCCGAATGTCTCCAGTTTTTTCGATGAATAATAAATATATTACAGAGATGTCATTAAGCTGTCATGCCTTCAACAGAATTAAGCAGGTAGAATCGTCCTCACTAAGCAGGCGGAACAGTCTTTATGGATCAATATCAACGGAATACAGGCACTGAGTTACGCATATTATCTTTTTTTAAGATGAAATCAGTCTGGCTTGTAAGTTCTTTAGTTGATGACATCTTTGACAGTCCGTTATTTATTCCATTATCAACGGGAAACTTATTATGAAAAGTTTAATCTTCGCTTCCTCTGTCGGACTTAGCTTAATTCCTTCAGCCTGGGCGGATGGAAATATCAACATTCATGAGCATGTTAATAATGCCCAGGCGGCAGCGCATCAGCAACAGTTTTCATCCGTTCCTGAATCTGTCAGGGGGGAAGTATTACAAATGAAGAGTATGGATCAGCATGAACAGGCCCTTAATGTTCATAATTCCATGAAAAATGGTGCTTCTGATGCCCATCAGAAAATGGCGAAGAACCATCAGAAAATGTCAGATGATATGGCCGGCATGAAATCAAGTACCGCGCCATCTTTTGCAGAAATGGATGAACATGAAAGGGCCGCCGTTGCCCACGAAAATATGAGTAACGGCCAGTCAGAAGCACACCAGTCAATGGCTGCAATACATCGCGGTATGAAGTAAAACTGACGGAAGCGGGTTGCTATATCAGTCCTTAATGTTTTTGCAGATGTAGATATTCTTACCTTAAAGATACGATCCCTTTATTCAAATTAGCCCCTATATGGGGCTTTTTTGCAACGCTTACAAAAAATAAACATCTTTTTTATAAGATTTAATTTTTATTTTCCTGCTGCAATTGAAGATGTTATCGCTTTGAACTAATGGCGAGGAGTTCTGTTGAAGCTGTTTCAATCAGCTTAGTTTTTTTACATGGCTGAGTGTGATGTTTCTCAATAAATAATTTGCTTAATGTCGCTTGTTTTTTGAGTGATGCCAAATCACATTAATCAATTCCTCTGGCAATTATTTTAAATATTCACGGCTGAAGCAAGAGCACACCTTTCTGAACGGTTTAGAGTTTTTCATTATGCATAATAGCGGCGTATACGACATGAAATGTAAAAAACTGACTTACAAAATCTATAGGCTCTGATGATATCCTGTAAGCGGTTGTATATTCATTTTGATGCTTTCTACCGTTTCAACATGAGGCCTTTCAGGCTTAACCTGAAGATAAATCGCAGATTGCAGTGCAGGTTAGGGCGATTAGCTGGCAGACAAGACCTGAACCGGGTGAAAAAAGGGAAATACAGTTACACCTTACTGCACGTTGAGTAAACCGGGGGCTGCGGTAAAAAGAATGTTTAAAATATAAAAATGTAGCCCGCCACAGTCAGCGGGCCGGCTGAAATCAGCCTGAAAGAAGATTTACCGGAAATACATTAATGATGAGGGTAATACACAACACATCCCGGATGCAGTGGCAAGGAAGAACAGAAAACTCCGGGCGAATTTTCTGTCCACATACTATCCGTTATTTCTCTTCCAGCATCATTTTACGGTGCATATCGATAATGCTCTGATGCGCAGCTGAGTTTGCATTATCCATGCTCTCATGCGCAAGAATGGCACGTTCATGCTCATTCATCGCAGAGACAGAAACACGGTTATCAGTGTTATCTAGTACTGTTTCAGGATGCTGCTGTGCCCATGCGGACGAAGCGGAAATCAGGATCACAAGAGGGATAAGCTTTACTTTTTTCATGGTGGCAGTCCTTAACGTTGAATGTAAAATAAGAATAAACAATTACCGGCCGGGTTTACCTGTGGCCTTAGTGATGTTCATCGTACAGAAGAAAAAACGTTACGGCGAAAAATGACAGAAATGTAATTTATAAACAGTGCGTTCCAACATTACACAATTGTAATCACACAAAGTCTGTAGCTGTGGTAGCTTTCCGGTAACAAAAAACTTTTCATCCTGAACGGTAAGCACGGCTTGTGCTTCCGGAGCGGAGAGAGCCATTCTCCCGGGATAACAGAAAATTGCCGGAGTTCAGTCATGCAGCTTAAAAGTTCACGACGTAATTTCATTAAAGGGATCACTGCCGCTGGCATTGTGGGCGGACTGGGCCTGCGAACATTCGATGCATTCTCGGCGGTAAGCCTGATGCAGTCCCGCACACTTACCGGCACAGACTTTGATCTGTTTATTGGCGAGACGCCGCTAAATATCACCGGTAAAACCCGGTATGCAAAAACCATTAATGCCGGCCTGCCAGGCCCTCTGTTGCGCTGGAAAGAAGGCGATACCGTTACATTAAGAGTTAAAAATCGCCTTTCTGAACCGACATCAATTCACTGGCATGGCATTCTTCTGCCGGCGAATATGGATGGCGTACCGGGACTGAGTTTTCATGGTATTGAGCCGGACGATACCTATGTTTACTCCTTTAAGATAAAGCAGAACGGTACATACTGGTATCACAGCCATTCCGGCCTGCAGGAGCAGGAAGGTGTCTATGGCCCGATTATTATTGATGCAGCTGAACCAGAACCGTTTGTCTGGGACAGCGAACACATAGTCATGCTTACCGACTGGTCTGATGAAAAAGCATCAGACATTCTCGCCAAACTGAAAAAGCAGTCCGATTATTACAACTTTGCGAAACCTACCGTTTCTGACTTTTTCCGTGACGCCAGGGAAAAAGGTCTAGGCAGTACGTTGTCCGATCGGAAAATGTGGGCGGAAATGAAGATGAATCCGACGGATCTGGCTGACGTCAGTGGTGCCACATATACCTATCTCATGAACGGGCAGGGCCCTGGAAAAAACTGGACAGGGCTGTTCCGTAAAGGCGAGAAGGTACGCCTGCGTTTCATTAACGGTTCCGCCATGACCTACTTTGATGTGCGCATTCCGGGGTTGAAAATGACGGTCGTGGCGGCTGATGGCCAGTATGTCACGCCTGTTGCTGTTGACGAGTTCCGCATCGCTGTGGCCGAAACTTACGATGTAATCGTGGAGCCGGCTGAAGATGCCTACACTATTTTCGCGCAGTCTATGGACAGAAGCGGCTACGCTCGCGGCACGCTGGCTGTCCGTGAAGGGCTTTATGCTCCGGTACCGGCTCCCGATCCTCGCCCCTGGCTGACTATGGACGATATGGGTATGGGCGGCATGGATCATGGCAGCATGGGCGATATGGATCACAGCCAGATGCAGAGCATGAATAACGACACCATGACGGGCATGGATGGTAATGCTATGCAGGCTATGGATGGCTCTGGTGTCTCCGGAGCAGCAGAAAGTATGCCGGAAATGGACCATAGCGCCATGGCCGGGATGGATCACGGCAGTATGAGTGGCATGGGGGACATGCAGAAACATCCTGCATCTGAAACAGACAATCCTCTGGTTGATATGCAGGCCATGATGCCGGCGCCTAAATTAAGTGACCCGGGCATTGGTCTGCGCAATAACGGCAGAAAAGTCCTTACGTATGCCGATCTGAAAAGCACATTTGACGATCCGGACGGGCGTGAGCCATCGCGTACCATCGAGCTACATCTCACCGGACATATGGAAAAATTCGCCTGGTCATTCAACGGTATTAAATTCTCCGATTCAGAACCGGTTACGTTGCGATATGGCGAACGCGTGCGTGTGGTGCTGGTTAACGACACGATGATGACGCACCCCATTCACCTGCATGGTATGTGGAGCGATCTGGAGGATGAGGACGGTAATTTCCTGGTACGCAAACACACTATCGATATGCCTCCGGGTACCCGCCGAAGCTATCGGGTAACTGCCGATGCACTCGGGCGGTGGGCTTATCACTGTCATCTTCTTTTCCATATGGAAACCGGCATGTTTCGTGAAGTCCGGGTTACAGAGTGAGGTAGCGATAATGTCAGTTTCAGGATGGAATGATATGACAAAGTATTTTTCACGTTCCGCTGCAGGTTTGCTGGCCTGCACTGCGTTTGCCGGAGCGATAGTGATGCCCGCGTTTGCAGCACCTACGGGACCATCTGACAATTTACAACAGCATGATATGTCAGGCATGGACCATTCTGCTATGCAGGGAATGGATCATGCGTCTATGGAAGGAATGACGCCTGGGACATCCGGTATGGGGGGTATGGAATCCATGCAGCCCGCGGCGCCAGCAGAAAGCCGTACACCCATTCCGCCGGTTACGGAGGCGGACCGTAAGGCAGCATTCCCGGACGTACATGGGCATAAGGTTCATGACAACAGCATAAATTACTTTGTGCTTGCCGATCAGCTTGAATGGCAAAAAAACAACGATCCGGGTGGCTTCAGCTGGGATGTAAGCGGCTGGGCTGGCGGGGATATCAATCGACTCTGGTTACGTAGCGAAGGTGAAACCACCCGAGGTAAAGCCGAATCCGCAGAAGTTCAGGCTTTATGGGGACATGCTCTGACACCCTGGTGGGACGTGGTTGCCGGTGCCCGGCAGGATTTCAGGCCCGGAAAACCGCAAACCTGGCTGGCTGCTGGTTTTCAGGGCATGGCGTTGTACAACTTTGAAAGTGAGCTGACTGCGTTTGCCGGCGAGCAGGGACGGACAGCGCTCAGGCTGGAAGCCGAATACGATGTGCTGCTGACCAATCGCCTGATCCTGCAACCTTCCTTTGAGGCGAATATTTACGGGAAAGATGATGAGGCACGGGAAACCGGTAAAGGCCTTTCCAGTACCGAACTTGCTCTTCGCCTTCGCTATGAAGTGAAAAGAGAATTTGCACCTTACGTAGGGGTTTCGTGGAGCCAGCTCTATGGCAATACTGCTGATATGGCTGCCCGTGAAGGTGAAAAAGATAACGAAGTGCGCTTCCTCTTCGGGGCTCGCATGTGGTTCTGATGCAGTTAATTCAAACAAAACAGGTATTATTATGAAACATTCATCTGCCAAATATTTCTTCGCTTTAATTGCTTCTGGCGCGGCTTTTGCTGCACAGGCGCATCCGGAACTGGCGTCTGCTGTCCCTGCTGATAAGTCTCAGATAACGGCACCGTCTAAACTGGAACTGCATTTCACCGAAAATCTGGTAACGAAATTTTCCGGCGCCCGTCTTGTAATGACCGCCATGCCGGGCATGTCTTCTCATGCGCCAATGCCGGTTGCGGCTAAAGTCTCAGCGGGCAGCGATCCGAAAACGATGATTATCACACCGGCAAAAACTCTGCCTGCAGGAACCTATAAAGTGGAATGGCGGGCGGTATCTTCTGATACTCACCCCCGGACCGGCAACTACAGTTTCAGCGTGAAGTAATACCATGAACGATCAGACTTTTATTATGATCCGTTTTTTTCTTTACCTTGATCTTATGCTTCTTTTTGGCCTGCCTTTATTCGAAATTTATGGGGTAAAGGGAGTATTGAAGAAATCGGTATCGTTGTTCAGCGTCTGGTCGTTCTTTTTTACGCTCATCTCTGCTGGCATGGTTTTGTCCCTTGCAAATATGCTGCTTGTCGCTCAGGCCATGAGTGGCGTCAGTGATCCCGGCGAACTGACTCTCCATATTATGGAGATGGTTGTCGGGGAAACTGCAGTGGGCATGAGCTGGGTTATCCGCTTCGCTGCACTGGTCATGGCGTTTATCGGGCTTGGCCTGCGGCTCAGGCATGTCGGGCTGTCACGTTATGTGCTTACCCTGTCCGGCGGTATAGCACTTGCTACACTGGCATGGGGCGGGCATGCGGCAATGAATGACGGCATCAGCTACTATCTTCATCTTCTGAGCGATATCATTCATCTGACAGCGGCCGGGGCCTGGATCGGTGCACTGGCGGCTTTTACTCTGCTCTTATGCATCAAAAAGGCTGAAAAGGCTGTCTATGCCAGCCAGCTGGCCGCAGCGTTGTCGGGTTTTGCCCGTGCCGGCACGATCATTGTGCTGAGCATTGTCATCACCGCCGTGGTTAACTTCGTATTTATCGTTGAAAAGCCTCTGAGTACCCTGCCGGGCAGTGACTATGGTCTGCTGCTGCTGATAAAAACTGTTCTGTTTTTTCTGATGCTGCTGCTGGCCGCCGCCAATCGCTTCCGGCTTACACCGCGACTGGAAACGGCCCTGCTTCAGGGCCAATATAAGATGGGTATTTACCTGATGCGTAAAAGCATTATCACGGAATTTACTGTTTCGGTACTGATACTGGCAACCGTCGCCTGGCTGGGCACGCTATCGCCGGGTACCGGTATGGAATAACGACTAACCGTAGCCTGCAGGAAAGCTGCCCATGACCACTATGCTGATCGTTGAGGATGAACTGAAAACCGGTACCTACCTGAAACAGGGGCTTCTGGAAGCGGGATATGATGTAACCCTTGTAAACGATGGGCGTCAGGGACTGGAGCATATCCTGCGACAGCATTATGATCTCATTATTCTGGATGTAATGCTGCCCTCAATGGACGGCTGGGATATTCTTCAGCAGATGCGTATGGCCCGGCACGAAGAGCCCGTGTTGTTTCTGACTGCCCGGGATAACGTCAGTGAAAAGATTAAAGGTCTCGATCTTGGCGCGGATGACTATCTGCTCAAACCCTTTGATTTTGCCGAACTCCTGGCGCGTATCCGCACCCTGCTCAGACGCAACCGTACGCAAACGTCCGGTACGCACCGCATTGCTGATTTGGTTATGGATGTCACCCGCCGGAGTGTGAGCCGTTCCGGCAAAAAGATACATTTGTCTGCTAAAGAATTTGTGCTGCTTGAGCTACTGTTACAGCGGACCGGAGAGGTGCTGCCAAGGAGCCTGCTTTCATCTCTGGTCTGGAATATCAATTTTGAAAGCGATACCAATGTGATTGATGTAGCCGTCAGACGACTTCGCAGTAAGGTGGATGATGACTTTACACCAAAGCTTATTCACACGGTACGGGGTATCGGATATGTGCTGGAGATACGGGAAGAGTGAAGCGTAACTGGTCCCTGACATCACGACTGAGCATAATCTTTGCCGGCGTGATGATGTCCGTCTGGCTTCTTTCGAGTGTGCTGCTTGTAGCCGCCCTCAGCAGTTATTTTCGTCATCAGGATGCCACATTGCTGACCGGAAAGCTTGAGCTTGCCACAGAGCTTCTTGAGGGCGAGGTGCACGCCGGAAAGCTCGACAGCGCATCGCTTGCACGAAAGCTTTCGGATGCCATGGTTGGTCACAGCGGACTTTATCTTTCCGTTAAAACAATTGATAACCAGATGCTGGCCGACTATTCATCTCCCGGTTTTTTGGTGCCTTATGAGCGCTTTAGCGGCGAAGCTACCCGTCCGGGTATTATGCAGACGGTGGAGGAAGACAGCAGGCGTTATAACGTTATGGTCAGAAAAATTAATGCGAAGAGCGCAGGTAAACTAAACGATGTACTGATTACGGCCGCCTATGATACCAGCCTTCATGATGAGTTTATCGGTCAGCTTAAAAGATGGCTGGTCTGGTTTAATGTCGCTCTGATATTTATCTCCGTTTTTCTGGGATGGCTCGTCACCCGGATGGGACTCAGGCCTCTGAATGAAATAAACCGGCTTGCCTCGGCAATTACGATTAACAGCCTGAGCAAACGTCTCCCTGGCCATAATCTGCCAGCCGAACTGAAGGTAACAGTAGCTGAATTTAACAGCATGCTTGAACGGCTGGAAGATTCATTTAGTCGTCTGTCTGAGTTCTCTTCGGATATCGCGCATGAACTGCGTACCCCTGTCAGTAATCTGATGATGCAGACTCAGGTTGCGCTGTCACGTGAACGTGATGCCGAAAGTTACCGTGAGGTGCTTTTTTCAAATCTGGAAGAGCTGAGCCGGCTCGCCAGAATGAGCAGTGATATGCTTTTCCTGGCTAAATCTGAAAACGGGCTGATGCCTCTGGAGAAACAGGACGTTTCGTTAAACGCAGAGCTGGAAGAGCTCCTCGATTTTTTTGAACCACTTGCCGGTGACAGCGGCAAAACGCTTTCTCTGCAGGGGGAGGCAGTTGTCAGAGGCGATCGCCTGATGCTGCGTCGTGCAATGAGTAATCTGATAACTAACGCCATAAAATATTCATTACCCGGATCAGCCATTAATGTGCTGGCTGAACACCACGCCGGCAGGGTTTTTATACATGTCTCTAACCCCACAGAAAATATCAACAGGGATAGTCTGAACCGGCTTTTTGACCGTTTTTACCGGGGCGACGCTTCCCGTCAGCATAATACGGATGGTGCCGGGCTGGGGCTGTCTATCACCCGTTCTGTTTTACTGGCTCATGAGGGCGATCTGCAGGTTTCCATGAACGATAATGTAATTACGTTCACGGCAATGATGCCGGCTCCCCGGGAGGTGTTTTAACGTTTTACCGGCAGGTCGGCAATTTTCATGGTCTTGTACTGCCTTAGTATCAGTAATAGGTTTCCCGGCACATTAAAGGATATCGGGAAAATCTGAAGTCTGAATCCAATACATGAAGGAGTGACGTTATGAAAAAAACGCAATTTGTTTTTGCTTCACTGATTTTTGCCCTGCCGGCTGCCGTTATAGCACAGCAGCCGGATTCAAAGATGTCCCAGGATATGAATATGTCCCCGGCTTCAAAAGAGTACATGTCTGGTATGCAAAAGATGCACAGCGGCATGATGAATGCCATGAAGGAGCAGGATGCTGACAGAGCGTTTGCCAGGGGCATGATTGAGCACCACAAAGGGGCTATTGCCATGGCCGAAACGGAACTGAAATACGGGAAAGATCCGGAAATGAAGAAGATGGCAGAGGACATTATCAAAGCGCAAAAAGGTGAAATTGAGCATATGGAAACGTGGCTGAAAAAATAATCATCTTCCGCTTTGGGGTCTGTTAACGTAAAGCAGGTTTCTGGCGGAGGACCTCTGGGAATCTTTAATGAGAAAGTAATATAACCTGTCTGAACCTTCGCCCCGGGTCCATTCAGGCAAAATGCTTCTTCGGGGCGAAACAGGGTGCCTTACTGTTTTTTCAATGCATAATCCAGTTTTTCCATATCGTTAACGACAATTTCTTGCTCGTCAGCAGTCAGAGGAACTTCCTCCAGATAACGCTTCACTGAAGCCTTACTTTCCAGCAGCAGGCCTCTGGCGCTTTCTTTAGGTAGGTTAAAATCGCACCCGATACAGGCCATACGGTGAGGGCAGCTGCTCCAGAATGGGTTCGTACAGAAAGAATCCCCTAAATCGTAATAGGTTGCCGGTCCGGTCAGGCTGACAGCCTCCGGATCATGATCGATTAGCACGCTCATCATATGCGCCACCCGGTCCGCCTTCACAAAAGATGCAGCCAGCTGGGTAGGACGTATACGAATATAATGCATGGTGGACTGAGGCGTAGAATGACCTGACCACTGCATCAGCTCATACAAAGTCATGCCCTGTGGAACACTGGCCAGGGCTGTAACTGCTGAAGCGCGCCCCCGATGGCTGGTAATTGGCCCCCGGCTGTCTTGCGCAGGCACACCCGCTCTGGCACAGAGAACCGGGATGACAGTCCGGTTTATGACATCCCTGCCGACAGGTTTGCCCCGAAACTGAAACAGGAAGCGGACTTTTTCACCGGTACGCTCATCCGTAAGAGCTGCCTGTTCCTGTGGACGTTCGCTGAGCCAGATATCAACGTACTTTTTCACGACGGCAGAGATAGGTTTTACAAAGGCTTTAGACGTTTTTCCTGCCGGTACGCTGAGGTAGCAAAGCGTTCCTGCCGGAATGATGTTGCCATCCTCCCGCCTGATATCATCCGCCTGCAGAGTGATGCAGCCAGCAGTAAGACGCATTAACTCGTTCTGGCGCAGCCCGGCATGTGTCCAGATAACGGCCATCGCCTGCAACATGGACAGAGGATAGTGAATGTCACTCAGGAGATCTTCATGGCGCAGATTGAGGCTTGCCCAGATCAGCTTCAGCCAGACCGGATCATCAATGACGCGGGGATTTACACTCTGACGGAACAGTGGAGTGCCAGGCGTAGAGAGATGTCGTGCCGGACTGAATTTCAGTCGCCCCCAGCCCCAGTTTTCATAATCGATCATGAAACGGCGAACCGCATAAACAAATCCACTACGGGAATTCGGCAGCAAGGGCTCACCTATCCGGGCAGATTGCCGGGCACCTCCTTCAGTGCCCAGTGACAGCTCGCCCACCTTCATTCGTCCAACTGCCGCAATAAAGCTGGCACAGGTTTCCATTGTCCAGTCGGCCGGTTCGTGAATATCCGGATATTCACGGGCAAGCCACAGCCCACAGCGGAGAATAAAACTGTACTGGTTCTCCCGCGATCGGGGGCGAAGCACTGACGTATGCCTCCATTTCCGGCACCACCTGACCCAGTCTGCCGCGATACCTTGCGTGGGTTTTTCATGCCATTCTTTATAATTCCGCATACGCACAGAATTTTTTATGATGCCCATTGCGGCAAGTGCGTGTGAAACCCTGCCAGCTGTTTTTGCTATTCCCCGGTCGTGATAATTCTGTGCCCGCCACAGCAGATCGATCGTAAAGCTTTCAAGTTGAGGATTTTTATTCATCAGCATCAGTACGCCGAGTATGGCTGACAGAGCATTTTTCTGGTTCTGACTTTTATACCCAAGCGAAACCAGAGCTTCAGTCAGACGGCTGAGCTCCTGACTGAAAATGTTCTGTCCAAAAATGGCTCGGGCATACAGCGACGGCGCGCCCTGATGCGGCAAACTGAACGGAGAAGAAAATGGGCCAAGATGAAAGGCAAAAGCGGCAAGCAGCGGCCTGCCTGATTCATGCTGCTGTAACAGATAAATCCATTTTTCCTGCGGCCACTGCCAGCAGGGTTTCCCTGTCCGGTGTGTTTCTGCCAGAACGGAAAGAATTATGATTCTGATCAGCCTGTCACTGGTTCCACTGCGAGTGGCAATATCCTGCAAAGGCATCAGTAACAATGACAAAGAATCCGGCTGTTCGAGAGCGGCTGATCTGCGATGGCCTGTACTTAGCGCTGCCCGTTCTTCAGCAGTGAGCACATCATTCAGCTGATAATCTGTACGTTCAAAGGGGCTATAAGTACACATGATTATTTCTTCTTTCATCAGCGAGTCTCCGTCTGAAAAATAAGGCCGGCAACTTTTCGATCAATTTCAGCTACTGCAGCGGCCATCCGACCAGCCAAATCAGAACCTGAAAGATGGATGTAAATCTGGGTAGTACGCGGATCGCGGTGTCCTGCGTATGCGGCTAGTTCATGGAGTTTCCATCCAAAGCGTGCCAGGTGCGTCAGACGAAGATGGCGGAAGGTATGTGTGGTGATTTGTGGAAGGCCGGCATCAAGTGCCCATTTCCGGACGGTTTTACTCCAGTTCCAGAAAGACAGGGGGGCACCGTGGTTACGATCAGAAGCCGAGCGAAACAATGCACCTTCTCGGTAACCCGCGAGCCGTAACTGCCGGAAATGATTTGCCAGCACCGGTGTTACGGCGGAACTGTAGCAGACTATCCTTTCCCGCCTGTTTTTCGTCGTTTCGGCGCGAACACGAATCAGACGATGAGCAGGATCAATATCTTCAAGCATGAGGGAGGCTACTTCTGCGCGACGAAGCGCACCGTAATACGCCAGGGCTAGCATCAATCTGTCACGCAGGGAGGCGGCAGAGACATGCATCAGGAATCTGAGCCATTGCTCATCATCAGGAATAACGGGCAGACGTGTGATACGGGGAACCAGACCGCGTCCCGTATAAGCGCTCCCCGGCAAACCCGAACGGGGTAACGGGTTGAGACTGCAGATATCCTGATAAACCAGAAAGTCATACCAGAGACGGATCGCAGAAAGGCGCAGCTGGAGCGTGGCGCTGGCCGCGGGAAAAGGCATGCCGGGTAGCTGAGGGCTGATGTAGGCGGCCAGGTCTTCAAACCGGGCCTTTTCAGGTTCAATGCTGTTCTGGCTGCAGAACGCAAAATAATGGCTGAGGGCACTGCGGTAGGCGGAGAGTGTGGCCTGAGCCCTGCCCAGGTCGGACAGCAGTTTCAGCCAGCGCTCCGCCAGTACCAGAACGTCCTCATTTGGTGGAATCATCATTGTGTTTACCTCTGACAGCAGCATTGCTACTCAAAGTTTACCCAGTCAATGTTGCATTCCACTTAACTTACTATAAGGCGTAATTGCTTGAAAATATGTGTATTTTTTCAGGGAAACGCTGGTTTTTTATCTTAAACCACGGGTCGCCCATTTTAACGTACTTTTTGGCTTCCTTGCTGCGCGCGATGACGCAGCCGTCGTTATTCGACAGGATGGCCACCGGCGCATTTTTAAGGTCAGGCCGGAACACCTTCTCCGCGCTCGCATAAAAGCTGTTCACGTCAATTAAGCCAAACATGTCAGTTCCTTTTGCGAGGGCTGTGCACGAAGTGCACCACCACGCCGAAGATCTCAAGCGTGTCCGGGTCCGGGATAATAACGGGGTAGGCAGGGTTCATAGGCTGCAGAACAGGTCCCTTCGGGGTAAGCAAAAGACGTTTTACCGTGAACTCGCCGTAAAGCTCGGCGATAACCACGTCGTTGTGCTCCGGCGTGAGGGAGCGATCCACGATAAGCAGGTCGCCGTCATAGAGGCCGACGTCCTGCATGCTGTTGCCCTGCGCACGCAGGAAAAAGGTGCTTGCCCGGTGGGCTATCAGATATTCATTAAGATCGAGCTCCTGCTCCGCGTAGTCCTGACAGGGTGAGGGAAACCCGCATGGCACGCGTTCCAGGAAAAGGGGCCTGAAGCTGGGCGGCGGATTATCTGCCGGGTGCAGCAACTCAAAGGCGTTGAACATAGCAAAATCCCTGTTAAAGCGCTGTATGTATTTACAGTAGTATTAACTGGCTTGACGGGCAGTGCAAGACAGTGAAAAACGTCTGAGCGCAGGATTAAAAGACAGTCATTGATTTATATAGGTTTATAGCAAAACGCCTGCTCAAAAATTAATCACTCGGGTGCAGGCTTAGGCTGGCAGGGCCTGCAGCTGATTATCCACAGCTTTATGCGCCGCCTGTGCAGGAAAGATGTGGATAAGGGTCCCCTTCGGCTCCCCGGCGTTGCCGGGTCGTCAAGCCTCACTGCGCTAACCGGCAGAGCCGGTAAGCTCCGCCGGACCGCGAAGCGTTCCGGGCCTGACGGCTGGAGTCTGATGACTTAAGGCAAACCGGGCTGGCGCTCCTCTAAAAAGGCCGCTGAGGGTTTTTCAAACGAAACCGCAGGTGTAGGATTATGCCCGTTTTCAGGGAGCTTTCGCATAAGGACTATGTTTTGAAATCTGCACATCCTCCGTATTTATTTCATTTCTTCCTCCGGTATCGCCCTCACGTGCTGAGGACAGACTCCTGACGGCCAAATCTGGCCACCCCACAGCTTAAAAACAACGGCAGGACCACAGCCTGACATGCAGCCAGCCCGCGGGCTGGCGCGAACCGCGCCGGCATAAGCCCGCCGCCGCTCTGAGGCGCAACGCCGTTTCGCTGCCGCTCAGCCGCCGTTGCCGGTGCATCGTGCTGTACTTTTCCGCCGGGCTTCACCGGTTTAAGTCCTTTCGCCGGGGCTGAGACAAGCACTGGTGCCGTGGTCGTCCAGGGTGAAGTGAACGCCGTGAAAATTTATTTCCGGCCACTGCGTTAGACCAGAAATAAATTTCCCCGTCGCCCCGGACGCCTGCCGTCACCCGCGCTGGTTTACGCCCTCGCGGCGAAGGATCTCAAACGGGTGAAGTGAATACCGGAGGTAAAAACCAGCCGATTTCCACAAAACGTCAACACCGCGGCTCCCGAAACTCAACGGGTGACGTGGTTTAAAAACCAACTGCATGAGGAGAACGAACATGGCTTCACGGGGCGTCAACAAAGTCATCCTGGTCGGCAATCTGGGACAGGACCCGGAGGTGCGCTACATGCCGAACGGCGGCGCGGTCGCAAACATCACGCTGGCCACGTCAGAAGCCTGGCGTGATAAGCAGACCGGCGAGAACAAAGAGGTCACGGAGTGGCACCGCGTGGTGCTGTTCGGAAAGCTCGCGGAGGTGGCGGGGGAGTATCTCCGCAAGGGCTCACAGGTCTACATCGAGGGCCAGCTGCGCACGCGTAAATGGCAGGGGGCGGACGGACAGGACAGGTACACCACCGAAGTCGTCGTGAACGTTGGCGGCACCATGCAGATGCTGGGCGGACGCGGCGGCAGCGCTGCAGGACAGACCGGACAACAGTTCAGCGGCCAGCAAAACGCTAAGCCGTCACAGCCAGCTGCAGGTAACGGCGGCAAAGGCGGTAAGGGCGGACGCGGTGCTGCTCAGCCACAGCCTGACCCCCAGGCACCGCCGCAAGGCAACTACCCGCCGGCAGATTTTGACGACGACATTCCGTTCTGAAGATGACGCGGCTTCGCTCTCGCGAGGCTGCAACTGTGATGAAAACAGCAGTTAACAGAATCAGCAAGGCGGCCGGACGGCCGGGATGGTTGCCCTGGCGGAGCGGTAACTCCGCGCAGGGCATGACATTCAGATAATAAGGAACCCAATATGTCAGCGAATCAGTCTAGACAAAAAATCCGTAACGGCAAGACCCCCGCATATTACGGCCGCCGGCGCGGCAACTACCGCAGCTGCTGCGGCAGCGAACTGACCCGTGATGAGAGCGTGACACTGCAACGTCTTAAGGCGTTCACGCCGGGCGACTTTGAAGCCTACAGCGCGCGCGGCGAGGAGTTTCGCCGGCGGCTGTGCGGGACCGTGCTGAACGCTCTGCAGCTCAGCAAAGCCTGGCTTACCGACTGCGAGTGTCGGGGAGAGTGGGGCGGGGTCTTCCCGGTTCATCTCCGCCTGACGCACCGCAAAAATCCGCTCGTCACGCTCGACATCCTGAGCCCGGGCAGCGAGTCACCGTTCTGGCACGGGCTTCTCTGGATAAACCCCGATCACACCGGCCTGTATGTTCTGAACACCGAACAGTTTGAGCCGCAAACCATCGGGCAGCTGCTGAAGCGCGTTGAGGAAATGGTCTCAGCGGGGGTAACGCCGGCGGAAATCGTGGCGGTGCTGGGCAGAAAAGGGGGGCTCGCATGAATACTGTCATGATGATCCCAGCAGTGGCGCCACGCCTTTATCGGCAGCTGCACAGAGTCTGCAGACTACACGATGTCGCTTCACGCCCTGCGCAGGCATCAGCGCTGGCGGGGACGGCAGAAAAAAAGGATAAGGCATGCCCTCCGGTGCTCACGTTACTGAACATGCCTTGCAGTATAGGGCGGCCCGCTTCTGTGGCGTCAGAACGAACCGTACTGGCGATGACGCACCAGGCTGAAGCGCAGGAAAGACTTATCTGCGAGGCTGAAACGGCGCTGGCCAGCCAGACTGTTCGCACATACCGGCAATGGTACTCGCACTGGCGTCATCGTGGTGTACGGGTAAACGACCTGCTGGATATGACGTGGGTGTGGCGCCATCGATGCAGCAGGTAACCGTTCAGACCTTTTAATGATTTAAGTTGGCGCGTCGATAAGATAAGTATCTCACACCAGAAATGGTTGTCGTTGGTAAATCCGTTTAGGCGATGCTTCGCTGCATCGTCTTTATTCCCGTAGCTGTCATCCTGATTTCTCCGGTTATTCAGCCGGGGTGATTTTTAGTGCATCGAACAAATCATTCGGCGTTAGTGCTAAAGTGATTTTTTGCCCATCAGGCCTGACAATGTTGAAAGCCTCACTGTTGAGTCCATATACTTGAGGAAGGCGCGGAAATCGCGCTGAATGCAGGCAGCGGCACCGTCCTGGACACCTCCCGACTTAAGGCAACGAGGCGCTAGGGTATTTTGTATGGAACAAATTTCTGGAACATTCGAATTAGCAAAATATCTGCCGGTTTGCCTGGCAGTATTGCTCTGGCTGTTTTATTGGCGTACCCGGCGTACTCTTAGCAGACATGAAAGGATGAAAGAGTTAACGCCAGCGCATACCCAGGAAGAAACCTTAGATCGCCTGATTAATGCAGAGTGCGAATTGCTATCTTTTTCATTTTTGCTTTCAACTATGATGTCGCTGATAACGGCGGTGACTGTATTAGTGCTGATGTAAGACAGCCGGAAATTTAAAGGAAAAAATATGCATCAAAGCACAGATATAGTAGACGTCATGCGCATAGTGATACCCGTTATAATGGCGTTGATTTTTTGGATTTATCTGGCGTTTATTAAGCGCGATATAAAAGAAACGCAATCAAATCTCAAAGACAGACTGTGGCTTGACGATCCATCGCAGGCTGAAGAATCCCAGCTAGACAGAGACCTCAAGAAACACATATCTAACAAAGAGATACAGGCCTACAGGACGCAGATATTTGCAATCCTGTTTACCGGGCTGGCGATAATTTTCATCTGTATAACGAGCCGTTGAATGCTATCTATCCGCGAATTGTCACGGAAAAGATGATTTAATAAGCCCTGCTGAACAATCGGGCTAAAAGGAGTCGGTAGTATGTTGGAAGCATTTAGTGGCGGAGTAAATTTTTTCACGGCGGCAGTATTTTCGCTGATTATATGGGGAACGTTCTGCGTAGCGGCCTGGTATAACTTTTTCAGTGCTGCACGGCGCGATTCATGGCACAGCGGCGGGCTGTCAGACTTTATCGACCTGTTTCCTGACTGGCTGGTTAATGGCGTACTGGCGGCATGGTTTGTCGTCGGGACATTTCCCCTGCTTAACTATAAGGCCGATAAAGAGCAGTTCGGTTCTGCAATAGGGCGAGCAAGGGAAATGGGCCTTTTCGACGACAGGCCGTGGTACGGGGTAGGCGGCTATCAGTTTCTGGCCGTGATACTGGTCCTTGTCGCCAGCTACCTGATACACCGCTATCTTGACGACTGAAAACGGATGTAAGCCAGTCTTTCAGGTCTATATGATGCCGCTCACTGAAGCGGCATTTTTGTTTCAGTAATACAGGGGTTTTACCGGATGCCCGGAGAAGTGCGTAAAAAAACCGCCTAGCGGCGGTTCTTCTGTTAGTCATGAATCTCTTTTTCATGGAGAGCTCTTAAATGCGCACCACTTTTCAAACGATCAGCCCATTACGATTTTGATACTCGCACCACATGCCGCAGCGTATCTTTCAAGGGTGGTGATACTGGCTTTACTGGCATTCTTTTCCAGTTTGCTCACGGCTGGTTGTGTGATCCCCATGCGTTCAGCTACCTGAGTGCTGTTGATACCCGCTTTGCGGCGCATGTCAGCCAGGAGTTCCTGTAACTCTTCCTCTTTCTTCTCTGCGAGATAAGCGGCCATAACATCAGGATTCTGTAAAGCCTTTGCCTTTACCTCAGCGTAAGGAATACCTTTAACTTTCATCTGTCAGCTCCTCCAGTCTTTTCAATGCTATTTTGATTTCTGCCGGTGGCGTCCTGGGTGTCTTTTTGATAAATGTCCGTAAAATGTATATTTTTCTTCCCTTAGCAAAAGCGAAAAAAGTACGTGTAATATCTTTCTTTCCCGCCCGTAACTCAAAAAGCCCTTCCTGAATAATATCCGTATGCGGATAGCGTAGCTGGTTGCCCTGTAACTCCAGCTTATCCAGTGCTGCTAACGCTTTACCCTGCATCGCGCTGTCCAGGGCGAATATTTCCTGTTGTGCTTCAGGATGAAAGATCAGTTCAAACACTTAGCGCCCCATTCCTTTATCACATCATTGTTCCAGTAGTACAATGATAACCTAAAGGCTATTATAGCTCAAGGGTTATGGATAACCTTTAGGTTATTAGTTGCGGTTTATTTTGTACCTCGCAGCATGGAAGCCGCCAGATGCCGGTAAGGGGAACTGCGCCGGTCAGGGGCGGTGAGACAAGCAGTCAGTCAGTTACGGATGGCCGGCACCCTGATGGCCCCCTCCGGCTCCCCGGCGCCGTCATCACCATCACGCCCGATCGCATTACGGAATACAAAGCGCCCGGCGCAGAGGAAGCAAAAACGGCGAAGGCGGCCGCAAAGCGCCCGCCGATTGTGAATTATCCGGGGGACGGCTTTGAGCACATGACAAAAGAGCAGTGGAGTAAAAAGCACGCCGATTTTAAACAGGTGAAGGGCATAACGGCCGGTGACGATCACAAGGCTTATCGGTTACGCCGCGTGATGTCCACGGGCTACACCCTGTCGCCGGTTTACATCACTGACATGAAGACGGTTGAAATACCGCGCTAAAAGCCTGTGCTCCCCGACGGTGCCGGGGAGATGATGTATATACATATGACTATACAAAGCGTGCCGGTAATACCGGCACGGGAGAACGATAAATGCGTACCAAACTCAGCGCGCGAATTGCGCAGATGCAGCAGAAACTCAGCGGCCTGCAGCCCGTGGCCCGGGTGCATGCAGATACACAGCTGTTTGTTTCGTCCGATCCGGTGTGCCGGAAGCTTGTTACCCTGGCCGATGCCCGGCCGGGCAGCCGGGTGCTGGAGCCGAGCGCCGGGACCGGCGCCATTGTCCGCGCGGTGCTTGCGGTCGTGCCGGGGGTAATATGCCAGTGCGTGGAAATGAACGCGGCGCTGGCTGAACATCTCAGCGCCACTTTTCCTGAAGTGGCCGTTACCTGCGCGGACTTTCTGAGCTGCGCCCCGCAGGCGGTTTATGACCGGATTATCATGAATCCGCCTTTCCGTAACGGCGAGGATCTGAAGCACATCCGGCACGCGCTGAAAATGCTGGCACCGGGCGGTAACCTGGTTGCGGTCTGCGCAAACGGTCCGCGTCAGCAGCAAGAATTTAAGGATATTGCGACGCATCAGGAAGTGCTGCCACGCGGGGCGTTCGCATATACGGACGTTTCAGCAATGATTGTCCGCATTGATGCCTGATTGCCTGCCATACCGGTTCCGCGCATGCGGGGCCGGATTAGCGCCGTCAGCTGAGACCGCAAACGTCAACGGCGGGTGATAACAGCTGTGGCGGCTGCGCCGCCACGGCGGTTCTTCATCCTTTGCCTGCGCTTTCTCTCTCCGGAGCGCTGTCTCTCCGTCTTCTCTCTCTGCTTTCTGCTGCTGTTTATTCCTGTGTGGGCTGCAGTTGCTTTTATGGTTTCCTCTCCTTAAGGTCAAAGACATGAAGACCCTGATGGCCCCCTACGGCTCCCCGACGTTGCCGGGTCGTCAGCCCCACTCCGCTAACCGGCTGTACCGGTTAGCTGCGCCGGACCGCAAGCGTTCCGGGCCTGCCGGCTAGGGTCTGATGGCGAAACAAAACAACACATAACATTATAATTGAATTAATATTTCAAAATAATTCAATTTAAAAGAGAGAAAAAAATGGAAGAAGATAAGAAGGTATGCCATGAATGCATTGGCGAAGAGTATGTCAAATCTTACATCAAGAAACATGGCAATAGAAGTGGCGGTTGCAGTTACTGTTTAAAAGCCCGTAAAAGCTTACCTTATAGTGATGTTGCTGAGATGATGCATGCGGTATTTGAAAGCTATTACGAGCCAAATTTTGAGAATGATGTTTATTGGGATGCTCCAGCGGGCGATGATGCAACGGGGGTTATACATTATGAGTTGCAAACTGATGATGAAGCTTTAGTTGCAGATATTTATGAATATCTTAAGGAGGAATGTAATCCATTCAGGCTGGATGAATATGAAAAGTACAGTGATGATTTTAACTATGTGAAAATGGATTATAATTCAGATGTGCTTGATTTGGCGTGGAATAAAATGCTTGAATCTTTAAAGAGCGAGGCGAGATACTTTAATCAGGGGGTTAAGGATTTTCTTGATGATTTATTTAGCGATATAGATACTTATAAAACAAAAGTGAGTTCTTCTGCCATTAAAGAAATAAAAATAAACACGGTTTTTTTTCGGGCGCGAGTATTTGATTCAATTAATGAAGTGGAAGTTGCGTTAAAACATCCTGAGCTGGAATTTGGGCCGCCGCCTAGTAAGATTGCACGAGCTGGTAGAATGAACGCATCAGGTATACCAGTGTTTTATGGAGCAGCCTCTGCTGAAGTAGCTATAGCTGAGGTAAGACCTGCAGTAGGCAGTTATGTGGTAGTTGCACCATTTGAAGCCATGCGAGCACTAAGAGTTTTAGATATTTCTAGTTTAGAATTAATCTCTCATGAGAAAGGCAGTAAGTTTAATCCAGAAGTCATTAAAAGGCTTGAAAAGTCATCTTTTTTACGTACGCTATCAAAAATATTAACCATCCCAGTTCCAGGAAAGAATGCGGAAAATGAATATTTAATAACACAGGCGGTATCAGAATACTTGTCAATTAACAACTCTCTTAAGCTTGATGGTATTACATTTAACTCCACTCAAGTTAGCAAGGGTAGTAATAAGTCAATTGAAAAGTACAATATCGTACTATTCAAGAGATCGTCCAGCGTAAACAATGCTGATAATATACGCTGTGAGTACAAGGTAGAGATGCATGAAAACATAGAGGATGACTTTTATGTTTTCAATCCTACCATAAGAAAAATTGAGTATGCGGATGGTGAAGGTAAAATCCCTGTATTGACAATAAGGCGTGCTACATATCATCCGGGGGATGTATTGAAGTTGAAGGTGGGTGACATATCATTTTTCAAAGTTGAAGGTGTAGTTTTTGAAGTTAAAGAAAATAAAGTTAAGCTTGGAAGCCCATTTGTAGTTAAAGACGATGGCTTAGACTACGATATACACTTGTAATTTGAGTATTTAGTTAGGTTGCTTTATGAGTTTATATAGATCTTAAATATATTACCTCTCAGGAAAACCAAAAATTTCGAATTTAATATTTATGCCCCCTCCGGCTCCCCGGCGTTGCCGGGTCGTCAGCCCTACTGCGCTAACCGGCAAAGCCGGTAAGCTTCGCCGAATCCCTCCGGGTTTCGGGCCTGACGGCTGGGGTCTGATGGCAACGGCCGGGTCAACCCCTGCAGCGGGCGTGCGCCCGCGCATTCACTGGCCACAAAAAGCCGTGGCCGCTGAGGACCGGACCGGCAGAAAGCCGCCGTCCGGGGCTGTGCCCTGTTCATCACCCGCGTTCTGTTTTGTTCCCTGAGTCCCTTCGCCGTGCAGAAACCTGGCACCCGGGCGCCTTCACGCAAGGGTCGCACGCTAAACGGCTGCACCCGGTCCCTCCGGGCTGCGGCTTTGCCGTTTCCCCCTGCGTTCAGCCTGATGGCCGAGTATGACCGCAGCCTGTCAGAAACGCGCCAGCAGCTCTCGTCATCCGTTTCCGACAGCGTGCTGTCGAACTATCAGTTCGGGGGGTAAGCATGGCGCTTGATATATGGGTGGTCAGCTCCGGTGGCATGATCACAATGGGCCTCAACGCGGTCGCCACGGTGATGGAAAACGGTGGCTGGAAAAGCACAATCTGGGTGGCGGAGATGCTGGGCATTGCTTTCTGCGTGATGACCTACCTGCGCACGCACAGTCTGGGCGCGATGTTTGGCTGGGGAATGACGTTCGTGCTGGTCACCGCGCTGCTGCTGACACCAAAGGTCACGGTGGTGGTCAACGACCTGACCGCCCCGGACACTATCGGGCGCGTCGATAACGTGCCGGCGGGGCTTGCTCTGCCGCTCTATCTGGCTACCGGTGTGGGCTACACGCTCACGACCACCTATGAAGACATCTTTCACTTCCCGGACGAGCGCTCCTACACAAAAACCGGCATGCTCTTCGCGAGTAAGCTGATGCAGGACAGCTTCACCATCGACAGCCGCAACCCGGTGCTGGCTTATAACATGGGTGAGTATGCGAAAAATTGCGTGGTCCCGGACATCATGCTGAACCACAAGTACAGCATGCAGGACGTGATGGAGTCCGAGGACGTGCAGGCGCAGATCTTCGGCAACCCGAGCCCGCTGCGCGCTATCTACTGGCGCGACGCTAACGGCACTACGTTTATGGTCTGCCGGGACGCGGCACCACGCCTGAAAACTCTGCTAACGGCGGAGAGTAACAACACCGGCAGCACGTTCATGGCCCATGCGGCCCGCATGCTGCCGGGCAATAACGCACCGCAGACGGTATACGCCGAACAGCTGGCGGGGTCCTATGAATACTTTCTCGGCAGCAGTAAGTCAGCGCAGGCGATCATGATGCAGAACATTGCCGTGGCGGGCCTGCGTCGCGGGCTGAACAGCTACGTGAAGGGTATGGGCGACACCGCCTCAATGGTGGACATCGCGTCCGAGCAGTCTCTGATGAAGCTGCGCCTGTCGCACGCGGTCAGCTACACCATTGCGACGGAGGTGCTGCCACAGCTGCACACGGTGCTGCTGCTGTTCTGCATCTGCATCTTCCCGGTGATGGTGCTGGCGCTCTATGTGCGGGAAATTGCCTGGTCCGTCATCAAGAGCTATCTGAACTTTATGGGCAGCCTGATGCTGTGGCCGGTGATGTTCGCCATTTTTAACTTTGCGGTGAACTACAGCACGCAGAGCAGCTTTCACGCCACGGGGCCGACGCTCTCCAACATGAACCGCCTGATGGAAACCAGCACCACCACGGCGGGCATCGCCGGATGGCTGATGCTGTCTATTCCGTTCCTTGCGTTCCGCCTGTTCACCGGGCTGGGCCAGAGTTTTGCAAGCCTGAGCTCCAGCCTGGGCAGCGCGCTCAGCAGCGCGTCGGCGGCAGACTCCGGTGCGGTGGCATCGGGGAATGTGAGCGTGGGTAACGTGCAGATGGATAATATCAACGGGCACAAAACGGACCTGAACCGTGCCTACCGCGAGGGGATGACTACGATGCAGCTTGGCAATGGTGCCATGCGAACCATGACGCAGGACGGGCAGACGGTGTATGACGCGTCCGGCGCAACCAGCCGCCTGCCGGTTGATCTACATCTTGACCGCAATCTGGCGAGCGCGGCGCAGCGCTCAGTTCGCGACAGTATGGCGCAGACCGAGATGGCGGCGCAGGGCTACAACCACTCGGTGCAGGAAACGGGCTCGCAGCTTAAGCAGTTCCATGAGCAGTTTGGCAATAGCGACTCGAAAACGCTGTCGGCTTCAACCGGCATGAGCATCACTGATGCGGAGCGCGTAAACAAAATGCAGAACGTGGCGCAGGATTATGCGACCCTCAACCACATCAGCCTGAATGAGGCGTACTCGGAGCTTGAAGATAAATCCCGGAGCGCATCAGTGAATACTGGAGCACGAACACAGGCGGGTATTGATTCAAGTAAATCACTCTGGGGCAAAGCAGGAGAGTGGGTTACAGGTGCTTCGGTCAAAGGGGATGTTCATGGCGGTACAGAATTGACAGGGAGAACTGGTTCAACATCTCAAACTTCTGAGGGAGGACAAAGTGGAAATGATAATTCGCAAACTATCTCCGCTCGCGAGTCGCAGGACTTCAGCCAGGGTATGGATGTGCTGCGTAATTACAGCACGACCTACAATGGACAGCACGTTGATAACAATGCGACCGGCCTGATGAACCAGATCTCTTCTGGCATCACCACCTCTGATAGCAAATATGCGCAGTACACGGCCAGTCAGTCGCATACGCATGAATTGCAGAAAATGGCCTCTGAGACTGAAACGCTCAGCGCAGGCGCACGTGACAACTACACGCAGCAGTTTGTGGAGTGGGCTCAGAAGCGTTCTCCGGGGAATGCCGAAACTATCCTTACTAACACGTCCGATGAAGGCGTTCAGAAGCAGCGCGACGGTCTGGTGCAGGAGTTCTTTGCAGAGAAGCTGCGGGGCCGTATTGACGGAGACTATGCGCGCAACTCAGGAAGCACGGGTGAAGGTATGGGCGCACCGGCGAATACAGCAGGCGCTCAGTTCGGAGGAGCATACGATAGTGCAAATCAGAACATTGATGCAGGTGTAGCCAGAAATAACATACGCACTGGCGTTATCAATGATGTTGAGGAACAGCAGGCTGTAGTTAACAATAAAGCCAGCGACGCAAATGCTACTATTGAAAAAGCTAAAGGTGAAACAGATAGCGGTATAGCGTCACGTATGGGAGAGTATACGTCGAGCGCGAATAACTTTGCGGATGATAAGCGGGCTGCTGATAAGCAACAAGACGACTTATTAGTGAACCCTTTTAAGAATCACACCCATAAAGATTACAAAGGGGATGGTAAGGAGTAGTTAATATGATGACATATGCACAAATTGAAAAGGACTCCAAAGAAATAATAGACTCAATAGGTTCGTCTGATAGAGAGGTGCCTAGTTTTTTTGGGATGTTCAGTAAGGTTAAATATCACTTCATTGCATATTGTGTTCTCGGTGTATTAAGTTATTTTTCGCTACCTCAACCAAAGAATGTTGGATTATGGCTGTTTTTTGTAGCTTTCGGTATCTTCCACTGGCTTGTGATTTTTTCATTTACTGCATCATATGCAAGCCTGTTCAACATGATTAGATCTGACAAGTTAAAAAGTTTAGAGCTAACAAAATTAATATCAGGAAAAGTCAGAGCGTATGGGGTGGTTTGGTTCGTAGCCTTGGTTACATGCGGGCTTGCAGGAGTCCTTACTGAGTGGAGCATACTACCTCTTGTAATCGGTAACTTTGTTGCTACGTTCCTGATCTTCATTGTCTTCAATATGGATATATCACGCTATCAGGTTTCTTCCATTATTGGAGCTGTGAAAGCTGTAAGAAATAAAGCGTAAAAAAACTTTTCTAATAAAGTGTTCTCGCCTGATTAAATTCAGGCGAGAGCTTTTGCATCTCTCTCTTAATCAGAATATTTAGAGGAAAAAATGCTAATACACTTAACACCTTCTTTCTTTTTAAATTACTCCAATATCTCTGTTAACTTAATTGATGTCGAAATCCCTGAATTAGGTCTGCACCTTCATGCTGAAAGAGATATTACCGTCCGATTCCCGTCACCTAATAAACGCCTGCATTACGTCTGCCGTAAAAAAGGACGCAAAGCTATTCACGGTATTCTGCTGAATACGGACACTGACATGACGGACATAACCGTGATAACCCGCTGGGCCGTTCAGGGTGAGGTGTCCGTGCACCGCGTGCATATGCACATCGTCGGCGATGACGATGCAGTAACGGACGTTATTCACTTGTGGAGCGGCGTTTTCAACACCCCCTTCCGGGATAAAACCCCGGCTGAGGCCAGAAACTGGATACCCGCAATTAATATCAGCAGGTTACAGGCAATCATAATCAGCGCTACGCGCAAAATAGTCCTGACTTACGTCAGAAAGAAATAATCAAAATAACTAATAAGGTTTTCATACCGGCATTTTGCGTGGATAAGTTTAATGCCTTCGCTTGCAGCGGCCACACGCGACCGCGCCGCTCAGAATTAAAAGACTGAGGTAGCTCCCGCCGGCAAGCGGCGGGCAGAGCGCATTAGTTACAACACCCAATAGTAACACTATTAACCCCGTTCCGAGCAGAACCGTATAACCCGAGCCCCTCTCCGGCCTGACCTGAGCCGGTCCTGAAACCCGGTTGCCCCCACTGACCAGCCGCCGCCGCCCGGCCCGAAGGGCCGGAACTGCAGTGGCTGTAATGGATGGTGTAACTAATCCTCTAAGTTTTACTGTTCATAATGAACAGTAAACCTAAGACCCCGGAAATCACGCCCTGTACGTCGCTCTGCGCCGTCCAGCCCGCTCACCGGGGCTTCGGGATTAGATTAACGTTATCGTCGCTTTGAGGCCGTCTGGCTTAGCAGGAAGGGGTTGGGTAGCGCCATATATCAGGCCGTAACCGGCTGCGCCGGGCGTACGGCGCCGTCTGACCACTGTACTCTGCCCGGACATCATCTGGCGCCTCCATGCCGCCTGGCGGCATTCAGAGCCTGGCTGCGCACTGCTCATCAGCCTCGTTTACTTTATGTCTGTATAAACTAACTGAACTGAATGTCCGCTTCGTGCCAGAAGCGGACGTTCAAAAAAGCTGGCTTACCATTTTT